>Ga0213824_1000189_pt1 | contig 53572 bp, 38 predicted proteins | sample MC6MC0906MG_FD_179892 | JGI IMG/M metagenome (GOLD analysis project Ga0213824, IMG submission 179892) | Enriched soil aggregate microbial communities from Iowa State University, Ames, United States - MC6-MC0906-MG | ecosystem: Environmental > Terrestrial > Soil > Unclassified | place: USA: Iowa...
CACCTTGTAAATACGTTTTAGGAAATAAACTTTCATATGAAAAGCTTCAAGAATATTTTATAGCTAGAACCAAGGAAGCAGCAGAACTATGGCATGAACGTAAGAAGCAAAACGCCATAACAATGGAAAGAATCCAACAAAGACAAGAGCAGCGAAAGAGATTCAATCTATATAAAAAGTATTTGAATAACTTTAGTATAGAAAAAGTATTGCAGCGGATGTCACATAGGGAACAAGTTCTATTTAAACAATTAATAAAGGAATATGGTTTGACCGATTCAAATTTCCCTGGCATCTTCAATATTCAAATGCAAGATTATAAATTTATTCATACACCTTATCCTTTGTGGCAATTGCTCGTATTTCATAAAGCTATTAAGCATAATTACAGTAAAAAACAATTGATCTTTTCTAAATATTTATTTCAGGATATAAAGGCACAACTCAGATATGATATTACAGACAGTAAAGAAGTTGCTACTTTAATTCACAGCTATCTTGTTCTCCTAGAGAAGTGTGGATTTTTGGACAAAAAAACGTTTTATCGCAAGTATACGCATCCATTCACAATCGAAAACAATATATTACCAATCGTTAATAAAAAAGAACTGAATGCAAATGTTGCTATGTATTTTTCTGAATTTAATTTATTAAAAATTGGATGGGGCGATTACTACAGTACTCAAGTATTTATTAAAGATGAGGAACAAGAAATTTTAGAAAATGCTGTAGCCTATTATCAAAATCTCGTAATTAATAAAATGAATTCCCCTCTACATATTGAAGAAGGCTTAATTAAATGGTTACACCAAACTGCTTTGAACCATTCTATCCAATTAGAAGCACATGAAAAAGAGTTTATCGATTATTTAAATCGCCTAGTTCTAGAGGGTGAATTTATTTCACAGGCAGTATTTGATACATTTATTGCACTGTTAGAAGTAAAATTTAATTAATTTTAGTGAGTTAGTGTAATTCATCACTATGAACTTCTAAATTAATCCTCAATAATGTTAAAAATTCTAATAATGAATATTCAATTTCTTAACTCACTACTACGAACAAATGTTTTGTAATTGATTAAAATTAATAAGGGAATGCCCAACCCACAAGGTGACTTTTTGGTCGCTTTTTTAGAGTTGGAGTTTTTTCGTTAGGAGGAAGATAATATGCAAGACGAGAACTTAATTTTTTCACTGGAGAGAAGAAGAGTTTATCATTAAATTATGTAAAAATAAGGAGGTGGAGCGTGAAAAGAATGGTCTATATTTGGCTCTACTAAAAATGGGGAAACAAGAACGATTAAAATTAATGAAAAGACATTACAGTATTTAGCTGATTGTAAAGAAGAACAAGCTAAACTTTTTAAAGAAAAGTAATAAATTCAAATACTAATAAGCAGCTCGTTTTCTCAAATGGGACTAACGGTATCCACGATCCAAACATAACCATTCAATGGTTAACTCCTTTTCTAAAAAACATAACCTTGAACATATAATACCTATGGATTACGTCAGACACAATGTTTCCCTATTCTAAATTCAATTTTCATATTATATATTTATACATTATTTACATATTCTTTTAAAATATTATTAGCGTTTAATATCATTGCTAAGTTCTTTTGTACAACATTGTCCCTTTAGAATCTCATTACAGTTATCTGGCTGTATAGGATTGACGGCTAAACTTGCAGCATCACCAAGAATTAGAATGGTAGTAATTACAGCAAAGATAGAAAACACCTTCTCAATGTTAAAATCCTTTCTTAATTCTTTTTCATACTCCATACTGGTAAAAAGCTCTCCTAGTTTTCTCAAATAGAAAAGCAATCAATGCTACCATGATTGTAATAACCACAAGAATAAACATTAAATTTGCCTCTACAAATGTTGCTTCCATACAAAAAACTATAAATACAACAGCTGTAAAAAATGCTGCTATAGTTAACAAGAATGACTTACCAATAGTGAATGTAATAAATAACAACAAACCTATACGAGAATTCCCACTAGCATTAAGAGCTATTATCTTCGGTAATACAAAAAATAATGCACCTAAATAAATAGATATTATTAGAGCAATTATTATAAATATGTATTCACTTTCCTTTATTATTCCAATAATATAACCGAAAGCAGCTATAACTAGTTCAGGCCAAATGAATGCTATGATTATTGCTACATAGAACACAACTATCAGTATCATTGCTGCTTTAGCCCAGTTAGAAATTCCCATTTTATCCCTAAACACTTTGATTTTATCTATCACATTTTCCTCTCTTTCTGAAAAACACAGTAAGTATTTTTCTAATGGCAAAGTGAATAAAAACCGAATCCCCCTTGCCGTTTGAACTCGTATTTTAAGTAACATAAATTTTTCACTACCCCTTGAGGGTTGATTATCTTAATGCTTACTTCCCTCTTCATCTTGATTCTTAAAATTGTTCCCGTCTCAGTTATTTTTTCTGACGTAACTTTTGATACTATTTCTTGTTCTCGTAAAATATGAACAAGGCTAGGATCGTCTGCAACCATTAACCTATATATTCCCCCACTCGCAAGTAGTAAAGTAATCTGACCGCTTGACGGTGGTAAAGGTGGTTACTTACCGCTTATAGTGCGGTATTGTTTGTCCTACGCAATTATCTTATCCAGTACTTTCTATTAAAGTACCTGCGATTAGCATGAGTCCGATTCAAAATCAGACTCATGCCAATACAACTTTTTTAGTTGCCTTCTGATAAAGAGTTTATATATAAGTTACTTGTTCAACTCATTTATAAATTTTGAACCTAGTAGTGTGACGACTGAGTGATCAGTTGCGTCACCTTCAATAATTACTCCGAAAGAGCTTTTTACATCAACTGGGATATCAACTTCAATTACATTGTAATCTTTTGAGAGTGTGTAGGTTTTTAATATTTCACCATCTCCAACAAAACTAATAGTAAATGGTGTTTGGTTTGTGTATTCATAATCATCCATCGTAGGTGAATAAGATAAGGTCGTTTGGTATCGATCCACCTTTTCTATAGAATTAAAAGATACTCCATGAATTACAAAATTAGTATAGAATTTAGAATGAACACCCATCTGTTCTTCATTTTCACCAAAAGCTACCCAAAATACCTCTTTATATTGTTTTTCAGAATTTACATCCGGAAAGGCATTTCCTTTGTTTACTTCTTCATCCGTATAAATATGAGTGTTATATCTCAGGTTATTTTCATTCTCAAGTATCTCTAACTTGAAATCAGTTTGTATAAAAGAATTAGTATGTATATGTTCAGTATCATCTGCTGCAAAAGCAACTAAGGCAAATAATAAAGAAAAAACGATCCTTATAGCAAGGATAAGTATATTAGTAACAAAGTAAATATTTACTAGTTTGCTTTTATTCCTTACACTTTTAAGTGAAAATGTGTAAATTAGAATTAACCCACTAAAAATAAGCGCTTTAATGAAATGATTTTCTGAAAGAATATTAAAAAAGATATCAAAAGTAGAAGGTAAAACTACTATTTTCATAATGATAAATTCATATGCTGGTCTAAGTGTTTTTCCGATAGTTTCATACAAATTAATCATAAAGTATGCTACAGCATCTACAATTGTAACTAATATTCCAAAAGCGACTGTCAAAATAGCAAAAACACCTAATATACAGCCAATCCCTCTAAAATCCTCGCCATCGTATATTGCTCCACTATTCCCTTTACTTGTAAAAAATATTTTTGCCATATAATTCCTCCCATAAAAATATAATATAACATTTTTTATAAATAGTAACAATGTTATAGATTTCTGTAAATGAAATTACATGTCTTACCACTTTTTATTGCTAATACATTTAACCATATAGGTAATACTCGGAAAAAAACTTAAAAATTGATATAATCCACTTATAATAATTGTGTTTTGATAAGGTAAACGGGACTTTGACCTCACCCTAACTACGCACCAAATGCATGAGAAAAAAGGAGGATTTTTATTGAACACCCCAAAATTTAGCTGTCGAGGAAAAGTTCGTCGTGAAGAAATAGTTAAACAATATAATCTAAAAATAATTGCTCATACAAAATTGCTAAATGGCCAATCTAAAAAGAGTAGTGCTGGAGGCGAGTGTACTGATGAATATTACACATTTCAATATGAAAATAAAAATCAGGCAAAGAAATATGATAATGGAACATTCCTTTGTGGCTATGCGGCAGCTGAACACTTTATGGCCCTTACAAACTTGGAGGATATTCCATTATTTAACCCACTTTTAGGAATAAGTTCATCTAACACTACCCAATCATCTTCTGGTGGTATTGCACCACCGCGTGACGATATTAAATGGAACCCAATCGCAGAACAATTTCATAATGCTATCAATCTCATCATCGTCTGCTGGAATATTCCTATCTACGGAAAACTAGCTCGTTACAAGGCAGATGTAATGAAATACTATTATAATTACCCCGCCGATTGGAAAATCGAATCTCTGAATGATGTGATAGGAAAGGACAAAAAGAATCGTACACTTACAAAAATGGTTGAAGATCTAAGGATAGATAACCCTACATTAAAACATTTTAGTTTTGACCTTCTAGAAGCGAAATTAAGTACTATGGACATTAAGTCGAATTTCTAATTGAACCAATACTTCTTGTACAAAAAACACCCCACTTCAAAACTGGACCGGGGTGTTTTAATATGTTTGATAAAATTTTATGTTTCTCGCACTAACTATGTATTGAAAAAACAGCTTCAACTTCTCAGAATAAAAGCGCGTTTTCTCAGTAAAACAAATCTATCAACCAGTTTCTTTCGGTTGATATTGCTTCAGACGTTCATCTAAAACAGAAATTTTAGAATGCTATATTGCCTTTAAAAATTTACGGACATTCGCTTTAGACTCAATATTAAAGGCACATAAATAGACACAACTAAGTGCTCCTTCATGTCCTGCTGTATCAATACCTTATGCTAGTCCACTTACTATTATATAACCTAATGACCGGTGCCAGACACAGATACAATTTCCATAGAAAAAGGAAATAAACATTAATAAATAAACGTTTATTACTTTCAAATTGTGTGAGTACCTGGCACGAATTATTACAACTTCCCTCCATTATATTTCCCAATAATCTTAATAGTCTCATCAGCTACCCGACTGCCAAGTGTTGCATAGAGTTGTTTTTCTCCAACAATATAAAATTCTTCCTTAGCACGGGTGGCAGCAACGTTCATGATGTTGGGATCTGAAACTGCCCACGAAGCTGCTCCTTTGCTTTTTGTGTCTGCACCAAGTACTAAATACACAATTTTAGCTTCTTTTCCTTGGAATGTATGAACTGTACCAACGTTTGTGACGCGCCCCTCTTCTCGTTGAGTAAATTGCATTTGATCTAATATCTTTATTAATTGGTTTGCTACATTGCGAAAAGGTGTAATTACGTATATCTCATTGGCTAATTCAGGCTTCTCAACTAGTTGGAATTTAATTAAATCTCTTAGCATTTCGCCTTGTTCTTTTACGTATTTATCACGCGCATTTCCTTTTACATCAATCCAAACAGCTTTTCCAATAGCCTCAGATTTTTTCTTTCCTTGTACCATCAGCCCGTTGTATGAAATTGAGTTTGAAATCGAAAACATTGGCTCATTGCATCTTCTATGAACCCATAGCGGAATTCCTACCCACTCATCTTCATTTTTGAAATAACCGAATTGACTGGCAGCGTCGGTTAACGTTTGGGTTGATGCATCAGATGAAACATATCTCTCATCGACAAGATAATGTTGTCCAATTAAATTTAAAACGTTTGAGTCTAATGTTAAGACTGGTTTAATTTGTGATGGATCGCCGACAACTACTATTTTTCTGCTTCTAAAAATTGCGCCAACGCTTGCTTGTGGAAGTGCTTGTCCAGCTTCATCGATAAATAAATAGCCCAGACTATTTTCATCTAGTGCATTAAACATGCGGCTAAAGCTTGCAAAGGTTGTGCTAATGATTGGGACTGCGAAATTAATCCATTGCCAGGCTTCTCTCACAATAATTTGTCCGGTTACTCTACCAGCATATTCACCTTGTTTATTCCAAATAATCGCTGCCGCATTTACGTTTTTTACGTTGTCGTATAAAAACTGTTTACGTACTTTTAAAGCTAATATAAAAAGCTTAGTTTGTATGTCACGAAATTTTTCAGTAAACCATGGATTCGATTTTTGTAAATCTTCATAAGCTAAATCAAATTGTATATCTCTTATATTATGCGCCTTTAGCTCCATTTCTAAATCACGAATTTGTTTTCTAATTTTATTTAATTTATCCATTTCATTATTTAACCAATTATTGAATTCCGCAACTTTCATTTGTTTCTCATTTGTTAGTTTTAGTAATAAATTTTTTGTAGTATTCATACTCTGTTCATTTTTTTCCTTGAGCTTTAAAAGGTTGCTTCGTTTCAAAATCAATTGTTGTAACTCTTCATTTGCTTCATTTAATTGTTTAAAATAACGATTAATTTTAGCTCTAAAAAATAATCTCTGTAACCAAATAAAGCTCGGTTTTTGAGATTGGATCACCTCGAAATTTCTTTCAGCCTGCGCTCGAGTGAAATCTAAATCTTCTACTTGGTGATAATATGAATGATGATTATTACTTAGATTGTTTAATTCCTCTTCAAGTGCATCGATTTTTCCTGAAACCTCATTTACAAACAAATCTAAATCTTGCTTTTTTGCTTGCTCTTTAATTTTTAGGTCTTGTTCTTTCTGAGCTAATTCCGTCTTTATGTTGCGAAGCTTGTAAATTTTTTCATTCAGCTGTTGAATCTTTTGTCTTTCATAGCTTGCTTTTTGGTACATAACTTTAAACTCTTCATAAATTTTTGGTTCGGGAGTATAATTTTCCTTTAAATCTTTTATGATAGATTCTATTGTTAGCATTAATTGTTCCATATTCGAAGCTTTGCCACCCTCTAAAGAGAACGCCCCCCAGTTTTCATGACCTTTAAAGGTAGATTTAATTTCAAACGTATTACCACTAAACTTTTTCTCTAAATGGCAGTTTGAAATGTGAGTGAAATAATTTACATTTTGTATGGCCTCAATAAATTCTTTATCGATTTCTTTGATTTTCGGTAGCTCATTTACAATATTTTGAACGGCACCGTTATTGGAGCTAGCTACAATAATATTTTTTTCGGAAATCGCTTTTGGTAAACTACCAAATTTGGCAGTTTTATAATATATAATAGTTGGCTCGACACTTTTCTTTGAACTTGAAACTATTTCAATGGCTTGTTGAACAATTAAATCCGCGAATATGTCTTTTAATAGTGTTGTTTTGCCAGTACCAGGTGGACCATTTACACTTATAATTTTATTTTTATCATTCAACGCTAAATTAACTGCAGCTTGTTGCATAAAGGAGAGAGCAAATGAAGTATTACTTGGAAATCTACCTAATGGATAATATTTTGGTTGCAGAACAGTTTCCTCAAAAATTGTCGGATTAAAATAGGCTGAATGTTTATTACTATCTAGATTATATTTCGTTCCGCTAAACCCTTTTATATATTGATTTAAATTGTCGTTATTCAGTAGCTTCGCTCGATTTAAATCTGATATAAAAAAAGAATGTAAGTTTACATCACCATTTTCGATATCCGTTAAATATTTGAAGCGAAAATTATCCGGTGTCACATTATATCGAGTAAATAATTCATTAAACATTGCATTAAAATTTTCCTCAAATCTGCGGCTCAAAATTTCCTTAAATTCATTTTCAACTTTTCGTAAATCTTCGGGCAAGTCTCCTTTATTACGAATGTAACCACTGATTGTTAAAAATAAATAATCCTCTAAAAATTCCATTTCATGATTGAAATAAAGAGCAATCGTAAATTTTTCAGATTTTGCGATGTCTTCATCTGTTTTTTTTATTTTATATTTTTTCCTTAAAATATCTACAACTTCCTCAAAATCAAAAATCCCAAAATACATTACAACACCCGATTTAATAAATCTCTTCTCAGAAAGGTGACTTTTTCTTTTCTGTCTATCAATATATTCTATAAAAAATCTTTTCCAATCTGGTGCAGGTCCATATAGCAAATCAAACGTTTTATCTTTTTTACTAATAGAACCTTCTGATAGCTGTTCTATAGTTATCCATGCATCCAATATATTACGATTATTATTCATCTTTTAACTCACCTATAAGAAAATTTTAATATCTCTCTTTATTGATTCGACTATATGATGAATTTCCCTCTTGTTTGTTTTCTAGCATTTCCTCTTAATACCTAATTCGTAAATTTGATTGTGTAATATCAAAATTTATTTTTTGCTAGCACATTAAAATTATACTTCAATTTTTGAAACTATTTCGTTCAATTTAAATTTTGATGGTTGTTCCCAAAAGCGAGAGGGTAATTCTTTGTAGTTTGGAATATCACTATCTAAATCTGTCACTAAATAAAGCTTAAAACTATTTGGGTGTTGTTTGGCGAATTTTAATTCTCCAGGTGTCAAAATAAATGAATTGTTTGTGCTCGTTTATTTGTCTTACGAAATTGTTCCTTATTAATGACGTAATTAATTTCATAATTACTTTCTAAAGAATCTATAAGCCTGTGTTATCAATTCAAATAAAGTAGTTTTAGCTGCACCATTTAAATGACTTAATTTCTCACTTATTTCTGCTATCATTTATATTCCTCTATCAGTAAATAAAATAATTTTATTTAGCCTTTTCAATCCGCTACTAAATGTTTTTTCTTTATTTGATTAATTGTGAATACATGACCAGTACTCTCTTTTAGATCTTTAATTGTATATAACCATCCGCCAGCATTATTAGCTGGCGGATGCGGTTCATTTGGAAGTTCACAAAGCAAACTTAAAAGATAAAATTTATACTTTTGTGCCTTATCGAAATCAAAATCCCTATACCGATCAACAATATAGTTAACAACACTATCTTTAATTATGTCAGGGATATCTATTTTTTTAATTTCACTGTTCCATTCCTTCATTTCTATAGATAACGTTTTATTAATTCTATAAATTTTATCCATTACACCACCATTTGGTTTTCGAAATGTTATGTATTTTGTAGGTGAATAGTTATAACCGCTGGATATTGGATGGGCATGAACATAATATTTTTCAATCAAATGTATAGTATCTCTTGCTGGAACTGATAATACGATGGCGTTTTCATCAACTGATTTTTCTGTTTTTAAATCTGCTCCCCAAGAATCGTCTGTTTTTTGCGTTTCTTTTTGGGTTTCTTTGTAACCCTCTATAATTTCTTGCTCTCTTTGTATTCGTTCAATTGTTATTGCCCAATCAACCAATTGTTTTATTAACTCATTAGCATATGAACTAAATTTTTCAACCCCAGAATCTTCGTCAAAGAATAATAGTAATTCATGATTTTTGTTCAATCCTTTATTCGTAAAGTTAGCAGATCCAACAAAGCACCATTTTAAGTCAATAAGATAAGCCTTTGAATGTAAATCTTTCAAAGCAAAAATTTGTACACCATTTTCAACAAGTAATTTTAATGCTTCTAAACTGCTAGCTTTTTCTATAAAAGCTTTTCTTTCAAATCTAGTAATTATTTTGCAATCTATATTTTTATCTTTTATTATCTGAACGAATTTTTCTGCAATATTAAAGCTTATAAACGGGCTAATAATAATTGTATTTTCTTCACAAATTTCTATATATTTGAATAACTCTTGCTCTAAATTATTTTTTAATAGATCCATCTTCTTCATCCCTTTAGTTTATATATGTATATTTTACTATAAATCCCATATAAAAAATTAACTAATTAATTTTTTATGTTAAAGATCCAATTAGCAGAAAACAAAAGGAATAGAGTAACTCTTGTCATACACAAGAATTTGCACTTTTTTTCAAACTCGAACTTATTATCCTTTTTGTTTGGCTAGCATCATTTTTTGTTTCACTAATCTAGCTCGTGTTTTTTCTAACTGATTAAAATAACCCTGCAAATTAAGTGATACATCTGGACATAGTTCATATAGCTTCATTTTTTTAAGCTTGAAAATTAATAACTCTTTATCAATATCTTTAATCGAACGAATTATTTCATTAATTTCTTCGCGTACACCCTTAACTTCAACTAATCGTAATTCTCGCTGTTTTTCTGAGATCACTTTTTTCGCTTTATCAATTTCATTGTGTTCAATTAATGTAAGAACTATATGAATAATCTCGAACTTATTCATTTTCAATAGCCTCTATAATCATTCTTTCAAATGTTTCAGCAGCAATTTTTTTTGATTCTAAATCTAAGTCTTTATTCATTAAAATCGGTGCCAATTTTCCTAAAATACCACTCACAATTTCACCTTTTGATACGATTGTCTTACGGTTTTCATTTAAAGTGGCCACTTCACGCTTTGTTTCTGCTTTAAAACGTCGAATTTCTGCATCCATTTCTAGCACTTTCGCTTTACTAGTTTGACGGACAGAAATGATATCAACGATTTTGCTACCAACCTTCACCAAATCCGTAACTGTTTCGACTTTCTTCATATTTAACTCATGGTTATTATTAATTTGTATTTTTTCTAGTTCATTATCTTGTTTTTGTGATGTTGCAACATTACCATCAATTATTTCACCTTTATAAACAACTTCTTCTAAATCTAAACTTCTACGACGATTACTCATATCTTTAACCCCTTGTCATCTTATCTAATAAGTGTTGTATATCTTCGATTTCTTGGTGCCAAACGTCTATTTCTTCTACTTCAAGAGTATTATGCAATTGATCAAAAGTTGCAATCAACTCTTCAAAACACTCATTCACCATCTCAATATTTGTTTGACATAATTCTTCCATATCATTTTGTACATCTTTTAATGTACCCTGTTGCCAAGCATTAAGTCCTTTTTGCACATCTTTTATTAAACGACCTTGCCAACGATTTGCCTCAATTACATAGAAAAGTCCTTCAAGTGTTATTGTTACTGCAATCGTTAAATTACGGGTAGAGGTAGCTCCAATTTTCTTTAAAAATTTCGCTAATTGGTTATATTGATCACATGTGAATTTTTTACCAAATAATCCTCCAGCTTTTTTCATTACCTTTTTCCCTAAGTTTGCAACACCAGCTCCAGCTCCACCACGACCACCAAAATTCGATAAGAAGGATTTTAATATGGTATCAGTTGTTCTTGTCGCAATTTTTTTCGAGAAACCTTGAAGAATTGGCTCAAATTCACTTGATATTATTTCAATATTTTTTTTAAAATCAATAAACGCTTGGTTAATCAATTCATTTAATTTGTCATTTAAAATTGTTATTTCCTGATCTAAATAATCCGTAATTTTTCTACGTTCTAACTTTTCATAACGCGGCATTAAATGAGCGCTTGTATAACCGATACATTCTTCAGCAGAATTCCATTTATTCGCTTTTTTTATTTCAAGAGAAATGGTATGATGCATTTGATTATTTGAAATTTCAAAAAGGCGCGGTAAATTTGCTTCAATCTTGTTAAATGTTTTATTAATTAACTCATACGCTTCCTTTTGTTTATATTTTAATTCTGCTATTTCATGTTTCGCTTGTTGAATAGATTCATCGGACAAACGAACCCCTACAACTTTCTTTTGCCATTCTAACTGAATATCTTGGAGTAATTGAATTTGAAAGTTTAACAATACTGCATTTACGCGTTGTTGACGTTCTTGCGATTGAATTTCTTTACGAACCGCTTCCCATAAATCCGGCACTTGTGGTAACTTTACTTCATTACCCGGGATTGATTGTACAATAAAATGTTGGATGTCTTCATGTAACAAATCTTTGGCATAGTTAACAATTTCCTTTATACGGCCGTTGTCACTTGTAATACCCTCTGGTACTCGATTAATGACTAAAAAGAACGTCAAATCATCTTGCAAATAATTAGAAATATATTGCAGAAATTCGGCATCCGCTTCACCTATCCCTACGCGATAATTTATTACATAAATGATGGCATCACTATTCGGAACAAATTGTGTCAATACTTCTTCATGTTTATCATGTATGGAGCCATATCCTGGAGTATCGAATAACCTCATTCCTTGAAGGTGACAAGGCATTGTTGGTATATGTAAACGAAGACGTAGTACATCCTCACTCGATTTTAAACATTGTTCATGAAAATGCTCATCTGTCAATTTGCGTAATTTCGCATTTTTTAATATCGCATACGGGGTAATTTTTTCATCAATGTCATATTCATATAATTCAACAATTGTTCCCGTGGTTGGTCTTGCAGAAGTATAAATTACTTCTTGTCCCAATAAACCATTCAATAGTGAGGATTTTCCTGAACTCGTTTCTCCTAACATTGTGACAAAGCTTTCAGGATAATCTACACGTTCTTGTAAAAGCTTAAACATTGTTGAGAAGGATTCATTTTGAAGTTTATTCACAAAAGGTTGAATTCTGCTCATATTTTCTTGTAAAATCATGTCATCCCTCCAACGATTGTACAAATGCTAAATCATCCTCTAACGCTTTCTTTTTCGCTTTGTACTCATCAATTTCAATAAAGCGTATTTCACGCAATTCTTCATATGCTTTTTCAAGCATATCCGCTTGCTTCTCTGTAATAGATTCAATTGTTTCTTCTATATGTAAAATAAAGTCACGTAAGTTCTCTTTTAGAGAATTTTCTAGTTTTCTCGCAAAATCTTGGATTTTTGGTTCTAATTCATTCATAGTTGTATGTTGTCTATTTTCTTGTACATATTTTTTGGATTTACTACCGATAAAAGTACCGATTATACCAATTGCCGCACCAGCTATCCATCCTACAGGATTAGAAGCAAGTAATATCGTTCCAATACCTACACCAAGAGAAATTACTGTAGATATTGATTTTTCTACTTTAAGTTTTTGTTTTTTATTAAACTCATCAAAGTTAACAAATTGTCCATCTGGCTGTTGAATTTGGATTGAATCGTAATAACTTTGAACCTCCAACTTTAAGTCTGTCATTTTTTCAATAAATTGTTCCATAAAATCATCAGCAATATCTTTTTGGCTGTCTTGAAAAGCTGTTGCTAAGCGATCTCCATCTACTACATTCGATTTTACAACTCTGTGCATCAATGTACGTAAATCCTCTTTATGTTTTTGTGCTTCGGATTCAATCCAAGATGTCAATTGCCGTTCTTCTTTACGTAACATTCGCTTTAATTCACGTAATACCTTATTATTTTCTTCTAACTTTTCTTGCATAATGCCTTCTTGCTCACGTAAAAATTCATAATGCTCTTCCGGACCTTTATCATACAGCTTTATTCCTTCTTGAATTACTTCTTTTACATCTATAATTGCCTGTCGTTCTAAATTGTTTTTTTCATCATTAATCATAGAGCGCCAGTTACTTGTAACTTCCGATATAAACGTTTGAAATGCTGGAATTCCTGAAGCATCAATTTGCTGCTGATTTTCAGTTAACTTTCCAGTTAAAGCGCCATAAACATTAATAATTCGAATATCTAAATAATCATTCATTTTATAAGATTTTTGAATTTCATTTAAAATATAAGCATTATGCTCTTTCCCATCTTCTACTTCAGCATTCGCCTCGTCATTCCATTTATTTTGAACAAACCAAGCTTTTGATAACTTTGGCCAAACCATTTTTAAAAAGTTAGCTTCATTTTTTAAGATTGGTGGAACACTACGAATCATAAAAATCGCGGCTGATAACTTTTCTATGTAATCCATTGTCGTCTTTACATTGCTTGGTGTTAAGCTACCAACACCGGGTAAATCTACAAAAACAACACCATTTTGAAGTAATTCATGCTTTTTTAATACTTGAATAATCTTTACTTGCTTTTCATTTCCAGGATTGTAGCTATTATGTACATATTGTTCAATCTCTTTATGATGTCTGACAGTAATCGGGCTTTTATCCTCGAAGTGAACAACTATTTTTTCATCACCATAACGAATTTCCACTGGTACACAAGTGGTTTCATCGGCATCTACTGGTAAAATATAATCATCCATTAACAATGCGTTTAAAAAGCTACTTTTTCCCGTTCCTTGAATCCCTAAAACTGGAATATAAAATTCATCTTGTTGTTGATTTGTTAATTTGTGCTGTAAACTTTCGAAATACGTTAAGTTGGTAATCGGATCTTTGTTAGGTAGTACTTTATTTAAAATTGAAACAAACTTTTCATTCATTAAAATTTCTGTAGACATTAAAAATCCTCCCTTTTGGTAAACCACTTTTTATAAAATGGCAAACGCTGATAAGCTAAATCTTTTTCTAGTTCTGCTAATTTCGTTAATAAAACTTGTGTATTGATTGCCTCTAGAACTGTCGATTCCATTTGATTCATACGATTTTGAATGGCAAGAAAGGAATCTTTTTGATCAACAGATTTTAGAAGGATTTCGGTCTTACTTTCTAGGACTTCATGCTGTTTTATCATTGAATCTTGCACTATTTTCAGATTCGTCTTTTCAAATGTGCTCAATGATTGTGCTAATCCTTCATTTGCATTATTTTGTGTTGATTCTAATTTTTCAATGGTCGACGATAATTGCATCCCCATTTTTTCACAAAAAATAGTCATCTCTTCACGAAGATTCGTCAAAATAGCATGTGATTGCGCTGAAAAGTTTTGTTGTTCTTCATTAAACATTCGCTGTTGTTGCAATTTTTGTTCATCTAATTGAACTAGCAACTCGTTAAACCTTTCCTCTTTTTGAGCTAGTTTTGTTGTGACATTTTCAAGTAATTGTAGTTCATCTTTTATTTGCTTTAAAATCCCATCTGAATTAGTCATAAACTCTTCTTTAACAACAGCTAGTTTTGTTGTAAATTCATCTATTAAATGAGAATTTTTATTTTTAAAATGGTCCAATCCTTTTTGAAAAAATTGTGTATTTTGTTGTTCAAATTCATTAAATATATTGGAAATTTCTTTTTGAATCGTTTCAAGTTGTCCATTTTGTAGAGTTTGTAATGCATCCATTTGGGCTTTAAATTGCTTTTCTAATTTCGTTACGCCACGCAAAGTATCTTCTACATCACGTGACATTCTATTAATTGGCTTTATAGACGAAGCGATTTCATCTCTCATATTTTCTATTTCTACTTGTACTGTTTCGTTAATTTGTTGTATTTGGCTCGCTTGATTATTGATTGATTTTTCTATACTAGAAGAAAAGCTTGTTTGAATACTTTGCATTATGCTTTCTTCTAACTCTGACATTATATCTTTAGTTGATTCATCTATTTCAATCATTACTGATTTTGTCATATGATATTTACTCCCTTTCTTTTGGATACGGCATTAATATATTGTTTATAGGCAAAAGCAATATGTGATGAACTTAATAAATAAGGCATTTTCTTTTCGATTGTATTCGTTAATTTTGTTAGATGATGTACTTTCGTATCAGCATGATCCAACTCTAGATGGATTAATGAAAATAGAGGACTTTGATCGTTAATTAATCGATAACCATTATTAAATATTGGCATACTTTTTATATCATCAAACATTTCTACAGCTTCCTCATATGCACCACTTTCAATGAATTCAACAAAGGATTGCATGACAAGATTGCATAGCACTTGTTTTTTCTTTAGTTCTGCTACAACTTTACTTTTCATAATTTGTGACTTCGCTTGTCCAACTTGTACAATATTAGCCAATAAATAAACATTAAAATTTGATTGCCCCATCCAATCTATCAATTTCTGTGGGTGTGTTGTAAGGGCATTTTCATAGACAATACAATATTGTTGCAGTATTACAACACCTTTTTTCTTTAATTCTAAAAAGTTTTGATTATTTAGCATCACTGAAGGATAGCGTTGTATGAACTGAACTAAACTATACTCATCCCATCCAATTATTAAAGTTTTATTGTAATTTTGTATCTCTTTATTAGCGTTTTGTACATGATTAAAGCATGTATGATAAATATTATTAACAAAAAACTTACTCATTTTATAAAGGGAATATGTTGTTGGTTCAATGGGCATTTTCACCATTTTTCCAGAATGCATTATTGGTCTATCATGCTTAATTTTTTTTGCAAACTGTTGAATTTTCACTTCATTAGCTTTTAAGTCAATTTCTAATTGCTTAATAAGTTGTGAGATACTACCGAGAACAAAAGATATATTCTTCAAATTTTGACGCGCTTGCTCTTTCTCTTGAATCGCAAACTTTTTATCTTCTAATAGTCGCTGTAAACTATCAATTGCTGCCTTTAACTGATTTGCCCATTCATCCATTTTCTGAGTTAATACACCTTGCATTATATAGCTGAGGCTTCTTAAATTTTGACTTATCTGCTGTTTATCAAGAATATCAACATCATAATAAACCGTTTCATAACCCCAATCTTTTTTGAATAGGCCGCCTACTAGGCGTTTTGCCCCTCCAATAATCCCACCTGATTTTACTTGTTTTGATTCCTGTTTCTTTTTGGAATTAATTTCGAAATATTGGGTATTGCGATGAGTACTCTTTTGAGAAACCAGTCCGCGCAATAGTTCATTTAAATCCGTACCACTTAATTGAAATAATTTCTCTATTTCTTTGTGTTTTGACTTTATAACCTCTATAAAATCAATTTCAATATTGTTCATTTGTTTTTTCGTTGCTGATATCGTACGTTCAGCACAAATAAAATCTGTATCATTTATGGATTGAATATTTCGAATTTGACCTTCAACATGATTATTGAAATTTAAAAATTGTTCTTTCAAATGATTTTTTTGACTTACGAGTATGTTATTGGCTTGCTCCATCATTTGTAAATCTTTATCAATTTGTTCCTTTAGATTCTTAATCTCGCGCTCAAAAGTAACTTGATTTCCAGATAATTTTTCTTCCTCTAGTAAAATCGTTTGCATTTGTTGAACTAATGCAAGTCCCCTTGTTTTAAATAATTGGGGGCCCATTTTTTCACAATACGACTCAACCATATGGATTAAGTGATATAACTGAGATTGTTCCAATTTTTTAGGATTTCTCTCATTTCTCGCATCCACAGCCCGTTTAGCAGATAATTGAACAATTTGAACAATTTCATGTAACGATAGATCTACCTTATCTAAAATACGTTTTGTACGTTCAATATGTTCATTCGCTATTTGTTCACGCGTCTTTTCAATTACTCCATTAACACCGATTTTTGGTTCAATAGAGTCGAGCATATTTTGAACAATAATCATTGGCTTAAACTGATTTTTAATTTGCTCTAAAATACGGTGCGTAGTTGCATCTGAATTTGATTTCAACGTCACGACATATAAGCAAAGATCAATTGTAGGTAATAATGTAGATAACGTAAGCTCTTCATGACGCTCAAATCCATAAGCATCTAAACCGGGACTATCAATAATTTGAATATTTTTTGCCAAAAGAAAATATTTTGACTCTACATGAATTTCTTTTACCTTATATTTATTTTCTGTATTATTATGTTCATCTCCATATTTTTCAAGGGCTGTTTTAATATTTTTTTCATCAACCTCTTCCGTTTTACCATTTTCAAAAAATATTTTTGCTTTTGTTCGTTCACCCTTTGAACAAATTATTATTGATCCTGAACTTGGACGAACAGCTGTCGGCAAAATTTTGTCTCCTAAAAGCGCATTTAATAATGTAGATTTGCCACTACTCGTCACCCCAATCAAACCAATCCGTATTGATTCGTCCTCCCACCTTACTAATTTATGATTTAATTCCTTAATATGAGGAAGGAAATATTTCGAAAACTCTTCATTTTCATTAAAAAGTGCTAGTAATTTATCTATGTATTCTTTTTCACTCATATTTTTCCCTACTATCCCAAATATTTTACAGATAAAGTAATTATACTATGTATTAATATATCTGATTTAAAAAAATACTTCATTATTGCAATAAAATAGAATAAATTGATTTTGAATGATAAAAGGCATGTTTTGAATTCGAAAGTCAAAACATACCTCTATTTAATATATCAACAGGTTACTTTTCTTAATTATTTTTCAAACGAATTTACGCGTTATACAAGTAAAACGAACTATCCACTTACTTTAGATGCTTTCGCTAAATCATAAGCATAACGTACTAAAGAGATACCTCTTTGTACGAGATCATCCTCGATTAAGTTTTCTTCATACACTTTTAAATCCTTAATAATTTCCTCATCACCATTAAATGTCCAATAACCTTCAGAAATATCAAAATTTATTGCAACTCTTGTTGTCAATTTACTTTTCTCACTCAGACGAACTGCTGAAATATCATAAGAACATATATTATTATCATTAATTTCCGCGATGACCGCATCGTAGAAAGGATTAATATGGTCTGCTTGAAGATTCACACCTGTTAAACGTTCGATAGAAAATTTATCTTCATCTTCATACACAAACAATAATTTACTTCCACGTAAAATTGTTGGATATTTAACAAAGTAATAAGCCCAATGTGTTACTGACCATTCGTTATTATTTTCAATAATATAATTTAGTTTTTCCATAACAGATGAATTTGGAGCTGCAATTAATAGTTCATAAAACTTTGTGAACAGATCCGATAAATCATTATTATTTGTCCATAAAAATTCTCGATAATAAGTTCCTCCAAATACATAGCGTGGCCCCAGATTACTCCAACCAATTTGAATACCATAGTCTTCAATTGTCAGCATAGCTCTCGAAATTAAGTTATCTGGGAGTTGAATTAACGCTTTTGTATATTGAACTGTTTCTTTAGGATATCTTTTGAATATAGGTACAAGCTGATGAACGGCACCTTTAAAAGTTGGCATATCTTCTAATTCAAATAGCAAATTCTTTAATTCAGGATGTTCCTTAATAATTTTTGCTTTTTCTTGTTCCTGCTTCCAACTATTATCAGCAAAACCCTCTACACTATCAAAAGTAAGAATTACGTCATAAATAGGTTTACCAGTTGCTATTAATTGATCAATAGTTTTAAAAATTGGACCCAAAGAATCAAAACGTAAGTTACTATTTAATTGACCATTATTCACTTGTCGAATTCGTTGAACTAAATTACGTATGATACGTAATGTATCTAGTAAATCAGATTCTTGACCATGAATTTTCTTTTGAATAATCGTATACAGATAGATACGTTCATTTAATCCAAAATTTAGGTTCTTATTAACGCAAGCATCAAATAGTTGTTTATTTGAGGTGAACAATGGTAAACTTTCAGCAATTTCAGTAAAAGTTTCATGAATTTCACTTTTACTTTTCCATAGTGATAATACATTGAAAAGAAATGCAACATTCTCTTGTTTACTATAAATTTCTTTTAAATTAGATTGCTTTACAAAAGGCTCGGGGAATATTCGTTGGTTCCTCATCCTGATATCCTTAATTGCAATAGATGTAGTTATAAAACTAAATATCTCTATAAAAGCATTATCTATTGTATAATCCTCACTTTTGTATTCCCAAAGTAAATCAGTCCATTCTTTCTCTAACTTGAATGAGAAGTCTTTGCTTCTATCTTTAAAACCTGCTTCCTCTAGTATTTGTTCGAATTGTGCTTTGAAATTTTCGAATGTTGATAAAGGCTTACCTCGCGCATTCATTTTAATATATAGTTCTTCACCTAAACCGAATTTTTCTAACTCTAAAAAATGAAAAGTAATTGGACATTCTTCACTAATGATGAGTGGAATTACATTTAATTCAATGTCTTGATATTTCTCATGTATTGCATCTAACATTACAAGCATTGCCTGTACAGTAGGATCCTGAAGCCATTGATATTGAAACCACTTTTTTTCAATAAGCATTTCTGAAAATCTTTCATTCCTTATTTCATCAAAAAGAAGATCTTCTTGTACTAAAGCTGCAGTGAAATCACGGGCGCTAATACGGGTTTCATAAGAAAATCTCGATAAAGTTCCCATTATATTCACGTTTTCCTTTATACTAAAATACCAGTATAAAAGAAAGAGAGTGGTTAATCTTTGTTGTCCATCAATAGGAATTAGTATCTTATCTTCTTCATCATCAGTAACAGTTCCATATACAAAGTCGAAATCAACAAATCTCTTTCCCTCAATTGCTTCCTTCAAATGTTCTAATAATAAGTTTCGAATATCTGTTGAACGTTCATCAATACGCCCTTGTGCATAATCACGTTGTACAAGTGGTATTTTCACTTTATACTCATTAATTAACTCCCAAAACGTTATCATTATAATCCTCCTTATCCAGTCTAAAACGAAGATAGTACTTCATTAATCGCTTCAATATAATCATTTCGGTCTTGTTCTGTCCAAAGTTGAAAATTATCTACTTTTTTGCTGTAATACTTCATAAATGCATTACGAGTACAAATTGGTATAAAACTTCCTTCTTTATCATACTCTTTCAATCTTTTATATTTTACTGGATAAAAGTGATTACTTAATGCACTATTGGTTCCCCGATCTAATAATACTAAGTTCTCTAAGCCATGAATATTGGAACCAAATTGCTTTTCAGTTTCTTCCAAAACTTCGTTAAATAGTTGATTAAATTGCTCTTTATTGAGTTTTTTATCTTGGTAACTTCCTTTAAGCGAATTAATTAGTTCTTTGTATTTGAACTGATCATCTAGATTTTCTAATTGATTTAGCGTATAAATTGCATCGTCAATCCATGCCAACCACTGCTCTCTCGTTACTAGACCTTCTGTATTTTGAGCGTGTATATGTTCAATACTCCATCTTTCTTTTATATAACGATCAAATGGAAATCTTGCCTCATCATTTTTTTGTTTCAATGTTGTAATAATATTGAATAGTAATAAAACTTTTTTTATCTGTGTATTGTCTCGACCACCATAACTCAAATCCTCTATGGAAATATTGGATATTTCATCTTTTACTTCCTTTTTCAATTTTTGTCGGAAATCCTGTTTTTCAAGGATTTTATCACTATCATATAGTTCCATGTAATTTGTGATTGATTTATACTGCGTTAAGTAACCTAAATAGTGATATAATTCTCTATCTTCATACCATTCTTGAAATCTAGCTAAGTAAGATTTAATCATTAACCAGACATTTTGAAAGTCTTCTTCTTTTTGAAACTGATAAAATGTATAGAAAGGATCATGATGTTTATTCGTAACATTTTTTGTATAGATATCAAATAAAAATTCAATTCGGTTTGTATAATTTTTTGTAGGTTGAATAAAGTACCATAAACGATCTTGTCTAAGGTTCCGTTCAATCTGATCCCATTCATTAGCAAGTTCAAATTTTTGATTATCTTGCGTTTTAGACAGAATCAATGCTTTAATTAATTCTGCATTTGTTAATGGTATCTTTCCAATATTCAAACGGCTAAAAACTTCACGTGCTTCAATTGCAACAGGAACTTCATACCAGATAACCTTCACTGTTTCCCCCAGTGCAATTAAAAACTTTTGTCTTAAAGTCCTCCTATTCTCTCTAGGTTGTTGAAACCATTCATCAATAGTTAAATACGCTTGTTTAAAAAAGTGAAAATCAATATTTTTCTCAACCTTCTCTTCCTCAATCTCCTTCTGAATTTTCAGTATAAACTCGTTACTATCTGGTCGGGTCTCATATGTTAGTTGATATGGTTCTTCATTCAGGTATTTTAGGATTAATGCAATTGTTGTTAGGCGTTGCTGACCATCTATCACTTCATAAATAGGTAAGTCATTTTTTCGTTCTTCAATCTTTCGTACAACAATTGGTTGTAAGCAGTAAAATTCTGATTGACCTGATGCAAAATCATCCACCATGAAATTATAAATATCATCTAACAAATTTTGCACCTGTTGTTTGTCCCAACGATATCCTCTTTGATATGAGGGGATAAAAAACGAAGCTGTTTCTAATAATTCGTTAATTGTTTTGAGTGTTATTGTATTTTCCACAACTGAATTCTCCTTATTTTTAGCCTTTTTTCTCTACCTACTGTCATTGTTTTAAAAAGTAATTTAGTTTTCCAGTTCTTCTAGATACTTGTCCCTGTTTATCAATTCCTTAAATCGTTACTTTTTTTTAAAAGTTCATTTCAAAATGGATAAATGGTAAAAAAGCATATGAAGCTACCCAACCCTTATTCAAGAGGTTAGCTTTCATATGCCCTATTTGTATTCATTCATCGAACACGCGCCCCGCATATAACGGAATTCTTACTCTTAAAACATTACACTATACTCACCCTATGGAGGTAATTACAAAATTGCTAAGTTTGTCTAGTAATCTAGAAGTTCAGCTAGTGCTGTTCTTGATAGAAGTTACTAGTTTGCTTGTTGAGGTTCTAAATATTTATAACCTTGACAAGCGTGAAACTAACACTTCTGCAACTATTTTCACAGAACAATTACATTATCCTATTTTATTAAATATAAAGCAAATTTTACATTCTCAACAATAAAACCCCAATTTTTCAATCACTATTCTTTTAGCAATTCCGTAATCACTTGTATTAAACTCACCAATACGTTTTTTTAGTTGCTGATAAATCGCTTGATGAATATTCCTCGTTAGCCAGCCAATATTATCAACATCATTATCCAACTGGAAATCGTAGCGAACTGGTAATTCTCTCCCTTTTTTATCTAATTTACTTTGTACAAAGAAATCTTCAATTTTTATATTTAGCCATGTAATGTACTCTTTTCTTAGACCTTGTGCCTTTAAATAGTCTTCACCTTCTGAATAATTTACTTGAATATTTTCATTAGCTTGTGCTTCTTTCTTTTCAATTAGCATTTGTGCTTCTTCCTCTGAAATTGTTCCTTCTTCTTGTAATCTATGGATTCGTTCTATTTGAGCCTTTAAATTATTTACCACTTCATCATTCGTAGCTTTTTTGGCCGCTAAATATCGATCAAATCCGTCAGTTGAAAATGAATCTTCATTTCCAATTCCTTTAGAAGAGTATTTTGTGACACTTCCTAATTGCTGTGGAACTACTATTAGAATATCTTCATCAATATCTATTTTAGACTTCCTAGAAGATGACCTTGCCTCTACAAACCCCATCTCTTCTAGCATATTAATTTGGACACTCATACTTTCTCTTTGGGATTTAATCACTTCTGAAAAGGATTTTTGCTGTTTGTAATACTCCCACAACTTTTCAAGCCCCAGTTCCTTGTGATATATGACATTACAAAAGTTATCTAATTCGGAGTTAGCATTATGAATTTTTCTTAAGCCCCTACCTATCGCTTGAGCATATGGCGTCAATGATTTAAATGGTCTAAATATAGAAATTATAGAAATATCCGGATTATTATAACCCTCTCCTAGCATTTGAATACTAACCATCACATCATATTTACCTTGTGCAAAATCTGTTAAACGAATATCGTTCTCTCTTTCATTATTAGAGTTAGTACTTACATAGGTTGCAGTTAAACCTGCTTCATTAAACCATCGGCAAATTGATTGGGCATGTTCGTCATTACAAGTAACTGCTAACACGCGATGGTTAGGATAACTTTTTCTTTTATCTATTAATACTTGCTTTGTTTGTTGAATGATTTGTTTGGAACAAACTTCTGACAATGCTACGGATTTGTTTATCCAGTCATTATTTAATTTCTGTTTTGCTTCTTCTAACGTCAATTTTTGACCAGTTTCATTATGGACAAATTCTAATTCTCCTGGGATTTCAACTTCTTTTATTACATCTTTTAATAATCCATCTTTAATAGCTTCACCTAATGTATATTCATAAATTGGATCCAATGGATTGTTTGTAATCTCTTGTTTATCTGCTCTAAACGGGGTAGCAGTTAACTTAATTACTTTTGATGCTTTAAAATATGCCAATGCCTCTTGCCACATAGGAGCTGCAACATGATGAGCTTCATCAATGATAATCATATCGAAAAAATTCTCATCAACTAAATTCATTAAGTTAACTTCATCACTACTGCTGTTTATTCGATGGATATTAGTAATAACTATATCTGCTTCTTTTAGCTTTCGAATAGCAATACTTCTTTCCTGTTCACTACCCTTTTTAAAACCTTGATATAGTAAAGCTTTCGGAAGTCGATCTGACTTTAAAACAACGTTATGTTTATACAAAAATGAATTTTGAGGATTAAACACTGTATCAAATTCATCAAAAACCGTTCTTCTAACAACTTTTCCTGGAGTAATTAATAGTACTTTTCCTTTACAATTAGCAAAAGGTAGAATAGACATTAAACCAGTTTTACCAGATCCAGTAGGCATAACAACTAACACTTCTCTTTTTTCAAATTCCGGAAATTGTTCGTAATAATTTTGAACGGCCTGATATGCATCAATTTGAGCTTGATATAGTTTGCTATTTTCTATAATGTTTGCGTAAGTAGAATTAAAAATTACCATAATATACCTCCTCTTTAATTCTATAATACCATATTTATACCTTTATATATTATATTGTTTTAAAATTCCCAACTTTCTGCTTTACAATAACGAACAAAGGTTTTATATAATCTTAGATTAACAAAAAGCAAGGGAAAATCCCCCAACTCATGAAGTGAACTGCTCCCCAAATGTTAGACACATCTAACATTTGGAGGAGCAGTTTTTATATGGCTAAATTTACATCGGAAGAAAAACCACAAGCAGCCTTACGTTACATAAAAGGCAATGAAAGTTCACATGAAATTGCTAAATCTATCGGAACAGATCACAAAGCAATTCTTAATTGGGCGAAACAATATGAGTATAATGGCGTAGAAGCGTTTATAAAGCGATATACAAATTATTCGGCACAGTTTAAACTAGACGTACTAAACTTTATGATTGAAAATGGTACGTCCTTACTTGAAACAGCAGCTATCTTTAAGATAGCTACGCCTTCTACACTTCGTAGTTGGAAAAAGCAATTTAAAACAAAAGGATTCGATGCCCTTCAATCAAGGAAAAAGGGGCATCCATCCATGAAAAAAGAAACGAACAAACAACCAAAACAAGCACCAGTAGAAGGGACACCTGAAGCACTTCAAGCAGAAATCAATCGTCTACGTATGGAAAATGAGTACTTAAAAAAGTTGAACGCCTTAGTTCAAGCCAAGGAAAAATCACCAAAGAAGACAAAGTAAAGGTCATCTATGAATTAAGGCATAAATACTCGGTGAAGGCGCTTGCGAAATTCGCAGGCATTCCACGTAGCACGTACTATGATTTAGTGAAGAAGATGGATCGTCCAGATCCAGATGCCGAGTTAAAGGCCGAAATTCGAGCAATTTATAACGAACACGAAGGTCGTTATGGTTATCGTCGTATTCGTGATGAGCTAGCAAATCGTGGGAAAAAAGTGAATCATAAAAAGGTTCAACGTATCATGAAAGAATTAGGTTTAAAGTGCTTAGTGCGTATGAAGAAATACAAATCTTATAAAGGGACAATCGGTAAGATTGCGCCTAATAGATTGGATCGTAACTTCATAGCAGCAGCACCGAATGAAAAATGGGTTACAGATATTACGGAGTTTAAGCTGTTTGGTGAAAAGCTCTATTTATCACCTATTTTAGACTTATTTAACGGCGAAATTATTACGTACACAATTGGTCATAGACCAACATATTCGCTTGTATCAGAAATGTTGGAGAAGGCACTAGAGAGGTTGCCAGAGGAACATCAATTATTGATGCATTCAGATCAAGGTTGGCATTACCAAATGAAACAATATCGCCACGCCCTTGAATCAAGAGGCATTGTGCAAAGTATGTCACGTAAGGGAAACTGTTATGACAACTCTGTCATGGAGAATTTCTTCGGCATCATGAAGTCAGAATTCCTCTACTTAAAGGAATTTGATAGTGTCGAGCATTTTAAAAAGGAACTTGAAAAGTATATAACGTATTACAACACGAGACGTTTAAAGGCAAAATTAAAACTGAGTCCGGTAGAATACCGAACTCAGTTTACCCAAGCTGCCTAAACGAAATAACCGTGTCTAACTTATAGGGGTCACTTCATTAGAGTTGGGGGTTTTTTGCCTTGAGTAAATTCATATTAATAAAACGTTAAACAATCAGTAAAATGACTGCTTAACGTCCATGTGTTAAAAATAAATTTTAGTAACAGTAGCTTTTCCTCGAATTACGTCTTCCTTCCTTTTCGCTTGACGAACAGTTTTCTCTAACTCTTCAATGTCAGTCGTAGTAGCATCGCCAGCGAGTTGCAAATCAAAGCCAACGAAATTTGAAGAGTAGCCCTTAGCCTTCACTAACTCTTTTAATTCAGTTAAAAAATCGAGACTGATAGCATCGTGTGCAGAGTTGCGTTCTTTTGTGCTATCTTCTTGCGACTTAACAATTGTACTTAACTGAATTGTAATTTGACCGTTGTACCATTTAAGCATTTATAAGACCTCTTTCATTTTAGAATCAAGTTTTAATCCATCCAGAAACCCAACTAGATAAACTTGTTGCAGAATATTATGCTGATACTCAAACACTAAATCATGAATTTTTTCTGTAAATTCATCCCGTGCCTCTTTATTCAAAGATAAATTAGATTGATTTAGCAATTTGTCGATACTCTGCGATAAACCTTCATTTTTTACATTTAAACTGATTTCATACAATACTCCATCAACGCGTTGATTCAAAAATTGTTGCATTGCTGCATTAAAATTATCGATAATAGCCATCTCCTTTTATGCAGTTTTTTAGAATTCTCAATAATAGTATAAAACATTAAATATTGATTGTAAAACGGAATAATTGTACGCTTAAATTGACTAATTAACTGGAGTTGATAGGACGATGAATTCAGTATCAATCGGACGTACAATAAGAAGTTTACGAAAACAAAACAATATGAGTATGCAAGAATTAGGCGATAAAGTCGCACTATCTCAGGCCTCAATCTCTAGACTAGAAAGCGGTGTCACTGATATAAACTTTGCACAACTATCAAATGTATGTGAAGTATTTGAACTTACACTAACTGAATTTTTTGCTATGGTCGAAAAGCAAATGGACTTAAAATTAGATGTCTCTCCTGTAGAAGTTAAAACCATCGACGACAAATTAATTGATATCATCCAACAGTTATCAGATGATCAAAAAAAGGGGCTGTATGTTTTATTACAACCATATGTAAAATGAAAAAATCGCTACTTAGAATCTAAGTGGCCATTTTTATTTTTTACATATACTAAGAATATGCTTTTTAATTGGTTATAAATATGTAAAGCAATTTTAAAAATTTTATATATTACGTGGGGGAATTATCGCTATAAATTTACAGTGATCTTTAATATGTCTGCAAAGGAAAAACCTGCAGGCACCTATCATGGCCATTTAAATGCGCTGAGATGATGTGCTTATATTGCGTGCTTATATTATCGCTATATATTGATCCGCTTTAGGATAATGTTTTGCTTAGCGATTGTAAACCATTTAGCCGCTTCTTGCCAATCCTTTATATAGAGCGTATTGCAAAGATGGTCTTCAAGGATTACGATAGTCTATTCTACTGGAAAACCACCACCTTTATCACCTGAACAGCGGCCATTTTGCATAAAACGATTGCTACAAAAATCCCTCTGATGTTGACTTTCCAGCGAAATCTAATTAGACTTTAGCGCTTTGCACTAAGTTAATTGTAGGTTTTTATAACCTATATAAATTTCAAATTGAAGTATAAAATTTATCGTTTCGCACACAATCTTTTATATTATGTTAAAGAAACATTTAAACGGAGGATACAGATGGGAAGTTACGGAATAATATATCTAATAACTTTTATTAAACCGAACACTCAAGATCACTATTATATAGGCCAAACAACACAAAATTTAAGGACACGAATTAATGATGGTCATATTAATAGGGCTTGGAAGACTGACAGCAATGGCAATTTTGAAAATAACTACAGAGTTGCAAGGGAGATTAGAAAATATAAGATAACAGACAAGGTGAAAAATGTTATTTGGGATGATAAAAATTATGATAATTCTCATTCGAAAACATATATAAAAATAACTATTCTGGATACTGCTAAGTCTCAAGAAGAGCTTGATCATAAAGAAAAAAAATATATTATTGAATATAATAGCTATGAACACATTAATGGTTCACGAGGTTTTAACGGGACATTGGGTGGTCATGGTAATAGTAGCGGAGTATTGCGTGGTGAAAATGCTAGTGAAGCACAGCTTACCAATTTTGAAGCTAAACAAGTTAGACTTTTGAATCGAGATACTTCGCTTATTTATAAGGAATTAGCTGATCTTTTCAGTTGTAGTATCGGATGTATCTACAATGTAATTAATGATAAAACATATATAGATGCACTAATAGACAAAAATGATATTCTTGATAAGCAATATGAGCATTGGGTAAATTATGCTCCGTTATCTCGTAGAAATAAACTTTTTTATAGTTACGATTTGAGGAAATCAGATAACGATGAAGAACGTATGAAAATTTGGACTAGTCCCTCAGAATGTGCTAAGGAGTTAGGAGGAGGAGTAAAAGCCCAATATATTTCTTATGCATTATCCGAAAAAAAATCAATAGTTGCCAATCATTTTGTTTTTGTACGTGAAAGAAATAGCTATGAGTTTGAAAAAAATCGTTTACCAGAGTTACAAATGAAACATGATAATAAATATAGAACTTTTAGTGCTTACGATAAAACCACTGGAAAATATATCGATACTTATGATTGTATGGGAACATGTCTAAAAAAATTAAAACTTAAAAATAATGCTCCAATATATGATTGCTTAAAAGATAAAACCTCATATAGTGATAAGTTTATTTATATATATGATGATAAATTTACTCATGAATTATTAAAAGAGAAAATAAAAAAAGCAAATCCAAGATCTTTTTATATGTTTGATATGAACGGTACTAAAATGGGTAACAGTTGGACTGTAATAAAAAAATGTGCTGAAATGTTTAATATTGATGCAAGTAGTATAAGTCGTTGTTTAGAATCTCAGAATCCATACAAAAATAAATATATCTTTTTTTATTCTGATCAATATAGTAAAGAACTTTTGAATACTATTATCGATAGTATAAATAATAAGGAACGTTATTTCCTCTTTAATTTAGAAGGTAAAAGTATGGGTATTTCAGAAAGCCAGTATGATTTATATCATAATAAAAAAATTTTCACTACTAGCTATGCATTAAAAAAGAAAAATTATTACATCCCCTCAAAAGGTTTGATAGTAATACCTGAAAGTGTTTTTAGTTTCAAAACACTAAATTTACTACTAAAAAAAGCAGAAATTGAATATGCGAAATATATTCAAAGCAGAACTATATCAAATAAAAAAATCCTTATTTACTCTAAAGACTGTCTACTATTAGAATTACCAAATGCAAGAGCAGCGTTGGAAAGTGATATTATCCCGTTACATGCTGCATATAGAGTGCCTAGAAGAGAAAATAAAATATATAAAAATTTAATTATAATATTCGAAGAAGATGCCACACCCTCAGTATTAATGAAGCTTAGAAAAAAATTAGAAAAATAATTTCATACTGATCCAATGTCTTCTTTTTCGCTTCCCTTGTTAGGGGATTTACTTGCTGAATTTCTCAATTTCAAAAGACTTTTCTTTTTAAATTGAGATAGTCGTTCTGACACCTTTCCCTGTTAATCCAACTTCATTATTATTTTTTAATGTTGTTGGATTTTGTTTATTTTATTTTACTCCTTATACTAACAACTGCCAGTTTAACTATTTCACTCACTACTGCTCCTACTGTTTGCTATAAATTTTTTCATTAATTCTGTTTCTCTAAGAATTCTTTATTTACTATAACTCAAACCAAGTGTTTACCTTTAGGAGAGATTCTGAATAGTTACCAATAGTGGTTACCATTACCGACCTTTTTATAGTAACCAATAGTTTCAATTGATATTATTAAACATATCGCTACTTGACTAAACTGGCCATCTCCCCTTTACAGAAGGGATTCTGAATAGTCACCAATAATGGTTACTATAGCGCATTTTTTATAGTAACTATTATTAGTTATCATGTTGGCAAATACGTACTTTCAATAGTATCTGTTCAATATTTAGGATTTCAAATGAAGTGGTTTCTCTAACCAATTAAGGCTATAGTGATTTTAATAGTGTCAAAAATTAATTATCCATTCTCATCATAAATTGAATAACTCTAATCTATGTAATCATCTACCGTTGTTCCTCCTTTTGATTATTTATCCAAACCCCTAATACTCTTTACCTACGTCCACAAAAATCGAGCCATATTTACAATAACTAAAATCATCATTATTCTTAGATTCAATTATGTCGTAACATTTTTTGCAACGTACTATATTGCGAATATTTCTTACTTTAATTAAGCCTCTATATTATTATAATTTTTCTAATCAATTCAACCATCGTTTCATACACTTAAGGGGGTATAGCTAAGTATACCCTCTTAAGTGTATGAACGACTTCATAACCCCAAACCTATATAAGGCCTTGATACGTCTATGTTTCATACGTGCAATTACAAGGCTTCCGAGCAGACAAATATCTCTGGGAAACCCCTAAAATGATCAAAAAAACATATCTAATTCACATCACATTTTTGGGGACTATTTTGTAATATTTATGCTCTTAATCAGAGTCTTTTAGTGACTTCAAATACCTAAGAATTAAAGGCATTCTATTTTTTTCTAGTAGAATACAGTCTTGTCGTAAGCATCTAAATATATATCAACATGCTATCTACTTTGATCAGACATGTACGAATCGTTTAGATTTGAATCCCTTAAAATTTCATTTATCAAAGCCAAAATCATATTCCGCTTCTTTAATAAAATTCCTCAAGGTGCCTCGTTTCTTAAAGGACGTGATAATCGCGTGAATTAAAATCTTCCACCGAAAATTGTCAAAAAAGCATTTGAAATAAACAGCTCATTAGCTGGGGGAGTGGACTGAAAAATGCTACAAGTCTTCGACCAAGAGGTTGCTAGATAGATTAATTCTTCTACATAGCTTTCTGTCATGGACACATCTCAAATTTCATGAGCTGAATGCAGAACTTCTAAAGAAAATCCCATGAAAAAGCCGACAAGTCAGGTTTTCCGTGAAATTTTGTGCTGTGGTTGATGAATAATCCAGTTATATATTAGTTTCCCTAATATTCACTCTGAAATTTTAATTTCATTTTAAATCCTTATTAAAATATGGGATTTTTCGGACTATAATATTAAAAAATCCATGAGATCTTTATGTATGAAAAAACAAAATAATTCCTTAGCATCTGCACTAACTAATGTTCCACACCCATCATTTTTCTATATTAACTGTAATAACAAATTATGTATTACAGAAACTGATTGGTTAGATCCAATTGCTTTTAAACAGTGTTGCTCAATTGATTCTAGAGGCAAAATTGGAATTCAAGCCAAGCTATTGTTAGATAAAATAATTGAAGTGGCACAACTGACAGATAACATCACATTGTCTAAACAAGTAATCTATAAAAAAACAAAAGCTATGTTTTCTTCTGTTGATCAAATAAATAAGGCACTTACTTATCTATGTGAGCTTGGTTATATTTATTTAACTTCGGGTGGCGTATCTGGACGAATGCAATTGATTCTCTTAAATCCAAAGGCAATTTCAATTTTAGGATCTAACTCTTAATAAATTACTTTATAGTTAAAATATTTTTGAAAAACATCAAAGGTTAATTTATAAAACAAAAGCAGCAAAACTGGTATCTTAATTAATGTATCAAGACGACAGTATTGCTGCTCTAGTAAAAAATTTATTAAACTATCATTTTTTTACTCTTCAAAATTAAGTACCCAAATTTGCTTTAACGGGATTTCAGATTTAATCTCTAATGACAGTTGCTCATAATAAATGAAGATTTCTCTAATAACATCATTCGCATCCCATAAGCGTAACTTAAAAAATTGCTTCGGTATTTCTTTCGTCACTGTCGTTTTAAAGCCACGCCACGATACCAATAAGCCATATTCCGCGCCAACATTGCTCATAGTCCCAATCAATTGATCCATTGCTGGACGATCGACAGGAGCATCATGAGATTTCACTTGAACACAAATTTTTGTGCCACCAAATCCTAGCTCACCAGAAGCAGCTAAAATATCAATGCCACCGTCAGCCCCTTCTGGACTACGATATGTCGTATAGCCTTTTGCTTTTAAAATTTCTTCTATCAATTGTTCCAAACGATGCCCTTTAAATTTCCTTGTAATATAGTCCGAAATTTGATCAAACATATGCTCTTCAATATTATCAATGATACTACCCTCTTGCTCGTTATCAAGTGGCAATACATTTGTATGCTGAATTACATGTTTCCAACCATTATTAGCCATCGCTTTAATACGTTCTTCTGCATTGTTTTTATGAATTTGACAAACAGTCATAAATGCACCAAATGAATATAACAGATCTTGATCAAAATTATCGCGTGGAATATCCGTAGCAAACCATTTTACTTTTCGATAATGGAAGTAAGGGCTACCCAATGATACATCATAAGTATATTCTCCTGTAATTTCTCCAAAGTGAATAGGCTACGTTTACTCGGCAGTACAATCCAATCACCAATTTGCATTCTCGAAACAATCGGATATATTTGAGATGCCCAGTTAACAGCTGTCTTTGGCTTATCCAAATCGTAATGTTTAATTAAAAACTCTCTAAGCTCACTTGGTGACGAGAAATCTCTTAAATCAACGTTCAAGTCATTCCACGTTAAATATACGCACTCATCCTTCAAAAACTTTTCTTCGAATTCCCCTGCTGAACCTGCTCTAAATAACCAAATACTCATAGTACACCTCACACCAAGAATAATAATCAAAAATATAAAAAACTATTATCACTAAACATGTACATCTCTTTGTATAGATATAGTCCGTAATCGACTTTACTATTTTTCTAATAGCTGCTTCAAAACTTGCACTTCTTCCTCCGACAACGTAATACCCTTCTATCCATCTTTTCTCGATTTGGCGTCAGCCCCTTCTGGACTATGATATTCATCATCGGAATTGCAATAACTATTATCCCACAAAACAAAAGGAATAATGGCTTTCCCCCTATTCCTTAAGTTAATATATTATTGTACTCCTAAAGCTTTAAAAACAGCATCAATCGGATCCGAATAAAACACCGGCTGCACCTTCACCAATAAATCTGGTGGAACAGTTTGTAAATCCATAACAGAAGCGGCTGGTATTAATACTTTCTTCGCACCAGCATCTACACAGACTTGTAGGACATTCGCGAATTCTTCTACTTTCGCAATTGTTCCACCAACCGTCATGTTACCGATAATGACCATACCTTCCTGCACAGGTTTTTCTAAAACACCTGAGCAAAGACCAATCAATTCTGCAATAGCTAACTCTGACGTTAATCCAATTCCCTGTAAGTCCGTTATATGCATTAAATAATCCTTCGTTTTCGTGCTAATCGAATTACTTACGCTTTTACTATTCGCTGTAAAGAAACGGAAAGCTGTGTCTAAACTTTCTTTTGTATCACGTGAAGAACCTACGCCTGATTTATCAAACTTTCCTGTACCACTTACGACTTGGTTTTCAAGCTTGTACACGCCAATCATACCTGTATGTGACTGGCCAACTAAATAAACGTGTCCTGGTCTTAACATCCCTTCAGGAATCAGCTTACCGCCACCCTGCTCTGGTACAGAAACATGCTCTTCTAACATTGTTTCTTTATCCAAATAAGAAAACATCACATCGTAAAATTCCATGCCGCCGATTTTCTTTAGCTGCTCTTTTACACGACGACGACCCTCTAAAGCGTACTTTAATATTTCTTCGATATCTTCACGTGTAAATTCACCATGTGGATATAATAGCTTCACTAAGCCTGAAACTGTTTTACGTACTGCAATCGTATCACGTTGATTTAAATTGTTACCTAGTTTAAAGTAGCGATCAATTGAATCTGCAAACGAACGTTTACGCATTTCACGGAAAAATTCTGCAACGTAATCTACGATAAAACCATATCGATCCGTAAAGAACTCTGGTCTCATTTTTGGAATTTCCCAGCCTGGCATGTAATAATGCATACGGTCAAAGAATGCTGTATCATTGGCCATCTCTTCAGGGAATGGTGCAAATAAATGCGACGTTTTCAATAAGACATCGACACTTTGATTAATATTTCCTACAAATACCATTGATGCCGAAGCATTCTTTTCCTCTTTACCACGTGCAAATGAGCCCGATGCCATATAGTCCTTCATAATTTGAATGCCATCTTTATCTTTAAAGCGAATCCCAGCAACTTCATCGAACGCTACGCAATCCCACATACCAACAAGTCCTACTTTACGAGTAGACATATTGTAGAAAAGGTTTGCTACTGTTGATTGGCCACCAGACACTAAAATCGAGTTCGGTGAAATTTCTTTATAAACGTGTGACTTACCAGTACCACGCGGACCAAGTTCACACATATTATAGTTATTCTCTATTAGAGGCACTAAACGTAGCAGCAAATGCCATTTCACACGTTCTTCTAGCTGTGTTGGTTCCATACCTGTTGATCGAATTAAAACATCTATCCATTCGTCCTTTGTAAATTGCTTACGCCCTTCAAATACCTCGTTAATGTCCATATTCGGCATTTGAATTGGCTTTAAATTGCTCACACTAAATGGATTCGTATTACGTACTTCCTCATCAAAGAAGTAATCTATTTTCACCATGCACCAAATACCACCAACAAGTAGCTTATCGAATTCCTTTACATAGTTCGAGGATACTGGTACGCCTTTTAAACCAAGATTAGAAAACTCCGCCTCATACGTATCGATTTTAGGATTAAGCGTAACTGTAATTTTATCGATGATAGAGTATTGACCTAGTTCGCGAATTCGAGATTTAATTTTCTCCGCTTCATCGGAACGCACAAAATTTTCTGCAAGGATCTTTTTAACTCGTTCTACACCTTCACCGATACTTGCTTCATCATCCGTGGCAGCATACATTCCGAGCAAATATTCCAAGACGTATATTGGAACATTTGCCCCTTCTTTAATAAGCTTTGTTAAATCTTTGCGGACAACACGACCGGCAAAATGCTCATTTAATTTTTTATCTAAATTAAGTGTCGAAACCTCTTCCATGTTCACACCTCACTATTAAAAGTCAAAATCACTTACGATACCTAAATTAATCGTAAATGGAATACGCTCAATTTCCATCTCAATTTCAGCATCTTTAATAACTAAATAATACGTCTTACTACGGTCATATGGAATATTTTTCAACGCTAATCTCAACTTAAATGTGCGCTCAGCTGGGTTATCGAATGAACGATCCCCAATTACTGTTTCCTCATTGGATAAAACATTGTTATCTTCATCAACCATATAAATTACTACTGTTCGAGGCTTTAGTTTATCGCCAATCTTTTCTGTCTGGAAGAAGTTCAAATTGAAAATACGATTTGTAATTTTACGTATCGTGCTTGTAAGCTTAATATCAACTTTTGAAATTTGTTGCACACCTTTTTGCCCTGCACGTTTATTTTTAAACGACAGAAGCGGTACCGTGATTTCTTGCAAACTTGCTCCACCATGTACAAAGTTCACGCCTGGGCCTTGCATACGGTTACGGATTGTTCCGTTGGGTACATATACATGAAGCTGTTGCTCATTTTGCACAACCGATGATAAATCAATGTTAATATGTCCATCAATTTGTTGATCTTCTTTCGATAAAATGTAACGGCGCTTCACTTCAAGTGTATCCATTTTAACTTTTTCCAGCTTATCGCTTTCTTTTAACGATTCGCGTTGATATAAGAAGCCATGATCTGCTGTAATATAAACATTCGTTCCACTTAAATCGTCCCGAATAATTTTTACTAAATCATAAAGCTGGTTCATCGCTTTTTCTACTGCATCAAATGTATAAATCTCTGTAGACGCCTTATCACCCATTGCATCGATCGTATCATGATAAATATAAATAAGCTTTTTGCCTTTGAAAACTTCGCGTCTACCAGCCTTATTCATATCCATAATTTCTTGCAAGTGAACGGCTATGCTCTCCTCCACTGCTGATTTTAAGATTACCTTACGATTTTCTAAGCCAGATGAATCTTTACCATTTACTAAAACTTGTGTCGATGCATCAAAATCTACTGTCTTATGCGGAAGTAACGATGCCATACCGAGCTTTGTAATCGAAGGAATAACACTTAACATTGTTTGAAGATCGCAAGAACCGATTGTTTCTGAATTTAAGCGCTCAGATAGTTCAACACCAACCTCATAGCGGAAAGCGTCCGAAATAATCACAAATACACGGTCACCATTGCGCATATGCGGTGCTACTGTAGAAGAATAGAACGATTGCTGATTCATGACACCAGGCAATGACCACTCTTCTGTCATCTCAGCCTTTACAGCTTGTGACCAATTAACACTTAGCTCGCCCATAAACCAATGTGTATATAAGTGTTCCACCCGGTCTTTTAACTTTTTCAAAATCTCATTATTGCTCTCTGAATCATACGCCACATAAAACTTTCGGTAATATGTATCCATCACATAATACTTACTTTCGTACGCTTTATAAATGGCTGATGCTTGACCTGAAGGAAGGCCCTGGCGATACTCAGTATAAAACGCCTGCATTTTCACGCTATAAAATAACGCTTCGTAAACCGATGCATATTTCTCATAAAAATGCTTCGCTCTTCTTAGCTTAATGAGCTTAATATACTCTTCAAAATCTTCGCGTCCTTCTAAAAGACTGTTTGCAATATAGATAATAATTGCTTTATCAACATACGGGAACGTATCCGCCTGCTTATATTCATCGATTGGAATCGGCTGTAGGAGTTTTGATAGTTGAATTTCCTGCTCCACTATTTCAATATATTGATCGTATAGCTCATAATCTGTTTTATGGTGCATCCAGTGGTCCATGAAGACAAGCGCATTCGTTTTACTACGAATGGCAACAAAGTCCTTCACAGTCGCTAAATATTGCTCTGGCACGCTATGACTAAATGCAGTAACCGCTAAATGAATGAGCAACGTCTTTAATGTTTTACTTTCTCGTTCATAGCCGTACATATTGTCGACATATTTCCAAAACATAGCGACATCAAAGAACTTGTCCATTTGCGATAAGTATTTATTGTTTTCATCTTCCAGTGTATCCGTTAATACTGTTTTTAAAATTTCTTCAAAGTCTGGCACCTTCACGTTGGATAAAACACTCATAATCGCAAGTTCGATAGACTCTTCATTATATACTTCGATACCAATTGCTTGGAATTTTCGGTAACGCTCTTTATTTTGGAAGAAACGCTCATATTTCTTTACGATACCTCGTAATGCTGGATCAATCTGAAGATCATTTAAAATAAGTGAAACACGGTCCGCATAAAACGTTTTTGAATACAACACCGTATCCGCTAACCAGTTATTTTCTAAACCTAATTCAATGTTTGCATAAATTAAATAATTGGACGCTGTATCCTCTTCCTCTAATAAATATTTCATGTAAAACTGATTGTTCTCTAATAATGTTTGGACTTTAACTCCATCCAAAACGAATTGATCGATTTCCTCAATAAATTCTTGATCCTTATCTACCCAAAAGACAATTTTACGCTGTTCGCCATCTTTTAACGGCTCATTGAAAATGTCTTGTAATGCAGATGCTATTTGTTCAATATTCATCGCATACCTCTACTTTCTTCATCTAACTCCTAAAATAATGATTTCTTCCCAGACCATTTAACTCGGCTATGTAACCTTACAGTGTTTTTAACTGACGTGTTTTATACCCCATTTCTTCTCTATAAAATTTAGTTGTCTGTTCCAGGTTTTTTAACCTCAATTTTTCGAGTTTGTTTATTTCTTGTATATGATATTGTGTTTTATTTATTAAGAAAGCCCCTGTATATTCACTTACATTTACTTTCTTTATTTGGTTATCTTCACCTTTCCATTTGTACAAGGTGATTTTTTGATGGACCTTTTCTAAATTGTTATTATGAATAAGCAAGCGATAAATTAAATCACTTTTCACCAATCCCGAAATACTGTCTTCATCTGCATTCATACTTTTATATCGTTCTTCAAATAGAAAGATAATAATTCCCATAAAAACATCAATCATTTGTAACAATATACTGTTTTTTAATGAAATTTTTATTTTTGTCTAATTGAAAGAAAGAAGGTAGAAGGCATAGCTAAAGCTACACTCCTACCTTCATTATAAACTAAATCTTTGCCACTAATCCTTTAAATAAATCATAGTTATGTTTTACACCGTCATCTAAATCAATTGTGATTTTCTTATCTGCCATATGGTGTAGTAATTCATCATAAGCTTTTAGCTCGTCTATTTTCTTATCCAGTGATTTTAGCTCTTTTTTCGCATTACTAATTTCTTTTGTTGTGTAGTCACCTTCAATAATAGACAGTAAATCTTTCTTCTCCGCATCCATACGAATTTGCACTTCATGTAAATAATCCGTACGAATACGAGATAGCGTCGTTTCATCATAACGATGCATGTAAATTAAACAGTTGAACGCCTTCTCTTTACCAGAAGTAAATAACCAGTAAATAGGTCTCTTCTTATACGTTTGGACATGATCTTTAAAGAAATCATTTAAGAAATAACGGCGAATCGCCTCTCTTGCTGTTTCCGTTTTCTTACGACCAATGGCATCTGCAATGAAATCAAGGTTTTCTTCAAGCGTTTCTTCACTGAAAGTTACTCGAATAAAATCAACGAATTTTGTAACAATGTCGTCTTCGAAATATGTCCCTGGTAAGATTGGTATGATATTATCTTGGTCTACTAGGAAAGTTTTATAACGAGAATTGTCAAATTTACCGCCAGCATAAACTAAACCTTTCTCGTCAAGCGAATAGCGGCCGAAGGAACAGCCAACTGCATATGATATAAAACTTTTTATATCCCATTCTATATTAGGTCTTCTGATATTAATATCATCATCTTCAACAATTGGATTTAACTCTTCACTCATTCCATATAGATTGATAAAATAAGTATTTAACATTTCCTCATTATTTTTTAACTTCTTAAATTGCGAATTCAAAAATGATTCCCAATTTAAGAATTCTACTCTAAGGGTTGAATTTCCAATCTTTTGATTGACAAAAGGATGCTTTTCAAAATAAAAAGACGTTTCATAAGAATTCCAATCTTCTTTAGAAATATAGATATTTTCAGAAACTATATTTTTTATCTTATCCATATCCTCTTTTCTCTCTTCAATATATGGGATTCTCCGAATATCAGATATGTTAGTATTAAGTGTAGGGTTCAATGCTCTAATTATATTTTCATGAACTTTACTGTTTAATAAACCTATAAAATACTCAGTATCATTAACATTTTCAATAAATATCGATGGTGCCGCAAGATTAAAAGTAGAATTGTCCTCCAATAATCTAACAGAGAACTTACCACTAGTTATTAGAGTCCACGTGATACCTTTTCTAAACCAAATATATTCAGGTGCAATTCTTGCAACATGATCATTTCTATAATGTTTCCTTGCTTCTTCGCTCCAATCTATAACCGTATCTATATTTCCATACCATTTTCTATAAGGTCCTCCTTTTGCATGAACAGCCCACTTCATACAATTTCCTATTTTCGTATTTTCTACTTCCCATAAAAATCTTAAGTATTTATCATTATTTCCTGTTTTAGTTTGTCCATCTGATATTGAAATATCATATAGTGTTTTTGAAGTAAATATATTGGTAATTTTTTCATTAAACCAAAAAGCAAAAATAAAGTCTGGAATCTTTTTGAAATCATCTTGATTAAATGAATATCTATAAGAAACATATGGATTTTTAACTGCTTCAATCGTTTTAATTGGTTGATTCTTAGCTCCTCTAAAATCAGAGAGTTTGATATATTCTCCATTTATTTGACTTCGATAATTACGGAATGTAAATGCACAAATTGGTACTGTTGCTCCATCAAATCCAGAATACTCAAGCTGAACTAAACTACTAATTGTACACTCATTTACCAATTTTTCTCTTAGTTTTTTGTAAGTTGAAATAAACATCCATACAAATGGTGTCATAAATCCTATATGGCCAAAATCCTTTGTAATTGAAAAACTATATTCGATAAATGAAGAAAATAAATCATATTTGACATCAGAATAATTCTTAGTAAGATAATTTGATACTTCAGATGTCAAATAGTTGTTACCTGCATATGGTGGATTAGTAATAAAAACATCATATTTTAATGACATAAATGATGCCTGTTTTAGCAAATCCTTAAATAAATTGTAAACACGGTCTTTAATTTCTAATTCAAATAAATCTCCAGACTTTTGATTAATTTCAGCCATGCGTCTCTGTAAATACTCAAAATCAAAGTATTTTATTTTTATAAGTGATCCAATAGCTTTTGCATTTTTAAATTGGTTAATAAAATCCTTCATTTTATTAAATTGTTCACCAGAAGATTCACCAGCTAAAAACTCTACTTCCTCATCTGATATGTTATTAGTTTCTTGTATAGATGCCAGGTTCATTATTAAACCATCACGTTCAATACTTCTTAAGAATCGTTTGTTATATTGCAATGCTTTCATTACAATTGAAAAACTTGCTAACTGATATGCTCGATCATCTATGTCTAAACCATAAAGATTTTTTTCAATGATAAGGCGTGGAATTTCTCTTTCTGTATAGCCACATTTACTATATATTTCAAATAATACATCAAACATATAGACTAAAATATGACCGCTTCCCATTGCTGGGTCATAACATTTAATATCTTCTACATTCACCTCTTTATTAATATAAGGAGCTAATTTTTCTTCGAAATCAGGCTCTGGATTCGAATTTTCTAAATAAAATTCCCAATTAGAAATTAAATCGCGATGTTCAGGGTGAGATTCAATCCAATAACGACCTAACGCATTTTGTACCATATAGCGAACAATCCACTCAGGTGTAAATAATTGCGTTGCAAATGGTAACTCTTCCGCTTTATATCGTTTTTTCGCCTTAATTACACGCTCGTTCTCTTCTGAAATATAGTACTGATATAGCCATCCAATAATCTCGACACTTTCCCAATCATTTTCAGCAATAACTTCTGGATTTTTCATTTGACGTACAAATGAGTCTGTCCCAAGCAGTCCTTCGGGGAATAAGATCTCCTTATAATCTTCAATCGTTTCAAACATAAATGGCATATAGCGGTTCAAGTCATTACAATGAACTTTAATTAAGTACTTAAACAGTTCATCCGTTTTATTCGCCATTTTCAACTCATATACATATTCCTTGTCCAATTCTAAATCAAGGGATAGTGCTTCTTTCATCATATCTGGCTCTGCACTATCTGCATTGTATGATGATAATACACGTACTTTAGTAGGCAAGTAATCATTTACCTCCATAAAGCGAAGTGCGATAAAGCGGTTAAACCATGTATAGGCTGTTTCTTCCATTACACGATAAAAGCCAATTTCCTCAATGCGTTTGATTAACTTATTGCGTTGTCGTCTTTCAACATCTGAAAGCTGTCTGCCGTCAATAAAGACGGCATCCGAACTTTCTACTGTTGCTTTTTGAATGGAGTCAGCAGTAATTCCGATTTTTCTTGCTTTTAGCTCTACACGTTCTAACAGCTCTTTACGTGCTTCTGTAGCGAACTTTTTTAGTGCACTTTTATTCACTCGACTCACTCCTAATCCATAAACTCAATTTGCTTATTAGCTTTAATAATTTGTTTTAATTTATTTGATAACGTATTAATGTATTGATCTACTTCCGCTTCTGTAGAAAGTGTCTTTACATTCACCAATCGTTTTACATCTACCACTTGTTTTTCAACTTCATCTACAACTGGTGGCTCTACGGATGTTTCACCAACAATCACTTGTTCTTTTGCTTGCTTACGTTTCCATTCCGCAATTTGTCTATGAATATCTTGTAATATTTTTTCTTTAAAGCTATGACTTTGAGAAATTGTTGCATCTACTTTGAAAATGTCTACGAATTGAACAAGGCTTGCATTTAAGCCTTCATAATATGATTCAATACGTTGTGTAGTTACAGTTGAAACACCATACTGTTTTGCATGCAATGCACACTCATCATAATCGGCTTTCAGCTTCTCTTTAGCATTAGCCATTTTATCTGCTAAAACAGCTGTCATTTCAGTATTTAAGACGTGCAGATAATTCGAAATGTCTTTAATTTTTTTGTAAGGTATCGGATCTTGCACAATGTCACGAAGCTTATTCATTGCTTCTTCCACTTCACTGCTTACTAAATACGCTTTGTTTTCCTCATATTTTGCAAGACCGTTTACGCCTTGTTCAAACAAGTCTTTTTGATTTGTGCTAAAGAAGCTTTTTACAAGGCTAACATCGTCTTTCCAGTCAGCTAAATCTTCTTCCATATTTTTTAATTCAGTTAGGAACGAAACATTATCCAATTGTTGCGTAAACTGTCCAAAATACTCTAAGCCTTTATCTAATAAGCTAAGTCCTGGATATTTTTTATCCGTGGCATAGTTTGCTTTGTATTGCCTAATTTCTTCTACTTGCTGGCGAATTAAATTACGTATGTTTTGAATTAAGCTATCTTCATCGTCCGCTAAATCCATTGGTGGGAAGATTTCGCGACAAATGCTTTTCGCTCTTCGTAGTAATGCTTCATCAACCTTTACACGCTTCGTAAGTATCCCTTTATCTGCTTCACCCGTTTTACCAAACACCGTTACTAATTTATTCGTGTCTTGTTCTGGCTCTAAATATTCTGAGTTATAGCGAATGCGAATACGCTGTTCTTTTAATAGTTGTGCAAGTAAGCTCGCAATATCAAGTTGTTTCCATCCAAAAGGCTTATCCATAAAACGATCATATACAAGCTTTACACGTACTTGCTTTTGCAGATCCTCTTGGAAGTTAATAAATTCCATCACTTCACTTTTGGCAAGTGCATTCGGACTCGCATTCATCTGCTCATCAAATGATACCTGTTGATCATCCGTAGCTAAGATTGAAATAAGCTCACGTTCTTGCTCTACAAACTCTTTAATGTAGGATAATTTTGTGTATACATTATCAACTAAGTGTTTAAAAGCTGTATTAATTTTTTCTTTTACAGATGAACCTTTAACATCTAATTTTTCCCCATTAACATAAAAAGCCCCATCTTTAATTGCATCTTCTAGTAACTCTCGTACTCGACGTCTTCTTTCACGTACTTCCACTTGCTTGTTATTTAAGATATTTTGAATATTTTCAGGCAGCTGCGTAATGTTCTTTTTCTTACGGTATTCTTCTATACGAATTGCTTCTTCAATTTCATCTACGTACGCTTCATTACCACCAAGTTTGACAATCATTTCATCATTACGAGATGACATCATCATTAGTTCCTGATCACTTTTTTGATAATGATCCGAAAGCGGTGATAAAATTTGCAAACCAACAGTTGCTGATTGAGCACCGTACGTTTTTTCATCCATTATTTGATTGTAGGCAAATGAGTATTGCTTTGAATATGAATAGCGCTTTTCTTCATATAAATCGTTGAAAATATACTGAGCTAATTCTCGTTTTAACACATCTTCATCAACATTAATTTGTTTAATTTCACGATTAATATCTTGTTCATCATCCGTCAGGAAGTCAAAGTTATCTCCGTTTTTTCCAATTAATGTTTGTCCAATTAATTTTCTTAGTGAACGATTAATTTTTTCTTTCAATTGAAGCTTATCTTCTTCAATATTTGTTACCATTAATGTTGCAATATTATCGATGTTCGCTGGTAATTCTTTAATATATTTAATCATGAACAGCACTTTTAAAACGTTTGTATTAAATTCATCATCTTTTAAAGCATCGTTTAATTTAGAGCCTTCAATTACACGTGTAATCGATGGATTTAAAAATTCTTTAATCGTGTCATAAAACGCATAGAACGGAATTAAAGCGCCTTCTTCAGCATCTTTATACTGCAATCCCGCTTCCTTAAACGCAGAAAGCATTGAACGCTCACCTTCTGATAAATGTTTACCAGATGAACCATGCTTACGAACTTGCTCGAAGACATTTTGTAGCAATTTAAATTGGTACGGTACAAACGGATACACTTCTGCAAATTCCACATCGTCAGCATAGCCACGTAAATCTGCTGTACTTTCTTTAAAGCTAATTAAATTTTTTAGTATCGCGCTCTTATTTGGGAAATCTGCTCGTAAACGATCATGAATATGTGTATGTTTTTCTAAAATACGCTTTTTAATAACTTCGTCGACAGAAATCGACGATAGTGATAAACGCGTATCAAAACGGCCTTGAATACGTGAGAAATCATCGCCTTTTACTTTAATAATAGAATCAATGCTCTCCTGTGAAGTAACCATAACCCAAACTTTACCTTGAGCATAAGTTCCTAAATCTTCCGTTAATGTTTGCAAGTTAAGCATAAGATTTCGGTTATCTCCGATATACTGCCCAATTTCATCGACAAGGAACACTAAATGGAAATTAGAACCTTTACTATCTACATACTCTTTTACGTCTTTCGCAAACTTTTCAATGCTAATTTCAAAGTTATTAACACCGTTGTCAAACCAATTACCCGCTGATTCTACCGTCATGTTATTCGCTTTCACTAATGCACCAATAACATAATCACGGTCGAAATAGAAGCTATTTCGACGCTCTTCCCAAGGCTCGCCTGCCAGCGATTCAAATTCATTTTTAAACGCATCGTAGACACCTTGTTGGTCCAAGTATTTCTCCATTTCTGCAACACCAGGAATGTCACCATAGTATCCACGATGCTCATAAAACACCTTCATAAACACGCGCAAAATAGCGTCTTCTTTTGACTTATTATCTAAAGAGCTTTTTGAATCAATATTAAATAGAATTACTTCTGTTTCAACATCTGCCGTACGTTTCATATTGGCATAAACAAGTGCATCTTTAATTTTATCTTCAAAGAAATCAACAGGCTTTTTTCCCTGCACTGCACTATTTTCTAAAAGGTACGCAAGTATTTTAAGGAAGTGAGATTTACCTGAACCGAAGAAACCTGAAATCCAAACTCCCATTTTATCAGTGTTGTTATGGATACCTTTTAAGTAGTTTTCATAGAACTTCGAAAAATGTGTATGTAGCTCTTTCGTAACAACGTACTCGTCTAACTCTTGATAAATATCAGCTTCATTCGTTTGGGCTACTTTAATAACGCCACGAATATCGCGCTCAATATCTTTTACAAACATTTGTTTTAACTGCATTTGTATCCCTCCAATTAATCAACTAAACGAAAAGCGCGATAATAATTATCGTCTTTGAACTTATTAAATAACTCCAATGATTGCCCATCATACTGACCAGGGAAAAACATTATTACGGGTGTTCTGTCTAACACTTCTTGCAAATTGTTTAAAATGTTGTGAGAGCGAACAAATGGATATACTTTCCCTACACCCGTAATTAATACAACATTATGTTCTTCTATCTGCTGTTTAATTTTTTCTAAAAAAATCTCTGGCTTAGCAAAAGTTGTCATTGCTTGAAACAGCGCATCTTTGCCTTGTCTTGTTTCCATTTCTGCAATACGGTCAAAAATGTTTTTATCTTTCGTAATTTCAATTAGCATTTTATATAAATCGAATTCGATTACCCTTCGGTCATATAATCCACCTTTGAATTCTTTATGCAGGCTGGCAACATAATCTCGCACTTCTAATTCGTCTTTCGGATCATAGTCAAAAATGTAAAAGCTAATTTCGTTCCCTAAGCCCCTTCCTTCTATAAACTTATCTTCTTTTACTCGATCGCTAATCTTTCCTAATCTTTCTTTTAAAGTAGCCATTCTTTCTTCACTCACCCATCACTTTTAAATATTTAATATCGCCAATACGCTGTAATTGATCTCTAATACGATCATCAATCAATAAACGACTTAATTCGCCAGATTTTAAATCTTTCAAAAGCCCTACTTGAAGCAATATTTTTTTGAACACTTGTTTCAATTTTGCTACTGTACTTTCTGACCAAGAACTCATGAATTCACTTTGCTCCATCTTTTCTTCAAAAAATGCATTTACATCAACTTTATCCAAAAAATAGTTGTTGTTATTTAACTTTTCTTGCATAACATCTTGCATAAATTCGAAAAATAGAAGATCAAACTTCATGATGGCATATAAGTTAATAACCTTACCTACTTCAAAAGATTCTTCGATTAGTAATCGCCGTAAAGAATCATCTAACAAATCTACTCGCTTTAAAATATAGGGCAATGCTCTTTTAACGCTTGTTAATTTGTCATATTGAAAAATATTCTCCTCCAATACTTTGTAACGAATTTCTTTATCCGAATAACCTTGTTCTTTTAATTTTGCTACTTGCTTCACCTCATAAAGCATAAAGCCAGCACCTGTTAAAACTGAAGAATATTCTATATCCATTGTCATTCATTCCTCGCCTTCTGACAAGACTATTTTACTTGTTTATTCCCACAATTTTCATTATTAATAACAATCTACGCTTTCCGCATTGTTGTTGAATAACTTTTGTGAAAACACCATCTTTCATTAACTTGTCTTGGTTATTTAAATACATACTTTTCACACCTAAAATAAGCTCTTCTTCAGTTATTGTATCTAACCAATAAGCATCGACTAAATCATTTATAGCCTTCGCTAAATCGCGCTGCGTACGATAAAAAAGCTTCACTGCCAATTAAAACACCTCAATTACATTATTAGTACAGTATTTATATCTTATTCTTACTTTATTCTTACTTTTAGAATAGTACAAGAGGACAATTTAGTATTATTAATAGAAGATATCTTAATGATCCAATACTCTTAAAAAAATACCAGAATATTTATTGACTCATATTAAAAAACAAGAGCAATATCAATCTTCTTGATTCACCTGAATCCCCTTATTTTTTATTTATTTGAAACCAATTAATCTCATTTTCGTATAACCTTTAAAAGCGATTTTAGTAGGAGGTCCATTATGAGAGAAGCTTGGCATATGAACGAAGAGAAACTATACATAATCCCACAAAATTTACCCGCCGTTGAAATAGATAATCACAAGCAAATTGCCAAAAAAGGGACATTTATTTGCCCATACTGCAAAGCGCAGTTATATGTAAAAAGCGGAGAGATTTTAGGGAATTTCTTTTCACATTTGCACGGGGAGAGTTGTGAAGCGTCTAAACAAAGCGAAGCACGTTATAGCAAGTATGAAAAGCAGAAGAAGAATGACACACCACGACAACCACACATAGTAGCTCTAATAAACGACGAATTAAATGTATTAGCAAAAGTTTATCCACACGTTACAGTCAATCCCGGATATCTAAACCAGGACATTTCAAAACACATCCCGGACATCACTTTAAAAATTAATGATTATAAGTACGCAATTACAGTTGTCACTAACATTACTTCACCTACAGATCAAGCTATTGCAAAATCCATTCAAAATCAAAAAAATTATTATGCATCATTAGGTTATGAACCACTATTTTTCATTGAGCGCAACCATCTGGGCATTGATATTGATGGACAATCACTTGTTCTATGGAAAACCGAACTACAGGCGTTAACAAGTCAAAAAGCGGATATTCATTGGAAGAATTTTTTAAAACAACTAGGGGAATTAGGGGACCTACAGGCAGTACTAAAGTTACCTAAAACAGACTTAAACGTGAAAAGTATAATGTATATTACGCCTGCTAATGAAGCCATTTCTATTGAAGCTTTCCATGTTTTAGAACATCCAAACACTTTACCACCTAAAGCACACTTCTTCGCAATGCCTTATAAACTAACATTTTCTCAAGCATTTAAAATAAACGATGAAAATCTTAGCCTAGCGGACCTAGACATCGAAATTAATAATCAATCAAAATACGCTGAACATTTTTTACAGGCAAAGGAAGCTTTTGAACGCCAACTTGAAGAAAAGGCTCTTTTAGCTAAGTTTGCGGCGGAAGAAAGCAGAAAACAAGCTATCGAAAACCAGCAAACATATTTAGAAAGATATAGTCAAAGTAACTATGTAAAATCAGATAAGGATAAAAAGCGTGAACTAGTAATGAAAGCCTTCCTTTCTAATAATTAAATGCAAAATTTATTTTCCCTCAATTGAAACCAAATCATATATCAAACAGCGAAAAGGGTTGTCCTAACGGGTGACCCTTTTTGCTTTTTTCCTTGCTAATTACAAAACTATTTTACAACCTTCAAAAGGTTCTTTAGACCTATAAGAATTAAAAAATCTAAAGATATACTGAATTGCAGATTTGAAACAATTCACTGGCACATTTACATTAAAAATTTTTTTCAAAAAAATGATCAAAGCTATTCGAATATTTAAAATGCCCTGGTAAAATACTTCAAATTTTGTATAACAAGCTTTTTAGTCCTTCTAGGATTCAACAGCACCCTATCCGGAAGGGTTACTATCAATGCATTTTTTCATGTCTAGGTACCTAGGCATGAAAATTAGTAATAACGGAGGAAAATGCGATATGAAAAACAATCAGGAATGTAATGAATTTGAACAAGAAGAAGATCAAGAAGTAGAAAACGATTTTTCAGAACTAAAATTAGCTGAAGCTAAATTAGAACTAGATTTTGAAAGTGAAATCTCACCTAATGTTAGAAGCAGTGGACTTCAATTAAGTAATAATCTCTTTGAAGAGTTGTACAAAAGCATTAATAGCCTAGATGAGTATGGATTTGAATGGCAACCACCCATAACATTTGAAGAATCAGCTCTAAAGCAATTTGACGTTAATGTTTTTCCGAACACCTTGAAAGATATGGTTTTAGCAGTAAGTCGCTTTACACAGACCCCAGTAGATCTTGCTGCAATTTGTTTAATTGGTGTACTATCAACTGTTTTACAAAAAAGGTTTCACGTTGAACCAATCAAAGGATGGCAAGAACCTTTGAACACATACACAGCCGTGCTATTACAAGCATCAAATCGTAAGTCGACTGTTTTTAGATTAATGATGGGACCTATATTTGATTATGAATCGAACCTTATTAAATCGCATCAAGAAGTGCAAAAAAGGAATGAAAAACAACTATCTTTACTAAATAAGCGTATAGATAAACTTGAAAATGAATATGCAAAATCAGGTGATAATGAGCTGCTAGACGAGTTAGAAAATTTGTGGACCTTAAGAGAAAAATTAAAATCAAAACCAGCTCCGGCCCTCATTTTAGATAACTCAACTGAAGAAGTAATCATCTCTAGGATTTCCCAAAATTCCGAACGTATTACGATTGCTTCTTCAGAAGGAGATTTATTTGAACGATTAAAATCATCTATCAAATTAGAAGCAAGTAAACTAGATGTATATTTAAAGGGTTATTCTGGTGACCCCCTGCGAACTGACCGAATCTCAAGAGATACTGAACGAATAGAAGAACCTTTAGTAACAATTTGCATCTCAGCCCAGCCGACCGTTATTCAGGATATGCCTCAGAAAATCATTGATCGTGGCTTAATTCCTCGATTTTTAATCGCTATGCCTGAAGATTTATTAGGTAAACGAGATGTGTACAATGTAAAACAGTAGATTCTGAAATTAAATATTTATATAACACTTTAATTTCTAAACTACTAAATTTCGAAGATAAAGATTCTATTGCACTTGAACTTTCCTCGGAATCATACGATGTCCTGAAGAAATTTGAACACCATGTGGAGACATTATTTTTACCAGAACAGCTATATTGTGACTCTATAAAAAGTTGGGGTGGGAAAATTATCGGTAATTTATTACGAATTACAGGTTTATTACATGTTGCTAAACACACCGACATTGCAAAGGACAAATCAGATATTCCTACAACAATTGAAGTAAAAACTTTAAAGGCAGCACTAAAGTTAAAGGAATATTTTGATTCCCAAATTATAAACGCTTATGGCATCATGTTTAGCAAAGAATCGAACGATATGGCTCAATATTTACTAGGTAAGTTAGAACTACTAACAGAAGAAAAGAAACAGCGTAAAGTTTCTAAGCAAGATTTATGGCAAAAGACAAAAAAGATTTTTACTACTGCCCCAACCTTTAACCTATCATTAAAAATTTTAGAAGAGCGCGGTTTTATCCAGTTTGACTTAGGTGGTAAATCAGGACGAAAAGAATTTATTATCTTATCACCTTTTGTAAACAAAGATAAAAAAAATTAACAGTAGCTATTCGAATATGAAAAAACGGCTGTTATTATATTTCCAGCTTTTAAACAACAAAGCTAGATTAGAGAAAGGTAGGAAATTCAATGCAACCACGTGAATTAGAAAATGAAGAATGGATGAATTTAAAAACCGCTGCTGAGTATTTAAATGTATCTTACAAAACGCTAATGTCTTTTCGTGCAAAGGGATTAGAGGTAGCAGAGATCGGTCGTATTCGACGTGTATCAAAATCAACATTAGATGAATTTATGAAACAAAATAGCTTTTAAAACTAGGAATTTGAGGGGAATTACTTGGCAAAATTAATCTCTTCAATTAAATAAAATTCAATCGAGGAGGATATATAACATGCAAAATATTTCAAAAAAGTACCCACAAATTAAATCATATCAATTAAAGGATGGAACAACAGTATTTCGTTTTACCGTATACCTTGGCGTTGATCCTTTAACAGGTAAAGAAAAAATCGTAACCCGAAGTAAATTTAAAACTGTAAAACAAGCGGAGCGAGCAATTGAAAAGTTAAAATTTGAATTTAGTAACGGGCTAAATCCCTCAAATATGTTAAAGACGTTTAAAGATGCTTATGTATTTTGGGACGAAGCATATAAAGTATCAGGAATTACGATGAGTACTTACTCTAAAACAGAGGGTTATTTTAAAAATCATATTTTACCGTTCTTCGGCGAAAAGAAATTAGCAAAAATTAATGTCGCAATGTGCGAGCAATTTGCTATCGGACTTTCAAAAAAACTGAAGTATTTTCATCACATTGTTAACTATGCTTCAGGTGTTATGGAAACAGCGTTTCGTCTCGGAGATATTCATAAAAATCCTTTCAAGTTTGCACGAATTCCAAAGGAAGTACCTCATACTCAAAACGATAATTACATCGAAGTAGCAGATTTCAAAAAATTACTTCAAGTTTTACCCGAACTAGATTATAAAAAACAATGTTTATTACGTCTTCTTATGTATACAGGGATGCGTAAAGGCGAATTATTGGTTTTAACCTGGTCTGATGTAGATTTTGATAACGGACAACTTTCGATTCATTCAGCTTACTCCTTTTCAAAACATAACAGGGGTAAAAATGTTGGTCTTACCAAAGGGAAAATTAGTCATATTATTCCTTTAGACCCTACAACCTTAGAGATGTTGAAAACATGGGAAGAGTTACAATTTAGACAGTTGAAGCAATTGGGTCTACCTCGTAAATCGGATAACGAACAGATAATTTTCAATAACACAGTCAATAAATATTTAAAAACAAGTTCTCCAAATGACTATCTAACTGAAGCTATTGATAAAGCTAATATCAAGTATGTTACAGTTCATGGTTTACGCCATACCCACGTGACACACCTTCTTGAAGCCGAAGCAGACTTTTTTGGTATTAAGGATCGTGTAGGACATTCAAAAAAGGAGAATACGACTCATATGTTTTATTCGCATGCTACAAATAAAATAAAACAAAATACTTTACAATGTTTACTTGATTACTATAAAGAATTTGATATCAATTAATCAGGAGGAAAAACAGAAAAATGAAATTGAAAAGAAAATACCAGACTTAAAATGTGCGAAGAATACCTCACGAAGGAATTCACTTCATTCGATGACTTTTCACTCTTTACCTTCACATATCTAGTCACATAAACATATAGTTATACGCAATAGAGCCTCAAAACTCTATTGCGTTTTTTGTTGTCTTACAATGTCTTATTTGCTAAAGCGTCGCCTATCACATAAACTGAAACTGTAGTACTAGTTACTACAACCTCTTTGTCTCCGTAAGCACGAAACAGGAGGAACATATGGTTAATATTAAAAGTTACAAACTTAAAACTAATGAAATCCGATATAAATTCCACATTTATATCGGCACAGATCCATTAACAGGCAAGGAAAAAACAACTACTCGTAGCGGCTTTAAAACAAAGAAAGAAGCTAAAGAGGCTTATTATGAGTTGCAACAAGAAATTAAAAATGGTACTTTCGGAAAAGTTTCTAAAGACACGTATCAAGAGGTCTATGAATTATGGTTAGAACAATATGAAAATACAGTAGAGGATAGCACCCTATTAAAAACTAAACGTATTTTCAGCAATCACATTTTAACTGCCTTCGGATCATATCGAATTGCTAATATTAATGCCGCAATCTGTCAAAAGCATGTAAACCAATGGGCAAAAAAACTAAAGCGCTTCAAAATGGTGAAGAACTATGCAGCTCTTGTTATGAAGTACGCTATGAAACATGGCATCATTGATAATAACCCTTTTGAATTAATCGAAATGCCTATTATCAAAGCAAAAATTTCAATTGATGAGGACGATGAAGAGTTTGAAAATTTTTATTCGCGTGAGGAGCTTGTACAGTTCTTAACCCTTTTACAAGAAGACCCTAATATTAAAAAGCGAGCTGTTTTTCGTTTGCTCGCTTTCTCTGGAATGCGTAAAGGGGAAATTTTCGCTTTAAAATGGAAGGATATCGACTTTGATACTTTTGATGTTCGAATTACTAAAGCAGTGAAACGTGGCGAGAAAGGGCTTTATCTTGGACCAACAAAAAATGGTAAACCTCGAACAATCAAAATTGATGAAGAAACCATTGAGATTTTAAAATTATGGCGAAGTGAGCAAGAAAAGATTTTTGCTGAGAAAGGGATTAACACTAATAAGAAGCAACAATTAGTGTTCTCTAATATTTACAACGTTCTTCAAGACCCTAATAAAACTGTACAATGGCTTTCAGACTTCCTTGTAAAACACAGTTTGGTGCATATTACGACACACGGACTACGTCACACACATTGCTCGTTGTTATTCGAAGCGGGTGCCTCGATTAAAGAAGTTCAGTATCGTTTAGGCCATAACGATGTGAAAACAACATTAGAAATTTATGCCCATGTTACTCGAAAAACGAAAGAAGGTACTATTAATAAATTTACAGCCTTTTTAAACAATGAATCCGATTAATTCCTAACAAAGGATTAACAAAGGTTAATAAGGTTTTTAATAAGGATTCAATCCTATTCAGTACAACTCAAAGGCAATAAAAAAGCGCCATAAACGTTGATATATCAACATTTATGACACTCCATGAAATTCAGTAAATTTCACTGTATGGAGACGGCGGGAGTCGAACCCGCGTCCAGAAACTCCAATACTTCAGCTTCTACGCGTGTAGTTTGCCTATTTACGATTCACGTAACATTATGCCGACAAACAGGCGTCCTGTACGCTAACC
>Ga0213824_1000190_pt1 | contig 53551 bp, 57 predicted proteins | sample MC6MC0906MG_FD_179892 | JGI IMG/M metagenome (GOLD analysis project Ga0213824, IMG submission 179892) | Enriched soil aggregate microbial communities from Iowa State University, Ames, United States - MC6-MC0906-MG | ecosystem: Environmental > Terrestrial > Soil > Unclassified | place: USA: Iowa...
TGGTTCCTTTCAAAATCCGTGACATCTGCCAGCGGCTTTATCTTCATTCAATCGGTGTTTTAACACTTACTAAAAAGGAACTACATTTGCATTCATCCTACCACTTTTAGAAGCAGGAATCTTCTATTGAATGAAGATAAAAGTGAAAAAATGAATCGCGATATATACTAAGCGTATCCTTTACTCTTTTCACAAACTACCCATTAGAAAAACTTCGCTTCCGCTAATAGTCTAGTGAAAGCCCGATGATCTATACCAAAACTAGCATAGTCATCTATTGCTACCCTCATACTATCCCTAGTAGCATACTTATCATATTGAGAATATTTTACTGCTGTTCACTTCTTCAATTTCGCCTTGGCGTAATTCTCTCGCACAGAAAAGATCTGCTGAATGAAGATAAAACAAACGAAAAAACCCGTTTATTGTAATGACGGGCTATTTCAGAAGTATTAACATGCTATTCACTAAATTATAACTCTAAGTACCAGCGGAGTAATGATGAAACACCCAAATCAACTAACACAAAAAATAAAGCCATAATTACAACAGTTGAAATTACAACGACTGTATATTTCGTCAGTTCTTTACTTTTTGGCCAGCTTGTTTTGCGCATTTCAGACATTACATTGCTGAAAAAGCCTTTAATCTTGCCCATTCTAGCCTGACCTCCGAATCAATCATATCTGTCTATTTACAAATTGTTTTATAGCGTTTGTTTATGCACCGTATGTTCATTGCAATGCGAGCAAAATTTCTTTAATTCGAGGCGTACAGTTGACCCTTCCTTAGCAGGAAACGTGTAATTTCTCGATCCACATTTTTCGCAATTTAAAACGACTTTTTTTGCCATATAATCACCTTTTCGGCACTTTGTCTTTTCAAGACTAACACCTATATTTGTCAATGTCAACAAGGGTATGCAACCGCTAGGACATTTCTTCAAGTACTAAATGTCGCTCTAATTTACGCTTTACTCGTTGTAAAGCATTGTCAATGGATTTCACATGACGATTTAATTTCTCGGAAATTTCATGATAAGACTGGCCATCTAAGTAAAGAGCTAATACTTGTAGCTCTAATTCACTTAAAATCTCACTCATCTTTTCTTCTAAGTAACCAAACTCTTCTCTATGAATCATTAATTCTTCTGGATCATCCATAATAGCACCTGTTAACACGTCCATTAATGTACGATCTGATTCTTCATCAAAAATAGGCTTGTCCAAAGAAACGTAAGAATTTAATGGTATATGCTTTTGCCTTGTAGCTGTTTTAATAGCCGTGATAATCTGTCTTGTAATACATAGCTCAGCAAAAGCTCTAAAAGAAGCCAGCTTATCTCCCTTAAAATCACGAATGGCTTTATATAACCCAATCATGCCCTCTTGCACAATGTCTTCCTTATCCGCACCAATTAAAAAATAAGATCTAGCCTTTGCTCTTACTAACAAACGGTATTTCGTAATTAAATAATCCAACGCATCTGTATTACCTTGATGCACCATTTCAATAAGTTCTTCATCATTGAATCGTTCAAAATCTTGTGTCACTTGTACAATACTATTTTTAAACATGGTATCACCTCAGCCACAACAGATAATTAGGAACAGTATAACGGAATTGGAAAATATGCGTCAATCAATCATTTCAAACCACGCCGCCATTTTTCAAAGGCCAAAGCAACATCAGGCTTTAGCTCTATCCGAGATGGCGGTTTGCTATCCTGTTTTTGTTTCACATCATGAGAAATTTTATGCTGAATAATGCCCATATCAATTTCTAGCTCTCGGGCCGATTTCCGCAAAGCACCATTACCAAAAATCACACTTTGCTCTGCCATATCCGAAGTTGCTACATGAATCTGAACATTTCTAGCTTTTAGTTCTCGTGTCATCTTTTCAATACGTTCATCTGCTGTTTCGTTTTTTCTTGTATAAATGACTTCGATATCATTTTCTATATAAGATTGCTCCACACCTGGTACAAGATGAGCGTCAAAAACGATAACGACGCGCCATCCCATAGCAGCCTTATACTCAGCCATAAGCTCAATTAATCTCTTACGAGCATCTTCAAAATTCGTATCTCGTAATGGCCGTAGCTCTTTCCAAGCTCCAATCATATTATAGCCGTCAACAAGCAAAATGTTGTTCATTGTCAATCATTCGCTTCTTGACGTTTACGATACACTTCATACATTAAGAGTGCAGCAGCTACCGATGCATTTAGTGATGTGACATGCCCGATCATTGGTAAATGATATAAAAAGTCACATTTCTCTTTTAATAAGCGACCCATTCCTTTGCCTTCACTACCAATAATAATCGCAAGTGGCAACGTTGCATCCATTTTACGATAGTCTGCAGAACCTTTTGCATCTGTACCTGCAATCCATACTCCTCGATCTTTTAGCTCGTCTACTGTCTGCGCTAGATTATTAACACGAACAACAGGTACGTGCTCTATTGCTCCAGTTGAAGCCTTTGCCACTACAGCTGTTAAACTCACAGAACGGCGCTTCGGAATAATTATGCCATGCGCACCTATCGCATCAGCAGTTCGCATTATAGAGCCCAGATTATGCGGGTCCTCCAGCTCATCTAAAATTAAGAAGAATGGATCTTCTTGTTTTTTTGCCGCTGCAGCGAATAAATCCTCTAGCTCTGCATATCTATATGCTGCAACAGAGGCAACTATTCCTTGGTGATTGGTATCTGATAATTGATCCACCTTTTTTTTCGGGACAAATTGAACGATAACTCCACGTTCTCGTGCTAAATCTAGAAGTTCATTAACCCCTGATTTTTTCACACCTTCTGCAATCCATACTTTATTCATATCGCGGCCTGAACGAAGTGCTTCTAACACTGGGTTTTTACCGGCAATAATTTCACCATTTTGCTCTGCCATTATTTCGACACTCCTTTTGATTCCTCGATTATTTGAATAGCGTATGCAATGATTGCATACACGCGTTCTAATTCATTTAATAAATACAAACTACCAAGCACCGCCTCAAAGCCTGAGCTATTACGGTATGTTTGAACATCTGTATTTTTTGGCACAGAGCCGGATTTGGCATTGCGTCCACGACGGAACACAGCCAATTCCTCCTCTGTTAAAAAGCTTTCATCCATCATTTGATGTACAATCATAGATTGCGCTTTCGCTGATACATAACGTGTCGCTTCTCTATGAAGTGTATTAGGTTTAACACGGCCGGCACGTAGCAAATGCTCTCGTACCTTTTGCTCTAAAACTGCGTCTCCCATATAGGCTAACGCTAATGCATTCAATTGCTTAACATCTTCGTTGCGGAGTTTATCCAAGTTACTTACCCTCGTTTCCATCTAGTTCCTTGTCGCGTATCTTCTAAAATGATACCTTGCGCTTGCAAATGGTCACGAATTTCATCCGAACGAGCAAAATCACGATTTTTACGTGCATCTACACGTTCCTGTAACAGTGCTTCAATTTCTTCGTCTAATAGCTCTTCTTCTTTTACAAATTCAATACCTAAGACGTCACCTAACACCTCAAAAGTTTCAGTAAAACTTACTAATACTTTTTCATCAGTATTCGTTTCATTTAGATAAATATTTGCGATACGTGCTAATTCAAATAATACAGAAATGGCATTGGCTGTATTAAAGTCATCATTCATCGCTTCTTCAAAATGAGCTTTTTGTTCAGCAATTTTTCCAAGCCATTCTTCTGAGTGATCACCTAAACTCGCAGTTGCTGTTAAACGGTGTTTCACATTGTTGTAGGCAGTACGAATTCGTTCTAACCCATTTGCGGCTGCGTCCACTAAATCCTTCGCAAAGTTAATCGGATGACGATAATGCACAGAAAGCATAAAGAAGCGTAAAACTTGTGGATCAATTTGTTTACGAATATCATTAACGAGTATAAAATTACCAAGGGATTTGGACATTTTTTCATTATCAATATTAATATACCCGTTGTGCATCCAATAACGTGCAAATGTTTTATCATTATGGGCTTCGGATTGTGCAATTTCATTTTCATGATGCGGGAATGTTAAATCTTGCCCACCTGCATGAATATCAATAGTATCTCCTAAATGCTCACGTGCCATTACAGAGCATTCAATATGCCAACCTGGACGTCCTTTGCCCCAAGGACTTTCCCAGTAAATTTCACCTGGCTTCACAGCTTTCCATAGAGCGAAATCTAACGCATCATCTTTTTTCTCGCCTGCTTCTATACGAGCACCAATTTTTAAATCATCCACCGATTGATGCGATAATTTACCGTAGCCATTAAATTTACGAGTTCGGTAATAGACATCACCAGCTGACTCATAAGCATAGCCTTTATCGACTAAAACTTGAATGAATTGAATGATATCGTCCATATGCTCTGTTACACGTGGATGTACATCTGCTTTCTTGCAACCTAGCGCTGTAACATCTTCAAAGTATGCGGCAATAAAGCGCTCCGTTAATTCATGAACTTCTTCTCCAAGTTCATTTGCAGCCTTAATAATTTTGTCGTCCACATCCGTGAAATTTGAAACAAATTTTACATCATATCCCTTGTGTTGGAAATAACGACGCACTGTGTCGTAGACAATTACAGGACGTGAATTCCCAATATGAATGTAGTTATAAACTGTTGGACCGCAAACGTACATTTTTACTTTGCCTTCTTCCAACGGTATGAAAGTTTCCTTTTGTCGTGTTAATGAGTTATAAATTTGAATACTCATTGTGTTTCTCTCTCCTTTTGTAAGCTTTCGATTTCCTGCTGCAATGTTGCAATCTGTTTCTCAAAAGCTTGACAACGTTCTTCTACAGGGTCAGGTATATTTTGGTGGTCTAGTTTTTTCTCTAGACGAACTCCATCCTTAATCACTATTTTACCAGGAATTCCGACAACTGTAGCATTTGGTGGCACTTCTTTTAAGACAACTGAACCTGCACCAATTTTACTATTCTCACCAATTGTAATAGAACCTAAAACTTTTGCTCCTGTTGCAACTAGTACATTGTCCTTTAATGTCGGATGGCGTTTCCCCTTTTCTTTTCCTGTACCACCTAAAGTTACCCCTTGATATAAGGTTACATTATCACCAATCTCACATGTTTCGCCAATAACAACACCCATCCCATGGTCAATAAAGAAACGTCGACCAATCTTTGCTCCAGGATGGATTTCAATTCCGGTAAAGAAGCGACTAATTTGTGAAATGGTACGGGCTAAAAAATAAAAGCGCCTTTTAAAGAACCAATGGGCAACTCGATGCGCCCATGTAGCATGTAAACCTGAGTATGTTAGCACAACTTCAAGTACACTACGAGCTGCTGGATCATTCTCAAAAATTGTTTCTACATCTTCCTTCATTCTTTTAAACACAAAAACTCCCCCTTTTCATCCTAATTGGCCTTGACCCTTTGAAATACTGTAGCAGACGTTGATTTCACCATAGAGTTAGCTGAGTTGTGTTCGCGCCCCCCACCATATCAACAGGTGGATAAAAAATAAAAAGCGTCTCTGTCATCCCTAAAAGGAATGACAGAGACGCTAAATTTGCGCGGTTCCACTCTGATTGAAGGCAAAAGCCCTCCACTCTGGACGTTCTGTAACGGGAACGAATCGATAAAGCCTACTATTGTTCAGCTTTATGCTCAAAGGTGCATTTCAGTTTTGCCTAGGCTCAGACCACTTTCAGCCGGTGATGGTCCTCTCTTTAGAGCATGCGCCACTTACTTCTCCTTATCAACGCTTTTTCAATGTAAGTACATTTTACAACGAACTGACAAATTGTCAAACAATTTCGCCTTAGCGTAATTGCGTCCGGATTTTGAATTGTGCCCAGGCCTGCACGATGCAGGTCAGTTAGCCGTTTTCGCAGGATGCGAGGTTTTAGGCTAACATCCTTTATTCATTCCTTTCAAAATCCGTGACATCCGCCGGAGGCTTTATCTTCATTCAGTAGGCGGTTGGACACCCACTGAAAAAGAACTACATCCTCATTCATCTCGCCACCTTCAGAGGTGGGAGTCTTCTGAGCTAGATCTTTGCTTTTGCTTAAAAAACATTTGCTGAATGAAGATAAAATTCTATTTATTGTGCAAATTTTTCTACACGATCAATTGTTTTCTGTTTACCAATTAAGCAAATTGCGTTAGGAAGCTCCGGACCATGCGTTTCACCCGTTGTTACAACGCGGATTGGCATAAATAGATTTTTACCTTTGTGACCTGTTTCTTTTTGAACAGCTTTAATAGCGGCTTTGACAGCATCAGGTGTAAATTCCGCTAAACCTTCTAGCTGAGCTTTAAATGCAGCCATTACCTCAGGAACTTGCTCTCCCGCTAAAACTGCCTTTGCTTCTTCATCATATTCAATGTGATCGTTAAAGAATAGGCGAGATAGTTCTACAATTTCAGATCCAAAGCTCATTTGCTCATGATAAAGTGCGATTAAATCTGTTGCCCATGCACGTTCTTCCGCTGTTAGCTCTTCTGGTAATAAACCTGCTTTTTGTAAATGTGGTAAAGATAATGTCACTACTTCTTCTAATGATAGCTTTTTAATGTATTGATTATTCATCCACGTAAGCTTTTGTTTATCGAACATAGATGGTGATTTTGAAAGACGTTTTTCATCAAACATTTTAATAAATTCTTCTTTTGAGAAAATCTCTTCTTCCCCTTCAGGAGACCAGCCAAGTAATGCGAAGAAGTTGAACATCGCTTCAGGTAGGTATCCTAAATCTTTATATTGTGTTACGAATTGAATAATTGATTCATCACGTTTTGATAATTTCTTACGGTTTTCATTAATGATTAATGTCATGTGACCAAAGCATGGATATTCCCAGCCAAATGCGTCAAAAATCATCATTTGTTTTGGTGTATTCGATAAATGCTCTTCACCGCGGAATACATGGGAAATTTCCATAAAGTGATCATCTAACACTACCGCATAGTTATACGTTGGGATACCATTTGCTTTAACAAGTACCCAGTCACCAATATCTTTTGACTCAAATGTTACTTGTCCACGTACTAAATCCTCAAATTCATATGTTACATTTTCAGGTACACGCATACGAATTGTGTATTGTTCACCAGCAGCTTCTTTAGCCGCAACTTCCTCCGCTGATAAATGACGACAAGTACCATCATAAGTTGGAGCTGCAACACCTCGTGCTTTTTGCTCTTCACGAGACGCTTCTAATTTCTCAGAAGAACAGAAGCATTTGTAAGCTAAACCTTGCTCTAATAGCTTTTCAGCGTGCTCTTTATAAATATCAAGACGCTCCATTTGGCGATAAGGTGCATATGGTCCACCAATATCGATCGACTCATCATACTCAATACCTAACCATTTTAAATTATCTAGCTGAGATGCTTCTCCGCCCTCTACATTTCGTTCAATATCCGTATCTTCAATACGTACGATGAATTTACCGTTATGATGTTTTGCATATAAATAATTGAATAACGCTGTACGCGCTCCACCGATATGTAAGAAACCAGTAGGGGATGGCGCGTAACGAACACGAACTTCTTTCGCCATTATTAAAAGCCTCCTAAATTTTCGTTCAAAAAATTGACTTTGTTCATTTTACCACTCTGTTACAGGAAATAAAAGCGTGGAGAGCCTGCTTTTACTTCTTCACCAATAGGATTGTCGCCATAGATGCAATCCCTTCCTCGCGACCTGTAAAACCTAAACGCTCAGTTGTTGTTGCCTTGACATTCACTTGAGAAGGCTCTGCATGAAGTAACTCAGCAATACGATTTTGCATTTGTTCAATATACGGTGCCATTTTCGGACGTTGTGCCATAATCGTACAATCCACATTGCCTAGAACATAACCCTTGTCTTCAACAATCTTCCAAATATGCTCTAATAATTTCGCTGAATCTGCATCCTTAAACGCAGGATCTGTGTCTGGGAAATGACGACCAATATCTCCTTCGCCAATAGCCCCTAATGCTGCATCTGTGACAGTATGTAATAAAACATCTGCATCAGAATGCCCTACTAGCCCTTTTTCATGAGGAATTGTTATACCCCCAATAATTAATGGGCGTCCTTCTTCAAATGCATGTACGTCAAATCCTTGTCCTACTCGAAACATATGATATTGAGACTGTCTAATAAGTTAAATAAAATAGACCCATTCAGCTTATAAGGTAGCCTCATTCACCTTCCTTTACTTTATTATTTACTCTATATTATACCCTCACATTATACATATTTCCTAGGAAATTGAGTGAGTAGTGAACCGTTCGCTCAATGAATATTCAATTATGGTTACAAATCTAAAAATGTAAAATCTCATCAGCTAATTATAAGGCTGATGAGATTTTTAGTTGGCTATTATAACGTTTCCAAAGCGCGTTTACGCAATATCGCTTCTCCGAAAACTAAATCTTCTTGCGTCGTCATCTTTACATTTTCGTAGCTACTTTCGACAATATGCACCTTATGGCCAAGACGTTCAACTAGCATCGCCTCATCGGTACCCAGAAAGCCCACTTTCTCAGCGACATCCTCCGCCTCCACAATCAAATCAAATTGAAATGCCTGCGGGGTTTGAATCATCCATAAGCTTTCACGATCAATTGTCTCTTCAATCACACCATTACGTACTTTTTTCATCGTATCCTTCGCACGAACACCTGCAATCGCAGCGCCAAAGTTATGCGCACTTTGTACAAGATCCGCAATAATGTCATACGTAATAAATGGACGCGCCGCATCGTGCACAAGTACAATATCGACCTGCTTCATTTCTTTCATACACGAATGAACGGAATGCTGTCGCTCAGCACCACCTTCAGGCAAGCCTTTAACTTTAGAAATTCCATACCTCTCGAGCATTTCTCGAATAAATGCACGTTCTTCTGGCTTCACCGCAAGCCAAATGCCTGTACACCGGCTGTCCTGTTCAAATACTTCCAACGTGTGTATGAGAATCGGTTTCTCTAAAAGCTTTAAAAATAACTTATTGTGTCCCGCTCCCATTCGCTTTCCGCTTCCTGCTGCAGGCAACACTACTTCATATTGCACATTTCCCACTTCCTAGTCATCCTTTGGTTTAGCAAAAATCATACGACCTGCCGATGTTTGTAGAACACTTGTTACGGTTACGGTAATCGCCTGTCCTATATAGCTACGTCCACCTTCAACAACGATCATTGTGCCATCATCTAAATAAGCAACCCCTTGATTATGCTCTTTCCCATCTTTAATGACCATCACTTGCATATTCTCACCTGGAATAACAACAGGCTTCACTGCATTTGCTAAATCATTGATGTTTAACACCTTCACGTGATGTAGCTCACAAACTTTGTTCAGGTTAAAGTCGTTCGTCACAATCTGTGTATCGTTGCCTTTTTTCTTAGCAAGACGTACTAACTTTAAGTCTACTTCTTGTACATCCTCAAAATCCTCTTCAGTAATCTCAACTTTCGTCATACGCTCATCCTGTAATTTCTTTAGAATATCTAAACCACGACGACCTCTTGTACGCTTTAACGTATCCGAAGAGTCTGCAATATGCTGAAGCTCAGTAAGGACAAATTGAGGTACAACTAGGATACCTTCTATAAAGCCTGTTTCAGAAATATCTGCAATACGACCATCGATAATAACACTTGTATCTAACAATTTATAGCTTCCTCGTACTTCTTGAGGTTCTACACCTTCAGGTAATTTTTTCTTCGTATTGTTACCGCGTAATGTAAATAGCTGGATTAATTCATCTCGCTTTTTAAAGCCTACACGGAACCCTAAATATCCAAGTACAAATGACAGTATTATTGGTAAAACCTTCGTAAAATTAGGTAAATCAATACTATCAATTGCAAAGCCTAAGAAATACGCAACGATTAGCCCGATAATAAGTCCAAGCGTACCAAATAATAAATCCCCAACAGGTACTTTAAATAGCACCTCTTCCATCCAGCTAATGAGCCTTACAAAATAATCGGAAAAGGCAAACGATAATGTAAACAGTAAAAGTGCTCCTAAAGCTACTGATACATAGGGATTATCTAGCCAAGGATTAGATGATAAATGAAGCAATTCGTATAATGGCGGTAAGAAAACAAGGCCTAATGCTCCTCCAATCAGTAAAAAAGCAATTTGAACAAATTTTTTCATAACCTGTCACCTCCAATTCTTAATATATAATTATACATAGTTTACTGTAGAAAATCCTTTATGAACCCATCAAATTATCATTATTTCATCTTCTTTAGAACGAACATTTCAGGTCTACCGAAAAAGGAAAAAATCAAGCATTCAATTGGTCCTTCACCCATAATAAGACATGCTCTTTTGACGTCCGAAGAGTCATTATAAAAGCCTTATTCTCGGATGTTATCTAGGACGCCAATTCCCCCCTTCGAGTTTCCTACCTTCAATCTATGAATTCAAAGCTTTCTTTAAGTAAATATCTTCCTTTGTAAGGAAAAGTGCATGTCAGAACATTGTCCAACATGCACAAACTTTTTTATAGCTCTCTAAAGCAAGTATTCAATGCATCTTTTATCGTTTCTACACCAACTATCTCAATACCTTGCGGAAAATCCCAGCCGCCGATATTTGAGGCCGGGATGAAGGCTCGTTTAAATCCGAGCTTCGCCGCCTCAATGACACGCTGTTCAATACGAGATACTCGACGCACTTCTCCCGTCAATCCTACTTCCCCAATAAAGCAATCGGTTGCTCCGACAGCTTGATCCTTAAAGCTTGAAACAATGCTTGTCAACACCGCCAAATCAATTGCAGGCTCATCAAGCTTTACACCGCCAGCAACTTTAATATATGCATCCTGCGCCTGTAGCATGAGACCCATTCTCTTTTCAAGGACTGCCATAAGCAGTTGCACACGGTTTTGATCTACACCCGTTGCCATTCGTTTCGGATAATTAAAACTTGTTGGTGTTACAAGCGACTGAATTTCAACTAGAATTGGTCGTGTACCTTCCATCGAGGCAACAATTGTTGAACCTGCCGCCCCTTGTGAACGCTCCTGCAAGAACAACTCAGACGGATTTAAAACTTCCTTTAAGCCCCCTTGAAGCATTTCAAAAATAGCAATTTCATTAGTAGAGCCAAAGCGGTTTTTTTGGCTACGTAAAATACGGTGGTTATGATGTCGTTCTCCTTCAAAATACAATACCGTATCAACCATATGCTCCAAAATACGTGGCCCTGCAATTTGTCCCTCTTTCGTAACATGTCCAACTAAAAAAATAGCGATTCCCTTTGTTTTTGCAATTCGCATTAGCTCCGCTGTACATTCACGCACCTGTGATACACTACCAGGTGCACTCGTTACCTCAGGATGAAAAACTGTTTGAATGGAATCGACAATGACAAACTTAGGCTGCACATCATCGATGGTCTGATTTAAAAACTCTAAATTTGTTTCTGAATATATATATAGCTCCTGTGATATCACTCCTAAACGCTCTGCCCGTAGCTTTGTTTGACGAATTGATTCTTCACCGGAAATATAGAGCACACGATGTCCTTTATTAGAAAGTAAAGCCGATACTTGTAATAATAACGTCGACTTCCCAATCCCAGGGTCTCCCCCGATTAACACAAGCGAACCAGGTACGATGCCTCCACCTAGCACTCGGTTGAGCTCACTCATTTCTGTTGCAACTCGTGATTCCTCAGCTGCTTCAATCTGCATAATAGGGAGAGCCTTTTGGGTAACTGTAGCGGAGTGTTGAAAAGCCCCTCTAGGCCCTTTAGCTACAACCTCTATCTCTTCAACCATCTTATTCCATTCTCCACACCCTGGACATCTTCCCATCCACTTTGCCGATTCATAACCACAGCCTGAGCATACAAATTTCGTTTTTTTCTTTGCCAAATTACATTCACCTCGAATATTTGTTCTTATGTATTTATTGTACATAAAAAAGGACAGCTTGGCACTATAGCCTTGCTGTCCTTTTCAAATGAAACATTTATCCGCATTAACGGGCAGAAATTTATCTGTACCGCCAGCAAGTGACCGGTACAAGATCCTCACTTCAAAATTCAGCAAAAGCAAAGAAGTTAGGCGGGAAATTAACTACCTGTAAAAGCGCTTTTGGTGAAGACTAATACTCAGCGGATGGGATGAAGAAGCCCCCACTGATGAAGATTATTTAGAAGTAGAAACTTCTTCTTTTTTCTTTACAACAAACTCATCATTCACATAATCAATGACCACTTGATTCCCCTTCTCTACATTGCCTTTAAGTAGCTCTTCCGATAGACGGTCTTCTACTTGTTTTTGTAATGCTCGGCGTAGTGGACGGGCACCATATTGAGGATCATAGCCTTCCTCAGCAATTTTCTCTAATGCTGCATCCGTTAACTCTAACGAAATATCTTGTTCTTTCAGACGTTTTGTTAAAGAATTCGCCATCATTGATACGATTTCTTTTAAGTGTACTTTTTCTAGTGAGTGGAAGACGATCATTTCATCGATACGGTTTAAGAATTCTGGGCGGAATGCTTTTTTCAATTCCTCCAACATTGTACCCTTCATATCTTTATACTTCGTGTCAGTACCACCTACATTGAAACCAAGGTTTTTCTGATATTTTAAAGCATCCGCACCAACGTTTGATGTCATAATAACAACTGTGTTGCGGAAATCTACCACACGGCCTTTAGAATCTGTTAAACGGCCATCTTCAAGTACTTGAAGTAAGATATTGAAAACATCTGGATGAGCTTTCTCAATTTCATCTAGTAAAACTACAGAATATGGTTTACGACGGACCTTTTCTGTTAGCTGACCACCATCATCAAAACCTACATAACCCGGAGGTGAACCAACTAAACGTGAAGTCGAATGTTTCTCCATGTACTCAGACATGTCAACACGAATCATTGCGTCCTCATCGCCAAACATCACTTCAGCTAATGCTCTTGCAAGCTCTGTTTTACCAACCCCAGTAGGACCTAAGAAAATGAATGAACCAATTGGTCGTTTCGGATCTTTTAAGCCAGCTCTTGCACGGCGAATAGCACGAGAGATTGCTTCTACCGCTTCTCCTTGACCTACAACGCGTTTGTGTAACTCTTCTTCAAGCTGTAATAACTTAGAAGATTCTTCAGAAGCAATTTTAGATACTGGAATTCCAGTCCACATAGACACAACCTCTGCTACGTCATCCACTGTAACTTTGGATTCGGCTTTCCCTTGTTCTTCTTTCCAATTTTTTCTCGTAGTTTCGATTTCATCTTTTAGCTTTTGCTCTGTATCTCTTAATGACGCTGCCTTTTCAAATTCTTGACCTGAGACAGCTGCATTCTTTTCAGAGCGTACATTTTCAAGTTTATCTTCAAGTGCCTTTAAGTTTGGTGGCACTGCGAATGAACGTAAACGTACTTTAGAACCCGCTTCATCGATTAAGTCAATGGCCTTATCTGGTAAGAAACGATCAGAAATATATCGGTCACTCATTTTTGCTGCCGCTTCAATTGCTTCATCTGTAATTTTCACACGGTGATGTGCTTCATAACGATCACGTAAGCCTTGAATAATTAGAATGGCTTCTTCTACAGTTGGCTCATCAACTTGAATCGGTTGGAAACGACGCTCTAATGCCGCATCCTTTTCAATATACTTACGATACTCATCTAGTGTTGTCGCACCGATACATTGGAGCTCACCACGAGCTAAAGATGGTTTTAAAATATTTGAGGCATCAATGGCACCTTCTGCACCACCTGCACCGATTAACGTATGCAATTCATCGATAAATAAAATCACATTGCCTGCTTGGCGAATTTCATCCATTACTTTTTTCAAGCGATCTTCAAATTCACCACGATATTTTGTTCCAGCAACAACTGTCCCCATATCAAGTGTCATAACACGTTTATCACGGAGAATTTCTGGCACTTCATTATTAATAATTTGCTGTGCTAAACCTTCAGCAATAGCCGTTTTACCGACACCAGGCTCACCGATTAATACAGGGTTATTTTTTGTACGGCGAGACAATACCTCGATAACACGAGTAATTTCCTTGCTTCGACCAATGACTGGATCTAAAGTGCCTTCGCGAGCAATTTGCGTTAAATCACGCGCAAGGCTATCTAATGTTGGTGTATTTGCAGCCTGTGCAGCTTGTTGACCAGATTGAGCATTATCGTTATTACCTAATAACAATAGCACTTGTTGACGAGCTTTATTTAATCCGACACCGGCATTGTTTAATACACGGGCCGCTATCCCTTCACCTTCACGAATAAGCGCTAATAGTAAATGCTCTGTTCCGATATAGGAATGACCTAATTTACGTGATTCATCGACTGATAGTTCTATTACTTTTTTAGCTCGAGGTGTGTAGTGGACAATTGGACCAACATCTTCCTTACCTTTCCCTACAAGCTCTTCAATACCTGCTTCAATCATTTGAGGACTAATATCAATGGCTTCTAATGCTTTTGCAGCAATACCACCGCCTTCACGGATAAGCCCTAATAGAATATGCTCTGTTCCAATTGATTCGTGTTTCCAACGAATAGCCTCTTCTTGTGCAAGCTGTAATACTTTTTGCGCGCGTTGTGTAAAACGATTAAACATCAAATGAATCCTCTCCTTTTCCCCCAATAATAGGCTTACTCATATTTTCTCGAAATAATGCCTCACGAAGCATTTCGGCTCGTACGCGATCTCGCTCAGCAGGTGGCAAAACATCCCCTGCATAATTCTGTAAAAAACCAGGTTGCATACTGACAACACATTCGTTTAAAGTCATTGCTTTAATACCTTCAATTAGCTGTAAATCAACCCCTAAACGAACATTTGATAGGCAGGTAGCTGCTTCCTCACTCGTTAAAATTCGAGCGTGTGTTAAGGTACCTAAAGCACGATATACACGGTCTTCTAAAGCAAGCTCTGCTTTTTCCATTAACTTACCTCTTGCATGTCGTTCTTTTTGAATTATTTTTTCAGCGACACTCTGAATGTCCGCTAAAATATCATCTTCTGTTTTTCCTAGTGTAATCTGATTTGATACTTGGTAAACATTACCTAAATTTTCACTACCTTCTCCATATATTCCCCTCACTGTCATGCCTAAACGCGTCATCGCATTAATGATTTGATTCATCTGACCTGTCAGTGTAAGTGCTGGCAGATGCATCATGACAGATGCTCGCAAACCAGTACCAATATTTGTGGGACAACTTGTTAAATAACCAAATGTATCTCGAAATGCAAAAGGTAAAGCTTTCTCTAAGATACGATCAATTTTATTGGCCTGTTCATATGCTTTTTGAAGTTGAAAACTGGCCGTCATACATTGAATGCGTAAATGATCTTCTTCGTTCACCATAATGCTAGTTGATTCATCATCAGATAAAAGTATCGAGCCCACCAGCTCTTTTTTTGCAAGCTGAGGACTAATTAAATGTTTTTCTACAAGTATTTGACGTTGTAAAGGTGTTAAATCCTTAATCGCAAAATAAGAGTAATTTTCTTGAAGTTTCGTACTATCCTTTATTGCATGTGTAGCTGCCTGCTCCACCTGTAATGCCTCATTCTCTGTAAAGGCTAATGGAAAGCGATAACCATCTAAATTTCGTGCAAGGCGGATGCGTGTACTAATAACAATATCTGAATAATCGTCTTCAACACCCATCCATGTTGGTGTTGCACGTTCTAAAAACGATTCAATCATCACGACACATCACCACCTTCAAATTGTAGCTGCTTCTCAAGTTCCTTGGCTTCATCACGAAGCTTGGCTGCCTCTTCAAATTGTTCTTCATCTACAGCAACTTTCATACGTTTACGAATATCTTCAATTTGCTTTTTGATAACATAAACATTGCTTCTGGCACCAGGCATTTTCCCTATATGTTGAGGACCTGCCTGTATACGGTTAAAGAGCTTCGGTAAGTGTTCGCTAAAGGTGTCATAGCAACTAGGGCATCCAAATTTACCTTCTTTTAAAAACTGTTTATACGTAAATCCACATTGTGGACAGGTTTGAGGTTGTGGCTGCGCCTGCTGTTTTTCATCTGCTTTTTGTTGCTGCCATGAAGGAGAGCCAAACCAATTGGATAATAGCTGTTGAATAGATACTGGCTCTTGTTTAAATTCAGCGTGAAATGGATGGAACTGAGAGGCGCAGACGTCACAATAATGATGCTCCACCTTTTGACCACTTTGAACTTGTGTTACGGTAACTGTTGCATTACGTTGTTTACAATGTTCGCAAATCATTTCCATCACCTCTCTATTTTTGCTGTTCATATTTAATCGTCGTTAGCATCGCCCTTAATATTTTTGCTCGAATATGATCTCGTAAAGGAAGCTGTAAATCTATGGTTGAGCGATCAATCGCCGCTAACATTAATTTCGCTTCTCGCTTTGAAATTACCTGCTCATCAATTAGTCGAAAAACTAAATCTTCTGCCATTGTTTGCGATGCCCCACATTCTATTTGCCTGAGGACATCATCTATTAGATCAATTTGTGAATTCGCGCGGACACGTAAAATTCGAATGTATCCACCACCACCACGTTTGCTTTCAACAAGGTAACCTCGTTCGGCTGTAAATCTCGTATTAATTACATAATTTATTTGTGAGGGTACGCACTGAAATTTATCTGCGATTTCACTACGTTTTATTTCAATATGCCCTTCTCCACCTAATTCAAGTACTTGCTTTAAGTAGCCTTCTATGATGTCTGATATATTACGCATTTTAGGAATACACCTCGCTTACTTCACTGACTTTGACTATCTTTGACTTTCTTTGAGTATATTATACAAAACGCTTAAAAATAATTGCAATTATTTCGCACACTGAAATATTGAAAGCGTCTGCTCATACCTATACTCTACCCTTATCATCAATGAAAAAAACGCAAGCATATGCCACTAGCATATACTTGCGTCTATAAAAATTATACCCAGCGACCGACAATTGGATAACGCCAAGGCTCATCAGATAAAGCCTTCACAATACCGATAATTGGGACGACGAATAACATAATACCGAAAATAATTAAGAACGGTATACCAATTAATAAAAAGCTTAGAATACCTGAAATTGCAATTAAAGCCCACATAATAATTTGGAACAGCAATGCCTGAATGGAAATTGTTTTTATTTCTTCATCAGAACTAATTAAGAAAAATATTATGGGTACTACCCATGGCGCGAAAAACGAACTTGCGTGTATGATTACCTTAGACCATTTTGTTTCCATTTATAACAACCCTTCCTTATTATTTTATTTTTTATGTACTATACTTACGGATTTATACCCTAGATAGTTTCAATTTAAATTGAATAAATAAAAATTTTTGAAAGGAATGTGATACACGATGGAATTTAATAATACACTTGCAAACGAATATGAAAAAGGCATTCGTCGTACGCTACCTAGCTATGATGCGATGCTACGTTTAACACATACTTTTTATCACTCTACATTACCCGAGCAAGCTGATTTTTTAATAGTTGGCTCAGGAAGCGGCAATGAAATTTTACAGTTCGCTGAGAAAAGACCTCATTGGTCATTTGTTGGCATAGATCCTTCTGAAGCAATGCTACAAATTGCTGAAGAACGTTTAAAGCCTCTACCTAATAATATGTCTTTACATCAAGGCACGATACTTGATTCTTTACTGCCTTCAGTAAAATTTGATGCAGCTAGCTGTATTTTAGTGCTTCATTTTATCGATGATTATCAAGAAAAACTTGCAACATTGAAGGAGATAGCAAATAATTTAAAGCCTGGTGCACCTTTTGTGCTCGTCTCAAAATACGGGCAACTAGGTTCTTTAGAAACGGAGTTACAATTTGATTTGTGGCGTGCTTATTGGCTACAGCATACAAAGCTATCACCATCAGAGGTAGCAGAAATGGAGAAATCCATACGTTCTCTTTCATTTATGCGTGAAGAGGACATTTTATCACTATTACAGCAGGCAGGCTTTACAAAACCATCTAGATTCTTTGCCACTACTTTATTTGGCGGTTGGATATGCTATAAAGAGGGCGAATAAAATTTAGGGCGCGCCTGTTAGGATAGAGTCAACAGAAGTGAGGTGAATGCTGTGATACGTACAATTGGAATTACAAAAAACCAACAGCTTATAAAGGACTTTCCACTTGAGGATATACACAATAACGAATTTGAATGGTACTGGGTGGATTTTAATTGTCCGACCGATGAGGAAGAACTACTGTTAGATACATTCTTCCATTTCCATCCACTTGCTATAGAAGATTGCTTAATGCGTTTACAGCGGCCAAAGCTCGATTTTTATGATGATTTCCATTTCTTTGTTATTCAAAGGGTTAACGAAGAATTAATAGCTGAGGAAGTAAATATTTTTGTTTCTAATAAATTTATTGTTACATTCCATAAAAACGAAGCACCTGAAATAGATCGAGTACAAAAGATGCTAGAAAAACAGCCAAAGTATTGGGAACGAGGCACAGTATATTTAACGTATCAGGTAATCGATAAAATCGTTGATAGCTATTTTCCACTTGTCTATAAAATCGAGGATCATTTAAATGTACTTGAAGACGAGCTTACCTATCAAAGTAACCCCAATGCCATGCAAATTGTGTTCGAATTCCGCAGTGATTTGCTTCATTTGCGTCGCACGATTTTACCGATGCGTGATTTATTATATCGGATACTTAATTCTTATCGCTTTTCACTAAAGAAGTCTGAGCGAGCTTACTTTGGCGATATTTACGATCATCTGCTAAAGCTTACAGAAATGGTAGAATCCAATCGAGAACTTACAGCTGATATGCGTGATAGCTATATGGCGATGAGCTCTAGCCGTATGAATGGCATTATGATGACATTAACTATTGTATCGACAATTTTTATTCCGTTAACATTTATTGCTGGTGTTTACGGGATGAACTTTGATAATATGCCTGAACTTCATGGTAAATATAGCTACTTCATTGTGCTTGCTTTGATGATTTTAGTTGCAATATCTATGCTCGTCGTTTTTAAAATTAAGGGCTGGTTCAACTTATTTAAACCTTAGGCTTTTCACAGGCTACGTAAACGCAAAGAATCTGCTCCTTTTTCAGTTTTCACACTGAAAAAGGAGCAGATTCTTGCTAATAACCTTATTTTTGCTTGGACGGCCTACGATCATCAATTTTATCTTCACCCTGCTGTGGAAATAAAAAGTATGCGAGTACCCCTGAAAATAATGTTGCACAAATTGTAATTAGTAATTGATCTAAATTTGGTACTTCAGCATAGTATTTTCTTAACATATAAACTGAACCAATTGCCACAATTACCATGACTGGAATAACAAATTTAAAACGTTTTTTCTCCATATAATCCCCCTCCTTAAGTCTTTTTTTCACGCACTATTTTTATAAAGCTAAACAGTTCGTATTTTACAGGTTTCCTATTTAGAATTCAATTTGCTTCTTGATCAATTTCGCCTTGGCGTAATTGTAGCTGTCGCTTCGCTGAATGAAGATAATAAAGTCCATTTCATGACGTTTAATCGACAATCGTCTGTCATTATTATAAAAAATTTTTAGAAATAAACGAAAATTTTAACCAAAAAAACAACAAAAAATAGTAGAATGATTAAATACATTATCTTTAGTACATTACAAACTTTACAATTTACAAAGAGTCTTTATTTGATCTATTTATTTTGCATTTATTAAAGAATGGAGCAAACAACAATGAGTTGGTTTACAAAAAACAGCATTTCTAGCTACTCAATAACGTTAACACCTGAGGCATTTCAGAACAATGTGCATTTAGATGTTTCTAATCACCCTAGATTACAAAAACAATTGCAATTATTAGATTTAACGACTGAGGATTTAGCCATTATTAAACAACTACAACCTTTAGCTAAAGATCTAATCCCTAAAATGGTAGATCAATTTTATGCAGCCATTAGTTTAAGTCCGGATTTAATAAATATTATTAATAGAACTTCACATATTGACCGTTTAAAAGTTACTTTACATAAGCATTTAAGTGATATCTTCGAATGCAATATTAATGACTCTTATATTCACGAACGGAAGGCAATTGCCGAGACCCATGTTCGCATTGGTCTACAGTCAAAGTGGTATATCGCTTCATTCCAGTCATTAACTTCAACTTTTACAAACTTTGTAAATGAGTTAGATATTTCTAAGAATGATACAATTCGTGCCATTAATGCATTCTGCAAAATTATTAACTTCGAGCAACAGCTTGTTATAGAGGCGTATGAAAAAGAAGAAGACCGTATTCGTACCGAAGCTACTGAAACAAAGATCTCTCTTGTTACTACCATTCAAAAAACTGCTGAGGAGCTAAACTCAATTAGTGAGGAGACAGCAGCTTCGTTACTAGTCATCTCCTCTCAAACAGATGACATTGCAGTAGCTACTAAGCAAGGGTTAAGCTTCGTTGCTGATACGCAGGAAAAATCTAAAAGGGGACAACAACAGCTGCAAGAGCAGAATGACTTAATACAAGTTATTTTACAAAGTGTGAACGGTCTTGAGGTAACAATGAACCAGCTACGTACGTCCTCTCAGAAGATTTCAGAAATTGTTGGACTTGTAACTGGCATTGCAGATCAAACAAATTTATTAGCACTAAATGCTTCTATTGAGGCAGCTCGTGCTGGTGAGCATGGGAAGGGCTTTGCTGTTGTTGCTGAAGAAGTCCGTAAGCTTGCTGAGGAAACAAAAAATGCTGTACAAAATGTTTCCCATCTCATTAAAGAAACAGAAAGTAATATTACAACAATGTCGAATTCCGTTATTAACGTTGACCAAAAAATTCAACATAGTGTAGATACACAAAACAGTTTATCTAAATCATTTAATGATATCGCCGATGCTGTTTCTGGAATTCAACAGCAATATGTAAATACATCCAGAGATATTTCAGCCATCTCCAATTTAATAACTGAGCTGTCACAAGGGGCTACGCTTGTCTCTTCCTCTTCCGACTCGCTTATCAATGTTGTAAATGAGCTAAATTTGTAAAACCGTAAAAAAGGGAAACTGACAGTATACGTCAATTTCCCTTTTCATTTAATGCGGCAATGCACGTTTTTGTTTCCGATGCTCTCGTCGTGCTGGTCCCGTTTCAAACAGCCGCTTTTCTGCATCTGTTTCAGGATAAATTGCTGGAACTGGCTTAGGTTTCCCTTCATCATCTATTGCAACCATCGTTACAAAGGATTCCGTTGTTAATTTTTCCTCACCCGTTCCAATGTTTCGTGAAATTACTCGAACATAGACTTCCATTGAAGAACGTCCAGTTGACGAAACAATACTTTCAATTTCTAAAATATCCCCTACATGTGCTGCTGACAAAAAATCAACAGAATCAATAGAGGCTGTGACTACAAGCCCTTTTGCATGTTTCATTGCTGTGATCGCAGCAATTTCATCAATATAAGCTAACACTCTTCCACCGAAAATGGAATTGTGATTATTTGTATCTGGCGGTAATACGAGACGCGTTTGAACCGTACGTGACATGCTCATGGGTACAGCGTTGTTTGTCATAAATCTTATAACTTCCCTTCATGTATGTTCTTTCGTCATCGTATCGCAGAAAAAGAGTTGATGCAAATTTAGAATGATTTTTTCATCGTAATAAACTTCATATCCGTCATTTCCTCAATAGCCCACTTAATGCCTTCACGACCGTAACCACTCATTTTTACGCCGCCATATGGCATATTATCAACTCTGAATGTTGGAATATCGTTTATAATAACAGCGCCTACTTGTAATTCATCCGCTGCACGTAACGCATCTGGCAATACATTCGTATAAATCCCTGCATTTAAGCCAAGTTCCGACTCATTCACTAGTCGAATAGCGTCGTCTAATGTTTCATATGAAACAATTGAGACGATTGGTGCGAATGTTTCTTGACAAACTACTTTCATATTCGCTGTCACATTCGTCATAACAGTTGGTGTTAATGTACGCTCAGTGAACGTTCCTCCTGTTGCAACTATCGCACCTTGCGCCTTTGCTTCCTCAATCCATTGACGAATACGTTCAACTTCACCAGCATTAATCATCGCACTAACATCTGTATTTTTATCGAGCGGGTCACCTACTACAAGCTTTTCAGTTTCTGCCACAAATGCTTTTGTGAACTCCTCGATAATCGATGCATGGACGTAAATACGTTGTAATGAAATACAAACCTGGCCTGCAAAATTAAAGGCACCTCCGACACAACGCTGAATAATTTTATCAATTGGTGTCGATGGTTCAACAATTACTGCCGCATTGGAACCAAGCTCTAATGTTATTTTACGTAAACCTATTTTTTCCTTAATGCCCAAACCGACTTTGCCACTGCCCGTGAATGTCACCTTTTTCACGTATGGATGTGTCACGAGTGTATCGCTAAGCTCACCACCGCTACCGGTAACAATCTGTAGCGCACCTTCAGGTAGACCCGCTTGCTGAAAAATTTCCGCCATGACAATAGAACTTAATGGTGTTTGTGTCGCTGGCTTTAACACAACTGTATTACCAACTGCAAAGGCAGGACCTAATTTATGTGCTACTAAATTAAATGGAAAATTGAATGGCGTAATGGCGGAAATCACACCTAAAGGTTCTCGTTTTGTCCAGCCAATACGGTCCCCTGCCCCAGGTGCGGCATCCATAGGCACCGTCTCACCCATTGCTTGCTTAGCACCTTCTGCAGCAAATTGATAAGTTGCTATTGTGCGTTCTATTTCGGTTAAGCCTGCAGATATTGGCTTACCTGCCTCTAAGGCCAAAATCTCAGCTAATTCCTCTTTACGTTGTCGCATTACGTCGACCACTTTATATAAAATTTCGGCGCGTTCGTAGGCTGTTGTCTTTTTAAACGTTTGGAATGCCTCCTGTGCACCTTCTATTGCTTGCTCAACATCAGAAATTGACGCCTTAGCTACCTTTGCAATAACCTCACCACTATAGGGTGACTTCAGCTCATATGTTTCCTTTGCGTTCTTCCACTGACCGTTTATCCAAAGCTTCGTTTCTTTCATCCTTCAAATGCACCTCCAAAATCATGTTCATCTTTATTTTATCACGAAGAACTTGAACTAGAAGCTGCAGCTGCTGCAGAAACTGCTGCTAACATTGCTGTTTGTTGTGCTTGGATTATTAATTGAATAGATGACATAATTGTCATTGATAAAGATTGTTGTACCTTAGCCATATCATACATAGCAATTTGTATGGCCATAAATAACACGAATTCACGATGCCATTTCAATAGTTTCATACTCTTCAATTCATGGTATAAATCCACAATTTGTTGAAGGTGTGCACTATTCACTTCAAGAATTGCTAAAAATCCGAGTAATGGATAGTGCATCGTTTTGACCTTTACATCCTGTTTTTTTAATGTGTCACGGATTGTCACCACATTTGGCACTAACTTACTATCATATTGAGGAGATAAGAACGTCAATATTTGTGATAGCCATTGTAGTTCGTTCCCCGCATTAAAATTATATGTACGCAATTCTTTATAATAACGATTCATTGTTTCAGCACGAAGAACCACATCATCAGATGCGTCACTTAACAATACCGTATAGGGTATATCGTCGTTAGCCGTTAAAAATCGATGATGCTTACGGATCTCTTCATATAATGCACGTGCTGCCTGTGCATGTGCACGTTTCTCACTTTCCACCTCAGTTAAAAACTGTGCACCAATAAAAATAAAATTGCCGCCTCTAAATTTCGCTTCCTTCAATATGCTTACGTTTGACAGTAGATTTTTTACCGCTTGTCCCGTATCCTCTTGCTCCATCAAATTTGCAGCAATACTATACCTTACTGCTGTTCTTAACGGAGAAGCCCATGAAGATTGCTCTTTCATTTCTTGTAATACTTCTTTATATTTAACGGAATCAAAGGTTTTTCCTGACGCCACATATTTGCTTGCAATTGCTAGTACAATTTTACGATCAACGGTCCATCCGACAGCCTTAGCTACATCCTCCACAGTTTGTGTAAATTGGTTTTCAATCATAGTAAATTCCATATTCAACACACTCCTTTTCCATATTTACGTAATATAACGTTAAAAGGATTCATCACTTTTGGCACATCACTATCCCCAAGGAGTCGCCCAGCCTACACTCCAATTAACTTCTATACATGGCAAGATGATGAGCCTCAGTTTTGTAACAATTAACACAAAAAGTAAGCCTAATTTAATGTATGTAGCTCGATTTTATATGGTTTAATGAACATAATTAAAAATGAGTGGAGGAACTGATGTTGATTGAAATAACCATAACCAGTAGAAAGTCCTTATTAAAGGAAACCTTACAAGATCGATTACGATTATTTTTGATATTACGTAACTCTCCAAATAATATAGCCTTACATAAACTGTTTCAGAAAAAATAACATAGAAAAACAGCGACTAAACGTTGTCGTTTTGCCGCTGTTTTCAATTTTCAATATAATGACGCTGTTAAATTAACCCCAATTCCCTTAACTCCTCTGTTGAAAAGGCTCTTGATCTTGTTAAAAATCGTTTACCTTCAACGCCTTCAAGCGAGAACATACCGCCCCTGCCATCAACTACGTCCAAGATTATTTGTGTATGCTTCCAATAATCGTATTGATTTTTATGCATATAGAAAGGAGTACCACCAATTTCCCCAAGGCAAACATCTTGGTCGCCTAATAGTAAGTCGCCTTCAGGGTAACACATTGGTGAGGAACCGTCACAGCAACCACCTGATTGATGAAACATAACGGGTCCATGCTTTTCTTTCAATAATTCGATTAGTGCTAGCGCTTCTGCTGTTGCTAAAACACGCTCGACCAAGCTCCTGCACCTCCCTATTAATTAGAAGAAACCAAGTTTGTTTTCGCTATAGCTAACTAATAAGTTTTTCGTTTGCTGATAATGCGATAGCATCATTTTATGGTTTTCACGGCCGACACCCGACATTTTATAGCCACCGAACGCTGCATGTGCAGGATAAGCATGGTAGCAGTTTGTCCAAACACGACCTGCTTGAATACCTCGACCGAAGCGGTATGCTGTATTCATATCGCGTGTCCATACACCTGCACCTAAACCATATAATGTGTCATTCGCAATTTCTAATGCTTCCTCTTTTGTTTTAAATGTTGTTACAGCAACAACTGGTCCGAAAATCTCTTCTTGGAAAATACGCATTTTATTATGCCCTTTGAAGACAGTTGGCTTAACGTAGTAACCATTTTCAAAACCAGATCCTACATTATTTTTCTCTCCCCCAATTAGACATTCTGCACCTTCTTGCTTACCAATATCTAAGTAAGAAAGAATTTTTTCCATTTGCTCACTTGAAGCCTGTGCTCCCATCATCGTATTCGGATCAAGCGGATTTCCAACTTTAATCGCTTCAACACGTTGTAGGACGCGCTCCATAAATTTATCGTAAATGGATTCTTGAATTAATGCACGAGAAGGACATGTACATACTTCACCTTGGTTTAGAGCGAATAACACAAAGCCCTCAACTGCTTTATCTAAAAAGGCATCATCTTCGTCCATAATATCTTCAAAGAAAATATTTGGTGATTTACCGCCCAATTCTAATGTAACTGGAATAAGGTTTTGCGAAGCATATTGCATAATTAAGCGACCTGTCGTAGTTTCACCAGTAAAGGCAATCTTACCGATGCGTGGATTCGACGCTAGTGGCTTCCCTGCCTCTAAGCCAAAGCCGTTGACAACGTTCAGTACACCCGCTGGCAATAAATCTTCTATTAATTCAACGAGCATCATAATCGAAATTGGTGTTTGCTCTGCAGGCTTTAATACTACACAGTTTCCAGCTGCAAGTGCAGGCGCTAGCTTCCAAACAGCCATTAATAACGGGAAGTTCCAAGGAATAATTTGACCTACTACCCCAATCGGCTCATGGAAGTGATAAGCAACTGTATCATTATCGATTTGGCTTACTGCGCCTTCTTGTGCACGTAAAGCCCCTGCGAAATAACGGAAATGATCAATGGCAAGAGGGATATCTGCATTTAATGTCTCACGTACCGCTTTACCGTTATCCCATGTTTCGGCAACAGCTAGCTTTTCTAAGTTTTGTTCAATGCGGTCCGCGATTTTAAGTAAAATGTTTGCACGCTCTGTTGCGGATGTTGTTCCCCATGCATCTTTTGCGGCATGTGCTGCATCAATTGCAAGTTCAATATCCTCAGCAGTAGAACGAGCTACTTGTGTAAAAACTTGCCCAGTAACAGGAGTAACATTATCAAAGTATTGACCTTTCACTGGGGATGTCCATTCTCCGCCGATAAAATTATCATATTTCTCTTTGAATTGAACTACCGATCCTTCAGTGTTTGGAAATGCATAAACCATTTTACTTCTCCCCTTTACACAAAATAATGAGAATATATCTACAAAAATCGATATTTTTATCGAAATAACAATATTTTCATAGAAGCTCTCTTACCTAATATATTGTCAGAAACAAAAAATAATTTCAACTTTTTTAAAAATTCTTTCGACAATTTATTTTTGCTAGAAAAGCCTCTAGGATTCACGGTGTGATCAACGATAATGTATACTTAAAATAATATAAATGTATAGGAGAACAGTATGCGAATTAATAAATATTTGAGTGAAACAGGCATCGTATCTCGTCGCGGCGCAGATAAATGGATAGCAGAAGGTAAAGTAACGATTAATGGTGAACTTGCTACAGTTGGCAGTCAAGTTGAGGCTGGTGATATGGTTTGCGTTGATGGAAAAGAGGTAAAAAAAGAAGAACAGCTCGTATATATTGCCTTGAACAAACCAGTAGGAATTACAAGTACAACTGAACGTCATATAAAAGGAAATGTTGTTGATTTTGTCAATCACCCTCTACGTATTTTTCATATTGGTCGACTTGATAAAGAATCCGAGGGGCTATTACTATTGACAAATGATGGTGACATCGTCAATAAAATTTTACGAGCGGAAAACCATCACGAAAAAGAATATATCGTACAAGTTGATCAACCTATTACGGAGCAATTTATTAAAAAAATGGGGGCTGGTGTAGATATTTTAGATACTACAACTTTACCTTGTTATGTTGAAAAAATATCTGATAAAGTCTTTAAAATCATTTTAGAGCAAGGCTTAAATCGTCAAATACGTCGTATGTGTTCGGCACTTGGCTACTCTGTAAAACGTCTACAACGTATTCGTATTATGAATATTAAGCTTGGAAATTTAAAGGTTGGACAGTGGCGCGATTTAACAGAAAAAGAACGAACAGAATTATTCAGACTACTTAAATACACACCAAAATAAAGCCATTTAAGGGGATGAAACTATGCTGTCAATTCAAAGTACTGAGCAGTTAACCGGGGTACGAGTTAGTGGGGATTATTGGGATTTAGATGAGCTGATTAATGCCATTTACAAAATAACTGGAGATGAAAATAAGTATTATGATTATCAAGGGTCACGCTGTCGCATCCTTAGTGTCTGCTATAATCTACGCCAAGCTACCAGGGGGGAGCATCAGCTTGAGTTTGTCAGTAATGGACTTAATAAAAGTGTACTGACACAGCATGGACTAATTTTTCCAAACAAAAATGTTTATTTCGCAACAGAGGTTCTATGGCCAGAGCTGATTTTTACTGCTATCGCATTAAATGATTTCATTCGACTACATCAGGAGCTAATTGATTCCTCTGATTGGAATATGGACATTGCTGCAGTTCGAAAATTCCAATCAGCAGTTGCTGAATGTCTAGAGCAGGAGCTTAAGGAGGAAGAATATTTAGTATTTATAAGAATGCTGCATACTAAAAGTCCGTTAACATTCCGTTATGCGACACAGTATGTTGATATATTGAATCTAGAGTATATTCAACTAGATTTGGAGGCACGCAAAGCCCATTTAGCGTCATTTGCTCTCCGATTAATGTTAGAAGATGATGAATATGTAGCGCTAAAATCACAGCTCATGAAAGCTGCGATTACTACTAAAAAAGCGTTGCATGAAATTGAAATTACAGCTGAATATCCTGAAACTATTTTGTGGTAAATAGGAAGCGCCGTCTCAACTAATTTTGAGACGGCACTGTTCTTCTATTGAATCTTCTTGTAAGCCATTTTTAGAATAACTTCCTCGTGTTGCGGATAGTCAGCTAAAAGCTCCTCTTGTGTAAACAATTCAAAGTCCTCAAAATCAAAACCTGGTGCAACCATACAGCCTACCAAACTAAAAGTATCTGCATCCTCTACGGACGAGCCAAATATAGTGTTTTTCGGTACTGCTATTTGCGGTACTTCTCCTGCTTCAACATTTAATCCAAGCTTCTTGGCCTCATATGTACCATCCGGAAAAATCATATGGACTGTTAGCGAACTGCCAGCATGATAATACCAAAGCTCGTCCGATTTCAAACGATGTAAATGCGATATATCCTGGGAACGTAGTAAGAAATAAATGCTCGTATAAATTGGCCTCTGCACATCCCTTACAGCCATATCCTCAGATGCCCGAAACGAGGATATATAATAACCACCTTCTGGATGTTCTGCTAAATTTAATTTTTCAATAAAATATTGTGCTGAGTAATTCATAAACTTCACTCCTTTCTTTCACATTACCAAATAATAAACGACGAATGCTACTGCTATTTCATCGCTTTGATCATTCCACTTCGTTTTGGCCGTTCTTTCTGTCACTTTGACTTATTTCCGTCGCTTTAATCATTCCATCCGTCGCTTTGCCCTTTCTTTCCGTCGCCTTGACTGTTCTATCCATCGCTCTAGCCTTTCTATCTGTCACTTTGACTTATTTCCGTCGCTTTAATCATTCCATCCGTCGCTTTGCCCTTTCTATCCGTCGCCTTGACTGTTCTATCCGTCGCTCTATTCTTTCTATCCTTCGCTTTAACGGGTCTATCCGTCTGCTCACTCCTATCGCTCATACAAAAAAGACGTCCCAGAAACCGAGACGCCTTCTCCCTCTATAAACCACCTAAATAAGCTGCCTTTACTTGTTCACTCTCTTGAAGCTCTTTTGCTGTACCTGATAATACAATACGTCCTGTTTCAAGTACATATGCTCGATTTGCTACTGATAAAGCCATATTCGCATTTTGCTCAACCAGCAACACGGTTGTACCCTCTTTATTTACTTGCTCAATAATATTAAAAATATTTTTTACCATGAGTGGTGCAAGCCCCATTGAAGGTTCATCCATCAATAACAATTTTGGTTTTGCCATTAATGCTCGCCCCATCGCCAGCATTTGTTGCTCACCACCAGATAATGTACCTGATTGCTGCTTACGGCGCTCTAAAAGACGTGGAAATAGTTCAAACACATGGTCCATATCTTTTTTAATGCCAGCTTTATCGTTACGCAAATATGCCCCAAGCTCTAAGTTCTCTTCAACTGACATATTGGCAAAAACACGACGCCCTTCTGGAACATGTGAAATACCTGATTTTACAATTGTCTGTGCAGCCTTTCCTGCGATGGAGAAACCCTCATATTCTATAATGCCGCCCTTTGGTTTTATTAAACCTGATAACGTTTTTAATAATGTACTTTTACCAGCACCGTTTGCACCGATTAACGTTACAATTTCACCCTCATTTACTTCTAAAGAGAGGCCCTTTAATGCTTGAATGTTTCCGTAAAATACGTCTATATTTTGTACTTTTAGCATTAGTTGATAACCTCCTCGCCAAGGTAAGCTTCAATTACCTTCGGATTGTTGCGTATTTCTTCTGGTGTTCCATCAGCGATTAATTGACCGTGATCGAGCACATAAATGCGTTCACAAATCCCCATTACTAAGCTCATATCATGCTCAATTAGAAGAATGGTTAAGCCAAACTCTTTACGAATAAACGCTATTAACTCCATTAAATCTTGCGTCTCCTGCGGGTTCATCCCCGCCGCTGGCTCATCTAATAATAGCAGCTTAGGTTTCGCTGCTAGGGCACGAGCGATTTCTAGACGGCGCTGCATCCCATAAGGTAAATTTTTCGCAAGCTCATCCTTATAAACATCTAAGCCAAAGATTTTTAGGAACTCAATAGATTGATGCTCCATTTCTGCCTCACCTTTAAAGTGATTCGGCAAACGGAAAATAGAAGACCACATGGAATGCTTGGCAAGCGAATGGTTCGCTACCTTTACATTATCTAAAACAGAGAGCTCTTTAAATAAACGAATATTTTGGAACGTACGGCTAATACCTTTTTGTGTTACTTGATATGGTGCAAGCCCGTTCAACTTTATACTGTCAAATGTAATCGTGCCTTCAGTTGGCTTATACACTCCGGTAAGCATGTTAAAGCTCGTTGTTTTACCAGCACCATTTGGCCCTATCAGACCTACTAGTTCTCCTTGGTTTAGGTACATATTAACGCCCTGTACTGCCTTTAAACCACCGAATTGAATGCCCATGTTTTCAACATTGATAAGAAGGTTTCCAGTCATTATTTTGTACCTCCTTTTTTACCAAACTTAAATAAATCCGTCACTTCTTTTGTTCCCATCAAACCTGTTGGACGGTACAGCATTACGACGATTAATACTAAACTGTAAATAATCATACGTGTTTCCGGGAAGTTTGCTAGATATGCCGAGACTACTGTTAAGAAAATCGCAGCAATGACTGATCCTGAAAGACTTCCTAAGCCACCCAGAACGACATAAATTAAAATATCAAATGATTTTAAGAAACCGAAAGTTGTCGGTTGAATAATGTAAAAGTTATGTGCAAAGATGGCCCCTGCAAGACCAGCAAAGAAAGAACCAATCGCGAACGCTACAACTTTATAGTAGGTTGTATTAATACCCATGGCATCAGCCGCAATTTCATCCTCACGAATCGATATGCATGCACGACCGTGGCGAGAATTTGTAAAGTTAGAGATTACTAGAATTGTTAAAACCACACCTACGAATGCATAAGTCCAGTTTGATAAATATTTAACTTGCATCCCCGCTGCGCCACCAACATAATCCGTATTTAAAAAGACAATACGAATAATCTCCGCAAATCCAAGTGTTGCAATCGCTAAATAGTCACCCTTTAAACGTAATGTTGGAATACCTACGATTAAACCGGCAACTGCAGCTGCAAGCGCCCCTAAGAAAATGGCTAAGGGGAACGGAAGCATTAATTTAGTTGTAATAATCGCAGAAATATACGCTCCTACCGCTAGGAAACCAGCATGCCCAATGGAGAACTGACCAGTAATCCCAATAACGATGTGCAAGCTGACCGCAAGCATAATGTTAATACACATTGTAATTAACATATTTTGATAGTAAATATCAAGAACACCTGAAGAAATAAGTACTTGTACTATTGCATAGATGACCAACGCTAATACGGCATAGCCCCAAAAAACTTTAGACTTTTTCATAATACCGCTCACCTACACTTTCTCACGGGCGTTTTTACCAAAGATACCCGATGGTCTGAAGATTAAGATTAAGATTAAAATAACGAATGCCGCTGCATCGCGCCATAAAGAAAAACCAAGTGCACTTACTAATGATTCCACAACACCTAATAACATACCGCCAACCATGGCACCAGGAATAATACCAATACCACCTAGTACTGCAGCGATGAACGCTTTAACCCCTGGAATAACCCCCATTAATGGATCGATTTTCGTATAGTAAATGCCAAAGATAACACCTGCTGCGCCAGCTAGAGCAGAACCAATTGCGAATGTTGCTGAAATTGTATTATCTACGTTAATCCCCATTAAACGCGCTGCATCGGCATCATGAGAAACCGCGCGCATAGCTTTTCCGATCTTTGTTTTATGAACGATGAATTGTAAAAGAATCATCAGTACAATTGCTACAGTTAAAATTAAAATAGATGTACTACTAATTTGAACCCCGAAAACATCAAAAGATTTATTTTTAATGACTTCAGGATATGCCGCTGGTTGCGCACCTCTGAAGAAAATAGTCGTGTATTCGATTAATAGCGATACACCGATTGCTGTAATTAAAGCTGCAATACGTGTTGCATTTCGTAAACGCTTATAAGCAATACGTTCAATTAAAACACCAAAGATTGCACAAACTGCCATCGCCAATAATAGTGCCGGGAAGAAGCCAAGCTCCCATTTAGCAATTGCATAAAAGCCAATAAATGACCCAATCATGAAGACATCACCGTGGGCAAAGTTAATCAGCTTAATAATGCCGTATACCATCGTATACCCTAACGCTATTAACGCGTAGATACTACCGAGTGAAATACCATTCACAAGCTGTTGTATCCATTCCATGAGCGTTCACTCCTTTTATTTTTCGAAAAATGCAAAAATTTAACTTACTTCTACATGTTATTATTGAAAATAGAGTAAATTGTGTCCTCTTAAAAAATTTTTTCATGGTCTATCAATTTCGCCTTGGCGTAATTGCGTCCGGATTTTGAATTGTGCTCGCACAATTCACTCCTTTCAAAATCCGTGACATCCGCCGGAGGCTTTATTTTCATTAAGTAGGTGCTTGGACACTGTAAATGAACCATATCCGCATTCATCTCACCATCTTCAATGGTGGGAGTCTTCACTGAATGAAAATAAACAAAAAGGAAGACGTGTTTACCCGCCTCCCCTTGCCTAGAAAACATTAAGGATTAACTTTAGAGTTGAACACTTGTTTACCGTCTTTAAATTCAAGAACTGTTGCTGTTTTAATTGGGTTATGATCTTTGTCAACTGAGAAAGTACCTGTTACTAAAGAAAGATCTTTTGTGTCAGCCAATGCTTTTTGAATTGCTTCCCCATCCGTAGAGCCTGCACGCTTAATAGCATCAGCAATGTAGTAAATTGTGTCATAGCCAAGTGCATTGAATGCATCAGGTGCTTTGTCTTTGTTCGCTGCTTTAAATGCCTTTACGAAGTCTTGAATTTTTTGATCTGGGTCTTCTGCAGAGTAATGGTTTGTAATATATGTGTTATTTAACGCATCCGCACCAGCTAGCTCTACTAATGTTGGTGAATCCCAACCATCAGCTCCCATCAATGGTACATCGATACCCATTTCACGTGCTTGTTTAACAATTAAACCAACTTCTTCATAGTATCCTGGGATAAAGATAAAGTCTGGTTTAGCTGCTTTAATATTTGTTAATTGTGTACGGAAGTCAGCATCCTTAGCCACATACGCTTCTTCTTCTACAACTTTCCCACCATTTTTAGTAATCGTTTCTTTAAATGATTTTGCTAAACCTTTTGCATAGTCAGATGCATTGTCCGCAAAAATAGCTACGTTTTTAGCTTTCAATTCACCAGAAGCGAAGTTCGCTGCCACAATCCCTTGGAATGGATCAATGAAACAAGTACGGAATGCGTATTCATTAACGCTGCCATCATCATTTACTGTAATGTTAGGAGCTGTACCAGAACCAGTAACGATTGGAATTTTCTTGTCGTTCGCAATTTGCACAGTTGCAACTGTATTACCAGAAGTTGCTGGGGCTAGCATTGCTACTACTTTATCTTGTGTTGCTAGTTTAATAGCTGCTGTAGTTGCCTCTGCGTTTTCTGATTTATTATCTACTTTAATAAGCTCGATTTTCTTACCGTCGATACCGCCCTTATCATTAATTTCTTTAACTGCTAGCTCTGCGCCTAGAGCAATTGAAGAACCATAGGAAGCTACGTTACCAGAAAGCTCTAAATTTGCACCAATTTTAATCGTATCGCCGTCAGAAGAACCGCCCCCTGATGAAGATCCATCTCCTGAACTTGAGCTGTCTCCGTTTCCACAACCAGCAAGAACACCCGCAAGTAATGAAGAAGCAACTAGAAGTGAACCGAACTTTTTAAGCTTTTTGTTCTCTCTCATAACTTTATCCCCCTTTAAATTTCTCAAATATTAGATATTTCTGATAATTATAAACAATTAGATCCATTTCCTCAATAACAAAAATGACCAAAACTATTATTTATAACTATACTAAAACTAAATTAGAATATTATTCATTTAAGCCTTTTACATTGTAAAACATTCTTTATATTTAGTCTAGAGTGATTTTTCAGTATAATTAGTAATTTGTGAATTATCTATTAATTATTAATGTTTATTACTACAAAACTATTATTTATAATTATTTGAAATTTCGTTTATAGATGGCTCATCACCATAACGTGTGGTTGATTTCCGTTCCGACTGGGCGCTTTGTTGCTGACGCTTCGCTTTCGCGCAGAGCAAAGCTTCCTGGGGGCGTCCGATGAGCCGCTTCACTCGCGTTGCTCGCTCCAGGGTCTCGGGCCAACAGATGTTTTTTGCGCGAAAGCGTAGTGCTAACGAAGCGGCAGCAGCACCGATGTTGGTCACAAAGGCGTTATCACAGGATGTGATGCTCTTATTCTTCGTTCCTCTATCGCTAATCCCCAAGGAGTCGCCCACCCTCCACTCCAATCAACTAATATACAGAGCATATATTTAAAAAATTGTCATTCATAACTTTTGATGATGAGCCAAAGAATTTCATAAATATAAAAAGCTTAGAGCTGGATTATTTCCACAGCTCTAAACTTTTTTCAATGCAAACACGCAGAGGCGTTCGTTAATATTTGTTTCATTCTCTAGATGAACCTCATGAATTAATTCAAAAGGTGTCCCGTGATGTAAAAACTGCAAATAATCATAAGGTGGATAGTATAAAATAATATGAATTTCACGCATATGCTGCTCATAAGACTTCCAAATATTATGAATGACCGTACGGAAAATATGAATTGAAAACGGATTGAAAAAAAAGAAAACCGTGTCCCGTGATTGAATAGCATAGTTCTCCGCTATTGAATGAATAAAGGAAATTGAAGCTTGAGCATTCTTCTTTTGAAGATAACCCTTTTTATTGTTCTCTGCCTCTGCATAAAAACCTGCATCCATTTCTATTCCAATTGTCGGGATATGAAATTTATGATGTACATAAATAGGTACTCTCCCTTTTCCACATCCCATATCGATAAACACTGGATTATCTGGCATTTCATACTGTGAAAATAATTGTTCTAATCCGACATATGGTGTTGGCTCATAGCGATGGTAATGAGCTAATTTAGGGAAACCATACTGTTCACCAACTGTATTAATATGCAATAACTTATCAAATTGATGTTCATTCATACTATTATACTCCTAAAAAGAATGCTTTATTTTAGCACGATAAAAGGCAAAAACCATACCAAAAAGGTTTGAAAATGGCTATTTTTTTAGCGCCCTCTTCAATTATATTTACAATTTACACGACTATTCTATTGACAATGTCTTCCTATGCCAATTATCATTGATTGCGAATGATAATCACTGATAACTCATTCGAATAGTAGATTTTTTCTAACTAGAAAATGATTAGGGGGGAAAAGCATGATTATTGTTACAAATCGTATTCAAGTTAAACCAGGCTTTGCTGCAAAAATGGCGCCGAACTTTACAAAACCAGGACCACTACAGCAATTCGAAGGCTTCCATAAAGTAGAGGTGTTAGTTTCAACTGATGATCCGACTTATGACGAAATGAGCGTCAATATGTACTGGGAGTCTAAGGAACATTTCCAAGCTTGGCGTAATAGCGATGCATTCGCCGCTGCCCATCAACGCCCAGAAGCAGGCTCTGAGGGAGCAAAACCTGAAAATAGCCCAATGATAGGTAGCAAAATAGTTATAGCTGAATTAGCTTCTTCCATTGAAGCATCACGCTAATTTTTAATTTGTATATGAAAAACTAAAAAAATCTAAAATATCTTCTGATTCTATCTAAAAAAACCCTGCATATTCGAATATGCAGGGTTTTTTTGAAATATTTTATTGCATAAAAATGACTAAAACATACCCTACTATCGATAAACAAACCGAACCGATCAGTCCTGCAATAAATGCTTTTACACCTAATTGTTTAAAAGTTTTTATCTCTACATTTAAACCTAGGCCAGCCATCGACATCCCAATTAAAAGATACGAGATATTTACAAATGTTTGCGCTACATTGGCTGGTATAATACCTAACGAATTAATCGCACTCATTGCTAAAAATCCGAGAATAAACCACGGAATGATTGATAGAGAAAATCCTTCTTTTCCCTGCCCCTTGTCCATTCTCTGATAAAAAATACCGATAATAATGGCTACCGGTACAAGCAATGCGACACGTGTTAGCTTAACAATAACTGCCATATCAACTGCTTCATTTCCACCAGCAGAGGCTGCTGCAATAACATGAGCAATCTCATGTAGAGTGCCTCCTGCGAAAATACCGTATTCAGTAGGCGTTAAGTTAAATACTGAGTATAACACTGTGTAGACTAATGTGAATATAGTCCCTAGTAATGCGACAATTGCCGCGCCCACTGCTGTTTCTTTTTCATTTGCTTTAATTTGAGGAGCAATAGCGACAACAGCGGCCGCTCCGCAAATGGCTGTGCCACAAGCTGTTAATATGCCTAACTTCTTCTCTACATGAAATACCTTCGTTAAGCCATATACAACCACTAAAGCAAATACCAAATCAATAAATGCAATGAGAAAGACACCCGCACCAGCATGATAAATATCCGCTAGATTTAAACGCATACCCAGTAAAATAATGCCTAATCTTAATAGCTTTTTACTTGAAAATGATATGCCTGCTTGCCATGAATCCTGTACCTTAAAGGCTGCTCTCCAAGCCATACCTAAAATAATTGCAATGACAAGCTGCCCCAGTATTGAGAAAAATGGAAATGTCGAAATATATTTTGCGACTAATGCAATAATGAGTGTCAACAATATTCCCTTCATAAACGCAGGGGTGAGGAAACTTTTTAACCTTTGCCCAATATCCATGTTGTTCACTTCTTTCATCCTTGATGATTATTACTTTATTAAAAATGTAATCATTAGTAAAATACATATATATAATTGTAATTATTAATATTTCTAATAGCAGGGGTGATGACATGCAATATGATGCTTTAAAAACATTCATTACACTAGTGGAGGTCAAAAATTTTACGAAAGCCTCCGAAATACTTCATATTTCACAGCCCAGTGTCAGTTTACACATAAAAAACTTAGAGCAGGACTTTCAAACGACGTTGTTTATCCGCTCTCCAAAGTCAGTACAAATTACACCAACTGGGGAAATTTTATATAAACGAGCGAAGCAAATGATGGCAATTGCAGAGGCAGCACGGGAAGATATTTTAGCCTTTCATCATGAAATTCAAGGTACACTTGTTATTGGCTCTAGTTTTACAATTGGCGAATACATATTGCCACCTATAATAGCGAGTCTGCATCAGCAATTCCCTCAGCTCGAGCTTCAAGTTATTATTGGCAATACGGAAGAAATCATTCAATATACAAAGTTGTTACAGGTCGATATTGGCCTTATTGAAGGACAGTCAAACGACAATGAGGTTATTATTAAACCGTTTATGCAGGATGAGCTATTTATTGTTAGTGCTAGCAATCACCCTCTTGTCAAGAAGTCGACTATTACGGTTACGGACTTACAGCAACAAAATTGGGTTGCACGTGAAGAAGGCTCTGGCACTCGTTATTATTTAGATCATTTATTTAGAACAAATGGGCTCCAAGTGCGTTCACTTCTTACTATTAGTAGCAATCAAGGTGTGAAAGAGAGTGTTATACAGGGGCTTGGACTTTCCCTACTGTCTGCTAGTGTTATTGAGCGTGAACTAAAAAATGGCGATATAAAAATTTTGCCGCTTGAAGGACAGCATTTTATGCGAACATTCTCTTATTTGTACTCACCTACGATGAAAAATAAACGCAATGTTGACACCCTCATAGAAGCACTACTAAAAAGAGCTTAGCGGATTTTTTAGTCGCTAAGCTCACTTTATAATTCTTGGATTTAGACGTTTACGCTCCTGCTTGTGCTCAATAATTTCTACAAATTTCAACGCTGCTCGAGATAACGGTACACTTTTCAAATAACACATACCAATGCTTCGTGTTGGTATACTATCTGTTAATGTTAGCTCATATAGAAGCCCTCGTTGCAAATAATCTTTAGAAAATTCTTTCGTTACACACGCAATGCCTAAATTACTGCGTGCAAACTCTAGCACAAGATCATGTGAACCGAGCTCGAACTCAGGTTCAATGTGGATTCCCCTCGAAAACAAATAATTTTCTACATACTTTCTAGAATTTGATTTTTTCTCTAGAAAAATAAGTGGAAACTTTAAAAGTTCTTCAAATCTTAAGCTGTTCGACGCTAATGTTTTGTACTTTTCACCACATACAAAAATATCTTGAACCTCTGTGCATGCTGTTAACTGTAATGTCTGATCTTCTATCGGAAAATTACAAAGCCCTATATCAACCTCACCCGATTTAATAAAGTTACAAATTTCAGAAGTCGTTCCATTTAACATTTGTAATTTTATATTGGGATACATTGTATGAAACGCCTCTAGATAAGGCATTAAAAAGAAACGGGAAATGGTGTCCCCTACCCCAATTTTCAACTGACCTGTTGTTAAATTTTTAAATTCTAGCAACTTCTCCTCACCAGCATCTATAAGGCCTAATGCTGAATTCGTATATTCATATAGAAGGTTCCCCTCAGTCGTTAAGGTTACCCCCTTCGGAGTACGATTAAAGAGACGTGTACCGAGTTCCTTTTCTAATTGCATCATGGCTTGGCTAACGGCTGGTTGAGTCATATATAAATCTTTAGCAGCCCTTGAAAAGCTATTATTTTTAGCAACAACAGTAAAAACACGATATAAATCTAATTTCCCTATCATATAAGCACTCCTTATAGCTATTATATGAACTATTAATTTTACTTATATCACTAAAGGGGCGTATAGTAAAATCATATTGGTTAATATTTATTTATTTAACATACATTTACCATTAATGAGGAGAGATTATTTTGGAACGTGTAGTTGGTACAGTAGTAAGAGGTCTTCGTGGTCCAATTATTAACGAAGGCGATAATATTGAGCAAATCGTTGTTGATACAGTATTAAACGCAGCAAAGACAGAAGGCTATTCAATTGAGGACCGTGACATTGTAACAGTAACAGAATCTGTCGTAGCACGTGCACAAGGTAACTATGCATCGATCGATGACATTGCAGCGGACGTGGCTGCTAAATTTGGTGACGATACTGTAGGTGTTATTTTCCCAATTCTAAGCCGTAACCGTTTCGCTAACTGCTTACGTGGTATCGCTAAGGGCGTGAAGAAAGTTGTTCTTATGCTAAGCTATCCATCTGATGAGGTTGGTAACCACTTAGTTGATATTGATGAACTAGACGTAAAAGGTATTAACCCTTGGACAGATACTTTAACAGAAGTTGAATTCCGTGAACATTTCGGCTATAAAAAACACACTTTTACAGGTGTAGATTATATTGAATACTACAAAGAATTAATCGAAGCTGAAGGCGCAGCTTGTGAAGTTATCTTTTCAAACAACCCAAAAACTATTTTAGACTATACAAAGAGTGTATTAGCTTGTGATATTCATTCACGCTTACGTACAAAACGTATTTTAATGGCAAACGGCGCTGAAAAAGTATACAGTCTTGATAATATTTTATCTATAACTAATAACGGTTCTGGCTTCAATGCGGAATATGGTCTACTTGGTTCAAATAAAGCAACTGAAGATAGCATAAAATTATTCCCACACACATGCCAACCAATTGTTGACGGCATTCAAGCAAAAATCAAAGAAGCTACTGGTAAAACAGTTGAAGTAATGATCTACGGCGATGGCGCATTCAAAGATCCTGTAGGAAAAATTTGGGAGTTAGCTGACCCTGTTGTATCTCCTGCATACACTGCCGGATTAGATGGCACACCAAACGAAGTAAAGCTGAAATATTTAGCAGATAACGATTTCGCAAATCTTCGTGGTGAAGAGCTAAAAGCAGCAATCTCTGAATATATTCAAAACAAAGATGAAGATTTAACTGGGCAAATGGCTGCTCAAGGTACAACACCTCGTCGCTTAACAGACTTAATTGGTTCACTATCTGACCTAACTTCTGGTTCAGGTGATAAAGGAACACCTATGATTTATATTCAAGGTTATTTCGATAACTATACAAAATAAAGCTATAAGAAAACGAACTCCCACTTCTGTTAGGGAGTTCGTTTTCTTATAGTGACATATTTTTATACTAGCAGGGTTTTTTACACGTACTGCCCCTATAATATAGTGTCGAATTATTGTTAACTTTTATTTTTGTCATTCAATTTATTACGGTATTTTTTAGTGAGGATGACAGGAATCGAACCTGTAAATCCCGTAAAGGGACATGCCACCCACTGCATACTTCCTCATATACATTATGTATTATTACCCCATTAAGAATTACATTTTTCTCAGTCCTTTTGCTTTATAGTAGATTAAATCTTTTCAAACAAAACTTATTTCAGGTGATTAGGAATCATTTCTTCATTTAACCAATGTTCACTTGTTCGAACATGATTCTGTCTAACACATTTCCCTAGATTATATTGAAAATCATCATAATGAAAGGCAGCCGTATTTCTAATAACATACCCTTCCTGCTCACCCCCAAGAAGTGATTTTCCTGTAAAAGTCTTCTTTATTTTTTCTTCATCGAAAATGCCTCGATATAAAACAGGTACCGTTTCAATACCCAGTTCAGCTGCATAGTCGACTGTTTCATCCCAGCTTAAACAAATATTTTTTTCATTCCAAATACTAAATAAATAAAAGTAGCTCGTTAACTCATTATAGTAAATGGAGTGTTTGGCAAAAACATTTTCACCACATAATCTCCAATCATCTGGAATCTGAAATGCAAAGTTAGCATGAAACGTTTTTACCCAGTGCCTAGATGGGTGATCTCCTGAATTTAAGCTTCTAGCATGCATATAGTTTCGATAAAGTGTTGTTCCTTCACCATCTAATTTTTCTGTTACAACAACCTCTTTCCCAATAAAATGATCCACATTTTTAGCAACCTTATCGTCATGTGTATATCCTCTACTCCACGGCAAATGAAAGCTTCTTGGGTATTTCTTTAAATTGGTCATAAACTCACTTCCTTTACTTACACCTATTTAGCAAATTGATCTGCTTCACGAAAGAAATAAAGTTTTGTTAATAAGTCACCATCTAATAAATGATAAATCTTACTTCCTCCCTTATCGCCCCCGTATTGAATTAACATATGAAATTGCACTAAATTAACAACCTTTAAAACAAAGTCTTCTTCAAATCCTAGCTCTAATAAAAAATGACATACCATTTGGGCAGATACATTTTCATGTCCGTAATATCCATATCTTTGTTGTAATTCTTTATATTTTTTACAAAATGGTTTGCCTACATCATGGAATAAAGCGGCTATTTGTAATGCTAGCTTGTCACTTTCCATATAGTATTCGTTCATATATTCATAAACAAAATACGTATGCTGGCATAGTAAAAATTGATGGTATGGATTTTCTTGATTAAACCGATAAATCTCTTCAAATAGTTGGACTGATTTTAACGCCCGAAATAGCTCCTCATATGTGGGCTGGCTTTGGATTAGTGAAATAAATTGTTTTTTTGAGATTTCATACGGACTCGCTTCATGTACAATATGCACCTCATCAAATCCTTCTCCCATTATCGGAAACTCTAGGTTCTTCCTCATTTTATCCATTATCACTAACGGAACTTCCCTCTTTCTTTGTTGATTTCTTGCTACACACAACGTGTAAGGTGTATCAAAATAATAGCATACAACTTTCACATTACTAGGCAATTTACCTAGTGCAAATATTCTACGTTCCCGTTCAATATTTGTCGCATCGACAATAACCGATTGACCTTTGGCTACACATTCATTCAAACGCTCATACAAAACACGGAATACTATTCGCGATCGCTGCCTTGTAGCGTCACCGAATAACTCTTGACGTATAGTATCACTTGAAAGAATAAGCGCATTTTCGCTTTTTGCTAGACTCTTAACAAACGTACTTTTGCCACTCCCAGGTAGCCCCACTGTAAATATCACCTTCATTTTTTCACCCCCTTTCAAGTGTCATATATTAACCTCTACTCTCCCTTATTACGAAGCTATTCTTGATCAAAAATTAATCACCGGCTTAACTTTAAAGTACGGAGATTAATTTTCGAGCTCTATCGCTGTCCCCAAGGAATTACCCAATCGACTTATATATATGATGTCATACCAAAATATTGGTGGCTATCCATAAAAAGTAACGTTCTTCAGAAAGGGAAAATCTAGCTAAAAAAAAGACTGCCCCAACTTTTTTGGAACAGTTTTTTATTAAAAATTTGATATTCTATTATAACTTTATAATATCAAGATTTTACAAAAAATCACTAGACTATATTTCTTTCTTAAATGTAGTACGTATAATCCTCTGGAATAACACGTTTTAAGAATTTCTTCGTGCGATCCTCTTTCGGATTAACGAATATATCGTGAGGGCTACCTTCCTCTACAACGACACCACCGTCCATAAAAATTACTCGGTTTGCGACGTCTTTGGCAAAGCCCATTTCATGCGTGACAACAAGCATCGTTGTTCCCTCAGCCGCAATGTTTTTCATAACCTGAAGGACTTCCCCCACTAGCTCTGGGTCAAGTGCGGAAGTTGGTTCGTCAAATAAAATAATATCCGGATTTAACGCCACTGCTCGCGCAATACCAACTCGCTGTTGTTGACCACCAGACAATTGACTTGGATAGGAATCGTATTTTTCTGATAAACCTACTTTATCTAGCGCCTTTTTGCCAATTTCAATGGCCTCTGCCTTTGGAACTTTACGTCCTATAATAAGCCCTTCTGTCACATTTTCTAGCGCTGTTTTATTCGTGAAAAGATTATAGTTTTGGAATACAAAGGCTACACGTTGACGAATGGAATGTACGTCCTTCTTCTTCACATTTTGAAAATCCACTTGAATATCACCAAATGTCGCATGTCCTTGATCGGCTTTTTCCAAAAAGTTAATGCAACGTAATAATGTCGTTTTTCCTGAGCCGCTGGGACCTAAAATAACAACAACATCACCTTTATCAATGGCTAAATCGACACCCTTTAAAATTTCATTGTCACCAAATGATTTATGAATATTTTTAATCTCTAACATGCGCGTTCACCCCTTAAGCTTTTGCCACTTTGAATTTGCTTAAATATTTTTCATATCGTTTAAAAATGTATTCAACTGTACTACATAAAATTAAGTACACAATGAAAATATCAATATATGCTTCTACGTAATTGTAGCCAACATTTGCAGCTACCTTAGCCTTTAATGTAATTTCAGGTAAGGACATTGCATAGCCTAAAGATGTCGCTTTAATGAGATTGACTGTAGCCGTACAAATATTTGGCATAGCCACTACTAAAGCTTGCGGAATAATAATACGGCGATAGGCTTGAAATGTTGATAAGCCTACAGCATGAGCAGCCTCTAGTTGGCCTTTTTCAATTGTACTTAAAGCAGAACGAAATACTTCTATTAAAATCGCAGTCGTACTAAAGGCGAAGACGATAAATGCATACCAAATTGGATTAATTTTATAAATATCATACGTAATATTATATTTTTCAAAAATAGCTTTAAGTAGTAGTGGGATACTACTATAAACAATAAAGATTTGAACGATGATAGGTGTACCTCGTACAAAGGAAACATAGATTTTTGCTATATGATGGATCACCGGGATTTTATTAATCCGTGTTAGTGCCAGTATAAAACCAAGTGGCAGGGCAACGAGCAAAGCAACAACTGTCACAAGGAGCGCGATAGGTACACCTGTTAATGCAACAAAAAATGTTTCAATTAAAAATTGATAATTCATGGTTACGCCTCCTTACGTCGTTTCTAATGTCTTTTTCCCCTTGCCAAAAAACTTCTCTAGCATAGCAAAGAACTTTTCTATAATAATCGACAGCACCCAATAAACAATCGCTAAGGCAATATATATTTCTAATGCATGTGCATTAATATTACTTGCGATAATTAAATTTGCTTTTCCGACAATGTCAATTAAGCCGATTGTATAAGCAAGCGCGCCCTCTTGTAATAACGCAATCATTCCATTCCCAAAGTTCGGTAATGCGATAACGAGTGCCTGTGGGAAAATAATACGTCGATATGCCTGAAATGGTGTTAATCCTACACTAACCGCCGCTTCAAATTGCCCTTTATTAATAGCTAAATAGGCAGAACGAATAACCTCTGACATAATCGCTGCAAACTGCAAAGTAAATGTTACGACTACGAAAATGGCTGTTTCAATTGAATGGAGATTTATACCGAAGTTTTCCGCTAATGCCGGAACACCATAATAGACGAGAAATAATAAGACAATCGACGGTGTACAACGCATAATCGTTGTATATAAGTTTGCTAATTTTTGTAATAATTTTATTGAACTTAACTTGGCAGCCGCTAATAGTAAGCCAAAAATTGTGCCTAGTACAATGGAAGACCCTGCGACTAAGAAGGTACCTTTTAAAAACGGCAATAATACAGGAATTGAGTTCCAAATGTATGATGCATCAAAATACTTCTCCATTTCCTCACCAACTTTTATTAAATGTTTGGACTATAGCATAAGTTTTAATGCTTTTTTGTATGAATAAAGACTGCTGAGTTTACAGACTCAACAGCCTTTTATTCAGTACCAACTGTAAAAGAGAAATTATTATTAGCGATTCACAGTTTCTAACACTTCAAATAAATCTCGGCCGTAAAACTTAGTGCTTAATTCATTTGTTTTCTTCTGTTCTTTAATTTGAGTGATCGCTTTATCGTAAGCGTCTGCAAATTCCTGTTCCTTTTTATTGAACAATGGCCATGTTTTAATAACGGCAAATTCGTTGTACACTACTTCATCCTTTAAGTTATGATATGGGCCATCTTCTGCTAAAACTTGTTGTTTAAATGGACCTTCAATCATGACACCACCATCGACACGTTTTTCATTTACCCATTGCACGACATCGATAGTAAATGCATCTCCAGCCTGTAATTTAACTTGATTGTCAGGGTTGGCCTTATTATATTCATCAATAATTGTGTATTGAGCATTATTCGCAGCAATTGGTGCTAATGAATAACCCTTTTTAGCAAAGTCGGCTAAAGTTTTCACAGCTTCATCTTCTTTGCGTAAAACTAAACCTGCACTACTTAAGCCTAAAAATTCTTTAGGGAAAATAAATTTCTCTGTACGTTCCTGCGTAAAGAATGCGTTTTTTACACCTACTTGATATTTCCCCTGCTCTACACCAATCAATAAATCGTCGCTCGTTGTCCCTACATATTCAAACTTATATTCAGGTAATAGTTCATCCACTAGCTTCATGACTTCCACATCGTAGCCTGTTGGATTTCCTTTATCATCTAGATAACTAATTGGCTTAGTCGCCTGGTCAAATGCAACTTTTACTGTACGTACTTTCACGCCATCCTCCGAGTCTTTGTCTGAAGTCTCGCCTGAATTACAGCCTGCTAAAATAGCAAGTGAAGCCAATCCGATTGCTGCCAATTGAAAAAATTTTTTCTTTTGTTTAAACATCTATCATTTCCCCTTATTCTCTATGGTTTTGTCATTGATTTCATCCGATTTCTGCTGTTCAATCGCAGCATTTGCCAATTTAATAATGGTCATATCATCCATCGGTGGATTATGAAGTCCTGCACGAACATTTCGATAATAGCGTTGCAATGGATTTGTTAATTGTAAGCTTTTCGCACCTACTACACGCATTGCCTTATCTACAATTTCAATCGCCAAATTGGTTACCGTATGCTTAGCAACTGCCATTTCATTTGTTATAAGCTCACGCCTAGCTGGGTCATCATAAGCCTCAGCTACTCCATATAGCACAAAGCGTGCCTGATGTAGCATCAATTCAATATCGCCTAGAAGTTGCTGTACATTTGGTAATGTACTAATTGGAGCATTCAAGCTATTTGGTTGATGATGATTGGCAAAATGTAATGCATAATCACGAGCTGCCTGCGCAATACCTAAGTACGTTGCTGGGATATGTAGAATCCAACCATTTATCTTGCCACCGCTTGGATGACTTGGTAATTCTACCAAATGACTTGCAGGGACAATTACATCCTTTAAAACTAGATCATGACTACTAGTACCTCGCATTGCTGACATTTCCCAGTTTTCTTCGATTGAAAGCCCTTGGACATCTTTATGAATAAGGAAGAAGCCGATTTTATTTTTTTCCTCAATCCAAGCTGATGTTAAGAAATAATCTAGGACCGGAGAAGCCGTCGTAAAGATTTTACGTCCATTTAAGAGCCATCCTTCTTCTATAGAGACCGCGTTTGTTCCTGGTCGCCCTCCACGTGTTGGACTCCCAGTTGCCACTTCACTCACGGCCCTATTTATAATTGCACCGTTGTTTATTTCTTGAGCAAAGAGACTGAGTAAATCCTCTGTCCATAGCTTTTTCTCATATAGTTCACCTACAACACCTAATGTCCATCCTAGTGAGAGTGAGGCATTCTCATCATAGCTCGCTAACGTTTCTTGAACGAGCACCATATCATAGACGGATAAACCTTCACCGCCATATTTTTTTGGCAAAGTTAGTTTTGGGTAACCAATTTGCAAAAGTAACTTATGTGCTTCGAATGGAAACCGAGATTGTTCGTCTACCTCTTTGGCCTCAGCCTTGATTGGCTCAGAAATAGATGCTAGCTGTTCAAGCCAATACTCTTGTCGCTTTGTTTTAATAAATAAATCCTTCAAGAAAATCTCCTTCTTCCCAAATTATATAAAACATATACATTTACTAAGAATTGATGTTGTAAAAAAATCTCTAACTACATTTTAGTAGCGAGATTATAATTCGTACTGAATTTTCTGATTCGTTGACACTTATGATACTTCCCACATTTGGAAATGTCAATGGATTATTATAAGTTTTTTTATTGGTTTTATATGATATATGTTGTTTATATTTCTACATTTTACTCACCAAGCCATATTTACAACATATGCTAAAACTAAAGAAAGAGGTGTATGTATGACCAATAATATGAATCCATCTTTAAATAATATCGCTATTTCACCTATGGCTCCTCAGATTATTCAGACGAAATTTGGAGATATTAATGGTGATGGCTATCTCGAAACAGTTCTTTTGATGGGAACTAAAACGCCAGATAGCCCATTGTGGCAAAACCTAACACTTGTTATTTTTTATGGAAATACACGACAATTTGAAAAAATAATGCTCAAACAAAACGTTGGCTATAATCCAACTATATTTTTAGGTGACTTTACCGGCAATCATCTAGATGATATTTTAGCTATTTCCGATACTGGTGGCAGTGGAGGTATTATCAACGGTGAAATATTCTCCTCAATAAATGGGAAAATACGCTCAATTTTTGATGCAGAATCATTTAATAATAAACTAAAGTACACGGTTAATTATCAAGATCAATACAAAGTAGCTGTCCGTAGTATGAATCCTAACAAGCAATATATCATCGATTTACAATACAAGGGACCAGATTATTTAGCGGAAATTTATAATCAAAATGGTACCCTAAAGCAGCCCATTCAAGGATGGGTTGATCCAATCAGTGGATTGTATCCAGTGGACTTTGAGCGTGATGGAATATATGAGATTTTATCTTATCAAGCGATTGCAGGCAGATTTCATGCTGATCGATTAGGTTATGTCGAAAACATTCTAAAATGGAACGGTTATGAATTTACAATTGACCGCCAAACTGTGGGGATTTTCGGAGAAGACTTAAAATAGACTTACTGCCCGTTATTGTGGGATAAATAACTACAACTTCTATAGGAATAAAAAGCAAGAATCTGCTCGACTTCTACATGGAACAATCGAAATCGGACAGATTCCCTTTAAATTTTTCACTTATAGAACAACCATGATTTATTTTTCTACCAATGCGAAATAATTATTTTCGTGATCGGCGAAATTAAAGACTCTACCCATTGGCATCATGACTAAATCCCCTACTTTAACGCCCTTTGCTTGGAAATCTTGATACAGATTTTCTATTTGATCTGCATAAAACATAATAGAAGGTGTCCCTAAATTTAATTCAGGTTGCATTTTGGCAATGATTTCTTTATTGTGTAAAACCAAAGTAGTTTGAGCTCCTTTAGTTGGCGCAATTTCAATCCAGCGCATTCCCGCCTCTTCCTGGTCAGCAACTACAACGAAACCAATTTTTTCTGTCCAAAACTTAACGGCAGTTTCCTGATCATTTACATACAGCATTACTTGTCCAATTTGTCGAATCATGAAGCAATTCCCTCCTCTTTTGAGCATTAGTATACATCAAAATGTAGCTATATATGTCATATTAATGAGCGTTTTTAGCAGAATTTCGATGTATTAATTGATATAGTTACTACTCTAGTATTTCAAAATACTTATTCGTAATGCAGGCTTCGGCTGATGTCCAGGTTGGTCTACAGCTATAAAAAAATACGAGTAAAAAATTCGCAAGTATTATTAAGAGTCTCCGCAAAGCTATTTAAATTTTTTTACATACTAAAAAGAAAGCACGATAAAAAAGGGGTTCCCTATTCATCGTGCTTTTTAGCATTGTTATTATTTATTTTCCTCATGACTAAATTGCCATTCAATACCGAATTTATCAGTTAGTGAGCCGTAACATTTGCTCCAAAATGTTTCTTGCAGCTCCATAGTAACCTTGCCACCATCTTTAAGAACCTCAAAAGCTTTTCGCATCTTATCCTCATCACTTGAGACAACAGCTAACGTTACATTGTTACCGATTGTGAACGGTGAGCCTGGGAATGTATCTGAAAACATTACAGTACTACTGAAAATCGAAAGTCGTGTATGCATTACAAGGTCTTTAGCTTCTTCTGGTAATTGATAATTTGGATTTTGCGGTGAATCACCAAATGTCATAATTTCAGCCTTGTCCGTATCAAAAACTTTCTCATAAAACGATACTGCCTCTCGACAATTTCCATTAAAAATTAAGTATACTTCTACTGCCATTTCCAACACTCCCTTGTCAATTTTTGAAACAATTCTATTGTACATGGATAGCAAATCATAATACAAATTTTAGATAAGCTTATTTTGGAATCAGAGCCTTCCAATTAATAAGGGCAGATAAAAAAAGAGGTAATTTTCATTCTCGCCTACTAATTTTTTATTTATTTGGACAAAAGCTTTGACATTTACTCGAAAATCATGTAAATTACAAAAGGCGAACAATATTAATAAAATCTTAAAAAATATTCGTATTTTAGGAGTGTATATAATGGATAACGTATTTGACTATGAAGATATTCAACTAATTCCCGCAAAATGTATTGTAGAAAGTCGTTCTGAATGTGATACTTCTGTTACTTTAGGCGGTCATACATTCAAACTTCCTGTAGTACCGGCAAACATGCAAACAATTATCGACGAACGTCTTGCTTTGAAGCTCGCTGAAAACGGTTACTTTTATATTATGCACCGTTTTAATCCAGAGACACGCGCTGATTTCATCAAAGATATGCATGGTCGTGGATTAATCGCCTCAATTAGTGTTGGTGTAAAAGAAGAAGAATATGCATTTATTGAAGAATTAGCAGCTGCTCATTTAGTGCCTGAATTTATTACAATCGACATTGCACATGGGCATTCAAATGCTGTCATTCGTATGATTCAACATATCAAAAAACATCTACCAAATAGCTTTGTTATTGCTGGGAATGTTGGTACACCTGAAGCAGTACGTGAACTTGAAAACGCTGGTGCAGATGCAACAAAAGTTGGTATTGGACCAGGTAAAGTATGTATTACTAAAATCAAAACTGGTTTTGGTACAGGTGGTTGGCAGCTAGCTGCACTACGCTGGTGTGCAAAAGCTGCTACAAAACCAATTATCGCTGATGGTGGTATTCGTACACATGGTGATATTGCAAAATCTGTTCGTTTTGGTGCTTCAATGGTGATGATTGGATCATTATTTGCAGGTCATGAAGAGTCACCTGGTGAAACAATCGACATCGACGGTAAAACTGTGAAGGAATACTTTGGCTCTGCATCTGAATTCCAAAAAGGTGAACGCAAAAATGTTGAAGGTAAAAAGATGTATGTTGAACATAAAGGTAGCATCAAAGATACTTTAATTGAAATGCAACAAGATCTTCAATCATCTATTTCCTATGCAGGCGGCAATAAGCTAGATGCTATTCGAAATGTTGATTATGTAATCGTGAAAAACTCTATTTTTAACGGAGATAAAGTATACTAAAAATTAAGGAAACCCAAACAAGAATGGAAAGAATCTTGTTTGGGTTTTTCATTGGATTCCGATATTCTAATAGTAATTTACATTCCTTAATTTCCAGAATCCGCATGAGTTGTTTGTGTTGGGACGGCTACCAGTATTGGGGAGGTCTTGGTGGGGCAATTCTCTAGGTGTATCTGAGCAGTCCTCTTATTTAAAATCCACCTTTTCAACAAAAGAAAAAATGCTACCAATGAAGTGTAGCATTTCCCTTAAGATTATAGTTTGTTAATAACAGCGTGGATCGTTTCTTTTAATTCTGCATCATGATCAGAAAGGTCTACAAGGTTTCCTACACGCTCACGTAATACTGGACGTTCAATTACAAGCTTTTCATCAAGTACTTGTACTAGTAACTCAATAATAAGACGATCACGAACGTTTAACGCTTCTTCTAAACGCTCTGGTGTAATTTTTGCATCTGTTTTTGCTGCTTTAGCCATTTCAAAAACCCCTTTTAAATTTTATATTCATGCACATCTATTTTAGCATACAGCTAAATTATTTTGAAAACTTTCTTTTGAGAACATATACCAAAACTTTACAAAATCGCACTAAAACATTTACGAAATAATGTTATATTCAAATCATAATGAACTAAATGATTTCTAGAAATGTAGCGTGAGATTTACGATCAATACGTAAATAAGATGGGAGGAATTACATGGATTCAAAAAACTCAACATATTTACAACTAATAAAGGCCGTGCCGAAATCTTTACAGCTGTTTCTGAATGTTTGCTTAGTGCTTCTAGCGCTCATTCTATCCTTTTTGCTTTTTAAAGAACTCATCGAATTTCTTAAAATATTAATTTTCAACAAGGGCGACGGTGATTATAAGCTTTTCCTCGCCAATATTCTTATTTTCTTTTTGTATTTTGAATTTATCACGATGATTATTAAATATTTTAAAGAGGATTATCATTTTCCTCTAAGGTACTTTATATATATAGGTATTACAGCCATGATTCGATTAATTATCGTAGAGCATGACCACCCCATCAACACCTTAATTTATTCACTTATTATTTTAATATTGATTATAAGTTATTTTATTATTAATATTACGCCATTGGAACGCCCTGTACGTTCATCACTTTTTGTGAAAAAAGAATAATGGTTTTATGGGATGCCTATTTGGGGCTTCCCTAAAATGCTGTAATGCACGTTGGTTTATCAAGAACAAAGAAGAATTGATGCAGTGCATGTAAATATTGTCCATCACTAATTTTCACTTTACTGAGCATAAATAACGCTTGTACCGTAACAACACCCATAGCAAGAGAAGATAGCTCTGCAATATCTATCACCATTTCCACATCATCGTGATCACATTCAAAAACTTTCATCTCACCTTTGATAGCCTCTTTAGAGAAAAGGTTCATTTCAAAATCATGAAGTCTCATTGTTTTGATTGTGCATAAAAAGTGTTTTTAACTGCTCTCTCGTTGGCTCTAAACCACCCATCCTTCCTGGATAAGCACTAACCACAATATCAACAAAGTTTATAAACTCTTCTTCCTTCACTAATTTTTCAATGACCTTCATATACATCTCCCCCCTACACTAAATTTATTTTAAGGCACGCTCTTTTCATAATTTTTATCACATTAATTTCAGGTCTTGATAATAACATATATTACCACACGCAAATGGTGCTGTATGTTGACAGTATTGAAACCTGAGGTGGTTATTCAGCATCTCGAGCAAGTCGCAAGGAACCATGAACAGAATACACTATTCTCGTTACCTCAGCGATTAGGAAGTTGATTACAAGTAGCTGGATGAACCAAAAGTACAGCTCAGAAATATTATTTGTTGAGCACATATAGCTCAACTCAAAAAGTGGACTTAGGACTGCATGAATTATTGAAGGGAGAAGGAAAGAATGAATTTGATTGATGCATATATTCATGAAGTAACTAAAAGGATCAGGAAAGATAAACGTGAGGATACCAGTCTAAAACTAAAATCTACTATTGAAGAGATGTTACCTGAAGATTATTCAGAATCAGATATGAAGGAAGTGCTCAAAAAGCTAGGAAATCCTGTAGAAGTTGCAGCAAGCTATCAAAATACACCACGATTTTTAATAAGTCCCAAAGTGTTTGACACTTATATTAGGACAATAAAATTAGTTATTCCCTGGGCAATTCTTATTACAGTTATTGTACAGATGATCGAAAGTATTGTGCTTTATAACGGAGAAGGTGCACTTCTGACTGCCATTATTAAAACGATTTCTCTAACGATCGCTCATATTATTTCAGTAATCATATACGTACTGTTCTGGATTACAGTTACTTTCATTATCATTGAACGATCTGGCGGAAAAAATATTCGAATACCCATTTTAAAAGAACATCCAGAATGGACACCTGATGATTTAACAAAAGTTAGAATAATTCCTAAAGAAAAAATTATTTCACGTAATGAAAATATTTTCAGTCTCTTAGGTATCGTTATTTTCTCCTTTGTCTATTTTAATGCTAATCACCTTTTAGGAATCTATACTTCCCACCATAAAGGCGACTTGAAATTTGTTATGCCTATATTTAATCAGGATGTCTTACTCTCCTTTGCACCAATTGTTTTATTTTGGATAGCTTTAAGTGTAGCTTTAACATTATGGAAAATGAGGACCGGTCAATGGACTGTGTTAATTGCCGTAGCAAATACACTCCTTCAATGTATAGGCATCATTATTTTTATCTTCATAGTTATTCATCCTGATTTCATACACCGTCCCGCTATACCTTATATCGCTGCGATTACCGAAACAACCTCTGCTAAAATTTTTGTTGCTATAGATCGAATATTATTTCTAAGCATTGCTATTACCATCATAGCCAATGCATTTGATATTTATAGTGGTTTTAAAAAGGCTAAAATCAGAAAATAGCTATGAATTTTTATGCATGTTTACAAACTTTATACCTAGTAAAATATTCTTCCAATTCATCAACATAGGCGCATCACCATAACGCGTGGTTGATTTTCGTTCCGTCTGGGCGTTTTGTTGCTGACGCTTCGCTTTCGCACAGAAGACATTTGTTGCTGTCGCTTCGCTTTCGCACAGAAAACATTTGTTGCTGTCGCTTCGCTTTCGCACAGAAAACATTTGTTGCTGTCGCTTCGCTTTCGCACAGAAAACATTTGTAGCTGTCGCTTCGCTTTC
>Ga0213824_1000196_pt1 | contig 52601 bp, 54 predicted proteins | sample MC6MC0906MG_FD_179892 | JGI IMG/M metagenome (GOLD analysis project Ga0213824, IMG submission 179892) | Enriched soil aggregate microbial communities from Iowa State University, Ames, United States - MC6-MC0906-MG | ecosystem: Environmental > Terrestrial > Soil > Unclassified | place: USA: Iowa...
ATTGGGAAGAATTTTTAGCGCCTTATCACCAAGCGGTGGCGGAGCTGAAAGTGAAACTAAAAGGAATGCGTACTCAATTTGCAATGTTAACGGAGCATTCTCCAATTGAGTTTGTAACAGGAAGGGTAAAGTCGGTTGCAAGTATTATTGATAAAGCGGAGAAGAGAAATGTACCGCTAGACCGGCTCAGAGAAGATATGCAGGACATCGCGGGCCTTCGAATGATGTGTCAATTTGTTGATGAGATTAAACCTGTTGTAGAATATCTTCGAAAACGAAATGATTTTGAAATTGTGGAAGAACGTGATTATGTAACGCAAAAGAAAGATAGCGGCTATCGCTCTTACCACGTTGTCATTAGTTATCCTGTTCAAACGATACAGGGAGAAAAAAAAGTGCTAGTGGAAATTCAAATTCGCACGTTAGCAATGAATTTTTGGGCAACGATTGAGCATTCTTTAAATTACAAATATAGTGGACGTTTTCCTGAAGATATTAAAATACGCTTACAACGTGCAGCGGAAGCGGCGTTTTTATTAGATGAAGAAATGTCTTCCATTCGTCTTGAAATTCAAGAAGCGCAAAAGGTCTTTTCACGAAAGCAGGAAACGAAAGATTCTGAATCATAAACTAAAGGGTGTTGGGCGATGAAATTTACAATTATGTCAAAGGGAGATCAATCATCAGATACACTAGCAAGTACGATGAAAGAATACTTGTTAGATTTTGGGTTTACAATGGATGAAAAGGAACCTGATATTGTAATTTCTGTTGGGGGAGATGGAACGCTTTTATATGCATTCCATCGTTACTATAATCGATTAGATGAAACCGCATTTGTTGGTGTACATACAGGGCATTTAGGTTTCTATGCAGATTGGTTACCGACGGAAGTAGAGAAGTTGGTGATTGCAATCGCTAAAACACCGTTCCAAGTGGTTGAATACCCACTTTTAGAAGTGATTATTCGCTATGTGAATGGTAGTAAAGAGTCGCAGTATTTGGCGATGAATGAAGCGACTGTAAAAAGTGCAGAAGGTACATTAGTAACAGAAGTGGAAATACGCGGAGAGTATTTCGAAACGTTTCGCGGAGATGGTCTTTGTATTTCTACTCCTTCAGGAAGTACCGCGTATAATAAGGCGCTCGGCGGAGCAATTATTCACCCTTCTATTGAAGCGATTCAAATTGCAGAAATGGCATCAATTAACAATCGTGTATTTCGTACGGTAGGTTCGCCGCTCGTACTGCCGAAACATCATACATGCGTTTTAAAGCCGGCTGCAGGAATGAACTTGCAAATTACGGTGGATCATTTGACGATGGTTCATCAAGATGTGAAATCAATTCAGTATCGCGTTGCAAACGAGAAAGTACGATTTGTTCGTTTCCGTCCGTTCCCGTTCTGGAAACGTGTCCGTGACTCGTTTGTTGCAGATAAATAGAGAGGGTTTATATATTTGAACAGATTTACATTGAAATGGGATATACAGCTTGCAGATGAGGGGACTTTAGTTAGAGAGTTTTTGAAAACGAAAGGAATTTCGAAAGCTGCTTTAACTGATATAAAGTTTCACGGCGGAGCTATTGAAGTAAACGGTCAACATGCGAGTGTTCGCCACAAGTTACAAGCTGGTGAAGAGTTACAAGTCTTCTTTCCGTTCGAGGAAAGAAGTGAAGGGATGGAAGCAGAAGACATTCCTTTAAATATTGTATATGAAGATGATGCGGTACTGGTTGTAAATAAAGAAGCATATATGTCAACAATTCCATCTAGGGAGCATCCGTCAGGAAGTGTTGCAAATGCTCTGTTATATCATTATGATAAACAGAACCTTGCAAGTACAGTGCACATTGTAACGAGACTCGATCGTGATACTTCAGGACTTATGTTAATTGCAAAAAATCGATTCGTTCACCACCTTTTATCAAGGCAGCATCAACAAAAAGGAGTGAAACGAACGTATGAAGCGCTCGTTCATGGGATAACCCTAGAAGAGATAGGGACGATTGACGCGCCGATCGGACGAAAAGCGGATAGTATTATTGAGCGAACTGTCTGTGAAGATGGTCAAAGAGCTGTTACTCATTTTAGAGTGATGGAAAGTTCTTCTAAAAAGACGCATGTAGCACTGGAGCTTGAAACAGGAAGAACGCATCAAATTCGTGTACATATGGCGCATATAGGACATCCGCTACTCGGGGATGATTTATACGGCGGTCGAAGAGATGTGATGAAACGCCAAGCGCTTCATAGTACGTCTTTGACGTTTTATCACCCTATTTTAGAAAAGGAAATGACTTTTACCGTATGTATCCCAGATGACATGCAATCCGCTTTACATAACAATTAAAAGGGAACAAAATTCTTACTGAACGAAGAATTTTGTTCCCTTTTTTTAGCGGAATAATATTAAAATTTGATTTTCACCAGTACGTTTAATAACGAAAAAGCCACTTTCAGCTTTTGTAGCAATGCCGTCATCATTTGGAAGACAGTATCCGTGTGTTTCACAAGTACAGTCATCACGTACTAACATTTGTCCAATTAATCCGACAGGAAGCCACTCAGTACGGTCTCTTCTTGATATATATTTACAAGCTGGATCCCATTCTGTATTTAAAAGAGGTTGTGTGTCTTGTGTGTCCGTACGCGCATATTGACGTTTTCCAAAGCTATCTGTTTTATAGCGTTTTTGCCAACTTAAAGCACCGCTATTTCCTATGAGAGCAGGCGTAGCACTAGATATTCCTAATATGAATAAATCATTTGAAGTAGCTTTTCGAATTTTTTCTTCGCTACTAAATGTAACGAAATGACCGACATCAATGGAACTATGATCTGCTGTCTCAAACATTTGTGCAAAATCCGTTCCACTCGCATTGTAAGAAGCACCATCGATATACATTTCTCCGTTGTGAGCAAGCCATTTTGCACCGATATTATGGTCGGTGTCATTTGTACCATTTGCAATAAACCAAGAATAAGATTCTTCTGCGGTGCCGAAGCGCCCCATAATATGGCTGCCTGCAAAATGAGCTGTTGATGTATGCATACCTTCCGCATGAGAAGAGAATCCGTTAGCGATAGTTGCGGTTCCTTCTGCATGTGCTGCTTCGCCTAAAGCAATTGTATGTTTTCCTTCCGCATGAGAATAAGAGCCGCCTGCTGTCGTTTCACTTCCTTCACTATGCGAACTATGTCCAGTTGCTTTTGTTTTTGATCCTTCTGCATGAGAGAAAGAACCTTTTGCGTGTGTAAGAAGCCCTTCTGCATGTGAAGCTGTACCTTCTGCATTAGAGTGAAGCCCCTCTGCATGTGCATACCGGTTCCCTTTTTTAACTTTTGTATTTTCGGGTGTAGGGGTTTGAATTATAATAGTTTTTTCCGTTTGTATATCATTTGATGGGGCTAATGCTTCTTTTATTTTTTTTACTTGATTTATAATAGTAGCTGGAATTTCTGGTTCCGCTTTTTTATTTATTGCTACAGGTATGTTTTCTTCCGTATTTTGCTCTGTTTGCTCAGATTGTACTACCTGTTCATTATGATTAGAGAGAGGTTTATGTTTTTGCTGCATTTTTGTTTTTCTATTATCGATTATGCGGCTCATTACAGCATTTTCTAAAGAGACATATTTTGTTCTTGCTTTACTTTTTTTTGATGATTCTTGTTCGTCCAGTTCTTCTAAAGCTGCAGCTCGAATGCTACACCAATTGTTAATTCCGTACATGGGCAGATAGAAAGGCGGGAATTTTCTTTTTTGTTTAGAAGATTTTTTCTTCATTCTGTCACCTCCTGCGACAGTATATGCCGTGTACTTAAAAAAAGATGCACTTTATTGCATCTTTTTTTAAGTACATTACCTAGTTTTTATATGAGATATGCCTAAATAATACGGTAATCCCTTGCAATTCATGAATTGCACTAAGTAAGGGGAGTTATGAAATTGGGCGGAATTTCTCAGCGACAAAAGGCAGGGAGGAAGGGACGGAAACGGTCTCCATTTCAGGAAAACGTAGTCCGGTTAGCTTTCCACCAAATACAGCACCAGTATCGATATTGACTGTGTGATTTACAAAGCGAGGTTCTTTTACTGGAGTATGTCCATATATAATCCAAGTTTCCCCGTTATATTCTTGCGCCCAGTCGCGACGGACAGGTGAGCCGTCAGCATGCTTTTCTCCTGTAATATCGCCATATAATACAAAGGTTTGTACTTTTTTATCTTGTCTTCCTATGTAATCTTGCCGAATTCCAGCGTGACATACGATTACTCTTTTTTCATCTAGTATGTGATATAAAGGGGATTGCTCATAAAGGGTGATGAACTTTTCTTTTATAATGTTTTGCTTATGAGAAGATAGTGCCTCATATTCAGCGGCAGTTGTTTCGAGTCCGTGAGCGATTGTTACATTACGCCCAAGGAAAAATCGGTATAGTTTATTGCAGTGATTTCCAGGAGCGTAATAAGATTCTTTTTTATTTATGACAAGTTCCCATACAATTTCAATCATACGTAATGAGTGAGGACCGCGATCTGTAATATCACCAACGAATGCAAGCTGACGTTGGTCAGGGTGAATCGGTAGGCCGCTATTCCAGTTGTATCCTAGTTTCGTCGTTAAATTTTGAAACTCTTGGAAACACCCATGAATATCCCCTATAATGTCATATTTCATATTTAAACCTCCATCATATTTTTCATTAGTATATCTAAAAAAGGATAGAGATAAAAATGTACCGCTTTTGTGTGGCTTATTTAAACATAAAGATTTTTGTTCTTGAGCGAACATTTAAAATAAATCCAATCGCAATCATGTATGTAAGCAGCGAACTTCCTCCATAGCTCATAAGGGGTAATGTTATCCCTGTAATAGGAAGTAATCCGATTGTCATCCCAATATTTTGGAATACTTGAAAAGTAAACATTCCGATTGTACCAGCGCAAATATAACTACCGAAAGGATCATTACTTTCTAAAGCGATATGAATCATCCGGAAAATGAGTAAGAAAAAAAGTGAAATAATGACACTTGCACCTAAAAAACCAAATTGTTCAGCGACATTAGTGAAAATAAAATCTGTATGTGGTTCTGGAAAATATACTTGTCCATTTTCCCAACCCTTTCCTTGCATTTCCCCTGATCCAGCAGCTAAGAATGCTTGTCTTAGTTGATAGCCTTGCGCATCATATTTGTATGGTGCTAACCAGCCGTAGAAGCGATTTAATTGATATTCTTTTAAAATGTGTGTTTTAAAGAACTCTGTATGAGAAAAGAATATATATATTAATGTAGAACCCGCTGTGACAATGCCGGAGGCTAATCCGAAAATAAAACGCCATCGTATACCGGAAACTAGTATCATTGCTGCGAGCATAGCTGAAATTACCATCGTATTCCCTAAATCCGGTTCCTTTGCAATAAGGAGTAGTGGTGGCAAACTTGCTGCGAATATCTTTCCGAGTAATAAAAAATCGCCCTGTATTGTTCTGGAAAAATATTTCTCATTGTGATTTGCTATAATTCGTCCAATGACGATAATTAAAAATAATTTCATAATTTCAGAAGGCTGGAAATTTCCGATGCCTGGAAGCCTGTACCAAGCGGTAGCGCCTTTAATCGTAAGGGCACCTGGTACTTGAAGTTCTAGCCCAATAAGTAATACCATCGCAAAGCTATATAAATACCAAGCAATTTTTTGATAACGATCGAAATCGATAATCATAATAACGCCAATAGCAATAAATCCAATGAAATACCATTGAATTTGCTTTAGTACAAAATTTACGTTTTGCAAAAATGGTGGTAAAGAGGCTTGCGCACTTGCAATAGCAAAGCAACTAACAGTCCCAATGGCAAATAAGATGAATAGCAATACGTAGTCTATTTGATATTGAGAATTTGGTTTCAATGTATGTAGTCCTTTCTATCACCTAGTAAGTATATGGATGACGTCATGATAAAAATAATATGCAAGCAGACTGTTCATACATTTATTCCACTATTTGTGGGAAGTCATACATCACGAGGAAGGAATAGCTCCTCCCTTGTGAAGTGCTATATTGCACGGAGTTCTTTTGTAATTATATTTAAACAATAGGAAAGACGTGCATGTGTGTTTATATCTGGAATGAGGTTTGGAAATAGATTGTAAAATTTGACCGCATTTTTATACCATCCGTAAGCTCTTATCAAACCCTTTTTATAATATTGGGCGTCTTGTAAGAAACCATACTTTTTTGAGGTTACAACGAGCTGTGAAAAATCTTCACAGCCTTCAAGGAATTTGTGATGTACTTGCTGTCCAGTATGAAGGCGGAATGAACTTAAAGGCTCAGTGATATACATCGCATCACCTTTTGAAAGTAAACTTATCCAAGAGGCCATATCAACACTACAACCATATTTTCTACCATTTAAAGTGCCGAAAGGTTCTGTTAATAGGTGTTTTCGAAAGAGTACAATTGTAGGTTCACCGATAATATTTTGTCCCTTTATAAGCATACGGTTTCCAAAATCTGTCCCATTTAGTAGAGTATCTTCATCGCATAATCTTTTCATGGAGGAATGTTGTTCAATTATATCTCCATTATCGTTAATCCAAGTGCGATAGGATGTGATAAGTGCGAGGTTCCGATCTAAGTCTTGTTGGAAATAGAACATCATTTTTTCGATTTTATTACTATAAAATATATCATCGTCCATTAAGAAATTGATGTACTCTCCATTGGACTGTTCTAAGAGCATAAGGGAGTTATTAAATTGTCCTAGAGTAGAAGCATTTCGAATGTACGTTATATGTTTATGTTTATGTAAATAATGTCTGTATATTAATTTTTCTGTTTCATTATTTGTGCTATCGTCTCCTACAATAATTTCAATATTTGAATACGTCTGTGCTAATGCACTTTCTAGAGCAATTTTAAAATAATGTGGTCGATTAAAGGTGGGAATAAGGATGGAAACGAGAGGCAGATTTTTTTTGTTATTCATATACAACTACCTTTCAGAAATTTTTTGTGTAAGAATAATATCTTGATAACTTGTGTACTCAGTTCTGTTACACCATGAACCATAATGGGGGGGATTCAGTATTTCTAGCCCATACTTATTTAATAGAACGCGAATATCTTCCTCAGGATAGGCAACTGCGAAATTAGGAATATCTTTATTCAGAACATAACAATTGTCAATTTGATGATAAAAATTTAATGCACTTAGTCCTGTATTTAAGTAATAGGATGATTCAGGATTAATTAAAAAGAAAGTAATAAAACATCTCCCGTCTTTTTTCAGAACTCGTGTAATCTCAGATACATAGTGTTCTAATTCTTTCGGAAGGAGGTGTGTGAATACGGACGTTAAAAAAATAAAATCGAATGACTCGTCTTCATATGGAAACTTGTATTGGGAAGCATCTTCTTTTCCTTCTGGATTGTAGAACTGATTATATATGTCGACATGTTCAAAATGGAAGTTGTTACGGATTGTTGAAATGTTATTTTTGCACCATGTAATACCCTCGTTAAATAAGTCAAATCCATAATAAGCTCCATCATCACTTAAATAATTCATTAATGGAACCGCCATTCGGCCGATACCGCAACCTATATCTAACACTGTTTCATTTGATTTCAAATCACCAATTTGAATAAAATACTGTATGAATTCGTTTCCAACCTCTTCGAAGTTACCACCTACATATTGAACGAGTTTTGGAGGTGGGAGTAATGTGACTTTCTTTTCATTTTCGTTCATAAATTTACTCCTTCCTTATAGTAAAGTAGAGCGTTGCTGTTTTTACTATATAGTTAAAACTTTATAGTAGGAGAAAAATGATATTTAAACTATTACGATATGTAAAGAATGTTTCTAAAAACAACTGATAATGGTGAGGGGGCCCCTTGCTTTTTTATTATGCTATTAGTAGAGGAGCCCCCCAATGAATACATTTGTCACTTTATTCTATTCTTTTCGCCAATAAATACCGAAATCATCAATTTTAGTAATAGGAGCTTTTAAGTTTCTTTGATTTCTGAAATCTGTTACAGCTTCTGCGCATGTTATTAATCCGTAATCATCAATAATGATATATCCACCTGTTGAAACTTTATCGTATAAGTTTACAAGACTATCCATCGTTGATTCATACATATCACCATCAAGGCGGGCAATTGCAATTTTTTCTACCGGTGCTGAAGGTAAGGTATCTTTAAACCATCCCTTTAAAAATTGCACCTGATCATTTAATAAATCGTATTTTCTAAAGTTTTCTTGCACTTTTTCTAAAGAAACACGTAAGTAATCAAATGTGTGTAAATAATCACCGTAATCTTTTGGGTACTGTTCTAAATTAGGTTCTGGCAGACCTTCAAACGAATCAGCAACCCACACAGTACGATTTTTGATGTTGTTTGCTTGTAAAAAACCATTCATAAAGATGCATGATCCCCCGCGCCATACACCAGTTTCAATAAAGTCACCCTCTATATTTTCACGGACAACAGTTTCCATAGCCTCATGTAATTGATTCATACGTTTTCGCCCGATCATACTGTGTGCTGCTCTTGGCCAATCATTGCCACCTTGACGTTCACTTTTTGAAATGTTAGGGTCAACGATTTTTAAATTATGATTTTCTGCGTACTGCTTAAGAAATAAAGGGAGTGGAACTGTAACTGGTTCATATGTTAATTCTTTAGATATATGTAACGTAGCAGGTAAATATGGTTCATATTCTAACCATATTTCAAACAAAATTGTTTTCTTTAATAACTCAAGATAAAGCTGAATAGCGGATTTATTTTCCATATTGGTGCCTCCCACAAAATGTCATACAACAATATGATTATGTGAGTAGTGAATGTTTCATGATTGAATTCATAATTGAAAAGCAGTAAAACTGATATCAGTTTTACTGCTAAGTAAAAATTAAGCGATTTTTTCAATAATAATGGATGCACTTGTACCAAGAGCTAGAGATAATCCAATTCCAGTAACAACTGCTTCAACCATTGATGGAGTTATTGTAATTTGTGTAATTGCTTGGATAACGATAGGTGCTCCAAGTGAGATTAAGCTTGTGCCTGCACCTGGTACATTAACTCCATTCACTTGAATTGCAAGGCTACCTAATAAACTTACTGCTGCAGTATATGCGATAACAGTAATTTTATAGAATCCAGTTTCAGTTATGAGGAAAGTATCAGCATCTAATTGGGAGATTGCTGTACCAAACTGAGCTCCAACCGTGTTAAATGGCACTGGTTGATTAATTCCAAGAGCTAGGCTAATTGTAGCAGAGTTAAATGCATACAATCCTGCTGGAAGTCCTAATCCAGATGGTCCAGTAGGTCCAGTAGGTCCGGTAGGTCCAGTAGGTCCAGTAGGTCCAGTAGGTCCAGTAGGTCCAGTAGGTCCAGTAGGTCCAGTAGGTCCGGTAGATCCAGTAGGTCCAATAAGTCCAGTCAGTCCAGTAGGTCCAGTAGGTCCAGTAGGTCCGGTAGGTCCAGTAGGTCCAGTAGGTCCGGTAGGTCCAGTAGGTCCAGTAGGTCCAGTAGGTCCGGTAGGTCCAGTAGGTCCAGTAGGCCCAGTAGGCCCAGTAGGTCCAGTTGGAAGTGTAAATGGTGGTATTGGTGGTAAGGTCGGTCCTACCAGATTAGGATCAAATGCACTAGCGGATAATGATTCATCGGGATTTAAGCCATCTGAATAATTATTATTTGACATAAATTCACCTCCATAAAGCTTTCATTATATAGTAGATGCAAACTCGTAAGAAAATGACACGGACATTTGAATTATTGAAAAGAATTCTAAAATGGCTTGAACAATATAAAAAAGTGGAAAGTTTTGTATTTGTATAACATATGATTGAGTTGGAAGAAGGTGATTATATTGAACAAGCAAGGCATTACAATTAGTTTATGTATGATAGTTCGAGATGAGGAAAAGACAATAGCCCGATGTTTGGATGCGATCGGAAAAATTGTTGATGAAATTGTAGTAGTTGATACAGGTTCTATTGATCAAACGAAAGAAATTGTAGAGCAATATACTTCTAACATATATGATTTTCAGTGGATTGATGATTTTGCGGCGGCGAGAAATTTTTCTTTTTCAAAAGCGACGCAAGAATATATATTGTGGCTAGATGCAGATGACGTATTATTAGAGGATGCTCAAGAAGCATTGAAACTTTTAAAAAGAGAATTAGATGCTAAAGTAGATGCTGTTTCGATGCCATATTATCTTGTAATGGATTCTAACGGGAAACCCCTTTATTGCACAAAAAGATATCGACTTATAAAGCGTGAAAAACAGTTTCAATGGTTTGGTAAGGTACATGAGTATTTAGCTGTTTCCGGTGAAATCTATAATAGTAATGTTGCTATTACACATAAAAAGGAAAAAGAAGTGACGGATCGTAATTTGAAGATTTTTCAAAATACTGTAATGGCGGGAGAAGAATTGAGTCCAAGAGATTTGTTTTATTACGCGAATGAGTCTATGGATAACGAAAAATTTAACGATGCGGTTCTTCTCTATGAAACATTTCTAAATCAAGACGAAGGATGGTATGAAGAGAAAATTTATGCATGCGGTAAGTTAGGGGATTGTTATGCAAAGATCGGAATGTGGGAGAAGGCAATTGAATCTTGTGTAAAGTCGTTTCGGTACGATATCCCTAGAGGAGAGAATTGTACAAGAATAGGATATATATACATGGAACAACAAAAATATAATGAGGCGATCTTTTGGTTTAAACTAGCAACGGAAGTACCACTAGCAGCGGATAGTCCATTTCACAGTCCAGCCAGCTACACATGGCTTCCATATTTGCAAATGTGTATTTGCTATAGCAAGTTAGGAGAGCAAGACAAAGCTTATTATTACAATGAATTAGCAGCTTCTTACGTTCCGAATAATGCTGCAGTCGAATATAATCGTAAATATTTTCGAGGTGTTTTTGATAAACAATATAAAGTGTAATGTAGGCTGTTTTTAGGAAATACCCTTGTTATTATTCTAATGATGATAGATTGGCTATATATTAGAGTATTAGTAATGAAATGAGTAGAGGTGACATCCTTTGTAAGATGTATTCTGTTCATATGAGATGTATATTTCAAATTCAATTTGCATAAGGAGTGTGTGAAATGAATCGCGAAAAAAGTTCTTTATATGAAGAAAAATCCGATTATTATTATAATGCAGCGAATCCGAATGTATTAAAGCATATAAAAAAGGAATGGAAAGAAGTTCTTGATATTGGTTGTTCTAGTGGTGCATTAGGAGCGGCTATAAAAGAAAATGGCACACGTGTATCAGGTATTGAGGCATTTCCAGAAGCAGCGGAAAAAGCAAAAGAAAAGCTGGATCATGTTGTTTTAGGTGATATAGAGACAATGGATATGCCGTATGAGGAGGAGCAATTTGATTGCGTCATATTTGGGGATGTATTAGAGCATTTATTTGATCCGTGGGCTGTAATAGAAAAAGTAAAACCATATATAAAACAAAACGGTGTAATTTTAGCTAGTATACCAAATGTTGCTCACATTTCAGTATTAGCTCCCTTACTTTCTGGAAATTGGACGTATACAGAATATGGCTTACTAGATAAAACGCACGTACGTTTCTTTACTTTTAATGAAATGCTAAGAATGTTTTTGAAAGCAGGATATTCTATTAGTAAAGTAGATCGTGTATATATTGACCATAAAATGTATGAGCCACTTATTGAAGAGTTATATGAAGTTTGTAAAAAATATCGTCTTGGAAGTGGCTTCATGGCTGAGACGGTTGTGTTTCAATATATTATTGAAGCAGAAAAATCACAAGTATGAGTACTGCCGAAAAAACAATATTATTTGTTACGTGTATAAATGATCGGAAATTGTATGCGCAATGTGTGCGACATATATTGCAATTGGGAGTACCTCCTGGGTATCTTGTACAATTTATGCCGATTCGAAATGCAAAAAGTATGACGAGCGGATACAATCAAGCCATTTCACATCCAGCGAAGTATAAAGTGTATTTACACCAAGATGTTTTTATTATAAATGGAGCTTTTCTATATGGATTAATTCAATTATTTGAGGAACATGAACACCTTGGGATGATTGGGATGGTAGGAGCGCAATATGTTCCTCCAACTGGTGTATGGAATGAGGGGCGTGGGATTGTTGGAAAGGTCATTGGTTATATGAACGATTTGTTTTATATGGCAGGTTTAGAGCAACCATTTCATGAATCAAAAACGTTTATCCCTGTTGAATGTATTGACGGTTTATTGATGGCGACACAATACGATATTCCATGGCGAGAAGACATTTTTGACGGGTTTGATTTCTATGATGTATCTCAATCATTTGAATTTAAAAAAGCAGGATATACAATCGGTGTACCTGTACAACGTGATGCGTGGTGTATTCATTATCATTTCGATGTGAATATGACGAACTATGAAAAGCATAGGAAAGTATTTGTGGAGCACTATATGTCAGATGTAAATAAGGAAGAATAAAGGGGCTACAAAAATGAAAGATCATACAATATTAGTCGTTGTTTGTATAAATAATGAAGAGCTTTTCAAGCAATGCGAGAGACAAATAAGAAATATTTTTGTTCCCCCTGGTTATGTTGTGCAAATTTTTCCGATACGAGATGCAAAAAGTATGGCAAGTGCATACAACCGAGTACTTTCATATCCGGCGAAGTATAAAGTATATATACATCAAGATACTTATCTTATTAATCGGGAAATGTTTTATACACTCATTGCCCTTTTTAAGGATAATGAAAAGCTTGGTTTAATTGGAGTAGCTGGTGCTCAATTTTTACCGAGTAATGGCATATGGTGGGAAGGAAAAAATTTAGTAGGGAAAGTGATTGAGTACAGAAGACAGAATTATCAATTATTAAATTTAGACCAGGAGTATTATGGAAATAAGTCATTTATGTCAGTTCAGGCAATTGATGGTTTGCTAATGGCAACGCAGTTTGATATTCCGTGGCGCGAAGATTTGTTTCAAGGATTCCACTTTTATGATGTGTCACAGTCTTTAGAGTTTCAAAAGGCTGGTTATTTAGTAGGTATCCCTAATCAAGCAAATCTATGGTGTATTCATTACAACGGAGATGAATTTGATGCGGATATATACGAGAAGTACCGGAAAGTGTTTGTAGAACATTATAAAGATATATTATCTCCATCGTAAGGGAGAGATGCAGGATGAAAGGAATTATTTTAGCAGGTGGTACTGGATCGAGACTATATCCAATAACGAAAGTAACAAATAAACATTTGCTTCCTGTTGGGCGGTATCCAATGATTTATCATGCGGTATATAAGATGAAACAATGTGAGATTACAGATATTATGATTATTACAGGCAAAGAACATATGGGAGATGTTGTTAATTTCTTAGGAAGTGGTCACGAATTTGGTGTGTCCTTTACGTATCGTGTGCAAGATAAAGCGGGCGGAATTGCACAAGCGTTAGGGCTTTGTGAGGATTTTATTGGGAACGATCGCATGGTGGTTATATTAGGAGATAATATTTTTTCAGATGATATTCGTCCATATGTTGAGGAGTTTACAAAGCAAAAAGAAGGTGCAAAAGTACTGCTTCAATCTGTAGAAGATCCTGAACGATTTGGCGTAGCGCATATTCAAAACAAAAAAATAATTGAAATTGAAGAAAAGCCGAAGGAACCGAAAAGTTCCTGTGCTGTTACGGGAATTTATTTGTATGATTCGAAAGTTTTTGCTTATATAAAAGAATTAAAACCTTCCGCAAGGGGAGAACTTGAAATTACAGATATAAATAATTGGTATTTAAAACGAGGGGTACTTACTTATAACGAAATGAGCGGCTGGTGGACGGATGCGGGAACTCATGCTTCTCTTCAAAGGGCGAATACGTTAGCTCGAGATATAAACTTTGGGAAACAGTTTAACGGAGAATAGGTGAAAATATGAGAGTTATAGAAACAAATTTTACCGATGCGAAATTGTTAGAACCGAGGTTATTTGGAGATGATCGAGGATTTTTTACAGAAAATTATAATAAGAAGACGTTAGAAACATTAGGGATTACGAATTCATTTTTACAGGATAACGTGTCTTATTCGGTTAGGTCGGGAACGATTCGGGGATTACACTTTCAAAAAAATCCGAAAGCACAAACGAAACTCATTCAAGTTATGCAAGGAGCAATTTATGATGTTATCGTAGACTTACGAAAAGAATCACCAACATTTAAACAGTGGAAAGGGTATATTTTAAGTGCGGATAACCACCGGCAATTATTGGTGCCAAAAGGATTTGCACACGGGTTTTGTACGCTTGTCCCACATACTATTGTTATGTATAAAGTAGATGAGTATTATAGTGCACAGCATGACTCGGGATTACTTTGGGAGGATAAGGAATTAGCAATTCCGTGGCCGGTAACAAACCCTGTCTTATCTGAAAAGGATCGAATATTACCATCACTTCAGGAATATGAAGATAGTTTTTAAGTAGGAGAGTTGTGTATGAATATATTAATAACTGGTGGAGCTGGATTTATTGGAAGTAATTTTGTTCATTACATGCTGCAAAGCTATGAAACATATAAAATCATTAATTTCGATGCATTAACATATAGCGGGAATTTGAATAATGTAAAGTCTATTCAAGAGCATCCTAATTACTCTTTTGTAAAAGGGAAAATTCAAAATGGAGAGCTGCTGGAGCATGTTATTAAAGAGCGTGATGTGCAAGTAATTGTTAATTTTGCAGCTGAATCACATGTGGACCGTAGTATTGAAAATCCGATTCCCTTTTACGATACGAATGTAATCGGGACAGTCACCTTATTAGAATTAGTGAAAAAGTATCCGCATATTAAGTTCGTGCAAGTATCAACAGATGAAGTATACGGTTCTTTAGGGAAAACAGGAAAGTTTACTGAGGAAACCCCGTTAGCTCCAAATAGTCCGTATTCTTCAAGTAAAGCGAGCGCCGACATGATAGCTTTAGCTTATTATAAAACATATCAATTACCAGTTATAGTAACGCGTTGTTCTAATAATTATGGACCGTACCAATATCCTGAAAAGTTAATTCCATTAATGGTTACGAATGCACTGGAAGGAAAAAAACTACCGTTATATGGTGATGGCTTTAATATAAGAGACTGGTTACATGTAACAGATCATTGTAGTGCGATTGATATTGTTTTGCATAAGGGACGTATAGGAGAAGTATATAACATAGGTGGAAATAACGAAAAAACAAATGTAGAAGTTGTGGAACAAATTATTACTCTCTTAGGAAAAACAAAAAAAGACATTGAATATGTTACGGACCGTTTAGGACACGATCGCCGTTATGCGATTGATGCAGAGAAAATGAAGAACGAATTTGATTGGGAACCGAAATATACGTTCGAACAAGGACTACAAGAGACGGTGCATTGGTATGAAAAAAATAAGGAATGGTGGAAACCACTAAAAGAACAGTAACAGTAAGGGGCATGTAAATGAAAGAGCGGGTTATCATAACAGGAGCAAATGGTCAATTAGGAAAGCAACTGCAAGAAGAGTTAAATCCTGAAGAATATGACATATATCCATTTGATAAAAAGTTACTAGATGTAACAAATATATCCCGGGTTCAGCAAGTGGTACAAGAAATAAATCCACATATAATTATTCATTGTGCGGCGTATACGAAAGTTGATCATGCTGAGAAAGAACAGGATCTTGCTTATTTAATCAATGCAATAGGAGCTCGAAATATAGCGGTTGCTTCACAATTAGTAGGAGCAAAGTTAGTTTATATTAGCACCGATTATGTATTTCAGGGCGACAGATCGGATGGATACGATGAATTTTATAGTCCAGCACCGATAAATATATACGGAGCTTCTAAGTATGCGGGGGAGCAGTTTGTCAAAGAGTTACATAATAAATATTTTATCGTTCGTACATCGTGGCTATATGGTAAGTATGGAAATAATTTTGTGAAAACGATGATGCGATTAGGTAAGGAAAGAGAAGAACTATCTGTTGTAGCGGATCAAATCGGTTCTCCTACGTATGTGGCAGATTTAAATATGATTATTAATAAGCTCATTCATACTTCTTTATACGGTACGTATCATGTATCAAATAGAGGCTCATGTTCTTGGTTTGAATTTGCTCAAAAAATATTTTTGTATGCAAATATGAAAGTGAATGTATTACCTGTTTCAACCGAAGAATTTGGATCGGTGGCTGCAAGACCAAAATATTCTATCTTTCAACATAGTATGCTCAGGTTAAATGGTTTTGCACAAATGCCTTCTTGGGAAGAAGGATTAGAGCGTTTTTTTATAGAAACAAAAAGTCATTAACAAATTTATGTTAATGACTTTTTTGTTTGCCTTTAAGCGGTTTTATGGTACTATAATTATAGTATCAGGTACTAATAACAAGTATAAGTATTTCTGGGAGGATATATCATGGAACTATTACAAGGGAAAACATTTGTTGTTATGGGCGTTGCGAACCAAAGAAGTATTGCATGGGGAATTGCTCGCTCTTTGCATAATGCAGGTGCAAAATTAATCTTCACATATGCAGGAGAACGTTTAGAAAGAAACGTTCGTGAATTAGCGGACACATTAGAAGGACAAGAATCACTTGTATTACCTTGTGATGTAACGAATGATGAAGAACTGACAGCTTGCTTTGAAACGATTAAGCAAGAAGTTGGTACAATTCACGGTGTTGCACACTGTATTGCTTTTGCAAATCGTGACGATTTAAAAGGTGAATTTGTAGATACTTCTCGCGATGGATTTTTACTTGCACAAAATATTAGTGCATTCTCTTTAACAGCTGTAGCAAGAGAAGCGAAGAAGGTAATGACAGAAGGCGGAAATATTTTAACTTTAACATATCTTGGCGGCGAGCGAGTTGTGAAAAATTATAACGTTATGGGTGTTGCAAAAGCTTCATTAGAAGCGAGCGTGAAATATTTAGCGAACGATTTAGGGCAACATGGCATTCGTGTCAACGCTATTTCAGCAGGACCAATTCGTACGTTATCTGCAAAAGGTGTAGGCGATTTCAACTCAATCTTAAGAGAAATCGAGGAGCGCGCACCACTTCGTCGTACTACAACGCCGGAAGAGGTTGGAGATACAGCTGTATTCCTATTCAGTGATTTAGCACGCGGCGTAACAGGAGAAAACATTCACGTTGATTCAGGATATCATATTCTAGGATAAATATAATATTCATTATATTTTTTAAAGGACAGTCTCTAAGTGTTGAGACTGTCCTTTTTATTTGTTCTTGGAAAGAACGATTTTTAACGAAAGTTCTTGCCATGTTATGAATATAACTATAATAGTACACGATTTATCCAGCTACGTATGGAAGTGGGAGGGACGAGTGTGAAGAATAAAAATAAAAGTTCAACAGTTGGAAAACCGTTGTTATATATTGCGCAAGTAAGTTTAGAACTTGCTGCACCGAAAATAAAAAGAATTATCCTGACAAATTTTGAAAATGAAAATCAAAAAGAGAAAAGTAATAGAAATGAAAATATTGTAAGCAGTGCTGTGGAAGAGGTAATAGAACAACAACAAGAACAACAACAAGATCAGCAAGAAAATCAGCAAGTAGAAGAAGAGGAAAAAGAAGAACACGCAGAACAAGAAGAGCAAGAGCAGGTGAGAACGGTCCCGTACAATAAATCATTCAAAGATATGAATAATGATGAAAAAATTCATTTTTTATTAAACCGCCCTCATTACATTCCGAAAGTAAGGTGCAGAATAAAAACGGCTACCGTTTCTTATATTGGCTCGATCATCTCGTATCGTAATGGAATTGTAGCTATTATGCCACCAAATAGTATGAGAGATATTAGGTTATCTATAGAAGACATCAAATCGATTGATATGGCCGGATTTTAAATATGTAAAGGTGGTAGAAAGCTTCTACCACCCCAATAGTTTTTTAGTTCACTTCATTTATTAGATAGAAACGTCGCGTAAGCACTGGATCGCACAGAAACAGCTTAAATCAACAGTGATGCAAGTAGGTGTCGCTATTAATTTTGCATTTGGTACAGCTAAAAACGTACAAATTGGATTATCTCCAGGCGGTACAGAGGTACCATCACCTAATACTACAGTTAGTACTCTTAGTACAGCGCAGCTATCATCATCTACACTTTCCACACGGAAAATTGGAGATTGGCAGCTAACTAGGCTTGCAGATGGTGCGAAAGCTTCAAAAGGTGTTCCAGCTTTTGTGTATAAAATAAAAGGGCGTGTATTCGCTACTGATGCCGTGTTGTGTGCGCCTAAAAATGGAATTTCACAACCAGATCCACATGTTGTTGTAGAACAATCTTGTAATTCATTGATGAATTTTACAACGTCAACTACACAATGAGAAGAGCTATGGTGTTTATTTTCGTTACAACTCATTAATGTCACTCCTTATCTTCTTGTTTGTATTTACATTAATAAGATATTGGAGTCGAGGAGATTTGGTCACAATCTCAAGACCTTTTTTTTTAAATAGGCGAAAGAAGATAAGGGAAGGTGGAATCATGCTGTTTACAAGTTGGCTTTTATTTTTTATTTTCGCTTTAGCTGCTTTTAGGCTCACCCGTTTAATTGTATATGATAAAATTACAGCTTTTTTGCGAAGACCGTTTATCGACGAATTAGAGATTACAGAGCCGGATGGAAGTGTATCAACTTTTACAAAAGTAAAAGGTAAAGGATTAAGAAAGTGGATTGGCGAATTATTAAGCTGTTATTGGTGTACAGGTGTGTGGGTTAGTGCTTTTTTATTAGTTTTATATAATTGGATCCCTATCGTTGCAGAGCCGTTACTTGCATTATTAGCTATTGCAGGTGCAGCAGCGATCATTGAAACAATTACAGGATATTTTATGGGAGAATAATATATTTTCATAATACGAGAAAAAGCGGAGTTTAAAAGAATGAGGGAACGGAAATAAAGAGTTGTTCATATAGTAAATAGACAGAATTGACAGTAGAGGAGATGTTTGCTGTGAGCAATAATCCAAGGCAAAATTCATATGACCTACAGCAGTGGTATCATATACAGCAACAACACCAATTGCAACAACAGGCATATCAAGAACAATTGCAACAACAGGGGTTTGTGAAGAAAAAGGGATGTAATTGCGGGAAAAAGAAGAACATAATAAAACAATATGAAGAATGAAACACTCATGTTACTGTGAGTGTTTTTTATTATACATATAAAAAGCGGTATTTCAAAGGAGAAATACCGCTTTTTACTAGCTAATTTGTGCAACTGTTAATGCTGCAGCACGGATGTCTACAGTTCCAAGCAGTTCAACTGGTACAATTTGAATTAAGTCACCAGGGTTTAAGTTAATAAGAATAACACCACTGGATACGTCTACTTCACCAGTACCAATAACGTTAGAACGAACCGCTGTACCTGATCCAGGAATAATGTTAGCTGGTGTATTTAATGATAAGAAGAAACGACCAGCTTCTGGTGCGGTAGGAACGTTATCAAGACTAATTGTTAATGTATAACTGACTTGATAAATACCAGCTACTTGAATTCGAATACCATCTCCGACACTTACTGTATTATTTATTACAGGAACAGTAATATTGGGGTTTGGACTTACGCTAGGTAATAGTAATGGTGTGAATAGTGAAGCAAACTGAGGTGCAGAAGCGTTGAAAGCAAAACCGAAGGCAGGTAGTGTACTAGCTGGTTTCGCTTCACAATCAATTTTAGTAAATTCGCAATCAGAAGAGAACATGTTTTTCACTCCTTTGTCTGTTTCTACTTTCAGTTAATGAAAAGGACAGGTTCTATGTTCTAGACAAGTTCCCAATTTTATAAAAAATACATAATAATACCTTTTAAGCATGGATTGGGTGGCAGAATCATCTGCCACCCAATCCATGCTTAAATTAGTATTCAGTTTTATATAGAAACATCGCGTAAGCATTGAATAGCGCAGAAGCAACTTAAATCAACAGTAATACAAGAGGAGGTTGATACTAATCTTGCATTTGGTACAGCTAAAAATGTACACACTGGATCGTCACCAGGTGGTACAGAAGAACCATCACCTAATACTACAGTCAATACCCGCAATACAGCACAGTCATCATCATCTATACTCTCTACACGGAAAATTGGAGATTGGCAGCTAGTGAGGCTTGCAGATGGTGCAAATGCTTCAAAAGGTGTTCCGGCTTTTGTGTATAAAATAAAAGGACGTGTATTCGCTACTGATGCAGTGTTATGTGCTCCTAAAAATGGGACTTCGCAACCAGATCCGCATGTTGTAGTTGCACATTCTTGTAGTTCATGTATAAAACGAACGACATTAGATACACAGTTGAAATCACAATCATGGTGATGATGATCTTCATTACAATTGCAGCTCATTATGTTCACTCCTTATCGTGAGTTCTGACATACACTATTACAATATGAACGGGATATGATTGATATTACGTTAATTCTCAGGATAGAAACAGGGAATTTATATAGAGGGGATGTACATAACGTGATATGCAAAAAGACACCCTTATTTAATGGGTGTCTTTTCAGGTAAATCTTTTCGCGCAGTATATAAAAAACGAGATATATCTAGTTTCTTTCCTCTGAAAAATTGCGGGGAGGAAATGTAAAGTTCTTCTTTAGCACGCGTAATTGCGACATAGAGTAATCGTCGTTCTTCTTCTAATGCTTCAGAAGTCTCCGTCACACGGTCATTGGCATCTTTTAAAGAAGAAGTATGTGGCAGTATGCCATCGCTTGCTCCGAGTAAAAAGACGCATGGAAACTCAAGGCCTTTTGCGTTATGAATCGACATAAGCGATACGGCATCTTTTTGCGGCATTGTTTTTAATGCTTCCATTTCTTTTTGACCTTGAATTGCTTCATTAATAAATTGTAAATAAGCTGGAATATCCGTGAAGCGAGTTGCTGATTCCATTAATTCTTCTAGCATTTCTTCTTGTATGTCCTTATGCATCGTAAAGGAAGAACGATCGTTACTTTGTAAGTACTCTAAATATTTTCCTTTACCATGAATAATTTCTTTCAATGCTTTTTTCGGTTCAAGTTCTTTTATAAATTTAATAAAATCGATGCGTTCATTTACTTTTTTAACTTGAAAAGGTTTCAAGCTTGGATTTAGTAATAGGAAATGAAGAAGGGAAGGGAACCGGCCCTCACCATATTTCCATTGTTCACGTTCAATAAATGAAATGCACTCATCACGGCCGATATACATCGTTGGTAATATATTTGAAAGTGATTCGAGGCGGAACGGTTCAAGCACGAGTCGTAAGTGATCTAATACGGGCCTAATTAAAGAATGTTCGTAGAAAGATTGGCTCGCTCCATGTTTAATAAATGGAATCTTATGAATTGTAAGCTGATCAAGTAAAGAACGGCTTACAGAATGTGTACGATATAATAAACAAAAATCTTTATAATTTCGTTCACCACTATCTACTTTTTCCTGAATGAGTTGCAAAATTTGATTTGCTTCATCAAGAGTTGTCGCAGGTCGTGCATAAAACGGCTGCATGCCATCGTTACGAACAGAATATAGCTCTTTATCAAAACGTTCTTGATTGAGCTTAATAACTTCATTTCCAAGTCCGACGATAAATGGATTAGATCGATAATTCGTATTAAGTGCGATAATCGTTGTATTATCAAATTCCTTTGGAAAAGATAAAATAATTTGGTGACTTGCCCCTCGCCAGCCGTAAATCGCTTGATCGTCATCACCTGCGATAAATAAATTATTTCTTGGCGTGGCTAACAATTTTACAATTTCATATTGTGCATACGACGTATCTTGAAACTCATCTACTTCAATGTAATGAAAACGCTCTTGTAATTGAGTAAGCAGGGGAGCGTTATTTTCTAACAGATAATACATTTCTAATAAGATGTCGTCAAAATCGATATAATTGTATCGTTGTTTTACCTCTTCGAAACGTTCGTATACTTCTTTGAACTCTTGTTCAACCGGTGTTTTCGCTTTTACATCTTTCGGGCGATTCAATTTGTTTTTCTCAAGTGAAATCATAGCGAGTATCGTTTCGGCATCATAAGCGTCTTTTAAGCGTAATTCTTTCAAAATTTTCTTTATCATAATTTGTTTATGTTTTTCATTTGCTAAAATTTGCTGATTATATCCTTGACTACGAAGCAATTTTAAAAAGACAGAGTGGAATGTACCAGCAACGACATAGCTACTTGCGGCATGATTCATACCAGGTAAATTCGCTACACGGCTTCGAATTTCTTCAGCTGCTTTTTGTGTAAACGTCAGCAACAAAATATTTCGCGGATGAACATGTTTTACATTAACTAAATAACCAACGCGAGTTGTTAAAACAGATGTTTTACCACTTCCAGCACCAGCTAGTGTAAGGACAGGTCCTTCTGTCGTTTGCACTGCTTCTAACTGTTTTTCATTTAAATAAACACCTTGCTGTTCTAAAGCGCGGAAATACGCCGCATCTGCATCTTCTTCCATAATTAAATGGGTAGATGTTTTCGGGATATGATACGTCGCTTGCGGAATGTCAGCGTGTGTTAACGATTTTTGTGAAAATTTTTCTTGTGTCATATATTCACCTTCAAAACTATAGCATCAACATTTAACTTTAGCGGAAGAAAAAGAAAATAGCAATGTAAAAAACAGGAGGGGCTACCTCCTGCTACAAATTTATCCCGCTATTTGTGGGCAGTAAAACTCCAAACTCAAAATTCAGGTGGGAGTTTTACTGCCCGTAAACGCCCGATTGGTGAGGGCTAATAATCAGTGGGGGATGAACAAAACCCCCACTGATTAAAGTTTCACTTTACAATTCTTTTATCATTACGACGTGAGGTATATCGGCTTCCATAAATACATCAGAACTTGTAACATACCCAAGTTTTTTATAGAAATCTTCAGCGTGCGTTTGAGCATGAAGTTTCAATTTTGGTAGCGATTCTTCCTTCGCATATGCTTCAAGTGCATCCATAATGATTTTGCCAATGCCTTTTTTGCGATGGGAAGCTAGTACGCAAATGCGTTCCATCTTTCCAACTCCATCAACGATGCGGAAGCGACCAGCACCAACTGGAACATCATTATCATATATAACAACGTGGGTTGAAATTTCTTCAAACTCATCATACTCTTCTTCAGCAGAAACACGTTGCTCATTCACAAATACTTGCTTACGTACAGAGAATGCATCTCTTAGTTGTTTGTCCGTTTGTACGATTTGTGCGTGCAAATTAGTTGTTCTCCTTTCCAAGGTGGAATGTTTCATGTACAGTCCACGTTCCATTTTCTAATTGGTATAGAAGGTGGAAACGATCGATTGGTTGTTCATAATAGAAATCTTTCATACGTAATCGACCTAATACATCAGCATGCTCTGCATCTGATAAGTCTTGACCGATTGTTAAATGAGGTACGAAAGAGTATTCACGCTCTTGTGTAAAGAAACCATTATGCATTTCTTCATTTAAGAAAGTTAGTTCAGGTGTTTTTTCTACTTTAAAATAAAGGACATTATTAACAGGTGCGAATGAACCGACTTTTCCAACGTGAAGGGTGAAAGGGTTCGTTTTACTTGCGATTGTATGTAACTCGTTTACAATCGATTCTAGTTGATCATCTTGCGTCTCAAAGGGTGTTTTCAATGTAATATGTGGCGGAACTAATGCGTAGTGCGGATCATAACGTTTACGCAATCCGTTCGCTTTATCTTGAATCATTTTAGATGGAAAAATTACAATGCCTAATTTCATGTTCCAATTCCTCCCTTTGTAAGTCTAGTTAGATTTTGAGAAAAATAAATCTCTTTATCTATTATATCAAATTATTCTGAATACTGCTCTCTATTATTTCATTGATAGAATATGAGTGAAAGCCTTCGGTAAATCAGCTTGCCAATACTTCCAAGTGTGATTCCCTTCAAACTCTTCATAATGAGTGGTGAAATTTCTATCTGTAAGAAGTTTATTTAACTCGCGATTTGGTTCTACGAAATCAGATACTTGTCCGTCTGTGCGCTTTACAGCTGTTTCTTCTGTCCCAATGACGTGATAAAGTTCTAACGCCTGTGGATCTTTGAAGTCTTTTGCTAAGTTCATAACTGTTTCATCAACAAATGGTGATTGCATAACGACTTTACCGAATGTATGCGGATACATAAGTGCAGTCATGAAAGAAACTGTACCGCCAAGAGAATCTCCAATTAAAACGCGTCCTTTACCCATTTGATACGTTGGATAATTTTCATCAATATATGGAGCAAGCTCGTGAGCAAGGAAACGAATGTAAGCAGCATTCTTTATATCATTCGGGAAATATTTTTCCTTACGATCGTGTACATTTTTATATGGAATACCGACAATAATTGTGCGGTCAATTTCTTCAGTTTCACGAAGACGCTCAATTACACGGTGCGCTTTACCAAGCTGAAAATAATCTCTACCATCTTGTGCAATAACAACCGTATGCTTATGGAGAGGTGTGTAATTTACTGGTAAATAAACAAGAAGTGTAAGTTCCTCTTGAAGTGATGTACTAAAAAATGAAATTTCTTCAATTCTCCCTATTGTTTGATTCATGTATATCCCCCTAAATAAAAATTTACTATGATTGTAAGAGCGACGCTTGTAGTGAAAAGGAAAGAAATATTCACTAATAGGTGCCTCAATTTCTATTTTACCATAATGGTACGAAGAATCTAAAAAATTAGTATTTAAGTTATGAAAGAAAACGGATATAATGAAGTGGGATTTTTTACAGGTGAGAGGGGAGACAGGGTTTGAAACAAGAAAAATCAATCGCACTACCATTAGCAATTTCTATTATAGCAATTTCATTCGCAGCAGTTTTTGTAAAGATGTCCTCAGCACCATCTTCTATTTTAAGCATGTACCGATTATGGATTATCGTACTTATTATGCTGCCAATCGTTTGGAAAAAGCGGGAAGAGTTCCATAAGATTCAAATAAAAGATTGGGGATTTTTAATTGGATCTGGATTCTTTTTAGCGCTTCATTTTCTTTTATGGTTTGAATCTTTAAAGCATACAACAGTTGCTAGTTCGACGATTATTTTAGCACTTCAACCGATCGTATCTTTAGTTGGAGGTTTTTTCTTATTTAAAGAAAGAACGACATACTCAGCCATTGCGACAATGGGAATTGCGATACTAGGCGTAATGTGTATTGGGTGGGGAGATTTAGGACTAAGTGAACAAGCAATTTATGGAGATATATTATCCTTTTTAAGTGTAATAGCTGTTGTCGGTTATTTATTTATTGGGCAAACAACAGTAAAGAAAGTATCACACTGGATTTATAGCTTTACAGTTTTTGCATTCGCAGGTATTTTTATGGGGATTTATAATATCGTGCTGCAAGTACCTTTTACAGGTTACACGAAGTGGGACTGGACTATTTTTCTTTTCCTTGCGATTGTGCCGACAGTGTCACATGTCATTAATAACTGGCTATTAAACTACGTAAATGCAACAACAATTTCAATGAGTATTTTAGGAGAACCAGTTGGGGCATCTATACTAGCGTTCTTCTTACTTGGGGGAAAATTAAATGCAATGCAAATTATCGGCAGCATGCTCGTATTGTTTGGTGTATCTGTTTTCTTACTACAGCAACAAAAACGAACAGCAAAAAATGTAGTGAACGAACCGGCTTATACACAGGAATTATAACGAGCCTATTCTAATATACGAAAAGAGAAGTTATTGGTAACTTCTCTTTTTTTGTTCCATGCAGAAAATAAAACAGATTAATAGGGGGAATTCCCGCCATATAGCATGAAAAAGATAATATATAGCGGAGTTACATCATACGCTTCTCATACAAATATACAAGGAGAGACCAAATGAAAGATATTTTAATGAAATACATGACAAAGCATACAACATTAAGTGAAGAGCAGCAGCGCATAATCGTGGAAGAATTACAAATTGAAGAATATAAAAAAGGAACAGTACTCCTAAGACAAGGAGATGTTCCGTCTAAATGTTATTTTGTATTAAAAGGATGCGTGAGGCAACATTGTATAGATGAATCTGGAAAAGAAGTTACATCAAATTTTTATACAGAAGAACAAGCAATCGCGAATTTCAACCATCATAAACAAGATAAATCATCCCCGCATACGTTAACGTGCTTAGAAGACTGCATAGTAGTCACCGGTGATCTTAATAGTGAAAAGGACATGTATAAGAAATATTCACAGTTAGAAGAAATGACGCGCCAAATGATTGAATACAATTTTGGTGAAGTACAAGAAGAACTTACATTATTTATTGCATCGACACCAGAAGAGCGCTACAAATCATTATTACAAAAACGACCTCATTTAATCGATCGTGTTCCTCAATATCAATTGGCAAGTTATCTAGGTATTACGCCCGAATCATTAAGCAGAATTAAGAAACGACTCAAACAGTAGAGTTTTTTCCACCTCTAAGCAATAGCCATATACTAAATCCTAGTTCACCTGCGATCATCGGTAGTTGAAAGACAACGTTAAGAATGGAAATCATCGCATCATATTGTGAAAACATCGTATTCATTACGTTAATGATGATATAGCCGATTGCAGCAATGAGTAGTAATATACTAATAGTTTTCGGTATGTTTTTAGATTGAAAGGTTACGTATCCTAAGGTGAGAAGATGTAAGCCGAAAATGATTAATCCTACAGACCAAATGTATTCAAAAGCTTCTAGAAATAACATTGTATATGCTTCTGAATTAGCAACTGTGTTTTTTGAAAGAAGTAATACAAATGTTAAATTGAATATAGCAATCCCAAGTATAGCTGTATACATAAGACGAAGACAGGCAGCTAGTAATGAGAGGCTAGTATGGATAGGTTTTAGAAAGAAATAAAGAGCCCACGAGGCGATAATATCCGTAATGAAAATGATAATCCATCCGAAAATTTCTGCTTTGAAAAGTGAACTTGAAGTTTGAATATTATGGAGTGTCGTGCTCGCATCTCCTTGTACAACGAGATTTCCGTGAACAAAACCGTAAGAAAAAAATGCAGTGAATGCCATGATAATAAGAGAAGTGCCTGCAAATAAGGCGAAATTTCGCTCAGTCATAATATGTCCTCCTGTTCTAATGTTGTTTTCATTGTAATAGGGAAGAGGAGGAGATTCATTGACTTAAATCAAGGGAGGGGAAGTTTAGTGGAATTTCCATCAAAAAAAGATGCATGGTTATATCCGATTTTTTTCGTTGTCATTGGAGCCTGTTTTGCTCCCATATTTGCAGGGAGAGAATACTTTCTCTTATTTTTTACAATTCCGTTAGCAATATTATTTATTTGGAGTTGGTTTTCAACAAAATATATTGTCGGAGAAGAAACAATTACTATTAGATCAGGTCTCGTTAAAAAGCGCATATTTATACGAGATATAAAACAAATTTCAAATACGAAAAACCCAATAGCAGCCCATGCATTATCATTCGATCGACTTGAAGTTGTTTACGGGTCATATGAAACAGAGATTATTTCTCCTAAAAATAAAGAACAATTTATTAATCTTGTGAAAAGTAAAAATCCGCACATTGAAATGAAGTAAAAGAGTGGCTATGAAGCCACTCTTTTACTTTGGATTTGTCATATAAGGTTGTACATGAATGACGCATAGGTCACGAAATTTTCCTTCAGCAGTTGTAACAATTACGACTGCTCTTCCTGCACTTTTTCCAGTAATCGTTACCGTATCACCTTTTGGATACATTGTGATGACATCAGCATTCATATTTGTCCAAATAAGTTCTTTATTCGTTGCTTGCACTGGTAAAACGGAAGCTGATAACTCAGTACTTTGCCCAGTTTTTATTTTCAACTTATTTTTTTCCATATGAACACCGATAACTGAAATAACAGAAGGAGCAATTGAAATTTTGGGTGGATTAGGTTGTATGTTTAAACAAGAAGTAGAAGTATTTGTGATAGGTGAAAATTTTCTTATATGTTGTCGCTGGAAAGCTGCTAACATGTTGGAGTCCCCTTTCTGTATAAGTGCTGATACTAATACTATAAATGAGTAGTGTTATGTTAAATTTAACGAAACATAAAGAATTTGTTAAATTTGAAAAGAAGATTGTCGAACTGTAATAAAAAGAAAGCTCTGCTGTTATGATAACGGCAGAGCTTTCTTTTTATAGATTATGACTATGTTGTTTTTCAAAATTCTCAAATTGCTCTTCAACTTCTTTTGAAGGTTTAGTTAGTAAACTAACAATTATGATCACTATTAAACTAATAGCGAAACCAGGAATCATTTCATATAAGAAATCTTTTAAGAATTTGAATTGAGTCCAAATAATTACTGTAGCGGCACCTGAAATCATACCAGCGAGCGCGCCCCACTTTGTCATACGTTTCCAATATAAGCTTAATAAAATGGCAGGTCCAAATGAAGAACCAAATCCAGCCCAAGCGTATCCAACAAGAGCTAAAATCGTATCATTTTGTTTAAACGCTAATGCACACCCAATTAGTGCAATACCAAGAACGGCCATACGACCGACAAATACAAGTTCTTTATCAGAAGCAGATCGTTTAAAGAATGTACGATATAAATCTTCAGTTACCGCACTTGAAGTAACGAGAAGCTGAGAAGAGATGGTACTCATAATAGCTGCTAAAATAGCCGCTAATAAAAATCCAGTAATAAGTGGATGGAATAAAATCTTTCCAAGTTCAAGGAAAATTGTCTCTGGATTAGATAATGTCAACTCTTGTTGTGAATAGTAAGCAATACCAATAAGACCAGTAAACATAGCTCCGACAACAGAGAAAATCATCCAGCTCATACCAATTCTTCGTGCGCTTTTAATTTCTTTTACAGACGAAATTGCCATAAAGCGTACGATAATATGAGGTTGTCCAACATAACCAAGGCCCCATGCGAATAAAGAAATCATTCCTAAAGTAGAGGCACCTTTAAAAATATCTAAACGTGTTGGATCTACTGATCGAATTGTATCAAATGCAGGTCCAAGTCCGTGTGAATTCATAATTGTTACGATAGGAACAAGAATAAGAGCAACAACCATAATGATTCCTTGCACGAAGTCTGTCCAACTTACTGCTAAGAAACCACCAAATAATGTGTAAGCTACAACAACGCCTGCAACAATGAATAATCCAACATGATAGTTCATACCAAATGAATTTTCAAATAATACAGCGCCTGAAACTAATCCTGAAGCTACATAAAAAGTAAAGAAAATCATAATAACAAGTCCGGATACTAAGCGTAGCATGTGAGATTTGTCGTGGAAACGGTGTTCCAAAAATTCTGGAATAGTAATAGAGTTGTTTGCAATTTCAGAGTAGGTACGTAAGCGAGGAGCGACATATAGCCAGTTTGCGTATGCGCCTAATGTTAGGCCGATTGCAATCCAACTACTACTTAATCCAACGCTAAACATTGCACCGGGTAAGCCCATTAAAAGCCAACCGCTCATATCTGATGCTCCAGCACTTAATGCTGTTACTGCGGGGCCTAGTGTACGCCCGCCAAGCATATAATCTGTTAAGTTGGACGTTCGTTTGTAGGCGAAATAGCCGATTACTAACATCCCGAGCATGTAAATAGAGATAGAAGTTAAAGTTAACATCTGCGTACTCATGTAGTTCCCCTTCCTTTTGTCATGTCTTTTGATGCATTTTGCATATTTATAATCTATCATGATTATTCAGAAAAATCCATTAAGAAATATGAATTTTCTGAAATGTAAGCGTTTTTTGACAATGTTTCACTTTTGTAATATATGATTTTCTGACAAAAAACCGTAATTTTAATAGAGTATTTATTATATTTACATAAAAACGGGTTGTTTTGTCAATATAATATTGGATGAAGAAAAAATATTTTTTTTAGAAAAAGCATTGACTTTTTAGAAACGAGAGGAATATAATGAGTGCAACTTAAAAAAATGCAAGCGTTGATGAAGAAGAGTACACATGATGAACATGTCAGAGAGCTGATGGTTGGTGCGAATCAGTATGGGATTGATGTGGAATGGGCTTCGGAGCTTCCAAACCGAAACGAAAGAAGTAGGCTTTGGCGACATGATCTCATCGATATAAGAGACACGTATTATTTTTTGATACGGCAAAGTGCGTTACATTTGTAACGAATTAAGGTGGCACCACGGGAGTACCCGTCCTTTCTATAGGATGAGTACTCCCTTTTTGTGTACAAAAAATTAAATAAATGAAATCGTTGAAGTAAGAAGAGTACGTATATTGGAGACGTTACAGAGAGCCGGGGATAGGTGGGAGCCCGGTGCGGTGCCATATACGGAATGGGCTTACGAGAGGTATGCTGAACAATTATTTTCAGTAGGCAACCCGGGTTCCGCCGTTACAAGGATAAGGTATATATTTTGTACCTGAATAAAGCGGGATGCTTTTGCGTCCAACATGAGGTGGTACCACGGTAAATTTATCGTCCTCTACATATTTTCGATATGTAGAGGACTTTTTTATTTTTCAGATTGAGGTGAAAGGCATGATGACAAAAGAGGAATTTATGAAGCAAAAAGAAAAGGGAAGAACATTTTTAGTAATCACTGAAGAAGAAGGAGATAGCATTACGCCAATTTCTTTATATAGACGTATGAAGGGTAAGAAAAAGTTTTTATTAGAAAGCTCCCAGCTTCATCAAGATAAAGGACGCTATTCTTACTTAGGATGTAATCCGTATGGTGAAGTGAAAAGCATTGGTACGGAAGTGGAACGAACGATTTACGGCCAAACAGAAAAGCTGCAAGGCAACGTACTACAAGTGTTAGAAGAAGTAATCGCGTCAGCACAAGTAGACAGTCCATTTCCATTTTGCGGAGGAGCAGTTGGTTATATTGGCTATGACGTCATTCGGCAGTATGAAAATATAGGCGTGGATTTACACGATCCATTGAATATTCCAGAAGTACACCTTTTACTGTACCGTGAGTTTATCGTGTATGACCACTTACGCCAAAAATTATCATTTGTATATGTATGCAGGGAAGACGATTCAGCTTCTTATGAAGAAGTATATGAAAGGTTGCAAGGATACAAAGAGGAAGTGTTACAGGGAGAAGAAGCGGAAGTAAATGAAATAAAATCAACATTATCATTCACTTCTTCTATAACTGAAAAAGAATTTTGCGTGATGGTAGAAACGGCGAAAGAACATATAAGAGCCGGGGACATATTCCAAGTCGTACTGTCACAGCGTTTGCAAAGTGAATGTATTGGTGATCCATTCGCGTTATACCGGAAACTTCGAATTGCGAATCCATCACCATATATGTTCTATATCGATTTTCAAGATTACGTCGTTCTCGGTTCTTCGCCAGAAAGTTTACTATCAGTAAGAGACGATAAGGTGATGACAAACCCAATTGCGGGTACGAAGCCGAGAGGGAAAACGAAGCAGGAAGATGAGGAAATCGAAAAAGAACTGTTAGGAAATGAGAAAGAGCGAGCTGAGCATATGATGCTTGTGGACCTAGGCCGAAATGACATTGGCAGAGTGAGTGAAATTGGCTCTGTGACGATAGATAAATATATGAAAGTAGAGAAATACTCTCACGTTATGCACATTGTATCTGAAGTTTACGGAATATTGCAAAAACGAATGAGCGGATTTGATGCATTAGCGTATTGTTTACCAGCTGGCACAGTGTCAGGAGCTCCGAAAATAAGGGCGATGGAAATTATCAATACATTAGAGCATGAAAAAAGAAATGTATATGCCGGAGCAGTTGGATATATTTCATTCTCAGGAAACCTTGATATGGCGCTAGCAATTCGGACGATGGTTGTGAAAGATGAGAAAGCGTACGTTCAGGCAGGAGCGGGTATCGTCTATGATTCAGACCCGATTGCTGAATATGAAGAAACATTAAATAAAGCGAGAGCGCTTTTGGAGGTTATGAAATGATTGTACTGATTGATAACTATGATTCCTTCACATATAACTTGTATCAACTATTAGGCGAGTACGAAGAAAACATTGTCGTCGTAAGAAATGATCAAATAACAATTGAACAATTAGAGGAGATGAAGCCGAAAGGAATTGTGCTCTCACCAGGACCTGGGAAACCAGAAGATGCTGGAATTTGTATCGATGTTATTCGTCACTTTTATAAGAACGTTCCCATCTTAGGAATTTGCCTTGGCCATCAAGCAATCATATCCGCATTTGGAGGAGAAATTGTTAGAGCGGAGCGCATTAAACACGGAAAAACATCACGTGTGAAACATAACGGATCTTCAATTTTTTCATACGTTACACAGCCGCTAACAGCAATGCGATACCATTCACTTGTTGCAGCGCAAAATAGTTTACCGCAATGCTTTGACATACTCGCGACAGCGATGGATGACGGAGAAATTATGGCAGTTCGTCACAACTATTATCCGCTCTTTGGATTACAGTTTCATCCAGAATCAATCGCAACAGAAGAAGGCGGAAAATTAATACGTGCCTTTTTAGCACAAGTGAAAGAGGAGGAGAGAGTATGAACAGTTATCTTCGAAAATTAGTAGAGGGACAACATTTAACAGAAGAAGAAATGTATGAAGCAGGGCTCCTTTTATTAAGTGACAACATATTGGAAAGTGAAGTTGCAGCTTTCTTAGTATTGCTGAAAGCGAAAGGTGAAACAGCAGAAGAAATATACGGTCTCGTTCGAGCTCTTCGTGAAAAGGCATTACCGTTTTCGAACCATATACAAGGAGCGATGGACAATTGTGGGACGGGTGGTGACGGTGCCCAAACGTTTAATATTAGTACAACATCGGCATTTGTACTGGCAGGAGCTGGCGTAAAGGTTGCGAAACATGGTAATCGAGCTGTTTCTAGTAAAACAGGAAGTGCAGATTTATTAGAAGAACTCGGTGTAAACATAAGCTGTACGCCGGGTGAGATCGACTATTTATTGGAAAATGTAGGAATTGCTTTCTTATTCGCACCAGCGATGCATCCAGCACTAAGACGCATTATGAAAATAAGAAAAGAATTAAACGTTCCAACGATCTTTAACTTAATTGGTCCTTTAACAAATCCGGTGAATTTAGAAACACAATTTGTCGGTATTTATAAACGAGATATGTTATTACCGGTAGCGGAAGTATTGCAGAAACTTGGCAGAAAACAAGCGCTCGTCGTAAACGGAAGTGGATTTTTAGATGAAGCATCATTACAAGGAGAAAACTGTGTCGCTATTTTAAAAGACAATGAAATCATTGAAATGAGTATTGAGCCTGAAAAGTATGGTTTTTCAAGAGTGAGAAATGAAGAAATTAGAGGCGGGAATTCGAAAGAAAATGCAAAGATTACGCTCGGAGTATTAAGCGGAGAAAAAAGTGTATACCGCGATACAGTTTTACTAAATGCAGGACTTGCTCTTTTCGCAAACGGAAAAGCGGAAACGATTGAAGAAGGAATTACACTAGCGGCACATAGCATTGACTCTGGAAAAGCATTAGAAAAATTAAACTTATTAATTACAACAAGCCATGAAAAATTAGAAAGGGTGAATTAAAATGGGGACAATTTTAGACAAAATTGTAGAGCAAAAGAAAGTAGAAGTCGCGGAGTTATATGAAACATATACACCAGTGAAAGCCAAAAGGAAAACACACTCACTTGTAAAATCTTTAGAGCAGTTTACTGTAATTGCAGAGGTAAAGCGAGCGTCTCCATCAAAAGGCGATATTAATTTACACGTTGATGTACCAAAACAAGTGAAAACTTATGAAGAATGCGGCGCAGGAGCAGTTTCGGTTTTAACAGACAGTCAATTTTTTAAAGGATCGTTTCACGACTTACAAACGGCAAGAGCAGAAAGTAACATTCCGCTTTTATGTAAAGATTTTATAATTGATAAAATCCAAATTGATAGAGCGTATGAAGCAGGAGCAGATCTTATTTTATTAATCGTTGCAGCATTGTCAAAAGAGAAATTAAACGAGCTTTATAACTACGTGCTAGAAAAAGGATTAGAAGCGATTGTTGAAGTTCATGATGAACAGGAATTAGAAATTGCGATCGAATTAAATCCGCACGTTATCGGTATTAACAACCGTAATTTAAAAACATTTGAAGTAGATTTAAGCCAAACTGAAAAGCTCGGAAAACGACTGAATGAGGAAAACCTACTTTGGATTAGTGAAAGCGGCATTCATTCAAAAGAAGATATTATTCGCGTCAAACGAGCTGGTGCAAAAGGTGTATTAGTTGGAGAAGCACTTATGACATCATCTTCTATAAGTAACTTTTTCGAAGACTGTAAGGTGAACATATGAAAGTGAAAATTTGCGGCATCACTGATGTTGAAACAGCAAAACATGCTTGCGAATACGGAGCAGATGCAATTGGATTTGTTTTTGCAGAAAGTAAGCGAAAAATCACCCCAGGGCTAGCGAAAGAAATCATTCAGGAGCTTCCAGCAAACGTGTTAAAGGTCGGTGTTTTCGTAAATGAATCAGTAGAAGTGATCCAGAAAATTGCAGATGAGTGCGGGTTAACACATGTTCAACTACATGGGGATGAAGACAATCATTACATTGGAAGATTGAAAATTCCATCTATAAAAGCTGTAGGAGTAGCTTTAGAGCAAGATATGGAACATGCGAAAAAATACGAAACAGATTATATGTTATTTGATAGCCCGAAAGAAAAGTTCTACGGAGGAAATGGAAAGACATTCTCATGGGAGTTACTCGCACATATGCCAAAAGCATTGCGAGAGAAAACGATATTAGCTGGCGGATTAAACATCATTAATATAGAAGAAGCTATTCAAACTGTTCAGCCATATATGGTCGATGTGAGTAGCGGAGTAGAAACAGAAGAAAAGAAAGATTTAAAGAAAATAAAACAATTTATTAAAAAAGCGAAGGAGTGTTCAAAATGAACTACGCATATCCAGATGAAAAAGGTCACTACGGTATATACGGGGGGCGATACGTTCCAGAAACATTAATGCAATCCGTATTAGAACTAGAAGAGGCATATAAAGAAGCGATGCAAGATAAGGAGTTTCAAAAGGAATTAAATCATTATTTACAAACGTATGTTGGAAGAGAAACACCGCTTTATTTCGCTGAAAATATGACGAAGTATTGCGGCGGAGCAAAAATTTATTTGAAACGTGAAGATTTGAATCATACAGGCGCACATAAAATTAATAATACAATTGGTCAGGCACTTCTTGCGGTAAGAATGGGTAAGAAAAAAGTTGTCGCTGAAACAGGAGCAGGACAACACGGAGTTGCAACAGCTACTGTATGTGCCCTTCTCGGATTAGAATGTGTCATCTTTATGGGAGAAGAAGATGTGAGACGTCAAAAATTAAACGTGTTCCGAATGGAATTACTCGGAGCCAAGGTAGAAAGCGTAGCGGCAGGTAGCGGCACATTAAAAGATGCGGTAAACGAGGCGCTTCGTTACTGGGTTTCACACGTACATGATACGCACTACATTATGGGATCAGTTCTTGGACCGCATCCGTTCCCGCAAATTGTCCGTGATTTCCAAAGTGTAATTGGGAAAGAAACGAAAAAACAATACGAAGCGTTAGAAGGGAAATTACCAGAAGCAGTCGTTGCTTGTATCGGCGGTGGTAGTAATGCAATGGGAATGTTTTATCCGTTCGTACACGATGAAGAAGTTGCTCTTTACGGTGTTGAAGCAGCTGGAAAAGGTGTTCATACAGAAAAGCACGCAGCCACTTTAACGAAAGGAAGCGTCGGTGTTTTACACGGATCGATGATGTACCTTCTACAAAATGAAGAAGGACAAATTCAAGAAGCGCATTCTATTTCAGCAGGGCTAGATTATCCAGGCGTTGGGCCAGAACATAGCTTACTAAAAGACATCGGCCGCGTTTCTTATCATTCCATTACAGATGAAGAAGCGTTAGAAGCATTTCAATTATTAACGAAAAAAGAAGGGATTATCCCGGCATTAGAAAGTTCACATGCTGTGGCATACGCTTTAAAACTAGCGCCGCAAATGAAGAAAGACGAAGGACTTGTCATTTGTTTATCCGGCCGCGGTGATAAAGATGTAGAGAGTATAAAACGTTATATGGAAGAGGTGTAAAAAATGGGAGTAGAAAAAATTAAAGCAGCGTTTGAAAATGGTAAAAAAGCATTTGTTCCGTACGTAATGGGTGGAGACGGTGGACTTGAAAAGTTAAAAGAAAGAATTCGTTTTTTAGATGAAGCAGGAGCAAGCATCATTGAAATTGGTATCCCATTTTCAGATCCAGTCGCAGATGGCCCAACTATTCAAAGAGCAGGGAAACGAGCATTAGATAGCGGTGTAACATTAAAAGGTATTTTTCAGGCATTAATAGAGGTGAGGCAAGAAGTACAAATTCCATTTGTACTCATGACATATTTAAATCCAGTACTTGCATTTGGGAAAGAACGATTTATCGAGAGCTGCCTTGAAGCGGGTGTGGATGGCATAATTGTTCCAGACTTACCGTATGAAGAACAAGAAATTATTGCACCGCTTCTTCGTGAGGCGAATATAGCTTTAATTCCACTTGTTACCGTCACGAGCCCAATTGAGCGAATTGAAAAAATTACGAGTGAATCAGAGGGATTCGTCTACGCCGTTACAGTAGCGGGTGTAACGGGAGTACGTCAAAACTTTAAAGATGAGATTCATAGTTATTTAGAAAAAGTAAAATCACATACGCATTTACCGGTAGTGGCAGGGTTCGGTATTTCAACGAAGGAACATGTAGAAGAAATGATTACAATATGTGATGGCGTTGTCGTTGGAAGTAAAGTTATTGAGCTGTTAGAAAATGAAAAGTTAGAGGAAATATGTGAGTTAATACAGGCAGCAAAATAAAAAGAAGAGGCATAAGTCTCTTCTTTTTGTTTTGCGTAATAAATGTTAAAATATACAGAAAATACATATAATTCAGAGGGTGAGAAGGCATGCTAAGACGTAAACTACTATATCTTCTTTTAACTGTACCACTATATGCTTGGCTCATTAGCATGACGAAAATAGAGTTGATGGCTCTGTTTTTAGGATATGTATTCATCTTTTCCCAATTAAATCGAATACAAGAGCAATCTATTTTAGAAGTATGTATATTTTCGATTAGTATAGAATTATTTAGCATCGTTTCGATTGTGTTATTAAACGAGTTATTTCGGGGGATTTATTCATTTTCATTAATGAAATTTGGGAATATTGTACTGCAAGTAATATGTGCTTATATTGTGTTTGTTGTGCTAGAAAAAATAATCGGACAACAGACGGTTTTTCAGGATAAAAGAAAATGGGAGTGACTCAAAAAGGAGCCAAAGGGCTCCTTTTTTGAATCTGTTGTAAAAACAATTGAAAATTATGACATCTGTTATATAATAGTTAAAAATTGTATTTTAAACGAAATGAGATGATAACATGGCCATATTGTTGGCACTTATCCCAATTATGATGATTTTCATTTGTTTATTTTTATTTAAACAAACGTCATTAAGGTCCTCGTTAATTGCTTACGTTGTGTCCGTTGGAATCGTTTTACTCTCGCCAACGTTTCAATTAGGGATAAGTAAAACTGTGCACGCTACGATTAAAGGTTGGTTAATTTGTTTTATTGTAGGATATGTTTTGTTTTTCGGTATTTTTTTATTTCACCTCATGAACAAAATGGGATACATCGATCAAGTAGCACGATTTCTAGAACAAGTCACGCACGATCGCTTATTGCAAATGCTTCTTATGTGTTTTGGTATTTGTCCACTTATTGAATCAGTAAGTGGATTCGGTATTGGTTTTATGGTTGCAGCACCTATTTTTCTTTCATTAGGATATAAACCGTTTCAAGCTGTACTGCTCTCATTTATCGGCTTACTAGCTAGTTCATGGGGCGCAATGGCAACGGGTACGATTATCGGTTCTCAGCTTATTAACATGCCGCTCACGACTCTTGGCACAAATACAGCATTATTAAGCATTCCGATTTTTGCATACTTTATCATCCTTTCTTTATACGTTGTCGGTGGCTTTCAGGCAGTTATAGAAAAGTGGAAGGAAGGGATAGGATTCTTTCTATTATTTTCTCTCGGAATCTATCTTTCTAACGCATACGTAAGTGTTGAACTAGCAGGTATATTAAGTTCCATCGTTACAATTACATTTGGCTTTCTGATCATTAAATTAAAAGGGAAAAGTGAGCAAAATTTTATAACAGAACATGCTGCGGCTGTAGAGAGAGAAGTATCCATTATAAAAATTATTAGCCCTTACATATTCTTAACAGTTTGTATTTTACTATCTCGCCTCGTTCCTGTATTACATGATTTTCTCAGGTCATATGCGGTTCTCGATTTAAAATCATACTCTTACAAACTAGAGCTACTATATTCGCCAGGATTTTGGCTCGCCATGACTTGTTTGTTTACAATTATTTTCTTCCGCATTCCATCTAATATTATTAAACAATCACTCTCGCAAACGATAAAACAATGGATTCCTTTCGCTATTACGACGACAATGTTCATCGCCATTTCAGAACTAATGGGTGCATCGGGCATGCATTCATTACTTGCAAAAACAGCTGGTGAAACATTTGGTACGTTTTTCGTTTTCGTGGCTCCGTTCATTGGTGGGATTGGCGGCTTTTTAACTGGTAGTAACGCAGGATCAAATGCGATGTTTATTAAACTCCAAATGCAAACAGCACAAAACGTAGCGCTCCCGTGGCAATACGTCACAACACTTCAAAATACTGCATCATCAGTAGCGACAATCGCTTGCCCATCACGAATTACACTAGGTGCTTATTTATGTAATATCCCGTATCGTGAAAATGAACTATTAAAGAAGACGACGTTAATGATTTTTGGTGCGGTGTTGCTTGTAGTTTTGGAAGTTGTTTTTTGGTATATATTGAGAAATTAAAAATCCTCCTAACATAGGAGGATTTTCTTTATGACTGGATAATGTTTTAAATATGAAAAGCTTCTACTAAATGAATAGGAGATGAAAGAGATGCCCTTAAAAAACTATGGTGTATTAAAAGGTACAGTTGTACAATCTAAGATTGGAAAAGGGAAAACACCTCATTATCAAGTTCATTTACAAGGCGAAGCAGAAGTAGATTATCGTATTGCAATTAACGTGAAGTCGCAAAGTTATCCGTCAGAAGTTTTATATTTTGCGAGTAACAATATTCGGTCAGAGGCGATTCATATTTTACCGACATTACCATTCGGTTTTACGGAAGTGAAAAACAATGAGCCGAAAGTGGCTTTAGATTATGTAAGAGGTAATTTATTTGATTCGAAGCAAATGATTCCTTTACCTGCTGAAAAAGCAGGAGTTGATAATGATTTAAATGAAAAGATAGAACGTTATATAAAACGAGCGATAGAGGAAAAAGCAATTATTTACGCGTTTGGTGAAAGATGGGGGCCAGAAGAAGCAGTGCCTGATTCGTATTTCCACTTTAAACCTGGAAACGGCATACACGATATTCACATGAATCAAGGGAATGTAGAGAAATGGCACGGTGATGATGGTATATGGCAAGACGGGGGAATACTCATTCACTTTGAGAAGGAAGAAGAATGGGTCGGTATCTTTCTCGCATTCCAGTCACAATCATGGTGTACCGATGAAGAGGGGCATGCTCGTGTTCCGGTTGAGCATTGTGATTATAAGAAAAATAATTAATGAGAAGAGGGCGTTCAAAAAGAACGCCCTCCTTTTATTTTATAAAACCCAAAACTAACAAGTGTAGAAATACAAGAGAACAGCAGCGCCACACTAGAAAATGCAATAAGATACATATTATATTTCATCATTTTGCCGATTAGTTGGTTACTATCATACTGAAAAAGTCCTGCTATTATATTGAATAAAAATAATATGATAAACATGACGATGACACCGTCTATTGATCCTTTAATGTCTGGTTTACTTAAAGCAATATGTGCAGAAATACAAATAGCGATAAATAAAAATAACCAAAAAGAAGGGGTCAATAAATTGCTCATTGTAAACAAGCTTTTTAATAAAAAGAATGTTGATAAAAACATGTTTTGGATCATGTCTAAGTTAATAGAAGTCGATGCAACAGTTGTTTCGAGAGTCGTATTAAATAAAGAATATGACTCTGGTACGAAATAGCGCATTAAAAGTATTAAGGCAGTAATACCAGAAATAATAGGACCGATACCAATAAAGAAATTACCGATTCGTTGATATATACTTTTTTGATTGTATTGATGTTGTACGTAACCTAAAGCACCTTGACTCGTATCTGTTGGGAAGAACTGCGTTGCTACAATTTTATGACGAAATAGTATACACATAAGTGCATGTCCAATTTCATGAATAGGGACACCAATCCACGCAGTTAAAAGGAAGCCTTTCCTACCAAAAGCTCTCGACCAATACATTCGTGTGAGAGATTCTAAATAACCTAATATAAATCCAATTACAATGATGACACCAATTAAAGAAAATAATTGGATCACGCTTGTAAGGAGTGTTTGAAAAATCGAGTTTACAAAATCCACTGTCTTCATCCAATCTTTTAAAAATGTTATTTGCTCTGTTTCATAATAACATTATTTTTCTATATTACTAGCACACATAGTTTTGTTTAAAAGAAGGATTTCATATTCTTTTTTCTTGTAGTCATGTTTTATGTACAAAGTCATATATTGAATTTGTAACACCCTATAAGGTATATGCTTAAGGAGGGATGAGAGAATGAAATGTCCGGCGTGTCATACAGAAAATGCAGCGGAAGCAAAGTTTTGCGGGAATTGTGGACATTCGTTAACAGAGGAAGTGGTAGCGAGTGGTGATCAGGAAGAAGGGCAGCTATCACGCAAGGAACAAGTAAAGGAAACTCGCCCAAATGAAACAGTAGAGCAAGCAAAACAATTTGCAAGTGGCTATTTTCAGTTCTTAAAAAATGCTTTTAAATCACCATCGGCCATTATGAAAAGTGGAAATATTGAAGTGCGAAATGGAATTACAAGCCTTGTACTTATTTGTTTTTTAGGAGCATGTATTTTTTATAGATTGATGAGTGCTGGGGCAGCGGTTACGAGAACATTTGCACCAGATATACCTACTCCTACTTTCTTCGGAGAATCTGTAAAGGTCTTTTTCTTTTTATTAATTTTAACTTTCTTTGTCGGATTTCTTATTTTTGTAAGTGGTAAGATGATGCAATCATCTTTTTCTTTTCTTGAATCATTTGGTATATGGGGGACGATAGCGACGCCAGCTATTGCTATATTAGTTCTTTCTTTTCTTTTTAGTTTTTTATTAATCTTTTTCTTACCGATATTACTATCGGTGGCGGTAACTTATATGGGAATTAGTGTAATTGTATCTATAGTAAAATTAGATAACGGTGGATTAGATCTTGTTTACACTCTTCTTATCGCAAATGTTTTCATCGGAATCGCAACATGGATTGTATTTTGGTCTTACATTAACACGATAATTCAAACCTTTACTGGGGGATTCACAGGCTTCTAATGAAAAGGTGGTTGAATGGATGAATGTATGTACAAAGTGCGGAGCTCAGTATGAAGACGGTGTGCAATTTTGCCAAAACTGCGGGATGAAGAGGGAAAGTCTTGTAGTAAAGAAGAAAATGAGCGGCGGTACAAAAGTTGGCATTACACTCTTAACATTACTTGTTATAGTAATTGTTGGATTGTATTTGTATGGATCATCGTATTATAAACAGACGGCACAAGTAGACCGAATAATTACTATTTTACAAGAGAGGGACGGGGAGAAATTAGCTGAGATAATAACGGCAGATGACCCAGCCGTTATTGTCACGAGAGAGAGTTTAACACCTCTATTTTCATATATAAAAGAAAATCCATCTTACGTGAATGAATTGAAAGAATATTTGAGGCAAGGTGAAAAACAAGGGGATAGAATAGAAAGAGCAGATTTTTCTTTAACGAAAGACGGGAAGTATTTTTTTATATTTGATCGGTATAAATTGAAAGCGAAGACGTATTATGCGACTTTGCTTTCAAATGAAAAAGGGACATCTTTAAAAATGAACGGAAAAGAAATTGATAAGACAAATGACAAGAAGTTTGAGAAGCAATATGGACCGTTTCTTCCAGGAACTCAAGTATTTCAAGCGGAATATAAAAATGACTATGTAAAACTATCAAGAGAGGAAAAGGTTGTACTTATAAAACAAAGTCAAAATAATGTAACGGTAGATTTAACGTTGCAAGGGCAATATATTACAGTTCAAACGAATGCGCCTGGTGCAACATTGTACGTGAATCAAAAGCCAGTTACAGCGTTGACCGGAGAAGAAATCACGTGGGGACCGATAGCGACCGATGGAAGTGCGGCGATTTATTTAGAACGAAATGGAGAAAGCGGAAGGGAAACGACAAAGGTAGAAACGGTAACGGCACTGTCGGCTTATAACCTTCCATTCCAAAAGAAAAGTGTAGAAAAAACAGTTGTTTACAATGTTACTCCGCCACCTACTACTCATTATGTATATAATGGTTTCATCTTCCCTGATAGTGATATTCGAAAATTAACGAGTGCGGACTTAACATATTTATCGAAAGAACAGTTGAAAATTGCTAGAAATGAAATATACGCAAGGCATGGACATATATTTCAAACGAAAGATATGCAAGCGTATTTTTCAAAACAGTCTTGGTACAGAGAAAATCCGTATTTTACAGGAGTGTTAACTAATATTGAATCTTATAATGTTGAACTGATGAAATCAAGAGAATAGAGTGCATGAAAAAGGTACAGTGTATATTACTGTACCTTTTCTATGGTTTTTTAGCTGGACCAGGATCTCTTGAGAAAAAGATGTGAAAGAGGAATGTGACTTTACTTGCTCCTCCTGAGGTACTAGCTTGCACATCAGATAATGCACTAGATGTTAAAACACCTTCAGAATGAGGCGGTACTACTATTTTGAGGGCATCATCTGATTCTGAGGATGCAGTAACTGTTATTGTATCATCAGATAAGTTCAAAATTTTAACAGTACCGATTGGTAAGATGGACTTGCCAGCGTGTGATGCTGAGGCGAAGTGAGAGCCTTTCCAAATAGTTTGTGCGAAAGTCTCGTCGTTAGATAACCAAGCACGAGCGCTGTATAATGTTGCGTTAATGGAAAATTCTTGGTCAAGTGACACGGCGGGTTTCGGTTCTATCGGTTCCTCTGGAAGTTGGGCGAGAAGGCCAGGACACATGTATATTTCACCTACTTTCAATTATAACTGTTATAGCATATTAAACATGTTGTTTATAAGACACGACACTTACCTAGTAAAGCATAGTTTTGTGCACCAAATTTGTAGATTAAATTCTTTTTCTTTACAATTTAAGTAGGTGTTATTTCAATAAAATATGGAAATCGTAAAGAGTATGTAAAAAGAAGGAGTGGTAAAGTGAACTATGTCATTATTGGTGGGGATGCAGCTGGTATGAGTGCAGCGATGCAAATTGTTAGAAATGATGAAACTGCAAATGTTGTAACGTTAGAAAAAGGTGAAATCTATTCATACGCTCAGTGCGGATTACCGTATGTGATTAGCGGTGTTATCGCCTCTACTGAAAAGTTAATTGCACGCGATGTAAAGACGTTTCGTGATAAATATGGAATTGATGCGAAAGTGTGTCATGAAGTAACGAAAGTAGATACTGAAAAGAAAATCGTGTATGCAGTACATACGAAGACGAAAGATGTATTTGAATTTTCGTATGACCGTTTATTAATTGCGACCGGGGTGCATCCTGTTATGCCGGATTGGGAAGGTAAAGAGTTACAAGGTGTTCACCTTTTAAAAACAATTCCGGACGCTGAGCGCATATTAAGTACACTTGAAACGAATAAAATTGAAGATGTGACAATTATTGGCGGCGGTGCAATTGGTCTAGAGATGGCAGAAACATTTGTAGAACTTGGTAAGAAAGTAAGAATGATTGAGCGAAACGATCATATTGGCACAATTTATGATGCCGATATGGCGGAATATATACATAAAGAAGCAGACAAACATAATATTGAAATTTTAACGAATGAGAATGTAAAAGCGTTTAAAGGAAAAGCAAGAGTAGAACAACTGGAGACGGATAAAGGTACGTATAAAGCAGATCTCGTTCTAGTATCTGTCGGTGTACAGTCAAATACTGATTTTCTTGATGGGACAAATATACGTAAAAATCATAAAGGGGCAATTGAGGTAAATGCATATATGCAAACGAATGTGCAAGACGTATATGCAGCTGGTGATTGCGCCACACATTACCATGTTATAAAGGAAATTCATGATCATATCCCGCTCGGAACGACTGCCAATAAACAAGGGCGACTTGCGGGACTCAATATGGTTGATAAACGAAGAGCATTTAAAGGTACGTTAGGTACAGGCATTATTAAATTTATGAATCTGACGCTCGCAAGAACAGGCTTAAATGAAAAAGAGGCGAAAGGACTAAACATCCCGTATAAAACGGTCAAAGTAGATTCAACAAACATGGCAGGTTATTACCCAAGTGCCAAACCACTTTACTTGAAATTACTATATCACGCCGATACGAAACAATTGTTAGGCGGTCAAGTAATTGGAGAAGAGGGCGTAGATAAACGTATTGATGTTATCGCAATGGCACTCTTCAATAAAATGAGTATTCACGATTTAGAAGATGTCGACTTAAGTTACGCACCACCATATAACAGCGTTTGGGATCCAATTCAACAAGCAGCAAGGAGAGCGGAATAGCACTTTTTTAAGTGCTATTTTTTCGTTAAAGGGGAGTAATCGTTTTTGTTGAATAAAGAGGTTTGGGGAATAGTTACATATAAGGAAGGGGATCTTTAAAAATGGTTGTGGCGCTTCAAAAAGTTCAAGAATCTAAAAAAATGATTTTACGTAATTTATATTCACTATATCTACATGACCTCTCTAAGTTCACTACTAATATAACGATTGGAGCGGATGGTTTTTTTGAATACGAAGATTTGCATATGTTTTGGGGAAATGATGGAATCACTCCGTATTTTATAAAAGTTGATTATAGTATTGTAGGATTTTTATTACTATTGGAACGCCCATTTTTGAAGAAAGAAAACGACTTTAGTATTAATGATATTTTCATATTGAATCAATATAAGGGAAAAGGAATCGGAAAGAAGGTTATTGAAAATTTACTAGAAGAGAAACGAGGGCAATATTTCGTCATTGAACTTATAAAAAATGTACCAGCTGTTTCTTTTTGGAAGAAAGTATATAGAGAGCTGAAAATTGAATTTGACGAGCAAACACAGCTAATTGATGATGAAGAATGCCTCGTTCAGACGTTTAAAATATAATGAAATAGGTGCCCCTGATATATTACTGTGAAATTTAACTTTATCCTGCTATTTGCCGGGCAGTAAGACCCCCACCTCAAAATTCGGTTGGAGCAAAGAAGTTAGACGGGAGTCGGGCTGCCCATAAATGCCCGATTGGTGAGGGCTGATTAAAGTTTCACTTTATTTCGAATATACCGTTCACCCTTGAAAACATAGTACGTATCGCTTATATTGTCATATAGTATTTATTTTTTAATAAAGCAATGAACGAACCAGGGGGCACAGTATGGCAATTAACATGAATACAATCGAAGAATGGATTGCTGAGTCAAATGCAAGAAACGAAGAAGACTTAGGAAACGTTGTTGAAGAGATGAAAGAAGTATGTATCGGACTTGATAACGCGACATTAATTTATACGAAAAACGTATTTTGTTTCGGTAAGAAAGTAGAAGTATTGTTCTTCTTTCAAGATCATGTTGTTATCGGACAAGAAAAAGACGAATATATTGAGATTGAAAAATTAAAGTATGATGCCATTACAAATAGTAATTTAAAAACAAATGACAAAAATACAACGTTAGAATTAAAGTTTGCTAACGGACAATCTATCGATTTAGACAGTCTAAATGATAACTACGGTACGAAAAACTGGTTATTTGCAAGACAAATTAAGAGTATCTTTAAATTAATCTAGTGAAAAAGCAGGCCTTGAAAGGTCTGCTTTTTATTTATTTCCTATTATGCAAAGGCAACCTCTTTCTTCATAACATTTCACGCTTGTAAATCCTGTGTTATAGAATAGGTTTATTAATTCTTCAGTCGTATTACATTTCTCCATATGGTATTGAATTTTGAAAGTTTCAGCCACTAATAAAAAGGATCCGTTCGGTTGTAGGACGCGAAATACTTCTTTTATATCTTGTTCCACATCAGGCCAAAAGTAGTGTGTTTGAAAGGCGGTAATGAGATCGAAGAAGTTCGCATGATGTGGAATAGAAGAGACGCTTGCTTTTTGAACAGTTACTTTTTGTGTTTGTACATCTTTCATATTCGTATGTATAGAATCTTTCACAGCTTGATCGGAGTAATCAATTCCATATATTTTCCCAAACGGAGTTAGTCTCGAAAGCGTATGTATTGTTTTACCACCCCCACAACCAATATCTAAAATAACTGCATCTTCACGTATATGTATTTTTTGTAAAGCCCAATTTGTTAGTCTCGTATGTGCAGAGTTCATAATACAAAGCATTGAGGAACCGATTGTCCCACGAGGATTTTTCGCTTGTTTGATTAAACGTTGTAAAATGCCCAATTTAAACGCTCCTTTTATGTAAGAATATATACTCATTTCGCTTTTAATAATGTAACTCCTCTAAAAAAAGCACGCCATCAACCGGCGTGCTTCTAATTATACAAATACCCTTTTAGCCAATTACGCGCTCGATACGCCCCAACCGGAATTTGAATGAGAGACGTTTCATTGCCACCATCTATTCCGTACAATTGATCGCATGAATTTGTATCAAAACTAAGTAAAGGATGACCACCCATTCCCATGGCGGTCGCAGCTAAAACAAGTTTATGAACGAGTATACCAGCTTCCATTTGGTGAATGCGGTATCCTCTATAGCCTAATTTATTTTTATAGTACTCTTTATTTCCGACTACATGTAGACAAAGTGGTACTTGAAAAAGGTTTACGTTATCCATCGTCATACTTGATTGAAGGGAATAACGAAGATCTCCATACCGTATTGGCTGTATGGAATGCGATTTACTGTTATAAGCGTAAGCACCGTTTTCAATACCTTTTACGTTATAAAAACATCCATATAATGAGACACGTGCGTGTTCATTTAAAGAATTGCCATCAAGATCGTTGTAATAAGGGAAGGCGAGGTTCGCTTCTTGTAATAAAGTAGCAAGTGAACGAGTATCCCATTTTGTTAAAGTAAAGTCAGCATCAGGTGAATATCGCTTTTTACAAAGATGTAAGAAATCATAGGATAAACGTTCCACTTTAGGTAGCTGGACAGCGTGTGCACTGTATTGCTGTCGATTTTCTTGAGTTAATGTTTGGAAGTGTTCTGTCGATTCAATCATAGAAGCTGCGTTAACTTTTGTTATCATCGGATATTCATCTACATGCTTTGAGCGAACGAAATGCTCATGTGTTAAAGGCGGGATTTGCTGCAACAAGTCATGAGAAGTAACAGTTGTATTTTCACGGTAATCATTATGAAACCAATCTTTATGCGGTTCTGTACTTAGAGGAATAACACCATACACATTTTCCTCGCCTTCAGACAGTCCAAGTAAATGATTCATTGCTCGGTCTAGAAACTGAAAATATACTCCATTTGTGTAACCGAATTGTTTTGCACATTCAAGTAATTGTCCGATTAGAACACCACTATCTAACCCTTGAAGCCGGTATGAAAAGTTATTGTATTTAAAGAAGTTTTTCCAAAACATAGTGGATACGAATACTGCTCCAAAACAAGAATGTATGTTACAACGATTGCCGAGTGCTTCTGTAAGATAAGAATCAAAATTTCCTTCACGAAGTAAGATAAGACGGTGATGCGCGGCGTCATAATGATAAATGCCGTCTGGATAATGATCAATTTTTAAATATATATATAATTCATTTGGATATAAAGCACCCCCAGAAGGGATGAATCTTCGAAATAGAGTCGTTGTTTTATTATTTTCTAGGTTAGTAGTAGGCTGACATAATTGTGTTAAACCAAATGAGTACCAAAGATAATGACCGATTTCCTCTAAGTTAGGTTTAGTAGAAGAATTCCGCAAAGTTAATGGGATTTCTAAAGAGAGAGGGATTACTGGTAAATTTCGATATAATTTATAAGGAAGTGGTGCGTCTTCCCAGTCAATCTCTTTATCGGACGACATAATTTCATTAATAGAAAAATGGAGATGATGTAAAAAAGTATCAGGTTGCATCAAATTTCCCCCTCGCTATGAATTATGGAAAAGGATGCGGATGTGGATTTAAACTTTCATTCGTTAAAGGCTCAGCACAATATCCAAGTGTCATCGGTACGGTATACACTCTATCTAATCCTGTAACCCGAGTGAGATGGTGACCGAACGTCATCGGTAACATGCCTGGAATTATTACTTTTACACAATGTAAGCCGTTCTTTTCTATAAGGGGAACGGTTTGATCTACAACGATTACTTCAAGTCCGGATTGATGTAACCTGTTTAAAAGTTGATGAAGATCAGATGTTAAATCCATATCAAATGATTGTAATGCCCTCATTTCTTGAAACGTTTGCACCGAAGAATCTTCACGTAAAAGGAAGTGAAGACGTTCTTCTGCTTCTTTCAATCCGTACAGCATACTATGATCTTCCATTTGCGAAACAAGATATGGATCTTGTAAACAGTTTTCATATTTCTCTCTTTTTTGTTCAAGCTCTTCATCTGTTATAAGTAACATGCCAGCTATTTCGTGAATTGCACTCTTTAGAGCTCGGATTGGGTCTAAATGAGCGCCTCCCGCACAAACAACATTCATCCCATTTTCACGCGTATTTTTTGCAATGACCCATAAGCTCGGGATGCCATGTTCCATCGTCGCGTTAAAAGCGTATAATTCATACCCCGTAATCGTGTGTAACCGCTGGATCATTAATTGTAATTCTGTATCATTTGCTGAATTAAGATCAAGACGGGGAAGAGGTAATTCTGTATACCAAGTGAGTAAAAAGGCGTCACGCTCTACAATTTCTAAAATGCCGTGAAAAATTGCTTCTTCTAAACTACCACCAATTGCACATCCATTTGATGTTTCATATACGAAAGCATCTCGATGACCGAGGCTATAATAAGCGATTGATTCTGGAACTAAAAGGGGCCTGTTTTGTGATAAAGAATATCCCCATACCCAGTTTTGCTCATAATCAGGATCAAATGGTTTAAACGGAAAACTATCACGGTTGTAATGTTCATTTGTATGTACACCGAGTGTGAGGGGATTCAGTGCATGATCCTCTAAATCATGAAAACTACCATGCACATTTGTCTTTTTCCCGCGAGGTGACATACCGCAATATCGTTCTAAACCTTCTAAAATAGCAGTTGCCTCACTCAGTGCAAATGAATGAGTTCGGCCTGCAACACCTTCATTTCCGAACAGTAACGGCATGTTTATAATGACGTCAGCAAATGGCAATAAAGAATGCTGCATTTTTCCATTCAAAATACCAGTCCGGTAATCTAGATAGTCTCTCGTTAAAAATGTGTTTAGCTCATGAATAGAACGACAGCGATACGCTTCAGTACTTGTTTTTAAGCTCGGTTGTAAAGAAATCTCTGCCGCATCCGCAGTATCATCAGGTAAATTACTACATACAGGACAGAGAGGATCTGGAAGGAACGAATGCCGTATACATTGCAGGGTTTGTAAGTTTAGTAAAATGAGTTCATTTTCTAAAGAAGAATGTCCGTGAGCTAATACTTTCTCCGTTTCAGCATGAATGAGCTGGCACATTTGTAACATACCATTTTGAGTAGCGCGTACATCACGCCTCGTCTCGTTATCCGCTTTTAACGCATATTTCCGCTGTAGTTCCCACATTTCTTTTTGATCAAATCCAGCGATAAAGCGTCGTCCATCGGCACAATGGGTACATCCCGTTGCAAGAGGGTCAATGTAAGGACCGATAACGCCTTCACCAAATGAAGTAAAAGCACGAAGCCACGGAATATGGTTCGAACGAAATGTCAGCTCAGCATCATGATGAATAGTAGAAGGAGAGCCGTCATGTAATACGAGAGCGAGGTGAATATTTTCAGGCATTTCGTCTGTAATTGTATGTTGGCGAATGATGGAATATTGTTTGCATAATTGATCATGTACATAGTCTGCAAGTAGGCCATCTCCTGTAAGTAATATATTTTGAATCATAGACCGTCCTCCTTTGCAATTAATACCCCGTATACACCGTCTAAGTTGTCTCTTAAAAATGATTCAATAGCTAAATCAAAAACGAATGGATAAAAATTATTTTCTGCTAAATTTTGTAAGGCAACTTGTAAAGACTGTACGCCTGGAATTTCTTCCTCTTCTTGTATTGCTACTCTAACAGAATCCGTACTATATAAAACAACGGATGATTCCGGCAAAATATTAGCTTTATAAGGAATCTCTTCATTTTGAATATGAAGGAGTGCTTGTTGCAGAGCGTTTCTTAACGCCAATGTGATATTAATATTTGCCGCACCGTACCATCTATCATTTATGCCGATCCAAATGACAGGAAAACCGAGTAACTCCTCACTCATTCCCACTTTAGGTATCTCATGAATTGTAGAGAGAGCATCATAGTAAAACCTACAATGTTTATCATGAATTTCGGTTAAATCAAGCTCTGTAACCTCTTCTAGCATATGTGATTGGCGTTCACACAACTTATTATTTAAATGTTTTTGTAGTGCACGGTATACACCTTCTGTCATCGTTTCCCCAGCACCAATACCGATATCAGTATGTTCGGGGATAAGACGATGAATCATTTCAGCTACATACGTTTCAACTCCTGTTAAACCAGCTTCGCGGCGTGCTTCATTATGAGTTAAACCACCACAAGTTATAGTAGGAAGGGGAGAGGTAGGTCCGTCTGATAATGGATTTGCAACTTGAATATAGCATTGTGATAAAGGTAATTGGTGCAAATCTTGTTCATCCCACATGTGGAATATGCCAGCTTCTTTAGAAGTTAATGTATCAAAAAAACGAAAAAGTTCAGTTGAAGTATATTGTCCAGAACGATGGGCAAGGTTTTCTTGAAGATTTTGCACTGTATCAATTGTAAAGGTTTCATCGGTTGCGAGAAGATGCTTTATAAAAGGGTGCCACTTTCCTTCAAGTGTTTCAAAGTTTAATAAAAAGAATTGAGGATTATGCTGCCGGTGTAAATCGTCAGCGACATGTTTAAACAATTCAAAAACGATAATATTTGCTAACATTGCAGATGTGATTGGTGAGAAAGGCTCTGGCGGATTTTCATTTTGTAAAGTAGTTTCGTGTAGACGATGCCATGCGGATTCCCAGCATTCTTCACGATCTGCTATTACGACAGGACCAGCTAAACCGACTCTTGATAAGCAAATAGCTGGTATGAAATTTTTCCCCTCATCTCTACAAATAGCATGTATTGCTCTTAAACTTTCAATATCTCCATTTTGAGAAACGTATAAAATCCAGTCGAAAGGCTCGAATACTTCATGTAAAGGACGATCCATTGTCGTATCTATTTCTTGAATAATTACATTGTCATCAAGTTCATATGCACGTTCTACTAGTTCATGAATTCGGTCGTAATTTGTTTCCGTATAATCTGTGACAAGGTAATGAAATTTAGGTAATCCGGATTCTAGTAAAGAAGAAACTAAGGAAGTAAGCATATCCCCAGAACCAATTATAAGGACATTTGCCGCACGATACGTCTCGAATTTTAAAGCGCCTGAATGAGAATCGGCTTCTAAAAATTCAATTTGAGAAGCGTACCTGTCGAGTAACGCACTGTTTAATTCATGAGGAGCATCTTGACTTACATCACGGACGAAACCATTTTCATATAAAATCTCTCCAATTTCAAATACACGATTTTGATAGGGGAGAGGGAGACCATCGGTTATTTCTGTCAAAGAATGATTACCGTTAAACATAGGCATTAATTTCTCAATCCAGTCATAAATTCCATCACCATCCATACGGAATGAACTGGAGTTATTTCGAAAGTAAACACCCCCGTTTGAATCGGGGAGGAAGAAAGTATCCTTATTTGCTTTAAGTTTTGCATGAACTGGAAGGTTATTCATGTTTATCCCCCTTACGCTTTAGGCATACATTATTAGTCTATGTAGTGTGATTTGTCCCGTATGAACACAATAAAAAAAGGCTGTAGAATGGTTCATTCTACAGCCTTTAATAGATTAATAATCTATCAACCTTCTAATAATAATGATTTTGGATCTTCAAGCATATCTTTAACAGCAACAAGGAAGCTAACTGCTTCTTTACCATCAACAATACGGTGATCGTAAGATAGTGCAAGGTACATCATCGG
>Ga0213824_1000197_pt1 | contig 52568 bp, 58 predicted proteins | sample MC6MC0906MG_FD_179892 | JGI IMG/M metagenome (GOLD analysis project Ga0213824, IMG submission 179892) | Enriched soil aggregate microbial communities from Iowa State University, Ames, United States - MC6-MC0906-MG | ecosystem: Environmental > Terrestrial > Soil > Unclassified | place: USA: Iowa...
TATCTTGGTGAAGGTTGCGGAAAACCGCACTTAGTGGCGTCATTCAGTGGTACCCCGGTGAGAGAAGACAGATGCAGATCGCACTATCGTAAGCGGACTACACCGACGTCTCCACCGAGAAATCGACAGTGATTTAAGAGCTAGCGAATATAGTTTTTGCGGGCTAGTGAGGGGTGAATACCTATGCAAAAGTCTGCTGAAAGACGTTGCCGTACACATCCAGTCATCGCAGGGATCGGGTAGATGACTTCCCCGGACGCTTGCTGTCCTTTTGCCTACGCGAAGTGTTTGATCAATGATCCACGTACGGGCCGACCCTCTGCACAACCAGGTCAGTTGGCTCGTCTACATTGTCGAAACTATGCGAATCAGGACAGCAGACTCTCGTTAGATCGTTCGGGGCGCGCACCCGAACGATGAGCGGGATGCCGCCTTCTCACTTCTAAAGTGAAGGCGGCAGGTGAGGGTAAGAGTCCTTGGGGTCAGTCATATTTGCGATGAACATCAGTGCTGATGTGGAGTGTCCGTAGGATCAACGATTTGAAAAATCTTGCCCTGGTTCCATGCATCTGCGCCTGGCGCAACGACGGGCGTCGGTATGTCCGCTCGAGCTTTCTTCTTCTGCGCGCTATCTAACCCGAATCGACGACCCCGATCTGCAACCATCTGTGGATCCGCTTGCCCGTCTGCTGTAAAGCCCATCATGAGCTGAGGAACGCCAAGGGGCAGGTCTTTATTGAGGTCGGTATGCCAGGTGTGCCACGTCTTGCCGTAGGTATGGACGAGTTTTTCCATCAATGCATGCTCGGCTACCTCAGGGATCCCAGGCGCTACGAGCTGACCTGATTTCACTTCGTGAACATGACTGTGCCAAAGCGCTTGTTCGGCTTTGGGAAGACCTGCGAACAATTGTTCGCTGATGATGTACTCGACCCCCATCAGCTTGGCGTCCTTACGATTGCCATCGTAGATCACGCACTGGATAACTTCCTCGTTGAGAATCGCGCAGTAGTGGTGTGCCTCCATCTGGGCGTTCATGTGGCCGTTGTAAAAATGGAAGCCATCCAGATACGCATTCAACGCGTCTATCGGCGGACGTGATTGAAGTAGTGCAGCACCGGCATCAAGGGACTGCGTGGCGGGCGATTTGGTATTGCCAGGCGCGATTACGTTAGAGGGCGAATTGTTACCCGAACATGCGACGAGAATGGGAGCTAACAACGCCATGCTCATCGTGTTGACCCTATAGGCTTTGCGTAATCCACTCATTCGAGAGTCCCTTCAGTCGATTTAATTTAATGCGTGCCTTGTCGCTTGAATAGCTTTTCAGCACGCCATGCAGTGGCAGCGATATGGATATCCGCCAAGCAAAGAAAGTTTTTATCTGCGGGGAAATTGCCGACGACAGGTGCTATTTCAGTCATTTTTCGTGCGCTTTATGCCGCCGGTCGCGACGGATAAAATCTAATTAAATTATCGTGCCGAGTAGTCCTTCAGATAATCGTGGGCGTCGCACTGGGTGAGTTACCGAATGAGTATCGATGCCTGTTGCCCATTAGTTTCCTACTGATCTTTATAGGCCCTAAGGAATGATGAGGAGGCCGTGATAGAGATCGAATCAAACTCCGTAACGTTTGTTCCCCCCAGAGTTCATGAATTTCTACCGCCCCTTGGCCCTATGCAGACATATCTAGCCTGACGGAATGGTTCCACTTTGGAGACTACGTAGTAGTTGGTATCTGCGCGGAGGCTTTGGACGATACCCGACCCGTCGGCAAGATATGTGAACTTTAGTCATACGCGAATTTCCATTGCTTGAGAGTGAAGCCACCTAGCTATCAGCCCGGTGATCGGCTGTCTCAACCTCAAGCCAGGAAGTTTAACGTGAAGACCTTGACCCCCAAGACCTCCCTGCGCCGCGCCGTCACCGGCCCGATGCTGTTTCTATTTATTCTCGGCGATGTTCTCGGGGCGGGCGTTTATGCTCTTGCCGGGACAATTGCGGGAGAGGTAGGTGGCGCAATATGGGTGCCCCTGCTACTCGCTCTGTTTTTCGCGATGCTTACTGCCGGTTCCTACGCAGAGTTGGTGACAAAATACCCTCACGCGGGCGCCGCTTCGGTTTTCGCTGAGAAAGCGTTCGGGTCACCGCTCATTTCTTTTCTCGTGGGCTTTTGCATGCTTTCTGCTGCTGTCACAAGCGCGGCAGGTTTGTCCTTGGCGTTTGCGGGCGATTACCTAGCGGCGCTCATCCAGGTACCACCTCACATTGCGGCGCTGCTGTTCCTTGTCGTTATCGCGCTCCTGAATGCAAGGGGGATTAAAGAGTCCCTTGGAGCCAACCTAGTGATGACAGTCATTGAGCTGTCAGGCCTTCTCTTGGTCGTTGTCGCCGCAGCGTGGTATTTCCGCACAGGCGAGGCAGATTTGGGTCGCAGCCTGGAGTTCAAGCCAGGAGTCAGCCCGATGTTAGCCGTTTTGGGGGCGGCATTGATCGCCTTCTATTCGTTTGTAGGATTCGAAACGTCCGCCAATCTAGCGGAAGAAATTCGAGACGTTAGAAAAGTTTACCCGCGCGCATTATTTGCTGCATTGGTAACCGCCGGAGTCGTCTACATGGCTGTCGGAGTCGCCGCATCTTCCGTACTGCCCATGGAAAAGCTGGTGGCAACCTCGGCTCCCCTTCTTGAAGTGGTTCGGGCTTCAGGTTTAAACATTCCGCCTCGCGTCTTCGCCTTCATTGCATTGATCGCGGTGGCCAATGGTGCGCTCCTTACGATGATCATGGCCAGCCGTCTAACTTACGGCATGGCCTGTCTCGGGATCCTGCCAAAGGCGCTGAGCAGAGTGCTGCCTCAGAGACGCACCCCGTGGATAGCAATCATCGCTACCACCCTCGTAGCTATTGGACTCACGCTGACGGGAACTCTAGCTACGTTGGCTGAAACCGTCGTCCTGCTCCTGCTGTTCGTATTTCTCTGCACTAATTTGTCCGTGTTAATCCTGCGCCGTGACGAGGTTGCGGAAGATCACTTTCGGGTGCCTACGTGGGTTCCGGTAGTTGCTATCGTCTCGTGCTTGGTACTGCTCAGTCAGCAAAGTCTGGAGACATGGATGCGGGGAGGGGCCATGATCTTGATAGGCAGTCTGCTGTTCGCGTGTTCAAGGGTCGCGCTACCCGCACCAGCGGAGCCCAGCTAACCCATTAAGTGCATTCGAGCCAGTTGAAAAAGCGCCTGCGATTGTCATCAAATTATTGGCTAAAACTACTGAAGGGGGCGAGCGCATTTGGCAACTGGCGCTTCTCATGTGAAAACTTACCTGGAGCGACGAGTGCTCAATGGCGTTGACCAGATGTTATGATCACATCGTAAGCAGCGCGCTTCCTGCTCCTTGTCGATAGATTGCGCGAAACCGCACTTCACGCAGCAGTAGAGTGCTGAAGCGGGAGCTTGCTGAAATTCAGGTCGATGCTCTTCAGGAAGGACTGATAGGCCAGGGTAGAGATCTTTCTCGTCATGGAAATAAAGACTGAGGTCTCCATCAGTTTCTACTAACCCTAATCTCACTTGTCCTAGATGCTCAACGCCTTGTTGCCTAAGCTCCATTAATAATTCGCTATTTGACATGTTGAGCGTTTCGAATGCTTTCATCTCGAACATTCCGTTGCTTATCACGGTAACCGGCAACCCATCGATCCAAGCTTCAAATTTCTTGCTCTTTGTCATAGCCAGAACAATCATGCGGTAAAGTAGCAAAAGAGTCAGGAAGACTACTACGACCGGCAGTAGTGGTACATCATGATAGAACGATACGTCTCCCGCAGCTGAACCCAGCGTTAGAATTACAACGAGCTCAAATAGCGAGAGTTGTCGTATCCCTCGTCGGCCACTTGATTTTAAAAAAAGAAAGACCGCTAAAAAAGCAAATGTAGCCCGAAAGCCTACCTCTAACAAAAATGAGAGGGGGAATTCATCTATCAACATCCGCTGTATATCAAAAGGTGTCATGATTACCTCTGTGTTCTTTTTGTAATGCCTAGGGGGTGAGTGATCCTGCAGAGATTAGATGCTTGTTAAATTTAACTGGCACCCTTACAAATTTTTCCTGACCTAAAATCAGACTAACCAACTAATCCTGTTTTGAACACAAAAGGGTTTACGAATTCCCCCTTTTTCGTTCAGGTTGTTTGTGACTTGCTGCGTCTGCAGCGCTCTGAGCAGTAGCGCACGCCGTCCCAGCAACGAGCCCGTTTCTTTCGCCATGTGAAAGGAAGCGCACAGGTAGCACACGTTTTTACTGGAAACTCTGACTTTTTCAATTGGCGTACTTGATATTAAGTTCGTATGCCCATACCTGGTCGAACCGTAAAACGGAGCGCATCTTAAGCGCAGATCAATAGTCCTGAAACTCGAGACAATAGATATCTTTTCATAAACTTACTTTGAGCGTCTTACATAAGTCCTCCAAGACAAAAGGAGAGAGGTCGTGTCTAAACTTCATTCGGAAAATCGTGAGAATAACTCGACATTCAAAAACTTTAAAATCCAGTGGGCTTTGATGAGCGCCTATGAACGCTTCGAGCAACTGGTGGTGCTGACGCTGAGCCTGATCATAGCGCTGGTGATCGTTATCGCCGTGTTGCAACTCTGCAGGAATGTAGTGCCCCTTTTGATAGGAGGAGCTATTGATCCGCTGGATCACAACGCATTCCAAGCGCTATTCGGCTCCATTTTCACGGTATTGATTGCCTTGGAATTCAAGCATTCGATAGTGCGACCCGCCCTCAGGCGAAACAGCGTCGTGCAGGTGAGAACCGTATTGATGATTGCATTGCTGGCCCTGAGCCGAAAATTTGTCATCCTGGATTCGGCCGTTACTCCGGCTTCAACCATCGCGGCGCTAGGTTTCGCGACGTTGGTACTCGGCCTGCTTTGCTGGCTTTTGCGGCACCGCGACCTGTCTGAGTAGCAAGCTGTCCCCCAGTAGCTGACGAATTCGCTCGCTGCAGGAGCGTTCTGGCCTGGGAGAATAGGTTCAAGGTGCATCACTCACCAATGGCCTGTTGGCAATCGAGTTGCTTCGAGTTATCCCCGAAGAGGCCAAGCCAAAACGCATCCAGATCGGTACGGCCGGCAAGCCAGACCAGCGTCAGGTAAGCCTGCAATAATTTTGTTCAAGGCGCTCTCCGGAGCGCCTTTTTTCTTCTACTTTAATCAACCTCAGAGGCGTGCAAGTGTTGAGGTTCAGCGCCCAAGTAATTCGACCGCTAGCCTTTGGTTTTCTTCGGGTCGGCGCTCCGAGGATACGTGCGCTCTTCCTGGATCGAACCGTCTTCCTTATGGATCTTCAGCGATGCTGTTTTTCCATCAAGAAACTCAGTAGCAAGCTTTATGATCTCGGCCTTTGTAGTGGCCGTTTTCGACGCTCGTTCTGCGCCTTGCTTCTTTAATGCCCAACCGTATTCAGTGGGCGTGATGTGGTAGTTATCCATCTCATTTCTCCTGCAGTGGGTGCTACTTAAGCCCGATGCGTTTGCGCATTTGGGCCGTGATGGTTTGCTTTGTTTTAGGTATATCAGCCCACGGATCGACGTCCAGTTCACCTAGACGTTGATGGAGGTTTTGTATGTTCCAGACGTTAGCGCCTTTGATCTCTTTCAGCTCATCTCGGAAGATCGGCGCTGACACTGGCAGTCCATCACGAGTACGTGCCGAATAGGCGCAGATCGTGGTCGCGCCCAAGCCGTTGCGCAGATAGTCGATGAAGATCCGTCCCACGCGATTTTTGGGGCCAGAAACTGCAGAGAATCGATCTGGAAGCAGATTGGCGATATGTTTAACAATCGAGTGGCTAAAGCTTTTCACCGTGTCCCAGTCTGCTTTCGGCGTCAAAGGGACGACAATGTGGATGCCCTTACCGCCGCTGGTTTTCAGGAAAGATTTAAGCCCTAGTTCATCCAGTACCGTCAATGTCAGCTGGGTAGCCTCCACCATGCTTTTCCATGGCAGTGCAGGATCGGGGTCAAGGTCTAGGATAAATCGATCAGGGCGATTTAGATCCTTGGATACGGCGTTCCAGGTATGCAGCTCAATCGTGCTCATCTGAACCGCGCCTATCAGTGCCTCAATGTTGTTGATCAACATCACAGGGTGACCCGTCTCTTCTTTGCCGATGATTTCGATCCCAGGGATTGCCAGACGCTCTGCATTCTTCTGAAAAAATAGCTCTCCGCCGATTCCGTCTGGAGCGCGCACCAGCGCGACAGGGCGATTTAGTAACTGCGGCAGAAGCCAGTCAGAGATGCCAATGTAGTAATCCGCTAAGTCACGTTTGGTCGAGCCGCTACTCGGGTCAATCACGCGGTGGGGATGCGTGAGTCGGATCTTGGTTGATCCATCTTCGCCGGCTTTACCTTTGGCTTTCACTTCAGTCGATTGTTCTTCTTCTGACTTTCTCTCGACTTCTGGGGCGGGGGCAGGGCGTTCTTCGATAATCGACTTTGCAGGTTTATCATTGCGAAGGCCTTGGAATACTGCGTGTCTTACGGAACCATCCTTTGTGATTTCTGCAAAGGCGACCTCTGCGAGCAGCAACGGCTTCAGCCAATGCACGTCTTTTGCTTCGAATCCGGTGGGAGGGTTTACGACAGCAGGCTTCTTGGCTTCAAGGGGGGTTAACTGTTCGTAGATCGTATTCAGTGTTACCTGGTTGAATCCAGTACCGACTTTGCCAGCGTATTTGAGCTCGCCGCTGTCTACTTCGTGCAGACCCAATAGCAGAGCCCCGAACTTACTGCGCGAACCCTTTGGCTCGGTATAGCCGACGACTACAAACTCCTGTCGACGTTTACATTTGAGCTTGATCCAGTCGCCGCTGCGACGTGATACGTAGGGACTGCCAACGCGTTTGCCGATGAGGCCTTCCATTTGCATTTGGCAGGCGCTGTTCAGCAGTGCCTCCGGCGTTTCGGCGAAGTCTTCCGAATACCTGAGTACCTCATCCTCACTGCGCTCTAGAATCTTGGATAAGGCTTCGCGGCGTTGCTCTACCGGCACCTCGCGTAAATCCATGCCGTTGAGAAAAGGCATGTCGAAGAGGTAGAAAATGATGTTGCCGCTGCGGCCTAGCTCAAAGGCATTTTGGAGAGCCTGAAAATCAGGAACGCCTTGCTCATTGGCAACAACCATTTCGCCATCCAGCCAGCCCGATTCCAATGCGAGGCCAGCAATCGCTTCCGCCTGGCGGGGGAGCTTATGAGTCCAATCATGGCCATTGCGAGTGAACAACTGCACTTTACCTTTATCCACCCTAGCCATGATGCGGTAGCCGTCGAACTTGATCTCATATCGCCAATCACCATCCGGGGCGGAATCCACTAGCGTGGCCAGTTCAGGCTTCAGACTTTCAGGAAGATCAGATGGGTGAGCACTTTCAAGCTTGCTGTTTCCAGGCTTAGCGCGTGGCGCAGAATCTTTCACAACAGGCTTTGGCGCAGCAGATTTTCCTGAGCGTTTCTTCTGCACGATAGTGCGCTCGGTCAGTACGCTGTGTGATTCTGCTTTCACAATGTCGTAATCGCTTTCTGACCGAGCAAACTCATCCTGATGTTTGATCAGAAACCACTGCTCCTGCTTGCCAGGAATGTGCGTTTTGACCAAATTCCATATGCCACCAAGCTTTTCGCCTTGCAACACGAATTTCAGTCGACCTTTAGCGTAGGCCTCAGCGGGATCAGATAAGGGTTTCCAGATACCGCGATCCCACACAATGACGTCGCCAGCTCCGTAATGGCCCTCAGGTATCGTCCCTTCAAACGTTGCATAGTCGAGAGGATGATCTTCGACATGTACGGCCAGTCGCTTAGATTTGGGGTCGAGAGACGGGCCCTTGGGCACTGCCCAACTTTTCAGGGTGCCGTCGAGCTCAAGGCGAAAGTCGTAATGCAGCCGAGTCGCGTCATGTTTTTGTATGCAAAACTTCAGCGCAGCCGTTTCAACGGTTTTGTTCTTTGCTGGCTTACGCTTTGTTGCGGAACCCGACGGTTCTGAGGTCGCATCGAAATCACGCTTACGATTGTATTCATCAAGAGTGTCAGAGGTTTGCGATGCTGTTTGCGCGTCGCTTGCGTCGTTCTTTGGCTTCCTTTTTGACCTGGTTTGTCGGGATGAGATCTCAATCCATGTCGGAGCGTGATCGCTGGCATGCTCTTCACCTCGAACCCATGCATCCACGCCGGCGTTCTTCAAGTAGGGAGCAAGCACCGGGTTCAGCAGAAGATGGTCGATGCGCAAACCGGAATTTTTCTGCCAGTGCTGACGGAAATAATCCCAGAACGTGTAAACCCGCTCCTCCGGATGCAGGTGCCTCACAGAGTCGATCCAACCTTGGCTCAACAGCCTTTGGAAACATTCGCGGCTTTCCGGCTGAAGGAGGGCATCCTTCAGCCATGAGCGGGTGTTGTAGATATCAAAGTCGGTGGGCACAACGTTGTAGTCACCTGCGAGAACAACAGGGTGTTCGCTGGCTTGTAGTGTTTCTGCATGGGCAATCAGATGCTCAAACCACCTCAGCTTGTAATCAAATTTTGGCCCCGGTTGCGGGTTTCCATTTGGGAGATACAGGCACCCGACGATGACACCATGGACAGCAGCTTCTAGGTATCGAGACTGCGTGTCGCCTTCAGCCCCGGGCAGGCCTTTGTGAGTCAGAAGGGGTTCGGAATCGCGCGCAAGAATGGCCACTCCGTTCCATGCGGCTTGGCCATGGTGCAGTGAACCATAACCCGCCGCCTCAAGATCGCCTGCCGGGAAAGCTTTGTCCTGTGCCTTCAGTTCCTGCAGACATACAATGTCCGGTCGCTCCTTCTCAAGCCATTGCAGAAGGTTAGGCAAGCGCGCCCCTATGCCGTTGACGTTGAATGTGGCGATCTTGAGGTTTTGCATTGCCCGAACTCCTCAACTTACCTAATGATTCTCAGGGTTCACACGTACGCTGCTTTTTTGGACTGCCCACCCTGTACGTCATGGGTATCTCCTCATTCAGTGGGCGATTCTGTGTCAATGTAATCGGGGACTTTGGCGAGCTCAAAGTGGCGCTTTTGGTCGGAGTTCGGCACTGGATTATTAGGTAGGGGATCAAGCTTCTGAGTTTGGCCAGTCGCCAATGCTCGCTCTACTGCTAGCAGAACCCGAACGTCCCTAAAGCCTTCTTCACCACTTGGCTCTGGTGCTAAATTATTCAGGATGCAGTCGGAGAAGTAAGCTGTTTCCCCCGCGAACTGGTCTACCACGGGATGCGAGTGCTTTTGGGTTTGATCGCCGACAGTGGCGCGGTAGGTAATACCTACACCCTCGCCGTAACCGAAACAGGGAGATGCTTCGATTTCGCCTTCAGTACCAATGAGCTGGAAACGTTCGCTGCTTGGAAGGGTGTAGCTGATGGTGAATTGCGCCATGCGCTCTTGGGAAAACCTAAGGCATACGCTCACCGTATCGGGGGTTCTTAATTTACTGCCGGGTGCGGTCGTACCGACCGCGCTGACCTCAATGGGCTCATCACCAAATAGCTGTCGCACCATATTCAGCGGGTACGGCCCCATATCCAGTACGGGGCCTGCTGCAGAGCCGTTCTGCATCCGATGATTCGTTGGTTTCACCGTCTGTGTGAATGTCGACGTGAACAGGCGAGGTCGCCCGAAGTCGCCGGCATGCACGCGCTCGATCATTTCAAGAGTGCCTGGCTCAGAGTGTAGGCGGTAAGCAATCATAAACTTTGCATTCGAGCGTTGCGCCGCTGCGAGCATCGCTTCGCAATCATCCTCGTTCGCGGCCATCGGCTTTTCCAACAGCACATGTATGCCTGCTTCCAAGGCGGGTACTACAAATTCACGGTGCAGGAAGTTGGGCGTAGCGACGTAGACGGCATCAATTTCACCGGATGCCAACAACTCGGGGTATTGCGAATAGCTGTAGCTTTTCAGGTCGTAGCGTTTGGCGAGCTTGTCTGCCTTGATTGGGTCACCCGTTACAAGGGCAGTCATGACGGAATTTTCTGTCTGTCCGATCCCTGGCATAAAGGCACCTTGGGAAATCGATCCGCCGCCGACCACTGCGTAACGAATTTTGCCGTTCAAATCGGGCATGTGAGCCTCCTTGTGTTTAGGCAATCAACGTGTCGCCTGCTAAATGTCGGCCATCATAGAAGCCTGGAGTTCCATCTACGTGCAGATGGAAACCAGGTACCGATTCAAAATTGTCATTGCAGGCGACGTTTTTCGGGAGCCTACGAGCAAGCGCCGTCGTCAATGGCTGGAGCCATTACGCCAATACCAGTGATGAAATCAGTGTTGATGCGGTGTGTTCGTCGGATCCACTATCTGAAAAACCTCACCCTGACTCCACGCATCCGCGCCTGGCGCAACGACGGGCGTCGGTATGTCCGCTCGAGCTTTCTTCTTCTGCGCGCTATCCAACCTGAATCGACGATCCCGATCTGCAACCATCTGTGGATCCGCTTGCCCGTCTGCTGTAAAGCCCATCATGAGCTGAGGAACGCCAAGGGGCAGGTCTTTATTGAGGTCGGTATGCCAGGTATGCCACGTCTTGCCGTAGGTATGGACGAGTTTTTCCATCAATGCATGCTCGGCTACCTCAGGGATCCCAGGCGCTACGAGCTGACCTGATTTCACTTCGTGAACATGACTGTGCCAAAGCGCTTGTTCGGCTTTGGGAAGACCTGCGAACAATTGTTCGCTGATGATGTACTCGACCCCCATCAGCTTGGCGTCCTTACGATTGCCATCGTAGATCACGCACTGGATAACTTCCTCATTGAGGATAGCGCAGTAATGGTGGGCCTCCATCTGGGCTTCCATGTGGCCGTTATAAAAATGGAAGCCGTCCAGGTACGCATTCAATGCGTCTATAGGAGGGCGTGATTGAAGCAAGGCCGCGCCGGCATCAAGGGACTGCGTGGCGGGCGATTTGATATCGCCAGGAGCAACAACATTGGAGTCCGAGTTATTGCCTGCGCAAGCAGTAAGCAAAGCGATAAAGACTGCGAGAAGGAATGGGAAGACTGCTTTGATAGCAGCCCGATATATGACGCTGTTCATTGACGATTCCTTTCTATCAATTATTCCAAACGAGACGGTTTGGAAGCTGTTTTGAGATTCTTAACTGGCCGCAGTGAGAGAGTGAGATCCACCCCGCGCTCCGTCTCTTGCTAATGACAGCAACTGGCTGTGCTGCACCCATCCTGAGTTCACGGTGTAGCTATTTCAGTCCAGTTAGGTGCCGCAGACTCCTTCCATCTCACGTCTGAAAGGCCATACTGCTCAGCCTGCGGTTTCGACACTAGCTTCAAAGGAGGTCGACCAGGTTTGGGAATTGGAGAGATACCGGCGTCACAGCTTGCCCAGTGCCAGGCATCTGCATTGCGCATCATTTTGGATCGAATGATGAATGACTTTCGCTCGCCGTGGAGCTGGTATTCGATGATGTAGAGATCAGTATTCATAAAGCCTCCGTAACGTCCATAAGGATCGAGTCGTTGCATTAGGAAAAATTCAACTCCCTTTTGGCTATTTCGAACGCGTATGGATTTGTATGAATGTGCGTCACTCAAATCGAAGGTTAAACGGTTCACTTGGAAAAAAATCCGGGCGAGTAAGCACTTTTACGTTACGCGGCTACTCCCAATTGAGCCCTGATTTTCAACGTGGGCTGAAGGAGCCCCTCTGATGATTTCCGCGCTTGAGCTTAGACATATTATTGAATGCGGTTTTCTGCCGCTGTCTTGCCATTGCACCGTCAACCCTGACGGGTAGTTGATGATCAAAGTATTCGAGCCGACCTCTGGTCGTGTTGACCTTCTAGTCACCTCAGTAACAACCAGCGGCCTGAACTCAAGTCGCGCAATCGCGAATTTGATCGGGGAGCTGCGCAGTGAGATGACAGAGCGTTCAGTGAGTTTTTCCAAAGCACACAGTGGGCAGGGCAGAGTCGAAAATTCCGTTCCTAAAATAGGGAGATAGAATCTATCAAGATCCAATCGCCGTTAGGCCCCATCGCTCGGGCGGGATTACTAACTCCCACCTATTCCGCGAGATGAGTGTCCTCTAGGAATGAACGCCCTAAATCCGCGTGAGGGGACGACCAGGTTGTAGCAACGCGGCTACTGAAAGAACCAACTCATCCAATGACCAGGGTTTGTGCAAATAGATCGTCGCTGAGAGAATGGTTGTGAGGTCAAGGGCATATCCAGAAGTAAGAATTGCTTCAATTGATGGCCATCTGCCTTTAACCATTCCAACAAACTCTGTTCCTTAAATCTGCCCAGGTACACCATGATCCGCAATCACCATGCGACATTTCTCATGAGCCTGAAGGAGGTAGGTTATTGCATCATCAGCCGAATCGAAATGCCGTACAGTTGCTCCAAGCTCAGGGACGATTTCTACCATTAGCAGCCGCAGCGTTGGATCGTCTTCTACGACCACTATTTCTCCTTGAACCGGTAATAGCCCTTCCCAATTTACTTTCACTCTAAAAGCCCTCAGCCGGTTGATATCCAGCGTTTGCGAATTCATCTTGAGTGTAAACGCAAACCCAAGTTCTGCCTCGGGTCATTAAAGGTTCAGACGACAGTGCTCCGTAGTGTCCCATGATATCGGCTTCGCTTGGGCTTTACGCGGGATGACCTATTCAGGCTTTCCGATTGCCCAATGCTTGATCAACCCACCAGCCGTGCCATGAACTGGGTCATGTGTGGGAAATGGCAGGGTAGCGATATTCTCAAGCTGCGCCTTGCTAGGGGCTTCACGTTGGATATCTGCGTGCTGGCCAGGTGGGTATGCACCTACGACGAGAAAGTCTTTGGTAGATCCAATATTGCAATGGCCCGTCCCAGCAGGAATGAGCAAGACATCTCCTGCATTAACGTCCACTACATGGCCATCTGGCCCGCCCAGCATTAACCTGGCTTGGCCACTCACAACACCCAATACCTCATGTCCCTCGGTGTGGTAGTGATGGTAGTCGTAGACGCCGTCCCGCCATTGTGGGGGCCAGCCATGCGCTGAAAATGTTTTCTCAAAAAGTGCTGCCGGATCATCTTCAGTGATGGTGAACGCACTTTCATAAATCAAGATCGGCAGGAGAGGGTTATTCGGCACCCAGTCATTTGATTTGAGCATCAGTGTCTTCAGGTTACTTACCAGCTGGCGAGTATCTTTCATCGAAGCATCTCCCGCATGGGCAATCACATCGCTTGAATGTAGGACGGATAGCAGGATCCCATATTCCTACATGGGGTTGGGCCAAGGTGAACGTTCATTCCCCACTCTAGAGCGGGTTGAGGTCGCCCCAGATACTTTAAACCTTCTGCATGAGCGCAGTGTCGATTGCTGAAGACTCTGTGCCAGGCTGAGGGAATGTCGATGATAGGGATCGTGATACCTGCCCATAACGAAGAAAGGCTTATAGGCGATTGCCTGAACGCCGTGGTGATTGCCGCTGAGCATCCTTCTCTTCAAGGGCAACCGGTCGAGATACTCGTCGTACTGGATCATTGCTCCGACAACACGGGAGCAGTGGTAACAGCGAAGGGGATAACGTCGGTAGATGTCTGCTTTCGAAACGTGGGTAAGGCAAGAGCCGTTGGGGCTGAGCAGTTACTTAAAGCAGGTGCTCGGTGGCTCGCATTCACGGATGCCGATACCGTTGTACCGCCTGATTGGCTAGCGCGCCAGATTGAGTTTGGAGCCGACGCGGTGTGCGGAACGGTTGAGGTGGACAGCTGGAGTGGATATGGAGAGGCTGTTCGTACCAAGTACCTCGCGCTGTACCAATTCATCGAGAATCATCGCCACATCCATGGGGCCAATCTTGGACTGAGTGCCGAGGCCTATCGGAATGCTGGCGGGTTCCAGCATTTGATTGCGCACGAAGACGTTCAGCTGGTTGCAGACCTCGAGAGGATTGGCGCGCATATCGTCTGGACAGCCACCAACCCTGTGATCACCAGTGCGCGCCGGGACTATAAGTGTAGTGGTGGATTTGGCGACTATCTGGCTTCCCTTATGCCTCCCAATACGCACATTGGAGCCGAGCCTTCCATAAGTCCTGATTCAAGCCTCGGAGCGGGGTGACCTTTGGACTTGATCGATTGGGTGCAATGGCCCGCTATGGTCGTGACCGTCATCTCGGCTTGGTTTATCGGATCTCAACAACCGCGCCGACGCATGATTGCCTTTTGGGGGTTCATCCTCAGCAATGCGTTATGGGTTGTATGGGGATGGCACACAAATGCTTTCGGATTAATCGTGCTCGAGTGCATTTTGCTGGGTATGAACGCACGCGGGTTCAGGAAAAATCAACGCGGGAGGCAGGCCTCCGGTTGAATCGTCATTACTGGTTCTGAAAGTTCTTTTTACAACCGCGCAGGTTCATCGAACAGAGGCAGATCTGCAGTACGATCAATGCATAGGCCCCAGCGTAAGCACCCCAAATGACCCACAGAACATTACTCAAAATGAAACAGAAGAACCCCGCCATTCTTCTCGCGGGGCGTTGAGAGCCAATAAGCCACGCGGCGATAACCGTCACTGCCATAGCTGGCCACTGCACCCAATCCAGATAACTCAAGTCAACCCCTCAATCTCTTATCGATTTAAAAGAGAGAGATTCAATGGCGAATAATTCAGATTTTTTGGGCGACATTTGGAATGTACCGTTCGTCAGACATGGATCGAATTTCTTGAACATACGATTTGCTCCCTCGGACAGATTAAACATGTGCTGACGAAAATTCCCTTTCGTCTTGCTTCTGGGAGAATGCAATGAAAGCCATCGTTTACAACGGCCCTCGTGACGTTAGTGTGCAAAATGTGCCGGACGCCAAAATCGAAAAACCTACCGACGTTCTGGTGCGAGTGACTGCCACAAACATCTGCGGATCTGATCTGCACATGTACGAAGGCCGTACTTCTTTTGAAACGGGCAGAGTGTTTGGCCATGAGAATCTGGGCGAGGTCATCGAAGTAGGCTCCGGCGTAGATCGGGTCAAGGTAGGAGATCGGGTATGCCTGCCATTCAACATCGGCTGCGGCTTCTGCGAAAACTGTGAAAAAGGCCTGACGGGGTTTTGCCTGACCGCTAACCCAGGCAGCGCGGGTGCGGCCTATGGGTTCGCTGACATGGGCCCATATCAGGGGGGGCAGGCTGAACTACTTCGAGTGCCTTATGCAGACTTCAACTGCCTGGTGTTGCCCGAGGACGCGCAAGAACGTGAAGAAGATTACGTCATGCTCTCCGACATCTTCCCGACTGGTTGGCATGCAACCGAGTTGGCAGGCCTCCTTCCCGGGGAAAGTATTGCCATCTACGGCGCCGGCCCAGTTGGTTTGATGGCTGCCCACTCGGCCATGATCAAGGGTGCCTCTCAGGTGTTCGTAGTCGATAATCATCCTGACCGCTTGAAGCTTGCTGCTCAAATGGGTGCTACGCCCATCAACTCGCTTGAGAAAGAGGCGGTGGATCAGATCTTGAACTTGACCCATGGCAAGGGCACTGATCGCGGTTGCGAGTGCGTGGGTTATCAGTGCTGCGACCGCCATGGTCATGAAGCTAATCACCTGACCATGAACAACCTTGTCGCTTCGACCAAAGCGACTGGAGGCATCGGTGTCGTAGGGGTGTTCGTACCCCAAGATCCTGGAGCTAAAAATGAACTGGCCAAGGAAGGCAAGATGGCTTTCGATTTCGGCGCTTTCTGGTTCAAGGGGCAGCAGATTCGAACGGGCCAGGCCAACGTTAAAGTCTACAACCGTCGCTTGGCTGAGCTAATCCACCATGGCCGAGCGAAACCTTCGCAGATCATCTCCCACCGCCTCAAGCTTGCCGAGGGCCCAGATGCCTACAAGCACTTCGACGCACGTGACGATGGCTGGACGAAGGTCGTACTCAAGCCAGCAGCTTAATCGCTGATTTAAGGCTTTGCCGGCTCCCATTGGGCCGGCTTCTCACTAGAAAAGACTCAACAGCTAGCAGGAGAATGATCATGAAAAAGCTATCTGTGTGCTTATGTCTATGCAGTGTATTCATGCTTCATGGATGCTTTGACAACGCGGATAACGCCACGAAAGACAATTCTAGTGGCACCAAGTCTTCTGTCCAGATGCAGGAAGGAAAGGCTGACGAGAATAAGTAGGGGTCGGCGGCCCAGGTAGGAGTGAACCTCCTGGGCCAGAGATAGCTACAACAATAAAATGGTGATCGAGATGAATTGCCTGATTTGCGTGGGTGCTGCAGAACGCGTTATGTGCGAAGGCCCGTGGGAAGAGCGTGACTGTCCGGAGTGCGGTCGGTATCGAATCTCAGACGAGCTGATTCTCGCGTTGATGGATCAGGGGCAGATTTTCGATGTGCTTAAAACCAGGGGCTGGCTAGATACGCGGCGAAGTGAAGGTTTCCTGCCTTGCATCCAATGTCCTGAAGGGCTCCTGGTTACCTTTGTTGAGCCTACTTAAGTATGTGCGGGGTGAAATGAGTTCCAGTACGGCAGCTTGGGCTGCACTCCCCCAGAACATTGAAAGGCTATTGGCGCGAACGCATGAAACCGCTGATAAAAAGTCCTGAAAGTGATTGTCGAAATTCAAGGTCGGGAAGCTATTTCCTCTAAATGTTGCAATAGGTCTTGAGGATCCTCGTACACCCTCAGTGCTCCCGCTCTTTCTAGCTCGCTAATATCGTAGCCGCCTGAGAGCAAGCCTACGCCTGTCGCTTTGCACCGCCTTGCAGCAAGCATGTCCCAGATAGCGTCTCCAACCACTAGACAGTCCTCAATGGGTACCTTGAGCTTTTGCGCTGCGGCAAGGAATAGATCTGGATCAGGCTTTCCATATTTGACATCGTCGCGGGTGATTATATTAATGTCGTTAATGTCTAAACCCAGCGCCTTTAAATTGATCTTGGCTGTAGAAACGCCACCACTGGTTGCGATGCACCACTGTATATTTTCGTGGGTGAGCGTCTTTAGTAGCTCGACTGAACCTGGGAGTGCCGTTATTTGGCTATTGAGGGCCTCATACGCAGCCGCATGCTTTTTACTTAAGATTCTTCCTTGCTCGTCAGTAATTTCTACACCCGTTTCACGGGACAAGGTTTTTAACATCAGCCCTCCGCTCATTCCAATCTTTCGATGAATACGCCACATGGCCAGCGGGATATTCTCGGAATCGAGTGCCTCTTTCCATGCGGCTACGTTGTGGTACACGCTGTCGGTCAGCGTGCCATCAAGGTCGAATATAAAAGATGTTTGGGGTCGCATGAGTATCCTCCAAGTTAATTAGAGTGGGCGCTATGGGTATAATGTTCGGGGCATGCGAGTAAATCGTCACCTAGCAGTTGGCATTCGTTCGACATCCGCAGGGCTGGGTGCGGCGCGATCCCCATCTGGAATCTCATCATCTTCTCGAATAGCTTTCTCATCGTCATGACGGCCCGCATGCCCGCATACAGTTCTGAGGCTTGAGGCAGCGACGCGTTCATTATTTCTGGACGATTCGGGTGTTCTAAGGAGAATGGTGGTCGGCGCCGACGGCATGGTTTTTTGAATCGTGTGACGTGCCCTCAGCTCATGCGTCCAGCCAAGTAGCTAGAGATGTGAGCTTCACCTGGGCCGATGTGAAGGTTAGTAGACCACTGACACCGCAATTGCCAGGGAGAGGTGCGGTGTTCATGCCACTTCTGCTGCAAACCAGGACGGATTGCTCGCCGTTGCGTCGCACGATCCTGCTACAAGGCTCTTGAAAACGTAGATCAGGAAAACGTAACTAAGTGGTCAGCTTATTTTGATGCATCAAAACTTTGAACCGCCGGTGAACGCGCTTACCTAATGATTAGCTTGTGAAGAATTGCACAGGCAATTTGCCAACAACGGCATACTCTGAGAGGTGTTCAACGTGGCTAAAGACGACAAGAAAAGTAAAGGTGAAGCTTCGAAGGCCAGCAAGGACTTGAAAGACAAAAAGTCCTCACCAGCAAAAAAATCTGCAGCGGCATCGGCTCTTTCAAAATCTTCAGAAAAGAAAGACAAGAAAAAAGATGCCGAACCGAAGAAGTCTGTAAAGAAAGCTGATAGCAAGCTAGAAAAGGCGAAGAAATCAGACAAGGCAGAGAAACCTGCAAAAAAGAAAAAGTGAGATCTGCTAGGGCTTAACGCCCTAGCTTCCTCAGAATGTGTTGCATTCGATCAAGGCTCAAACAATAGCGCTTATGGCAGTAAGGCCCCGCGTCGAAGGTGGAAGTAAAATTCACCTGAGACATTAGAGCTCGACTGGGTGCAGGGATTATCGCGAAGGATGCGACCTTCGGTTAAACACCGTAGCGCTTGTTCCCACCTGAGGTAATGCAGTACCTACCGCCCCGTGGCCCTATGCAGACTGTTCCAGATGAACAAGGGCAGGAAGATCCGTAGCTCGGGGTTTGCCTAGGTATCGGCTGAGGTGAAAGGCGCGCAGGGCGAGTTGTTTCCGGCCTGGAGATTACGTAGCAATTCACCGCGTTGCAGAGGCTTTTAGATGACAGCCATTTAGCCGGTTGCCCATCGGCGCTTATCCGAACCCAATCATCTTTCCTTTCAAACACCTGCACCTTGTCACCCCGTTTCATGGAAGCAATCACCTTTCCAGCAGGCTGACTCCGGATGTTCAGCTTATCAGCGTTTACATATTGATTGATCAGTGGGATTTGGAGAGGCTGGGTCTCAGGAAGGGGAGCTGACACCAGGGTGTTAGCGGGAGGAGGTGGGTTTGGTTTAGCTGGGCTTGGAGGTGTGTCTTTCTTCCCCATTGCCCATAAGACAGCGATAAGAATTAGAAGCGGGACAAGCCACGGTTGAGATTTTTTGCGCATATCCATTGCCCTCGTTGTGCTCGCCCTGTGCGGGCTGCATTCCTATTGCTCCATTGACGTTACTGCGAGCTGAGCCAAAGCTCCACCTTTTCCAGCTTGTTTATTTCTTGTAGCTTTGACATCCCAGTATCCAGGAGATCAAGCAGTCGTTGCTTTTCGTCTGCTGACGGAAACCACTCAGCCAATTCAATATTGCAGTGCCTGGACTCACTCAGCGCCCACTTCATGACCATGTCGGCTGTAGCTCGGTAGTGATCGGCCATGAAGAGGCTTTGACCCTCGGTCATCCAGCCCCGTTTAGCGAGAAGGTCAGTGGCATTAATGATGCCTTGCTCGCCGAAAAAAACTGTCGTGTCAGGATAGTGAATACCCGCGAGAGATACCTTGGCTACGCCGGACACTCGGTCAAAGTAGGACAGGTAATGCCAACCACCCGTTGTGCTTCCTGAATGCGGAAAGTTGATGGCTGCTTTCCCTGTGACGTAGTGCTCGCGTGAGACACGTTTGAGATCAAAATCAAAAAGCGGCTGCCTCATGGGAGTTTTTTGAGCCGGGCTAGACCTTGCTTGATATGTCCGGCGTTTTCGCCAATGGTTTCAAGGGCGCCACGGACGTTGTTTCCTACATCCGCATTTCCGTGAGCCTCCACATGGAGGGTCAATTCCATGAGCGCAGCTTCGAGAGCGAGCTGATTTTGGTACATTCTTTCCAGAACGTCTGATAACGAATATTCGCTTGCCATTTTCCCTCTCCTGTCCTTGGAATCATCTGAGCATATCCGTTGTGGCGCGACCTAGGGTATCAAGCGCATCTCGCGTAGTTTGTCGAACACATCGAAAAATGCTTGATCGCTCGCTTGGTAGGCAGTGAAGCCCATGGCACGGCTTTTCGACATATCCGTTACTACTTCGATTGGTCGACAGAGGTCTGCATCGGTATGCCATGGGGATATCAGGCGACCGATATCGGATTCTTTCAAGCCGTTCTCCTCGACTATTTGCGGCCTTAAGGCTTGATCGTCAGCCATCTGCTTCTCAAGAGGGGAGAGTGAAGCGGGATAATCGGCGGCAGGCAAATCGAAGTAGTCGGCAATTCGGCTCCACATCCATTTCCAACGAAATACATCGCCGTTAGTGACGTTGAATGCTTGATTGGCCGCAGCCGGTGTGGTGGCCGCCCACAGTTGTTGTTTCGCCAACTGCCGGGCGTCCGTCATATCGGTGAGGCTGTCCCATTGCACCCTTGATCCGGGAAACACAAAAGCGCGATTGGTCTGTTTGCAAATCGAGGCATAGACGGCGAGGGTAGTTGCCATGTTCATCGCATTACCTACAGCAACCCCGGTGACGGTATGCAGCCGATGAACGCTCCATGTGAAGCCGTCCTTTTCAGCAGCAACGAAGAGTTCGTCTTCTTGGGCGTAGTAGAAATTCTCAACGTCCAAACGACCCTGCTCTTCGCGGAACGGCGTTTGCGGAAGGCTGCCTTTTCCATAGGCTTCGAATGGGCCGAGGTAGTGTTTCAGGCCAGTGACCAATTCTACGTGCTCGACGCTCTTGGCTGGGCGAATGGCGGTGAGCACATTGCGAACCATGGCGGCATTAACGCGAATGTTTTCGGCCTCCGTGGCTTGCAGTGACCATGTGGTGATGAACACATGAGTAGGTTTCAGATCCGCAAGCGCATCTTCCAGCGAAGCTGGATCTTGGAGATCTGCCGCGACGGGGATCACGCCTTGCGATTGCGACGGGTGCCTCGATAGCGCGGCGACCTGCCACTTGTTATCGATTAGTAACTGAGTGATGGCGCTGCCGACGATGCCGCTGGCGCCCCACGACTAAAGCTGTCTGGGTCATACATTTCTCCTGGATTTAGGTTTGGGAGTCCGCCTGAGCAGCAGAGGTTCAACCTAAACCGGATCCGTATGGGCATCCGTCGTATGCGAGGCGGATCATCCGCATCAAATAACCGCTAGCCATCAACCACCTTGTAGTTCTGGCTGGCCAAGTGATTTTGGTTTGAGTACAAAAAGGGCCTGCTATGGCTCTTTTTTGTTCATCTTTTGCTGCGCCGACAGCGCTCCGAACAGTAGCGCACTTCCTCCCAGCTGCGTGCCCACTTCTTCCTCCATGTGAATGGAAGTCCGCAGGTAAGGCAGGCTTTAACTGGGAGCTCACTCTTTTTCAAAACAACTCCCATACGTCGAGTCTGGCGAACATCGAATGGCCACGCTATCAGAGAGATTTTTTTGGGTTCTACCATTTATGTAGGGCTGCCGTGACACGCGCCTGAGAGCAAGGTCTAACAGCGGCAGGGTCGTGGGCGCTCTCTGAGAAGCATAAGCTCCTGCTTGACGTGGCCAGCATTTTACCAATGTTGCTGAATGGGTGATCGCCTATTCCGCGAAGCAGAATTCTACTTGCAGGGCATTCGTCGCTGAGCGATTACTTGAGGGTCTAGTAGAAGGGCTTGCCAAAAGCAACTCATCCCCCGACGAAATCGTCAAATTTTTCAGAATTCCGTCATGGGCTAGACCCGCCAGTTCTTCTTGAGTCTGGCGCAGCAAAGCGTTAACCGGCTGCCCCGATTCGGCGCAAAGAGTAATGGCTACTAGGGTGAGAGGATTCACATTGAGCTGGCCACTTAGCGCGGTGATCATCTCTAGCGTCGGACTTGATTGACCGCGCTCTAGTTTCGAGACGTATGTCCGACTGCTGACTTATGCCAGGTTCCGCTGAGTCAGTCCTTTACCAGCTCGCATCGCTTTAAGCACTGCAGCGAAGGCATTTTTGAGTGACATAAACACGTTCCTGATTTGAGCCAGTCCGTTCGAGCGTGGATACCTCGGAAGGAGCCATTCTAGTTACGTGGAAGCCTATCACGGTATGCCTGGATTCCACGCTCCAGTGAAGCAGAGATGAAACATTTAGCTTGCTCGAACTATATGTACCGTGCTTTCAGCTGCCGATGTTTCGCTCTTCAGGGGGGTATGATCAAACACCGATGTGGCCGTTGCGAATGATGCAAGCAACGCAAATGAGGTCAGGATTTTTTTCGCGAAATGAGTTGGCATCTTTATTACCTTTGGTTCACGACGATTAAAGGTTTGATGCGGATCCACTCGGTACTGCTGAGGCCAAATGGCCCCAGCACTTATGCAAATCAAAAGTCCAGGGTGAGCTCGGCGTATAAAGCACGCCCATCACCTGGAGAGTGCAAAGATGCATGGGAAGCACCTTGGCCTTTCTTTGAAGAGCGCAATCTAAAGCCGTGCTCAAACCAAGTCAGCAGGTTGCATCGTCAGGATGATTTTTCCAACGTTTTCGGAAGACTCCATTCGGCGATGGGCATCGGCAGATCGTGACAGCGGGAAAGTGCTATCAACTACCGGCTCCAGACTTCCAGCGCCATCGAAGCGATCAAGCCAATGCTCTCGGAAGCGCCTGATCATGTCGTGCTTCTCTGGCTGTGTGCGGGACTTCATGACAGTACCGATGATTTGCAAGTGGCGGTAAAGGATATGCTCCAACTCGACGCTGACCTTGCCGCCTCCGCCCAGGATGCCGACCTGGACAAGCCGGCCTCCATGAGCAAGTGATGCGATGTTGCGTGCAAAGTAGGGTTCGCCAACGAAATCAATGACGACATCAACCCCTCGCCCATTGGTTTTGTCTGCGATTACTTCAGCAAAGTCCTGCGTCTTGTAGTCAATGGCGACATCCGCGCCTAAATGCTCGACACGCGCCAGCTTGCTGCCTTCGGTTGTCGCATATACCGTGGCTCCGGTGGCGTATGCCAGTTGGACGGCGGCAGAACCCACACCACCCGCAGCGGCATGGATTAATACCGAGTCGCCAGACTTGAGGCGAGCCAGGTGCATCATTGCTTCATGGGCGGTGACGAAGACCTCGGGAATAGCCGCTGCGTGCACATAGTCCAACTGCGCAGGTATCAGCATGGCCATGCGGTAGTCGATGCGTGCAAGCTCGGCATAGGCCCCACCTCCAACGACGCCCATCACTCGATCACCGACTTCGAAGCCCGAGACCAAATCACCCTTGGCGATTACCTCACCTGCGATCTCCAGCCCGATGATCAGTGAATCACCAAAATTAGGATGACCATAGCCGCCGGTTCGGTGAGTCAGATCTGCACGGTTCACACCAGCGGCATAAACCCTCACCAGCAAGTCAGTCGGGCGTACTTCAGGATTGGGAGCATCTGCTAGCTCAAGTACATCTGCCGCGCCGAACTCTCTAATGTTGATGGCTTTCATAATCAGTTTTTCTCCGGTTCGGTAAACGTGGCATTGGCGATAGCGGATGCGGTAATGGCGCCTGGGAAGCCTACGTAGAAAGCCAGGTGAGTGATCGCGGCGGCGATTTCGTCATGGGTCACCCCGTTGCTCAACGCCCGTCGTAGATGTGCAGGCAACTCTTCAGAGTGACCACCGGCAATCAATGCGGCCACTGTGATCAAGCTGCGGTCGCGTGGTGACAATGCCGGATCGCTCCATATCTGCGGGTACAGCGTCGAATCAACGAATTGGGAAAGCTTTGGAGTAAACGCCCGGGCCGCTTCACGAGGGCTGCTGAAATTGATATTGGACATGATGATGCTTCCTTAAACCTGGCTGATGAATTTGTTGGTGAGGTAATGCTCGATGCCTTCAATGCCACCTTCCGAACCATGGCCACTTTCTTTCATGCCGCCGAAAGGAAGTTCTGTGGCGACGATGCGGTATTGGTTGATACCGATCATCCCGGCCTCTAACCCGTCAGCGACATCGATGGCAGTCCGAGCGCTAGAAGTGAACGCATAGGCTGAAAGCCCGTATGGCAGGCGATTAGCCTCCTTCAAACCATCAGCCAAGTGATCGAATGGCATCAGCACGGCGATTGGCCCGAATGGTTCTTCATGCATGACTCGGGCGTTCATAGGTACATCCGCCAACACGGTGGGCTCAAAAAAGTAGCCGCTGCATTCCAGGCGCTTACCACCGGCCAATACGCGTGCTCCTTTGGCAACGGCATCAGTCACCAGCTCTTCCATCTTGGCGAGCTGCCTTGGATTGGCTAGCGGCCCGACCTGGGTGCCAGGCGTTCGGCCATCACCAATTTTCAACGCGAGGGTGGCGGTCACAAAGTGATCTACAAATCTTTGATAGGCGCCACGCTGAATAAGAAACCGCGTTGACGAGATGCAGACTTGACCAGTCCCGCGAAACCGATTGGCAACACCTTCGACGGCTGCTTTTTCGATGTCTGCGTCATCGAATATCAACACCGGCCCATGGCCTCCCAATTCAAGGGTGATCGGCTTGACGCCCTCGGCAGCGCGGGCTGAAAGCAGCCGACCGATGGGTACAGAACCTGTGAAGGTCACCTTGCGGATGATGGAGGAAGCGATCAGGTGGCTGGACACTTGATCCGGCACGCCAAACACTACCTGCAGCACGCCTTTAGGCAATCCTGCGTCATCTAGAGCTCGTGCCAGGGCCAGCGCTGTGGAGGGGCTTTCTTCACCGGGTTTGAGAATGACACTGCAACCTGCGGCCAATGCCGCCGAGAGTTTGCGAGCTGGGGTAATAGCCGGAAAATTCCAAGGCGTGAATGCAGCAACTGGGCCGATGGCTTGGCGTTTTACCATTTGCAGCACACCGGGACGGTTGGCCGGGACTACACGGCCATCAATACGGCGGGCGCTTTCGGCAAACCACTCGAAGTATTCAGCCGCACGCGTTACTTCATCCAGGCTTTCCCCGAGCGGTTTGCCTTCTTCAAGTGTCATTTGCTCGGCAATATGTGGGGCCCGTTCCAGGATGAGATCGGCGGCTCGTTTGAGAATCTTTGCGCGCTGGTCAGGTACGGTCTGGCGCCATTGCTCAAAGCTCAGTTTTGCCACTTCGAGTGCGTGATCAAGGTCGCCTGCTGTGGCGATTGGAACGCGCCCTATCTCACGTGCGGTTGCGGGGTTAACGACAGCTGCGGTTGCGCGCCCTTCGGTACTGATCCATTCACCACCGATAAAAAGATAAAGCGGGTCGTAAGACGTATTCATGGGGTTGCCCTTCGGTTGGTCTATCAAAAGTTCGTACAAAACTCGACGCCTGGGTTGTCAGCCTGCAGTGCTTGTTCAGGCGCCCTGTGCAACCAAGTCTATGGAGTACGAGCCGTTTGATTTAGCCGGCAAGGAGGGAATCATTGTTGTGTCTGGAGGTAATATCGAGCACGGCCAGGAGCGTGTAGCATCTGCAAATACCGCCCACGTTACGCGGTGAATGCACTCCGGCGGGAGGTTCAAGGTTCTAATGGTTCTAGGGTTGCGTACTTCTGAAGTGAAGAACGCTTGGAATTAGATCGATAGGTAGAGTGGATGGATAAGCTTACGAACATGTCCGTGTACGTCAAAGTTGTTGAGATGGGCAGTTTCACTGCTGTGGCAAACTATCTGGACTCTACGGTTGGCAACGTCTCGCGTGCGGTTTCTGCGCTTGAAAACGTGCTCGACACTCGTCTGTTGCAGCGGTCGACCCGCCGTCTTTCGGTGACAGACGCTGGCCGGCGCTTCTATGAGCGCTGTACCAAAATTCTGGCAGACCTTGAAAATGCAGAGGCGGAGGCGAGTAATGCCGCGTTGAAACCTAGGGGGACATTGCGTGTGCATTGTGTGCCGGGGCTTGCGCGGCAACTGGTCACCTCTGCCGTGCTGGAGTACCGCAGAGAATTCCCCGATGTTACCGTGGATTTAATGCTTTCTCAGCGAATGCCTAACCTGCTGGAAGACCAATTGGATGTCTCGATTCTGATTGCCCGAACACTGCCTGATTCAGCGTACGTCAGCCAAAAGATCGGCGTTAGCCATTGTGTGCTGGTTGCGTCTCCAGAGTATCTAGAGAGGCACGCGGCCCCTGTGACACCAGAAGATCTCGATGATCATCAGTGTTTGCTGTTGGGTACCGTCGATTATGTGCGGGATGAGTGGCAATTGAAGAGCAAGACCGGGGACGCTACGTTTGCCCCCAAGGGCCCGAGTTTCAGCGTCAATGATATGGAAGCGATGGCGGTCGCCATACGAGAGGGAGCAGGCATAGGTTTGCTGGCCGGTTTCTCTGCCATCGAGGATTTGCGTTCGGGCAGGCTCGTCCGTGTGTTGCCTGAGTATCATACCTACGAGCGTAACGTTTACGCTGTCTATACATCACGCCAGTTCATCGATGCAAAAATTACTTGCTTCATCGATACGTTAAAAAGTCGAGTAGGTACTGAGCTAATGATTACTGCTGAGGAGCTCATTGATTGAAGGAAGCCGGTTAGGGCTTGAAGAAGTATTGTAGTTGCAGGAAAGTGAAATAAAATAACGCTAGGCATAAATCGCCTCACAGAAGAAAACAAAATGTTAGGCGTATTTAATTTATTTTTGCGCCTCAGTGTAAAAGCTGAGGCACAATTATTTTGAGGTCTAATCAATTAGCCATTACTGCAGCCACTGCCCATCACTTCGTATGCCAAGATGTGCCGTTTGCCTTGTGAGTCTTCATATGTCATGCGCATCGGTACAACACCGCAAACATCGGCTACTTCAGTTTGAGAGATTACCTTGGCAACGTCGAGGTGCGTGGAGTAGCTGTATTGCTCAACAGGAACTTGTTGGACTTGCACTGAAGCAGGGTCTTCCTGCGCCATAACCATAGAGCTAAAGCCAAAGAGTGCGATCATTACTATTGGAGCTTTCATGGGGTCTTTCCTTAAATTAAAGTTCGATATTAGAAATCGAAAATTTGGTGGATGAGACGCACAGAGCTACTGATCGCTCTAAGCGAAGCGTGTTGTTTACTGACGATTTCAAGTGGCTACGCGGCAGTTGCAGAGCTGAGTGCTATGAGCTGTTTGCTGCGCTGACAGGACAAACTTTATGCGCACCCACCCTCGGGAAATAGTCGCGAATTTGGGAAAGACTGTTATGCATTCAGACAATAATCGCGGGATGGGAAAAAACAGGAGATTAGCTGTTCGTTGGTGACGTAGCGTGCCAATCGGCCTTCGCTCCCTCGCAAACCGTCTCCCACGTGAGCTCAGTAATGCCTGATCAATGTCAGCCTCCACCAAGCTCACATTGCGTAAGTCAGGTCGGCTGTAGGTTACTCGCAGCATTATTGCGGGCAAAAAAAACCCGCGATGGGGAGTGCGGGCTTTGAAACGTAAAAAGAGTTGACCCAACCTTACGCCTATGGATGTGAAAAAATTGTAAGAGGTAATCATTCACTCTGTTTGAGGCGAGCCAAACCTTGTTTGATGTGGCCAGCGTTCTCACCAATTGTGTAAAGAGCACCACGGACGTTATCGCCGACTTCCGCACGGCCCTGGGCTTCTACCTGGAGCGTCAGTTCCATCAGGGCAGCCTCCAGGGCGAGTTGGTTTTGGTACATTCTTTCAAGCACATCTGACAACGAGTATTCCTTTGGCATTGATGTGATCTCCTTCAGGGATGCTCAGCATAGCGCATGATAAAAAATGGTTAGGTGCCTCGCGGACAAATCCAGAGGCTCATCAACTTTGAACTAATCATTACGCCCGTCCCCCTAACTCCGTGCAGGTTGCTTCAAGACTAGGTTTTTCTGGGTTACTCAATCACACACGAAGGTTTGGTGAATCATGAAGAGCGAACAGGTAGAAGGCGTCGTAGAAAAGGTTGTCGGCAAGGCGCAGAGCGCAGTCGGTAGACTGTTTGGTGATTCCAAGCTGGAAGCTGAAGGAACCGGGCGCCAAGCTGCTGGTCAGTTGACGCAAACCTATGGCGATGCACTAGACAGCGTATCTACGTTCGTAAAAGAAAAACCAGTTGCTGCAATCGCGATTGGTGCAGTTGCTCTGTTGGTTCTAGACCGCCTTTTTCGTCGCTGAGTGAGGAATAAGGGATGTTCCGGCAGGGGCGTTCCCTTTCGTGTTTATCTTTCCTCGCATAACTTAGGACTGCTCATCATGAGCTTCTGGCGCGCGGGCAGCGATGAGCAACTGATTCCCTTCATCGCCCGGTATTCTAATCCTGATAAAGCCAGTGGGCCCAAAACGCTCTTCGCAGGTTGAAGTACGGGCAGTAGCAAGCGGAGCGCGCAGGCGGGATGATGAAAGCCAGCAGGGCCAAGACTCGGCAACGGCGAGGCTTGGTTTACTACAGCCGTCCTCGCAGAGGCCCGCTCGACCGTGGCGGCCCTAGAGCGCCTTCAGGAGACGCTCAAGCGTCTGATGTTCCCATGTGCTGAGCAACGCGATGGGATCTGTTCCAAATCTATCCCCCGCGTCAAACGACCATCGCCGTCCATCCAGACTGACGCATTCTTCGCAGTATTCGAGCGTGTCACAGTCGTTGTAGATCGATATCCGCCAACCCTCGACGCTCACCACGAAATGGCCCGCATAAATCTCATCCCAAGACGTTTTGCCTACCCTGGTCATCGACCGTCGCTCGAAGATGACCTCTCGCAATAATTGGCATACCTCTCTCGCTGAAATCTCCGCCGTAGTGTTTCCGCTAACGCTACCTACCTGGGATGAACGAGCTGCCGTTCTGGCCTCTTTCAGCCTTTGCTCAGCGTACATAGCCGGATCATCAACTGGCAGCGGATAGCCAGCAGCTGAGAGAGCTTCGGCGCGCTCTTCAATGAGCAAACGCTCGGGATCGCGAACTGCTTGGTAGGCTCTGCCTGGCACGCGCTGAGTTACGTCAATTAGCGGCTCCCCAAGACTCACTTTCCAGCCAGCGTCGTCTGGGTATTTGGTTAGCTTGTAGCCACAGCAGTTAGGCACGTGGTTGGTGATCTCATACTCGCGCCACTCGGTCATTGCCTGGCCATCGATTGTCAGCGGGTTGCGCTCGATCAGCCACGCTACGGCATTGATAAGTTGCCCATGCGAAAACACTACGATGTCATGAGCAGGATGCTCTGCAAGTCGATCCAAGAAAGACTGAGCCCGAGATATAAAGTCCAGGAAAGACTCGGCACCTTCACCATCCGTGAATGCGGGGTCTGCTTTGGCCCAATATGCTTCCACCCAATCTCGCCTCTGAGCAACGGTCGTGTTGATACACCGTGCGGGCTCAAGGTAGGTGAACTCTTGGATAGGCCATATTTCAAACGGCACTGAAGGGAAAGCAGCCACTGTCTGCATCGCAGTTGCTTGAGCTCTGGAAAATGGAGACGCAACAATCAGATCTGGGGCCTGGGCGAATGACCCTGGCACTAGGCTCGCTTGTCCCACGCCCTTTGGCGTAAGAGGGATGGTCGCGTGATCCAGGCTTGCTTCGCCGGCGTTAGCCGCACTTTCCCCGTGTCGGATTAACCTGACATGCTTCATCGAATTCTCTCACGGCCTGGTACGCATAGCGCTCTATCCATTGCTGATCTTCAGGACTGAAGTAGAGCCAAGGATTATTGCTGCAACGATATCAGAACGCTCTGATCAGTAATGCTGCACGGGTAAATCAGGAGGGGGTGATGCGCAAAGCCGCTGCGGATCTTACTGCGCTTTAGTGAGGAAATTATTCTTTGTGCCAGTACCTTTGCACGGTGGAAGCAGGTAAACCGAGCTTTACGACTGTCTCACGCTGAGTCATGCCCGCAACCTTGCACTCTCGTACAGCAGCCAATTTTTTCTGGGAAACCTGAGCTCCCGAGGGTCTGCGCACCAGCTCGCCATTTTCTATTTGGCTTGCGAAATCGGCCAAAAATCGTGGCGAAGAAAACTCGCGTACTTCCGTTTTTACCTCGGCCAGTAACTCATGAGGCGATATTTTTTCGCGAAGACTTGTTGCGAGCACCAGCAACGAGATGGTTCGGAGGTCAAGGATCTTTGCTACGGACTCTAGCGTTTCAAGCGATACGCTGACTTTACCGTTTTCAAGGTTGTTCACGTGAGTGGGGTCGATGCCAGTCGAAAAATCCTCTGCTTTCAGATCACGCGCACGTCTGAGGACGCGTAGGACAGCGGCAAGTGAATCCCTAGCAAGCATTGGAATCTCCAAATGCGAGGATAAGGCCACATTGCTAAAACCCATTCCATCTAATATATTCAGCCTTGGGCATGGCTGGTTGATATCACCTGCGTATCGCCTACCAGCAGGGAAACGCCAGAGCTCCTCGCAGCAGGGTCTTCCGCGCGCACCTCTCTGCTACCGGGACATGGTTACATTTGGGGAAGCTGTAGATTTCAACTGCTCCAGAACTCTATTACGTGAATAAAAGGTAAATGTTGTAATGAAGTTTGATTGCGTAAAAGTTTCCGGAACGCTCGACTATGTCCGATCTGTGATGCCCATGAACGGTGGGTATAAAGCCAAGATCAGTATTGATGGATCCATCATTCCTAATTTGACATTGACCAATAAAATTTACGAAGAATTAGAAGTTGGCCAAAGTGTGACACTTTATGGGATGTTCAAGAACAGTAGTAAAAAAGAAAAAAATATTGGTGTGATTTATGGTGTTCAAAAAGAAAGTGGCGAGAAAATGTTCGCTACTTCCTTTAGGCTCATGGTTCCAATGATTTTGGCGGGCGCCGCCGCTCTCGCGTTCTGCATGGTATTTCTCATCGGCTGGTTTCCTTCTTTATTCGCATTGATCTTCTTATTCGGACAAGATCAAAGCTATATGTATAACGCTACAGTGCTTACGGTAATTGAAGCTGGTTTGGTTGCGCTGTTTTTCCTTTGGCGTGCCTGGGTAATTTTCAGTGCTACCTCGAGGCCGGAATCGTGGGAAATTATTGCCCCTTCCACGCTGTCGAGTCGCTTCAGCAAGTTTCATAAGGGGTAATGTTCGCGGCTGGCGGGAAAAGCGAAATGATTGGCCCACAAGTTCGCTAGGAACTGAACTCAGGCAAATCCCGGCGCGCTACGCATTATGCAAGCGGAGCGCGCAGGCGTGCAGGATGAGCGCCCGAAGGGCCGAGACGCGGTTTGCCGTGGCTCGGTTCACGCCAGCCATCCGCCGAAGGTGGCACGCCATAACCACCGCCCAGCTTTGTGAAAAGGAGGCTGAAATGACCTGCGATTCACTCCGCGAGCGTGAGAGAACTAGGCGAAGAGCTCTGTGGGCGCTTGCCAGCCTCCGCCCCGGTGATTTAAATGCATCCTAGCTCCTCACCATCCTTGATGAGCTCGACGAACAAGAGCGGAACGATACTCCCTTTAGCGATAAGCCACTCGAACTCATTGAGGTTCGTAACTCCGTCTCGCTGATGCGTCATAACTTCGGAACCGAGATCATTTTGGAGCAGACTATTCCGCAGCCCTGGAGAGAGCGTTTCCGCCAAGCAAGCGTCGGGTCAACCAGGTTGGTCGATGGGCCATACGCCTCAGGCTGGGATAAATTCTTGGCGAGTTGGGAAGCAGAGATGCGACACCTGGAGCAGCATCGGGCCGCAAGAAATAAATCTAAAAAAGACTGAGCGGGTGAGGGCATGGGACAAGACGATGACACGGTGTACTGCGATATCCAGATGCCGCTAGCCCAGGGCCAAGAGCTTCTGGAATTAGTAAATGCACTCCGAGAATCGAGAGCTCATCCGCGTCTCGACAAAGTCTTCGAGCACATGCAAGACGAACTCAGTACGTCCATCGATATCGTGGACAACCCGCCAAAGTGGGGCCTTGGTGCGAGTAAGGCGCGTCATGGCCGTGAAACTTCCGTTTCTAATCAATCCCTGCTCGGTACTCCAGGCACATCCATGTTGATCTTGCGCCAAAACGCTTCAGAGAAACTGTAAACCGAGAAAGCAATCAGCCCCATGGCCATCACCATCAAAATCAACCAACCAGCTGGCAGATTTTGGAGCGCATCCAGTGATTCCTTCATACCAGGTGGATCCATGGCTTGATAAGTGGAACCGCTTATTGCCAGTAGCAACGCAATTTCTAGGAACACGACTCCACGGGCAATTAGTCCGAATCGTGATACAGGGCGTATGTAGCGCATGACGTCCTCGTCGGCCTCAAAATATTTCTCGAACGACGCTTTCCATCCCTTGATGATGTGAGCAATACCCACACCAAGGGGAACGAGAGCAATCAGGTACACCAACAAATTCGAGTGATCCCAGGATAGGAAATGCGCTAGCCAGTCTTTGGTTTGCCCTCCGGAATCGCCCGAGCTTTTAATACCGCTAATGAGTAGGCCCAACGCAAAAAACGCTAGAGCGCCGTTGACCATACCTCCCGCGAACAGGCCTGCGCGAATTACCAAACCTTTGAATTTTTTGCCATGATGATCGACATCACGCGTTGCCTGAAGCACGCGCCACGCCGCAAACGCGAGCAGGCCCGCCACCACAAGCCCAACCAGAAAATAGCCGAATGGTTGGCTCAGCAATGCTTCCAGGCTTTTGTGGCTGTCCTTCGGTTTCGTCGAATCTTGTGCTGCGAGCAACGCGAAAATACCGATGATCAAATAAAGCAATCCCCGAGCGGCGTAGCCTCCCCGAGCGAGTATTACTAGGCTGTTTTGCGCGGACATTCGATGTATTCCCGAGATCTGATACTAGAGCAGACCCCTCGTGCGGGGTGGGGTTCTATTACCAAGTCGAAGGGTGAAGTGATTTCAATATCCCCAACGCCTGCCGCAGTCTAGATTGCTTCGTCCAAGTATTGTGTCACCGTTTTGACGGAGTCATCTTCAATTCAGTTCAATAGCCAGGTGAACAGAATATCGTACATGTTCTCGCATGTAGTTTTACGGGAGACCTCAGCAGTGCTGTAGGTACATCATTCTGGGGCGTAAAGATTCATTGGGCTCTCAGATAGCTTTTGTGCCTGGTAGCTTGGTGATGCATGCCATTACGGGCGTTCACTATGCTCTGGACGATTACGCTCTTTGAGTGGTCGGTGACAGCAGTGGGGTAGCGTTCAATGCTTGGGATTTTCCACATTGGCTGGAGGAATACGAATATACCCTGCGTGCAGGGGAGGCGCTCTGGGCTTGAGGAGGCTCGATATGCTGATCTGCTCAGGTAGAATTGCAGCTGAGAGTGGGTTGCGAAATCGGCGACAGCTACTTTACTTCCCGTCTGTTGGGAGCAAACTTAAGTTTGCGAGTCTTCACGTGCGACCCGCAAACCTTGGTTAGGTAGATTCTAGGCTACTTAGGGCTTAGCTCGTCCAACTTTGACTGTCCCATTGCGCATCCGGTGAATAGCAAATTTGCTGTTGCAACCGAAACAGAAACACCAGGTTGTAGCGTTGAGGTCTTGCTTGAGAACCGCTTCGAGGCTATTGGTGCAGCTAGGGCATTCAACTGTTGTGACTTCGTCGATCCGATTTTCGAAACGCCTGCGAACGAAGACATCCCCCTCACCATTTCTGTGCAAGTGGAAATGGTTGTGGCACGCGGTGCACGCTGGCATGGCTGAGGAACCAGGCGCTAGGTTAAGGCTCGCAGCGACCAGACCTTCACAATAGGGGCAGTCGATCGCTACCTGCGTCGCCGCTTGCACCCGAGCTTCTTCCTGTTGCACCTCTTCCACCAGATCCTTCTTGGCTTCAAGGAGTTCTAGCAGCTTGCTGAGCTGAATGATGTAGAAAGATTTTTCTCCCGCTACACCAGCGTATTCATTCACGAGCTCGTAGCGAGGTGCAAAACCCGAGTTGTCGGAGCGATGTTGCCAGTCAGCCTTCTCGTCACCACTAACGAAAATTAGGTCTTTCTTATTCTGTTTTCCGATCTGGAGAATCGTTTTCCAGATCAAAAAATCGCCAATCCCATAGTCGTCTTTTGACTGGTCTTTGTAGCCAGGTGGGATCTGAAGCTTCTGGCGAGCAACGTGTTCTGTCAGCAGCTCGCTTTCAACTTCGGCCAGTTCAATTATGTTCTCTGCCTTGAAGACTTTCTTGTACGAGGCGCTGACAGGATCATCCCATTCCCAAGACTGGATTTGCTCACCGAGGACTCTTTGAGCATCCAAGATCTTTCTCTTGATCTCGCGTGCCTCCAAGATGAGTCCGTTCAAGTCATTGTATTCACCAACCCCCTCCAAAATGGGATAAGAAAGCTTGGAGGGCACCACCAGGGTGCTTAGCTTGTCAGGTATACCTTTGATCAACTCGCCGATCTTATTCGGACGGTTTTTTACGAATTCACGCGCTGTCTGCGCCGGCAGATATATTCGATTCTCAGAGGCCAGGCGACTGAAGATATCAATGATCTGCTCCAGACTGGCAGCCCCTGCGCCATAGGGGATGAGTAGTGCGTTGGTATCCAGCACAATGTCTGCATCACCAATGGCTTCAGCAAGGGGCCTGGAACTCCAGGCAAATGCTTTAATGGCGTCAGGGAGAACCCGCTGCGCCCGAAATGCCGCGTCCAAATCATGATCAGCCTTAACGTTTCCAGAATTTGCCATTGTCGTCCCTGAATTTTGATGATTAGAGCCCGCCGCTCCTGGCTATAGATGCCAAGATTGCGACTGGCTACCGCTATTATAAATCGGCCTTAGTACGGGCTAACTCACGATGAGCCCTTAATCTATCAACACCTGCAAGCCAGCGCCATCAAAAAGCCATCATTTTGGTGTTGGCTTCGGATAATCGTCGTCAGATGGAAGCAGTTTGAGGGCGTATACCTCCCTTTCTGAAGGTCGTGCTTAGATACAAAGGCTGATCACTGACTAAGTGATCGACATGATCAAGGAAGTGCATTTGCTTGAGTAGCAATGCGGCATGAGTGTGGGTAGCCTAGTGCTATTACCGTCACCTATTGTCCATGTGAGGAAGCACGATTGGATCAGGATACCTCCAACGAAGGAATCGAACACGATAGGCTTAGACTTGAGGCTACAAGATTTAGGTCGGAAAGTAGTCACAACCGAACAGTTTTATGGGTAGGTGCTTTTGTTAGCGTTGTCGGGTTTATCATCCCTGCCACCTCAAACTACCTAAACGAGTCGGGCAGACTCAAGCTGGATGCACACCGGCAAGAAGTAGAGCTACAGCAAAAGGCAGACGACCTGAAACTGAAGCAGAGCGAGATGGAGCGCTCCAGAGATGCCACTCGAGTCAAATTCTTGCAAGATCACATAGACATGATTATGGCAGATGAACCCGACGCTGAGTTGAGATTGACTGCCCTAGCCAGACTTATACTCCCTACGGACGCGGATGCTCTGATCGCCCAGATTCACACGATTAGGCTTGAGCTTGCATTGCAACGCTCCAGTGCTCAAAAAGCCGACCTAGTCTCTACGACGCAACAAAATATTGCTGAAGAGGAAGGCTCTGTATCACCAATAGTCTTCACTTCTCGAGCTGTAAGCGCCTCAGGAGATCAGCACTTGGCGCCCGGGATGGCCGAGGGGCGGGCCTATGCACGAAAAGGTGACTACGAGAGCGCATTACGAAACTTCAACACTGTGGTTGACCAAAATCCCAACGACCCTTTGGCTTGGAATTTCAAAGCTTACTCAGAGTTTCGTACACACCAGTTTACTGCTGCGCTAGCCAGCATCGGTCGTGCTTGGAAGCTCAACCCAAGTGAGAACAAGACTCGCCGATGGATCGCAATTAACGCTACAAAGATCCTGTGTGCTCAAGGTCGAGCAAGCGAAGCTGCGACCTTTTTCAATCAGAGTGCATCCGTAGTACCGGAAATCGTTACCGACGTTTATGGAGATGGTGAGTTTCAGTCCACTTGTCAGGCCATATGGCGAGGATAAGACGGGCAGAAGCGTGCTGGCGCTTACTGTATGTGTAAGTTGAGCTACCGCAGTTGGCTCGAGCGGTATTTCAGTTAGGATGGCACAGCCTCGGCAGCCCATGTTGGGGCTGCACCTGAACTGCTTTGAGACTCTATATGACCATGCACTCGGACGCCTTCATCGACCTTGATCGCACCTTCTCAAAAATTCCTCTAAATGCTGAGGTGTCCGATGATGTCGACCTGAGTGGTAGGCATCAGAGCCGAGGGGAGCTTCACTGGATAGACTTGCTCAATCATCACCGAGTGATACTGCTATCCGAGGCTGGTTCAGGAAAAACGGCTGAAATCCAAAATGTCACTCGACAGCTTAGGAGTGCAGGAAAGAACGCCTTTTTTCTCCGGATTGAAAATGTCTGTCCAGATCTGGAGGACGCTATTGAAGAAGGCACTTTCGATGAGTTTAAGAGCTGGCTTGACTCTGGTACGGAAGGCTGGCTGTTTATGGACTCGGTGGATGAGGCTCGGTTAAAAGATCCTAGAGATTTCGAACGTGCAATCCGAAAACTAGGTCGTTTAACCAAGAGTGTTGGAGCCCGAGCGCACATACTCATCACAGGTCGTAGCACAGCCTGGCGCCCTAGTACCGATTTAGCTATCTGCAAAACAGCTTTCGAGTTTGAGGCAAAAGCTCGTCGAGCTGTTCCCATACAGGCTGATGCTCTTGAAAGCGCCGTACAAACGACCACAACCGAAGCCGAGCCAGATGCTTCGTTTCTCGTAGTAACTCTGGACGATATCCATGACGCCCAGATTGATCGCTTTCTAAAGGCCACTGGCGTTCAAGACGTCAAAGCGTTTCTCACCGCAGTTGAGCGTAAAGAGGCCTGGTCGCTAACCACGCGTCCTCTGGATTTCATGGAGCTCGTGGGTTTTTGGCATAAGCACCAGAGAATAGGCACACGCTTGGAGTTGATGAAAAGCAGCATTGACCGCCGCCTTGAGGAGCGCGACCAGAATCGTGCCGAGATCAGTCCCATTGCTCCAGAGAAACTTCGTGAGGGGGCCCGCCTCATTGCTGCCGCAGCAACGTTCGGTCAGACGTCTGTAATCTCCGTTCCTGATGGCGATGCTAGTAAAAAGGGAATTCCTATTCGCGCAGTGTTGAGAGATTGGAATGACGCTGACGCTGGGGCCTTACTGGCCCGCCCCATTTTCGAACCTGGCATTTATGGAACGGTTCGGTTCCATCATCGGACTGTCCGAGAGTACCTAACTGCAGAGTGGCTCCACGAACTAATCCGAGGTGCAGGCTCGCGAGTCAAGATAGAGAATTTGTTCTTCCGTACACAATATGGGCTGGAGGTCATCAATCCTTCGATGCGTCCAGTTTTGCCCTGGCTCGCCCTGTTGGACGAGCGCATTTGTAAGCGGCTAGAAAAGGTTGCTCCGGAGGTCTTCTTTGAGGGCGGTGATCCTGGGCAGCTCCTCCTGAGCACACGCCGTAGCGTGTTGCGCAAGGCGTGTGAACATCTGGCGCAGCCGGCTCACAGTTGGACGATGACCGACTATTCAGCCTTACAGCGATTCGCGCACCACGATCTCACTGAAGACATCAAAGAATTACTAACTCTTTACCGTGCCAACGATGATATCGCCTGGTTTCTTTTAAGGATGGTATGGCAAGGAGAGGTAGTGGGCGCACTTGCAGAGACTAAGCAGTTTGCCCTCAATGCTCAGCACAAACACACTCGTTTGGCTGCAATCCGAGCTGTTACCGACTTGGGTACGGCGCAAGACGTAGCCGATGTGCGCCTAGCGCTGCTTGTAGGAAAGTCAAAAGTTAACCGGGAATGGTTAGCTGAGCTGCTGGATGGATTTACGCTCGATACCCAATGGCTGCCCTGGCTGCTACAGGCGATCAAGAGAAGTGCGAAGAAGGAGCGTTATAGCGGTAGGGATACCCTAGCGTTGAAACTTTCCGCCCTTGCTACGGTTTGTTCGCTGGAAAACCTGCCCGCTCTCATTTGCGGGCTCAGAGTGCTTTTAGACAAGCCTCCTATGGAAGATCACGGTTTTAGCGCTATCTCTAAGAAATACAGCTGGTTAGCTGAGATAGCTGGTACGGCGGTGCTCCGTTTGCTTCAGGTAAGAGACCCGTTTGTGCTTGAAGAGCCGGCCCTCGCGATCCTGAGCAAGCTGGCACAAACGCATATTTATGACGAGCTCGATATTAGAGAACTCGGAGAAGAACTCCGGGAGATCGTACCTACTTGGCCTGATCTCGATTACAAGCTGTTTTGGTATGACGTTGTATTAGCTCGTAACGGCCTAGTGCATCGCGGGGAACCTGTGGTTAACGTCTGGCAGCTACTTGGTTTCCGGCCATTCTGGTCGCTAAATCGACAAAACTTTAGCCTCGCCTGCGATGACATCGAAAGCCTCACAAATATGCATGACCGCCTGATGGCGCTCAGTATGGCTTTCAATATTTACACACAGCATGAGGAACCAACCTGTTGGGAGAGTCGGCTTAAGCAGGCAGCCGAGGCCCATGTCGAGCTTCGCGAGAAGCTTGAAATTTTGCTGAACCCGCCGGATCGAGAAATTGATAAGTGGGAGGTCAAGCAGGCTCAGTGGAAAGAGGAAGCAGCCCAGCGAAAAGCCGAAGAGACAGAACGTCGTCGCTCTTGGCGAGAAGGTCTCGCAGCCGAAGTGGCCCTGATAAACAGCCCAAATCCAGGCGTGATGACTCGAAGCCAGTCTTACCTAATGGAACGGCTGCTTGACGGCTCATCCTCATCTAATACTTGGAGCAGTGGAAATTGGCAGTCGCTCATACCTGAGTTCGGCTTGCCAGTTGCTCAAATGTTTCGTTCCGGCGCTGTTAATTTCTGGCGTGGCTATTGCCCAACTCTACCTTCCGAAGGGGGGGCTCCCAATTCCACCCCCTACCAAGTGATTTTTGGATTGACGGGGCTCGCTATCGAAGCCAGAGAGGAGTCATTGAGCTTCACGCAGATGTCTGCTGATAACGCTGAGTATGCAGCCCGCTATGCGCTGCTTGAGCTGAACGGTTTTCCGGAGTGGTTTCCCAATCTTTTCAGGCTATACCCGAGTGTCATCCGAGAAATCGTAATGCGAGAAGTCAACTATGAGCTGGATCCGCTACGCTTGGGGTCAGGTGGCAATCGTATTTTACAGAGACTTCGCTGGAGCGGGGACTGGATGTACGCAGAGCTGGTTGCTCCACTCTTAATCCTCTTGGAACAGCAGATCAGCGATCTTGAGTCGCTTCAGCTTGTGCTAAGCATCGTGCAGAATTCATCAGTCCATGATGGCGTCCTGGCAGAGCTTTCCAGAAAACGTGCTTTGGAAGAGGTTAATTTGGATATTGCGCCGACTTGGTACGCTGTGTGGATTGGAACAGAGCCGGCGCTTGCTATCCCGGCACTTGCATCTCGCATCGACTCAGTGTCCCTAGATGAGGAAAAAGCCAAATTTGCCATGCTTTGCCTGATTGCGATTGTTGGAAATCGCACTTCCAGCCGTTGTAGGCAAAACTACAAAACAGTTGGGCATGCCAAGAGTCTGTATCTGCTTATGCACACTTATATACGTATTGCAGACGACATTGATCGCGCAGGCAAAGGAGTCTATTCCCCGGGGCTTAGGGACGATGCCCAAAGTGCTCGTGATGGCCTATTAGCTCTTATTCGAGAGACGCCAGGGAAGGAAGCATTCCTTGCATTGCAGGACATCGCACAGGCTCACCCTGCGGAGCCATTACGTCCCTGGAGCGCATTCTACGCTCAACAAAAAGCTACGGCTGATTCACAGACGCCGCCTTGGGAGCCAGCGAAGGTCGTCGAATTTCATGGGGCGCTTGAGAGTACGCCTTCTACCCACCGTGAGCTCTGGAGTCTTGCGGTGGATCGTCTGCTGGACTTAAAACACGATTTAGAGAATGGCGACTCGAGCTATGCAGAAATATTGCTCCTCACTAACCAAGAAACATCCATCCGTAAGTTCATTGGTAAATGGCTGAGAGATCGCGCGTCAGGACGGTACGTTGTCCCGCAGGAAGAGCAGCTTGCCGATGACAAACGCCCGGATTATCGATTCCAGAACAGCCAGGCCTACGCGCCCGTTCCTGTCGAACTGAAGCTTTCGCAGAATTGGAGCGGCTCCGCGCATTTCGAAAGGCTTGAGAACCAGCTCTGCGGCGATTACTTACGCGACGTAAGCTCAAGCTGCGGCATCTTTTTAGTGGTGAACCATGGTGGGCAAGCGAAGTGGGAGTCGCCCACCAAAGGCCTGATTGGATTCAATGAGCTAGTAGACGCTTTACAGGAACACTGGCTGACCATCGCGCCGAGGTTTCCTAACGTTGAAGACATCATGGTCATTGGCATTGACCTTACGAAGCGGGGTGGGGCGGCCGCGATGAATGCTATCGAAGCCAATCGGAAGAAGGTTAGCAAAAGCGATGATGAATGAGAATGTGCGGTAGCTCGTGACCCATGGATAGCTTCGAGACAGCTGAATGTGAAGGTTGAGCTTACTCGAAGCAGTGAATGGCGCCACGAGGCTCTAGTTTTTTGCCACACCAATTGTTCCCGACGGCATTCAGCAACGTGGGCGCTTTTTCTCTTCCGTAAGGGGCACACGCTCAGTGTCAAAGATCTCGGATAGCGATGCCTGCCGAATTCATCCAATAAGGCTGCTCACGCTTCGTGGAACGAAACAGGTTGAGCAGAAAATCGGTAGACTATCTGACATTGTTATTTCTTAACCAGATCTTTGTACAGTTCTCGCGCCGCCTGGATCTGGTCTCTGATTTCCTCAGGGTCGATCCTCATGCCGCCTCTCGGTGTCGTCTGAAGCGTTTTCAGACTGTTCGCGGCTTTGATGAACTCTCGTTCTTCCGCCTGTATCCAGGCAGGGCGTTTATCTTTCCAAAAAAGCCATGCCATCGCCGGCCTCGCTTCTGATTTAGTCGAGATCAGTATGTGGGAGCCGCCGTCAATGTCCAAGTAGGGAAGTGATCTCGGCCATTATGCAAGCGGAGCGCGCAGACCATGATGGTCGGAGAGCGGAAGGATGGCAGCCCGCAGGGCCGAGACCCGTCGTAGCGGGGCTCGGTTCACGACAGCCGCCCCCGAAGGGGGCAGCCCGACTACTGGCAACGCAAATGTTACCGAACAGCTCGTTGGTCAAATGACCGAGGCACTACGCCCAACGCGCAAAGATCGTATGTCCCGCGCAATGCCACCTCGTCACCAGACGATACCCTGACATGGGTAAAGATCGTCGACAGAAAGCGTTTTCTTTCGCCGTTGCCGAGCTCAGACCAAATCCTTGGTTGTCCTTGTGCATCAGGAATCGCCAGCCGGTCGAGGAGATACTCTTCCAAGCTGTGCAGACGTTGTTGGCCATCAACCAGAATCTCGCTATTTACGGCCAATGCCCTGCTACTGATCACTGGCTCGTACCAGTCATTCGTTAGGTAGCTTCCCAGATCCCCGCCCGACCATACTGCGGAGATGAAACGAGACTTCTGACCGATGTCCCACTCAAGCCCGCGCGCCCAGGTTGGCACGGGCATGCCCATGACAAATCGCGCAGCCCACGGAAATCTATCGCGAGCGGAGGAGGGGTCTACCAGATACTTTTCCCAGTGACCTACCAGAACATCAATTGGGTAATGACTGACGGTTGTAGCCAGAACCCGCTGCGGCATCTGGATGCGTAATTCAGACGGTTCGTCGTCGGCATAGCGTTGAAAAATAGAAGTCATGGTACTCACTGGTGGCTACAAATAGGTGGAGATGCTGGAGCCAACACGGGCGCATCGCCAGGCGTCGACAGTCTCGATGATCAACACATCTCGTTCGATGGAAACGTTGATCTGGTCGCTTTCGACAAGCGCGTGCACATAGCCTTCGACGTAGGAAGCTGCTTTATCGAAGGCGGAAGGTGAGTTGGATGACTCAATGTAACTAATCAGTCGTTCCCAGGTTCTCCGCTGACGGTTGCCAAGGATCGTCTCGGGAAACGATATCGCTCCCCGCAGAATCTGAATGGATGAAGACATTAATTGGGTCAAGGCTGATTTCTCACCGTGTACATACAATTGAAAACGGTGTGTTTTGGCGAAACTTGAGCTGAATGGAGGATTTTTGTGCAGATGCTGCAGAGATGCGAATGCCCCCATCAGCAATAGAAGGCATTCGTGTTGTGTGTAAAGCGGAAAACGAAAAGATCATGCGTTCGATCATATACCACCGACCCTGGAGCCTGAATCCCAGGTCTAGCGAACCACTGCGACGTTTGCTTTCAAAAAACGCTTATCGTGATCTGCTCTTGGAAGGTGGGCGGAGTCGTACCGATCAAACAACCGATAGCGATTTACCGCGATTTTGTCGTACATCCAGTCTCGTATGGCTGCTGGGACGACGCGTGCAGCCGTTAGCCAGCGCCACGGGGCATTCAGGCGGCCTAAGATCTCGAACATCGCCTCGGAACGTATGGACACCTTGTTATTTGAGATGAGAACAATGGTGTTGAATTTGTCCTGCGGCAGCCCGGCCCACCTCAAAAGCTCTTGACCCTCAGGCGACTGAACCGCAGCGAGCTGAATTCGGTGAGCCTTGTCATAGTGGATGATGAACCTAGCCCACCCGTTGCAGAGCTTGCATGTGTCGTCGAAGAGAACTGCCATGTCGCCGGATTGTAGGAACGGGGCAGTGGATTCGGTTTTCGTGGTCATTCAGTCTGCTGGTTCATTTACAGTTCCCTGCCTTTCGGTAGCCCGCAGCTTTAGCAGCGGATTCTGAGTCGAAGGTTACCTGGTTCTTCGAGGACACCTTGTCGTAGCTTGGGCAACCTTCAGGTAGATGGTAAACATGGCTTTTACTATTGCCGATGATGCGCCCAGCTGACTCCGAGCGAGATGCGGTTGTTGTTTTTGGCGATTGCGCCGACTTTGCCGTAAGGCAGGTGACTACTCCGTCGCCCACCGTCTTATAGCCTTGAGTCCAACTGCGTTCTTGAGTCACGAAAGGGTTGGGATGCCCCATGATCGCAGTGATATGTTTATTTCGCTCCTGTTCCCAGTGCGTAACTGGAAACTGATTGTCCCATGCCATCAGTAACTGTTGCTGCTGGCGAGACATATTAAGGTTGTACCGGTCGAACATGTAGAAGGTTGTCCTTGCTACCAAACCCTTCACTTCGTCTCGTGGTTCAGCTGCACGCTGATCGAAATCGACTTTGGTTTTGCACTGCCCATACTGTGGTTCGACCTGGGTAGCCATCCCATAATTGAAATTGCTGCGGTCGCCATTGACCTCTCCAACCGCAGGGTAGAGGTTAAACAGGTTAGCTTCCATTGCTTTAAAGACGGGGTCATTGCTGACGCAGTGTTCGCATCCACCGCTCTGCCAGCATTGTCGCTGATGGCCAAAAGTCCAAGCTGGAACAATGTGTTCCCACTCAGTACGCTCCGCGCGGGTAGGGTCTGCTGCCGTTTACAGCCTTCCTTGGCGTTTGATACATCATATGTATCGTGTCATTTGAGCCAGTGATTTCGGGCTAATGGTGTAGAAGAACAGCTTGTTCGTTGTCTCGTGCTTTTTGACGACAAGTCCGAACTGCCCGAAGATCTTTGTGATATCTGCCTTCTTGGCCTGGTCGCTTTTTGCAGAGCTCATCCTGATCCCTGCTTTCAGTACGTCAGCGCGGATAGCGTTCAGGCTGTCGAACAGCTCGACACAGTGAGCACCAGTCCAGCCGTTGCCCGATGTCATTGCGGTCAGTGCTGGCTTCAGCAGGGCCATCACCTTTTTCGAGCTGCGCTCATCTGTTGCGGCAAGGGCTTCAGTGGTGCCGATCAGCTCGCGGAACTTTATGATCTTTGACTCACCGTCGCCAGAGCCCCAGACCATCGCGTCGTCCAAGTTGAAATCAGATACTTTCATGACTGCGATTGCCCTAGCGCGTGATGCCTCCAAGTGCTCATGCTCGTTGACTGAGCCACGCTGGGTAGTTGCTTCATCGGCCTTAGCAGCGCTGTTGAGGCCTTTGGCGATCTGGCGCCTTACTGCCTTGCGAGCCTGGCTATCCGCTTTGAGTCCCGAGAGAGAAAGGTCATCGTCATGCTCCAGGACTTTGACTTCAAAACCACGTGCGAGCAGGCTTGCTGGGAGTGCCGTCTGGATGTTGTCTCGCAGCCATGCCTCGTTTTTGCGATGCCCGTACTCCAGAAAGCGGAAGTTAATTGCCGCAACCTCAGCGCTAACCAATCTCTGAAGCTTGGTGCCTTGAGCAGCATCAAACATCTTCGTGGCATCAGCCTGGGCTTGATTGATCGCCACATCATTTTCTTCATCTGACTTGTCAGGGGCGCGAACAAAAACTGGCGGGACGTATGCATCAGCTTTCAGGTGTGGGACGAGATCATCAACTCCAATAGGACTGCACTTGTAGGTCGCTTCGACGGCTTCAGACCTGCTGTACATAGGCTGCTTGATACCGACGATTAAGCTCCCAGCAGTGCGGTCGCGACGAAGCATTTGAATTGCGTCGCTTGGCACCACTTGGCCCTGGAAGATCCCGTAATGCGCCCTGAAATGACCTGACGTGATCGAGAGAGCTGATGTGATCACTGGGCTGTAAATCACCACCTGGTGGGTCGTAGCGTTCGGGTTCGAAATGAAGGCTGCTTGCTCTGGCCACAAGGCGTTTTCAGCAGTGATCACCAAGGCTGCTGGCCCGCCTTGTTTCTCAATCGACTTCGCGAGGGCATTGGCTTCTTTCACGGCATCGCAAGCAATAAGCGTGTTCACCTTGCAAGCCGACGATACAGCAAGGGCCCTGACGTGATTGCTGTCGCCGGTCTGCACTTTGATACCAACGTGAGCAGCGGGCTTTTTGAAAAGCTTGTATTCAGCCCCGATCATTTCAGCGCAGCGTGCGTCGATGTCAGCGTCGGACATGATCACGGTTGCTGTGTGTTTGACGACAAAGTTCAGGGTTTCCCAGACGGTCTGGCGGTTCTTCACTTCGCCGCCGAGTATGTGGCTGATGACTTGCGAAGCTTCGTCAATGACAACCAGGTCGACCTCCTGGATGAAGCGCTTGAATTTCAGGGCAGTCAGGGAGTTGACCACGATCTTCAAGCCCTTGGCATTTGCTAGGACTTCAGGACTATCGCACTCGTCGTAGCTCACGATGCCGGGCAGGTTTGCCAAGGTTTTATTGATCGAGCGACGGTGGGAGATCACAAGCACCTTCTTGCCGGTATCAAGGTAGCGCTGAATGACGGGCTCGTTGATGATAGTCGATTTGCCTTCGCCGGTCGGCAGGCTGATCAGGTATTTGCCGCCGTCTGCCAGGATGATGTCGCGAATGGCCTCAGGGCTCTCAGGGGAGATGCCGGTGTCTTTCAGGGCGTTGGTTTTGGAGTTCATCCGGCTAGTCAGGAATTCGAGCTTGTCGTTGATGAGAGCTTCGCAGACCTCTTGGGTTCGACCTGCTGCTTCAGCGAGAGCCTGGGCTCTCTCCGGGGTTTTGCCGGAGACGAAAACATCACGAGCGATTTCGAACGCTGCTGTGTCGAAAGCTTTGTCACTGCTGTCAGCTTTAACGATCATCAAAGCGATTGCGATTTTGGACATGGTGTAGATCGAACGAGTGATCTGACCAGCATCTGCGCTGTGGAGACCAGAAGCTGTTTTATAAGCTACTGAGACAGCGTTCAGGACATTGCCATCGATAGACATCAGGCGGGTAATGTTTTTGTATTCTCTAAGTTCAAGAGCGGTTGCAAGAGCATTTTTGTTGTTGTCGATGATGACTGTTTGCGATGAAGTTGCATTGTTCATTATGTGTCTCCTCAATTTCAGGGTCTCTCTCATTCCGCTGATGTATCTAGTATCAAAAATGAGTAAGCATTGAAACAAGATTTCTATTGGAAGTTAGGCGAAATAATTAAATTGGGTATACATATATCCACTCAGGAATGATTAAAAGCTTTTCTCTGAGCCAAATGTTTTCCGTCCCTTCACCCCATCTACTACCTCTCTATTTAGAAGAAAAAGAAAGTGAAGACAGGTAGATGGGGTGGCTGCTTACCCCAGCATGACTAAGAAAAACTTTTTGTGAACCCCTAGAAGCTGAGCTCAGCCCAGAAGCACGGAGGACACACACTCAATAGCTGTCCCAAGCTCTCGACAGCCCAAATAAATAAAAAAGTAGTTGCGCCCATGTTTGTTCATTTTGAATACTTATTGCATCGAGGCAAGAGAGAGCCTCGAGAATGAAAGGAAAAAGCAAATGCCTATTAGATATGCAACACAGACAACGGCTTCAACGAACTACGTTTCGAATAGGTCTGCTGACTCATTACACGCACTGTTCAAGAAGCATTTTGAGCAGCCTAAGGTTTTGGCTGAGAAAACGAATGCAATGACGTTCGTACCGGCCAGTTTTAATATCCCGGCGCGCAGCGACCTCAATGTGGTCTCGTCTTCCTTGATCATCTTCGACATCGACCAGAAACTTGGTGAAGGATATGACGACGAGATGATCGCGCTTGAAGAGATCGAGGACGCACTCCTTGATCTGGGTCTTGAACACTTTCTCTACACGAGCCACAGCCACACGCTGACTGCACCGCGTTTTAGGGTCGTGATGACCCCCGATAGACCGTACTTTTACGAAGAGCACAATACGATCTGCGCAGCGATGCTTGAGACCCTAGACGACTTTCTGGATGGCAGGTTGCTTCGCGTAATCGACCCTTGCTGGAGAGTTCCATCGCAGTGCTACTACGTCTACACCGCGCATCCTGATCGCCTTGCTCACGCGATCAGCTTTTACAACCCAGGCAAGCCTGTAGAAGTGCTTGAGCTGAAACTTCAGCAGTCCAGCTACGGACTTAGCATGACTTACAAGCCAGGCGCATCACGCATAGCTACAGGCAACACCGGAGCCCGTGGCAGATCTTATGAGCTCAACAGGATTGTCGGTGGCATGATCACCTCTTCAACGGAAGAAGAGATCGCTAGGAGGTTGTTCGAGTTTGACAACACTGAACACTTTGACGACCCGTACTTCCGCGATATGCAGTACCCAAGAAACAGGCCACGCCCAGGTGAGTCACAGGAAGCAGCAGCGTGGCGTTCTTGCCAAATCTTCGCGAAGTCACACATCAACTCAATTCGCAGGAAGTTCAAGAAGCAGGTCGATACCACTATTGTTGTCAAAAAGTCGGAATCGACGAAAGCAATGCCAACCCACGACGCAATGATCAAGTTCAATTCGTTCAACAGCAAACCCACAAGGAGCGGTGGCGAATCCGTACTGATGGAACTTCAAGTCATGTCTGGTGTTCATGCCGGGCGGCACTTCTGGCACAGACTTTATGGTGATGGTAATAGCGACATGGCAATCAAGATCAGCAACTCAACCATCCAGAAGATCGCGAAGGCCACTAAGACACCTATGGAAGAACTTCAAGATGTAATCAAGGCTAGCGGCGCAACTGTGATGGCTCGCATCAAATACAAACCTGGCACTAACGGCTTCAAAGCTCAAAACGAAATCGGAGACTTTCACATCAATACGGTTTTAATTTGATATCGAAAGGAGCAAAAAACCACACGCTATATAATGTACGATGTTATAATTGGTAGTTATTGAGGGTTTGCCTCCTTCTTCCTTCAATCATGTAGCCCTGACAGTCTCTCTTATACCTGTCGGGGCTTTTTTATATCCGTAAAACAGTATGCTTCCAATGTACTGTTCAATATTAAAGGTATGTTGTTAGCATACTTTGAAAAAGCTCTTTCCGCGCCTTGACGCCCACTTTTCAAACAATTACCGTGAATTGACAAGCTGAGGGTTGGGCCTCGCTTGCACGACTATTTACCTTAAAAGGAATGCTGTATGAGTGAGTACATTCGCGCTGAAGATGCTGCTACGATTCTTGGAGTTTCAGCTGATACCCTGCGCTTCTGGCGGTACGCGGGAAAGCACATGGATAAGATTCCGCCGCACAAACACATCAGCAGGCGGGTGTTTTACAAGCGTGATGACGTAGTGCGTTTTTCAAAGACGATGTACTGCCCCGCGTGACGCCATCCGTCCCCAGAGATTGACCTGATTCGCATAGAGCATGATGCTCGACCGAGGCCCCGGCACGACGCCCAGGCACTCCCCCAAAACCTGGCCCCCGCGACCGGGTTTTTTATTGCCTTCAGGAAAGTCAGGAATTTTTTTGGCAGGTGCTGTGGGAACCTCGGGAACCTCGACGGCTTAGGAGGGCTGTGGAGAGATTGCAGGGGATGCGTAAAAATACGGCTGAGGTTCCCATGAAGTTCCCATGGTGCATTGCAGGGCCCGAAAACAAAAAAAGACCTCCGAAGAGATCTCTTTAAATACCTGATTTCACAGGGTTTAATTGGTGCCCGAACCCGGAGTCGAACCGGGACGCCTTTACAGGCGGGGGATTTTAAGTCCCATGCGTCTACCAGTTTCGCCATTCGGGCGGTAGCGCGTTATTACAGGGTTGGGAATATATAGATCCAGTTGCTTCGACGCAAGGACGGGATGCAGCTTTCTTGCATGGGGGGCGCCTGAAAAAGCTTGGCAGATCAGTGATCTACATCGGCTTTAACAGGCGGACCAGAGGATTCCTACGACACGGGAACAAGCGGCATAAATGACAGTCATAGCGATATGCTATCTCGGCAGTCTGGAAAGGAATCAGTTGATGCTCATTGTTAGCAGGCGCTATTGGATGGTTATTGCAGGTGTCGTGGGATTGTTGGCCGGTACGGCACAGGCTGGGAGTGCGGTGAAGTGGGGGGATTTCAGCGCGTCAGGCGGTGACCGGTTGACGGGGGCTTCGCTGGAGGCGGGCAACCAGTATGTGTTGAAGGCGTCGAGCATTTCGGTGGGGGATATTGAACAGCTGCAGGCTGCGCAGAAACGTACCGAGAGTGAGGTACAAGGCCTGAAAGGCAAGCTGGAGGGGCAGGACCGCGCGTTCGATGAGTTCAAGCGCAGGGACGGTTCGAGCGCCAGTTCCAGTGACAGCCAGTTGGCGAGCCTCAAGCGCACAGTCGAGGATCAGAACAGCACGATCGAACGGCAGAAAAACGACATCGACGGTTTGAAGCGCAGTCTGGATGATCTCAAGCGCAGCCTGGATACCTTGAGCAGCAAGGTCAAGTAGCCTGGCCGCCGCGACATGCGGTCAGTCATGAGCCTGGATGCGGGTGTAAGGTAGGGCGTGCAACGCTGGGAAATCTCAGGAAAGCGAGGTGACTATGAGCGCTCCACTGCTGAAGAAGCTGCACCTGAATGGGTACGACATCGTGCAGGTCAATTTCGGGCCATGGCGGGTGTGTACGCCCCAGGATCGGCTGGCGTCCTTCAATTCCCGTGAACAGGCACTGGCGTATGCCGCCACGTTGCCGGGTTACCAGGCACGCAACAGGCCGGTGTCCAATGATGATTGATTGAAAACGAAGCCCCGGTTTGTCCGGGGCTTCTGCGTTTCTGGCTTATACGAAAGGCTGTGCGCCGAAGCCCCGGGGCAGGCGTTGTCGCCCTGGCAGGTCGGTCAGGCGCTGCGTCCAGGCACTGCGCCAGTCATTGCTCGTGTGGGTCTTGGCCTGGCGCGAAGCACGGCGTGCGGCGTTGCGCTGGTTGCGGCGTGCTTCCTTGTAGGCATCGGTGTTGCGGCAGGTGCGGCACTTGACCCGATTCAGCTCGGTGCTGGAGGGCAGGCTATTGCCGTGATGACCGCAGGCCAAATGCCCGGCCACCTTGAAGTGAATGACCATGTAAGCGTCTCCTTCTTATTGGGTACGCACATCGGTAAACCCACAATGCACGCGGGGAGGGCGGGGCTGAAAAATCCCGGCACCTGAAGTTAGGACCCCATGGGCGCAGTGGCGTTCGGTTTTGCCCCCGGACCTGTTCAACACCCCCGCCTCGGCGCTACCCTGCCACGCCACTGATCATGAAAAGGAGTGTGTGATGAGCGTCGAAACCCTGCCCCTGGAAGGCAGTTGCCGTTGTAACCGGGTGCGCTTCAGCGTGAGCCAGGCGCCGGTGATTACCATGGCGTGCCACTGCACCGGCTGCCAGAAGATGACCGCCAGTGCGTTCTCCCTCAGTGCGCTGATTCCCGCCAGCGCGTTCACGGTGACCCAGGGTTGCCCGGTGGTCGGCGGCCTGCACGGGGTCGATCGTCACTATTGCTGCCCGCACTGCATGAGCTGGCTGTTTACCCGCCCCCATGGCATCGATGAGTTCGTCAACGTGCGTGCGACGTTGTTGGATAATGCCGCGGAGTACGTGCCCTTTATGGAAACCTGGACCCGCGAAAAACTGGCCTGGGCTACCACGCCGGCAGTCGAAAGCTTCGAGCAGTTGCCGCAACCCGAGGACTTTGCACGGTTGCTGCAGGCCTATGCCGAGTTCAGCGCTCGCTGAGCTCAGTCAATCAAGGCGAGCAGGTCCGTATCGCCCACATCCTGCCCGGCCTGGGTCAGCAGCGTAGTGGCCTGGCCTCGATGGTGGGTCTGGTGATTGAAAAAATGCACCAGCAGGGCGCCGAACGGCTTGCTGGCCGCCGCGCCGCGCATGTTGTGGTAGTGCAGGCGATGGTCGAGGTCGGGTTCGCGCAGGGTGTGGACCCAATCGATGATCAATTGGTCCAGCCAACGCCGCCGGGCGGCGAGTTCATCCAGGTCGGCGAACGCCAGTTGCTTGAGGTCCGACGGTGCGGCAATGCTGCTCAGCGGCGCCAGCGCCGCGTAGCCGGCGGGGTGCAGGGCAAAGCGTTTGAGCCAGACGGTGTCGCCCAGCGTGAGATGGTTGAGCGTGCCGAAGATCGAGCCGAAAAACGCGTGGCGGTCCACGCGCAACTCATCGTCCGTAAGCCTGGCAGCCGCGTCATAGACCTTGCGGTTCATCCACTGGTTGTAGGTCGCCAGCAGCGTCATTTGTTCGATACGGTCCACGTGCTTTACCCCTCGTTGGCAATGGTGCCGCCATCATAAGGTAATTACCTGGACGACCCGCCACGGCAACTGCACCGGGAGCAGCAGGCCAGGTCTAAAACCTGAGCGTCGTACCGGTGGTCAGCCATTGATTGCGTTCACCGCCCAGGTCGCGCCCGAGCACCAGGTCGACGTCGACAAACTCCCCGAAGTGCAGGCGCGGCCCTGCTTGCCAGGCCTGGTCACCGCCTTCCTGGCCGTAACGTTCAGCGATCAACGTGAGGGCATCCATCAGTTGATACTCGACGCCGGTGCCCCAGGTCAGGCGCTGGGTTGGCTCGCCGTCGTTGTAGGCATGGGCCCAGCCGGCATTCAGGTTCAAGCGCAGGGGCGCCAGCGGTTGCCAGGTCAAGGGGAGGGTGAAGTCGGCGCCGTCGAACCCGTGTCGTCGATCAAGGGCAAGATGCGTCCCGGCGGAGATCGCCATTTCCAGCCCCAGGTCTTGCCGTGACAGCACCTGCGCCTTGAGTTGCGGACTCGCCTGGGTCTCGCCCCGGCCTGCGCCGCCGGCCCGTGACAGCGCCGCGCCCCACTGCACCGAAGGCAGTGCGCTGAACGTGCACGCGGGAGACAGCGTTGCCGTGTGCGTGTTGCCGGCGTGCCGGTCGGCGCTGTACCAGGCGTCGAGATTGCAGACACCCGGTGCGTTGATTGCGCCGTCATCGACCACATAGGCGCCACCGGCGGCATGGGCCTTGGACACTAGGGCGATTAACAGGATCGAACCCAGGGTGATACCGATAAACAGCAGGTTGCGCCGCAGCGCTCGCTGTTTTGCCGGCGGCAACAGCAGCAGGGTCTGGCGCGCGCCGCGATAGTGCCGCGCACGGTATTTGGCAAACCCGTCCGGGCGCTTCGGGGTGTGTTTGTTGTGCATGATGCACCTCGCTTGAATGTCAGTTCTCTACGGTCAGCACCGAAATGCCGCTGGCCCTGGCCTGGCAGACCAGCTCCGACGTGTCGTCACCACCCGGCAGCGCGATGACCACATCCGCGCGGCTGTCGGTCAGCATGAAATGGTTGCGTTGGCGCTCCGCCTGCTTGCCGTGGCGTTGCCAGTTGGGCGGGTAGCGCACCACGTCGATGCCGAGTTCCCGCGCCCAGTCCTCGATGGCGCTGCCGAGGAACTGGTTGCCGCCGTGAATCAGCACCTGCACCGGGCGCAGGCGGTGGTAAGCGTCCAGCACTTGGCGGGACTTTTTGCAGTCGGCGTAATGACGACCGGCACAGATCAAGACGCGCATGATCCTATTCCTTGTAATGCACGGTGGCGGCCGGGCGACCGCCACCGTTTAAACGGCGGGGGAACTCAGTACCACTGCTTGAAGCGGCGGATGTAGAGGGTTTTCATCAGTTGGGCCACGCAGCAATAGCTGAGCAGCGTGCCGACCAGCCACGGGAAGTACGCCAGCGGCAGCGGTTGCAGGCCCACCAGGGTGCCCAGGGGCGAGAACGGTACGTAGATGCCCAGCGCAATCACCACGCCGGTCATCATCAGCACCGGCCATGCGGCCGTGCTCTGGAAGAACGGAATCTTGCGGGTGCGCAGCATGTGCACCACCAGGGTTTGTGAAAGCAGGCCCTCGATAAACCAGCCGGACTGGAACAGGGTCTGCATTTCCACGCTGTTGGCGGCGAACACGTACCACATCAGGGCAAAGGTGGTGATGTCGAAGATCGACGAGGTCGGCCCGATCCAGATCATGAAGCGACCGATGTTCCTGGCGTCCCACTTGCGCGGTTTGGCCAGGTACTCCTTGTCCATCTTGTCCCACGGCAGGGCCAGTTGGGAGATGTCGTACATCAGGTTCTGCAGCAGCAGATGGATCGAGAGCATCGGCAGGAATGGGATGAATGCACTGGCCACCAGCACCGAAAACACGTTGCCGA
>Ga0213824_1000198_pt1 | contig 52497 bp, 44 predicted proteins | sample MC6MC0906MG_FD_179892 | JGI IMG/M metagenome (GOLD analysis project Ga0213824, IMG submission 179892) | Enriched soil aggregate microbial communities from Iowa State University, Ames, United States - MC6-MC0906-MG | ecosystem: Environmental > Terrestrial > Soil > Unclassified | place: USA: Iowa...
GAACGGTTGGGGCGAAGGCGTTGTCTTCAACATGGAAGGCGGCTGCTACGCCAAGTGCATCGACCTTTCCGAGAAGAACGAGCCGGTCATCTGGAAAGCCATCAAGCATGGCGCCGTGCTGGAAAACGTCGTCCTCGACGCCAACAAGCACGCCGACTACGCCGATGTCAGCCTGACCCAGAACAGCCGCGCCGCCTACCCGCTGGAGCACGTCGCCAAGCGCGCCGAAGCCAACCTGGGTGGCGAGCCTAACGCAGTCATCTTCCTGACCTGCGACCTGACTGGCGTTCTGCCGCCAGTTTCGATCCTGAACAACGAGCAGGCGGCCTACCACTTCCTGTCCGGTTACACCGCGCTGGTCGGTTCCACCGAAATGGGTTCGGGCGGCGGCATCAAGTCGACCTTCTCCACCTGCTTCGGTGCCCCGTTCTTCCCGCGCCCGGCTGGCGAGTACGCCGAGCTGCTGATCAAGCGTATCAACGGCTTCGGCTCCAAGGTCTACCTGGTCAACACCGGCTGGACCGGCGGTGGCTACGGCGTCGGCAAACGCTTCAGCATCCCGACCACCCGTGGCGTGATCGCTGCCATCCAGAGCGGCGCGCTGATCGGTGCCGAGACCGAGCACCTGGACATCATCAACCTGGACGTGCCGAAGGCCGTTCCGGGCGTCGAAACCGAGCTGCTCAACCCGCGCAACACCTGGGCTGACCAAGCGGCCTACGACGAAGCGGCCAAAGGCCTGGCCAAGCTGTTCAGCGAGAACTTCAAGAAGTTCGACGTGTCCGACGCCATCAAGGCTGCTGGCCCTCAGCTTTAAGCTGACGCCAGCGTCTGAGGAAAACCGCCCCCCGGGGCGGTTTTTTTGCGCCTGATGGTTTGTATTGTTCTTGCTGGGCGCTTCGTGGATTTACCCGTTAAGAGGCCAGCAAATACTCAACAAGCCTGGAATTTCTGTTTCACTGATAGCATTCATTGCGACCTTGCGAGAGAGACAGATGACTGAATCCCCCAACCGCAACGCTTTCTCCCACTTCCACCCCATCCTCACTCGCCCTCAGGACAACGACCACAACGGCCACATTGCCGGCGCCACCGTGCACGGCTTCTTTGAGACGGCCATCCAGGCCTTTCTCGTCGAGCAAGCCGAGTTCGACCTGCGTGAAGGCACGCTGGCGGCGTTCGTGGTCAGTTCGGCGGCGGATTTCTTTGCGCTGCCGGGCTTCCCCGATGTGCTCGAGGTGGGCCTTGGCGTGACGCGCCTGGCGGGCAGCACGGTGGAGTACCGCCTGGCCCTGTATCGCCCAGGGGAGGCGGATGCCTGCGCGGCGGGGGTGGTGGTGCAGGTGTTCATCGAGCGTGCCAGCGGCCGGCCGGTGCCGTTGCCGGAAGCGCTGCAGGCCATTCTTGCCGGGCTGCAACTCGACCCGCAGGCATGAAAAAGCCCCGCCGGTGAGGGCGGGGCTTTTGGCTACTAGGGCGTTGGCCCGAGGTATCAGTCGCGCCAGTGGCGCTTGTGCTTGCGGTGGCCATAGTGGCGGCCACGGTCGTAGTGACGACGGTCGTCGTAGCCACGACGGTAGCGGCGATCGTCATGGCGATCGTCGTCATCGGCCTTGTTACCCAGGTAGTTACCCAGTGCGCCACCGGCACCGCCGCCTGCGGCTGCACCAATGTAGCTGCCAGTGGTACCACCGACCGATCGACCGACCACGTTACCGCCTGCTGCGCCCAGGGCACCGCCGATAGCGGCCTCACCACGCTGGCGCTTGTCGGCACCCAGGGCACCGCCGGCCGCACCACCCAGACCGGCACCAATGGCGCCGCCGGTGCTACCACCGATGGAGTTGCCCACTACGGAGCCGAGTACCCCACCCAATGCGCCGCCAATGCCGGCCTCGGTATTGCCACCGGCCATGGCAACGCCGCTGAGCAAGCTGAAAGACAACAACAGAATCGAGGAGTACTTCTTCATCAAGAGAGCCTCATAGGGATGACGAGGGCGAATTTGAGGCTCCTTGAGGCGGCTGGCAACGAAAATCCGACGAGTAGCACGAGTTGTACACAATTGTCTAAGTTGCTGTATTTGCTGTGAAACTTTATCGTTTTTCGCGTGTCTGAGGTTATTGTGACGAAGCCCCGGACCCTTGTGGAACGGGGCTTTTTCGTTTTTGCCGGCCAACCCGTCGTTACACGATTCGCCCGTCGTCGCGTGCCCGCTCCAGCTTGATGGCGACGAATTTGGACGTCGGTGTATGGCTGCCCTCGCCGATGCTTTCCAGCGGAATCAGCGGGTTCACTTCCGGGTAATACGCCGCCGCCTGCCCTGCCGGGATATCGAAGGCCAACAGGGTGAAACCGTGCACGCGGCGCACATGCTCATCCCCCCACAGCGAAACGATGTCGACCTTCTGCCCCGGCTGGAAGCCCAGGCGAATGATGTCGGCCTCGTTGGCGAACAACACGTCGCGCTGGCCGCGCACGCCACGGTAGCGGTCGTCCAGGCCGTAGATGGTGGTGTTGTATTGATCGTGCGAGCGCATCGACTGCATGATCAGGTCCGGCAGCTGGCCGCTGGCGCGCACGCGCTCATCGAGCAGGCTGTCCGGCAGCAGGTTGGCCTTGAAGTTGGCGCGGCCGGTGGTGGTCTTCCATTGGCGGCTGCCGGCGCTGTTGCCCAGGTAGAAGCCGCCCGGATGCTGCAGGCGCTGGTTGAAGTCGGTGAAGCCGGCAATGGTGTCGCCGATCAGGTCGCGAATGCGGCTGTAGTCGGCCACCAGCCAGTGCCAGTCCACCGGGCGCGAACCCAGCGTGGCGGCGGCGATGCCGGCTACCACGGCCGGCTCCGAGCGCATCTGGTTCGACAGCGGCTTGAGCTGGCCGTTGGAGGCATGGACCATGCTGAACGAGTCTTCCACGGTGACCGCTTGCGGCCCGTCGGCCTGCAGGTCGATGTCGGTGCGGCCTAGGCAGGGCAGGATCAGCGCCTGCTTGCCGTGGATCAGGTGGCTGCGGTTGAGCTTGGTGCTGATGTGTACGGTCAGTGCGCAGTTGCGCAGGGCTTGGGCGGTACGCTCGGTATCCGGGGTGGCTTGGGCGAAGTTGCCACCCAGCCCGATGAACACCTTGGCGCGGCCGTCGAGCATGGCATGGATCGCCTCGACGGTGTTGTGGCCGTTGTGCCGTGGTACCGGGAAGCCGAAGCGTTTTTCGAGGGCATCGAGTAGCGCCACCGGTGGGCGTTCGTTGATGCCCATGGTGCGGTCGCCCTGCACGTTGCTATGGCCGCGCACCGGGCACAGGCCTGCGCCGGGCGCGCCGATGTTGCCGCGCAGCATCTGCAGGTTGACGATTTCCTGGATGGTCGGCACCGAGTGGCGGTGCTGGGTGATGCCCATCGCCCAGCACATGATCACCCGCTTGCCGCGGCAGTACATGCGTGCGGCAAGTTCGATATCGGCCAGCGTCAGGCCGGACTGCTCCTGGATGTGCTGCCACGAGGTGGCATCGACTGCCGCCAGGTACGCATCGACGCCGTGGCCATGCTCGGCGATGAAGACATGGTCGAACACGGCCGGTTCGCCGTTGGCCTGCGCCTCGCGCTCCCACTGCAGCAGGAACTTGGCCATGCCACGCAGCATGGCCATGTCGCCGCCCAGGGCCGGGCGGAAGAATGCGGTGTTGGTCGGCCGGTCGCTGTTGGTCAACATCTCCAGCGGGTTCTGCGGGTGCTGGAAGCGCTCCAGGCCACGCTCCTTGAGCGGGTTGACGCACACCACCTGGGCGCCGCGCTTCACCGCGTCGCGCAGTGGGTCGAGCATGCGCGGGTGGTTGGTGCCCGGGTTCTGGCCCCAGACGAAGATCGCATCGGCATGCTCGAAATCGTCGAAGGTGACGGTGCCCTTGCCCACGCCCACGCTTTGCCCCAGGGCTACACCGCTGGCTTCGTGGCACATGTTCGAGCAGTCGGGGAAGTTGTTGGTGCCGTAGGCGCGTACGAACAGCTGGTACAAGTACGCCGCTTCGTTGCTGGCCCGCCCCGAGGTGTAGAACTCGGCCTGGTCCGGGCTGGCCAGCTTGTTCAGCTCACCCGCGATCAAGGCGAAGGCAGCATCCCAGGCGATCGGCTGGTAGCGGTCGCTGGCCGGGTCGTAAACCATCGGCTCGGTCAGGCGGCCCTGGTATTCGAGCCAGTAGTCGCTCTGCTGGAGCAGCGCGCTGACGCTGTAGCGGGCGAAGAAGGCGGCATCGACCCGGCGCTTGGTCGCCTCCCAGTTAACCGCCTTGGCGCCGTTCTCGCAGAACTTGACCATGCCGCTCTCGGGCGAGTCGCCCCAGGCGCAGCCCGGGCAGTCGAAGCCGCCGTTCTGGTTGGTCTTGAGCAAGGCGCGCAGGTTCTTCAGCGCATTGTCGCTGCCGACCCAGGCCTTGGCCACGCTGCGCAGCGCGCCCCAGCCACCGGCGGGGCCGTGGTAGGGCTTGTAGCGAGGGGTGGAGGCTGGGGCGTTATCTGGAAGAGGCTGGTACGAGGTCACGGCTGTTACGACTCCGCCGCTGGGCTGTAGACCCGCGGTGCACTGTGTTTGGGCAGATGAATGAGGTTGAGGTTGTGCTTGCGCGCCCATTGCAGGGCGAGGCCCGTGGGCGCCGAAAGGCTGACCAGGGTCTGGATGCCGGCGCGCAGGACTTTCTGGATCAGTTCCAGGCTGCAGCGGCTGGTGACGATGGCCAGCCCGCCTTCTGTGGCGATGCCCTGGCGCAGCAGGGCGCCGATCAGCTTGTCCAGGGCGTTGTGCCGGCCGATGTCTTCGCGGCCGAGCAGCAGTTCGCCCTGGGCATTCATGAACAGCGCCGCGTGCACGGCACCGCAGTGCTGGCCCAGGGGCTGGAAGGCATCGATGCGTTGGCGCAGGCCAGCCAGCCACTGCGCCGGTGGTAGCGGCGCGCCGGGCAGTTCGGCCAGTTCCGGCAGCGCCTGCTCCAGGGCTTCGACACCGCACAGGCCGCAGCCGCTGGTGCCGGCCAGCTGGCGGCGCTGGTTTTTCAGGTTCCAGAACGCACGGCTGGAAATGTCCAGGTCGGCATACATCGCCGAGCCGCTGCCGGACAGTTTCAGGTCATAGATTTCTGCGGTGCCCTCGACAATGCCGCTGCCCACGCTGAAACCGACCGCAAAGTCTTCGAGGTCGGTGGGGCTGACCAGCATCACGGCCTGGTTGAGGCCATTGAAGGCAATCGCCAGGGCGACTTCCTCGGCCAGTGGCGTGCTGGCACGTGCGGCGTCGTCGAGCTGGACGTAATCGTAGGTGTTGCTGGCGGCAGGCAAGGCCAGTGGCGTCGAGGCCGCGCAGACCGGAGGCTTGCTGTTCATCGGGGCTGACTACCGGCGGCTATTTGATAGCACTCAGCCTAGGCTTGTGCGCCGGTCACGTCTAATCGCTAGGGTCTATGCCTTGATAGACCGCGTCGATTGGTCGCAGTGGGGCAGGTCAGGGAAACCTGGCCTAGACTCGTGTGTTCGAGGTTTCAATCAACTAGGAGAACGCAATGAGCCTGTTCAGTTTCGTAAAGGAAGCCGGCGAGAAGTTGATCGACCTGCTGACCCCTGGCAATGCCAATGCCGAGGAGCAGCTGAAGAAACACGTGGAAAGTGTCGGTTTGGGCAACCCGAACATCACCGCCACTGTAGAGGGTGACAAGATCATCCTCAAGGGCGAGGTGGCCAGCCAGGAGGAGAAAGAGAAGATCATCCTCGCTGCCGGCAACATCAATGGTGTGGCCAGCGTCGATGACCAGATCACCGTAACAGGGCCGGTGGTTCAGGCTGCGCGGTTCGTTACGGTGAAAAAGGGTGACACGCTGTCAGCGATTGCCGTAGTCGTGTACGGCAACGCCAACCAGTACAACAAGATCTTCGAGGCCAACAAGCCGATGCTCAAGCACCCGGACAAGATCTATCCGGGGCAGGTGCTGCGCATTCCGGACTGATAGATTTCTATCATGTGCGCCGGCCAATCGCCGGCAAGCCGGCCCCCACGGAATAACCACAGCGCTCAAGAGGTGTGGGGAACTTGTGGGAGCCGGCTTGCCGGCGATTGGGCCTCAAAGACCTGCCAGCAATTCCCGGTAATCCTCGACCGCTGCAAATTCCTGAGTATCCCGAGGCGCCGCCTGGCTGTCCGGCTGGCGCACCGCCAGCAAGTGCCCAACACCATACGCCCGGGCACTGCGCAAAATGGCCAGCGTGTCGTCGATGAACAGGCTGCGCGCAGGCTCAAAGCCGATATCCGCCTGCAACGCATCCCAGAACTGCGGGCTTTCTTTCGGGTAGCCATAATCATGCGAACTGATCAGCCGCTCGAAATACGGCGCCAGTTCCACCCGCTCCAGCTTCAGCGACAGCGAATCGCGATGTGCATTGGTGATCATCACCACGCGCTTGCCCGCCTGGCGGATCGCCGCCAGGAACGTATCGGCGTCGGGCCGCAGGGCGATCAGGTCGGCGATCTCGCGTTTCAGTTCGCGGATCGGCAGGTTCAGCTCGCGGCTCCAGAAGTCCAGGCAGTACCAGTTGAGGGTGCCGGCATTGCGCTCGAACAGCGGCTGCAGCTCCATTTCCGCCATGGCCCGGCTCACGCCATGCACCTCGGCGTAGCGCTGGGGCAGGTGCTCGAGCCAGAAGCGGTTGTCGTAGTGCAGGTCGAGCAGGGTACCGTCCATGTCCAGCAGGACAGTATCGATGGCGGACCAGGGAAGAACAGGCATGGGAAACTCTCGTTCAGTCGGCAAGCCACGGTATAGTAACCCGTTCACGCCAAGGAGCCGCCCCATGCGCCAGAAACCCACCGTACTCAGCCGCGAGATTGTCGCCAGCAGCCGCTTGTTCCGCGTCGAGGCCGTGCAGTTGCGCTTCAGCAATGGCACCGAGCGTACCTACGAGCGCCTGGTCGGCCGTGGTAACGGTTATGGCGCGGTGATGATCGTGGCCATGCTCGATGCCGAACACGCGGTGCTGGTCGAGGAATACTGCGGCGGCACCGACGAGTACGAGCTCTCGTTGCCAAAGGGCCTGATCGAGCCGGGTGAGGACGTGCTGGCGGCAGCCGACCGGGAGCTCAAGGAAGAAGCCGGCTTTGGCGCCCGTCAGCTGGAGCACCTGACCGAGCTGTCGCTGTCGCCGGGCTACATGAGCCAGAAGATCCAGGTGGTGCTGGCCACCGACCTCTACGAGGAGCGCCTGGAAGGTGACGAACCGGAGCCGATGCGGGTCGACAAGGTCAACCTGCGCGAGCTCGCGGCCCTGGCCATGCACCCGCAGTTCACCGAAGGCCGAGCGCTGGCGGCGCTGTACCTGGCGCGCGACCTGCTGACCCAGCGGGGGCTGCTCGACGTATGAACGACCAGCAACTGATGCATGAAGTGGTGCAGCTGGCCGGCCTGGCGGGCGAGGCAATCCTGCCGTTCTGGCGCGCCGATGTGGCCGTGACCAACAAGGCCGACGACTCGCCGGTGACCGCCGCCGACCTGGCTGCGCACCGGGTCATTGCCGATGGCCTGCAGGCCCTGGCGCCGCACATCCCGGTCCTGTCCGAGGAAGACTGCAATATCCCGCTGGCCGAGCGCCAGGGCTGGCAGCGCTGGTGGCTGGTCGACCCGCTGGACGGGACCAAGGAATTCATCGCCGGCAGCGAGGAGTTCACCGTCAACATCGCGCTGATCGAAAAGGGTGAAGTGGTGTTCGGCGTGGTGTCGATGCCCACCTGCGGGCGCTGCTATTTCGGTGGCCGTGGTTTGGGTGCCTGGCGTGCAGAGGCGGGTGAGGTTGCCGAGCCTATTCAGGTGCGTAACGCGCCGCCGGCGGGTGGGCGTTTCACCGTAGTTGCCAGCCGTCGGCATTCAAGCCCGGAACAGGAAGCGCTGTTGGCTGGCCTCGGTGATGCGGTTGGCGAACTGGAACTGGCCAATATCGGCAGCTCGCTGAAATTCTGCCTGCTGGCCGAAGGCAGTGCCGACTGCTACCCGCGCCTGGCGCCGACCTCGCAGTGGGATACTGCCGCCGCCCAGGGCGTGGTGGAGGGCGCCGGTGGCGAGGTCATCGAGCTCGATGGCTCGCCGTTCCGGTATCCGCCACGGGAGTCCCTGCTCAACCCGTATTTCCTGGCGTTGCCGGCACATGCTGCATGGCGACGGGCGCTCCTGAGCCTGATCTAAAAGCCTATGCACGCGCCCGGTGGGCGCGGGCTCACCCGCGAAACAGGCTCCGCGGCGTATGGCACGGGCCTCGCCCGTGTCAGCGGTGCAGGACGTACTGGCCGCTGAACTTTACCGCGGGCTCATCGCTGCCGGCGTTGCTCACCGTGGTCTGCAGCGTCAGCCGCGCACGGCCCCGGCGCTGGTACATCGTCACGAAACGTTCCCACGTCTTGGCATCTGGCGCCGCGCAGCGTGCCACTGCCGTGCCGTTCACCGGCAACGGGTAGCTGATCTGGCCTTCCTGGATGACGATGTGCCCGTCATCGATGCCCAGTTCGCGCAGGCGCAGGTGCAACCAACCCCAGCCCACCAGCACCGCGGCGCAATACAGGCTGCCACCGAACATGGTGCTCTTGTGGTTGACGTTGGCGGCCAGCGGCAGTTGCAGGTTGAGGGTGTGGTGCTGCCAGTCGATGACCTCCAGGCCCATTTCGCGGGTCAGGGGAATATCGCTGTGCAGTACCGATTGCAGGTACTGGCTATCGTTGTTCATGGCGGTTGTCCTCATGGTCGTCTGGCCCGCTGTTGCCGCCGTCAAAATTGAGGCCGTGCTTGCGCAGCTTGTCGTGCAGGGTCTTGCGCGGGATGCCCAGGGCTTCGGCCAGGCTGCGCATCGAGCTGTGCGGCTGGGCCAACTCGGCGGCGATCAGCGAGCGCTCGAACTGCTCCACCTGTTCACTGAGGTTGCCCAGCGGTATGGGCGCCGAGGGCGCTGCAGCAGCGGGTGCCTGGCTATCCAGGGCCAGTTCCAGGCCGAGGGCGAAGCGCTCGGCGGCGTTTTGCAGTTCACGCACGTTGCCGGGCCAGCCATGGCGCAGCAGCATCGCCCGTTGCGCTGGCTGCAGGCTGTGCGGGGCAAGGCCGTGGCGCTGGCTGGCGGTGTCGGCGAAGTGCTGGAACAGCACCAGGATGTCGTCGCCGCGCTCGCGCAGCGGCGGGATGCGCAGCGGCGCCACGTTCAGGCGGTAATAAAGGTCGGCGCGAAAACGCCCTTGGTCGGCAGACTGGCGCAGGTCTTCCTTGGTCGCGGCGATGATGCGGATATCCAGCGGGATCAGCTGGTTGCCACCCAGGCGTTCGACCACCCGTTCCTGCAGCAGGCGCAGCAGCTTGACCTGCACGTCCAGGCTCATGCTCTCGATTTCGTCGAGGAACAGCGTGCCGCCATTGGCGAACTCGAACTTGCCGATGCGGCGCTTCTGCGCGCCGGTGAAGGCGCCAGGTTCGTGGCCGAACAGTTCGCTTTCGACCACCGATTCGGCCAGTGCGCCGGCATTGATGGCCACGAAGGGCCCGTCGCGGCGGCTGGACAGGTCGTGCAGGGCCCGGGCCACCACTTCTTTGCCGGCGCCGGTTTCGCCGAGGATCAGCACGTCGGCGCGGGTGCCGGCGAGGGCGCCGATCTGCTCGCGCAAGCGCTGCATGGACGGCGAATGGCCGACCAGGCGGGTGGCCAGCTGCTGGCGATCGCTCAGGGCCAGGCGCAGGCTGCGGTTGTCCAGCACCAACCGGCGCAAGGCCAGGGCGCGGCGCACGCTGTCGAGCAGCGCATCGCTGGCGAACGGCTTCTCAAGGAAGTCGTAGGCGCCTGCGCGCATGGCCTGCACTGCCAGCGGCACATCGCCGTGGCCGGTGATCAGCAGCACCGGCAGTTCGCTGTCGCGGCCGTGCAGTTGCTCCAGCAGTTGCAGGCCGTCGATACCGGGCATGCGGATATCGCTGACCACCACGCCCGGCCAGTCGGGCTCGATGCGATCGGCCACGCCTTGGGCGTCGGCCAGGGTGACCACCTTGAGCCCGGCCAGGTCGAGGGTCTGGCTGAGGGCCTGGCGCAGGTGCGGGTCGTCGTCGACCAGCAGTACCTGGGCCTGGTTGTCGATGCAAGGCTCGGTCGTCATGCCGAGAGGTCCTCCGAATTGGGCAAGGTAGCGCCGGGGGCGGCCACGCGCAGTTGCAAGGTGAGCAAGGCGCCACCTTCCGGGTGGTTGGCCAGCAGCAGTTCGCCGCCCAAGGCACGCATCAGGCTTTCGCAGATGGCCAGGCCCAGGCCCAGGCCCTGGGTGCGGGTCTTGGTGGTGAAGAACGGCTCCTTGGCGTGCTCCAGCGCCTGGCGGCTGAAGCCTGGGCCGTTGTCGCGGATGAACAGGTAGACGCAGTCATCGCGCTTTTCGGCACTCAGCCACAGGCGGCGTGGGTTGGCTTTTTCGGTCAAGGCATCGAGGGCGTTGGCCAGCAGGTTGCCGAGTACCTGGCGCAGGCGGGTTTCACCGGCCTGTACCCACAGGGTGGCATCCGGCAGGTCGCGGATCAGTTCCACAGCCATCGCTCGGCGGCGCTTGGCCAGCAAGGCCAGGGCGTCGTCCAGCGCCGGCTGCAGCGCCACGCTTTCCGGGGCGTGGCGGTCGCGGCGGGCGAAGGCGCGTAAGTGGGCGATGATCGAGGCCATGCGCCCGGTCAGCTCGCCGATCAGCTTGAGGTTGCCGCGGGCGTCCTCGGTGCGTGAGTGGTCGAGTAGTATCTCGGCGTTTTCGGCATAGCTGCGGATCGCCGCCAAGGGTTGATTGAGCTCGTGGCTGATGCTGGCCGACATGGTGCCGAGCACCGACAATTTGCCGGCCTGTACCAGCTCGTCCTGGGCGCGTACCAGCTCCTGCTGGGCGTTCTCGCGCTCCAGTACCGCACTTTTGAGCCGGGTATTGAGGCCCTCGAGGTCGGCGGTGCGCTGCACTACACGGTTTTCCAGCTCCTGGCGGGCATGGGCTTCGAAGCCGATGCGGTCTATGTAGTGGCGGCGCCGTTGCATCACCAGGCCGGCCAGCAGCATCAGCACCAGCAGCGCCCCGGCGCCGATGGCCATGACCGTCTGCACCGAGCGGTCGACCAGCGTGCGCGGGGCGAGGATGCTGACCTGCCAGCCGGTCTCCTTGATGTCGCGGGTCTGGGCCAGCCAGGCATCCTGGTTGAGCACCAGCGGCTGAGGTGCCTGGGTCGGGTAGGGCTGGATGGCGATGATCGCCTGGCGCTCGGCCTCGGTCAGCGCGCGGGTGGCGCGGAACCGCCAGTCGGGCCGCGAGGTGAGGATCACCACTCCGTTATGGTCGGTCAGCAGCAGTTGCTCCGGGGTGCGGCCCCAAAGGGTTTCGGTGTGGTCGAGGTCGACCTTGACCACCAGCACGCCGACGATGCGCTCGCGGTCGCGCACGGCGGCAGCGAAGAAGTAACCGCGCTTGGCCGAGGTGGTGCCTTGGCCGAAGAAGCGCCCAAGGTGCCCAGCCATGGCTTCGTTGAAGTACGGGCGGAAGGCAAAATTACGGCCGACGAAGCTGTCGTGCTTGTCCCAGTTGGAGGCGGCGAGGGTATTGCCGCTGACATCCATCAGGTACATCACCTCGGCGCCCGTCTGGTGGACGATGTCCTTGAGCAGGCGGTTGGCGTTGGTCACCGCTTCGAGTTTGAACGGGTCGGCCAGCACACTGCGCAGCGCCGGCAGGTCGCCGAGGATCTGCGGCAAGGTTTCGTAGCGGTGCAGGGTGCCGAGGAGGTTGGCTACGTACAGGTCGAGGGTCTGGCGATTCTGCGAGGCCAGTTCGTCCTGGTAATAGCGTTCGGCAAGGTGATGCAGGGGCCACAGCAAGGGGGCCAGGCACAGGGCCAGCAGGGCCAGGCTGCGCCAGCGGGGACGGCGTGGGTGCGTGGGTTTTGCAATCATCGCGTAAATGCGCCAGGGGAGACTGGCGCAATTATGCGCTACTTGAGGCAGCCATTCCTCATGGGAACAGGTCGGCGTCCTTCAGCAGGGCGCCCGCCTGGTCCTTGGCCGACAGCAGCGGCGCTTGCACGCCCCAGTCGATGGCCAGTTGCGGGTCGTCCCAGCGGATGCAGCGCTCGGCGGCAGGGTTGTAGTACTCGGTGGTCTTGTAGAGGAAGTCGGCCGACTCGCTCAGCACCAGGAACCCATGGGCGAACCCTGGCGGGATCCAGAACTGGCGGTGGTCGGCGGCGCACAGACGGGTGGCCACCCAGCGGCCGAAGGTTGGCGAGCTGCGGCGGATGTCCACGGCAACGTCGAGCACTTCACCTTGGGTCACGCGGACCAGTTTCCCCTGGGGGTTGTCGATCTGGTAGTGCAGCCCGCGCAGCACACCGCGCTGCGACCGTGAATGGTTGTCCTGGACGAAACGGGCGTCGACACCCGTCAGCCCGGCGAATTCACGGGCGTTGAAGCTTTCAAAGAAGAAACCGCGACTGTCACCGAAGATTTTCGGTTCGATGATCAGTACGTCAGGTATGTCGGTAGCGATTATGTTCATGGCGATTATCTGACCCGTGTACTCAGGGGATGGACCGTACCGGCCTCGTTCACTGTAGCCCGCCTTGGCTTGTTGCAGCCTAGATTGCCCTCATGACCGCGCACGGGCGCACGATCATCATTTCATCTTTGCCACTTGTGTATCGGCCTTGGCAGTGGCGAGATAAGCAAAAAGTAAAAGAGGTTTCATCTTCATGCCCCTCAGCACCCTGATCCAGCGTTCCAGCCTGCCCAGCCCTTCGCTCAGCGAAGCCCAGGCGCATGCCTTGCTTCAGGCGCATTACGACCTGGCCGGCAGCCTGTCGGCGCTGGGCAGCCAGCAGGACCTGAACTTCCGGCTGGACACGGGGCAGGCGCGGTTCGTGCTCAAGGTCTGCCACGGCAGTTATGCCCAGGCCGAGCTGCAAGCGCAGCATGCCGCGCTGGCGTACCTGCGTGAGCAAGGCTTGCCGGTACCTGCCGTGCGCCCGGCGCGCGATGGCCAGGCCTTGCTGGCGCTGGACATCGACGGGCAACCACTGCGTGCACGCCTGCTCGATTATATCGACGGGCAGCCGCTGACACGCCTCAAGCACATGGCGCCGCGGCTGATGGCCGAACTGGGCACGCTGTGCGCGCGCATCGACCAGGCCCTGGCCGATTTCGACCACCCAGGCCTGGCGCGCACCCTGCAATGGGACCCGCAGCACGCCCAGGCGCTGATCGAGCATCTGCTGCCGGTGTTGCAGGATGCCGGGCAGCGCGCGCGCGTCGAGCAGGCCACACGCTTGGCCGCCGAACAGCTGGCACCGTTGGTCGGGCAATTGCCGAGCCAGGCCGTGCACCTGGACATCACCGACGATAACGCCGTCTGGGCCCGCGACGGCGAGCGGCAATGGCAACTGCAGGGGGTGATCGATTTCGGCGACTTGCTGCGTACCTGGCGTATCGCCGACCTGTCGGTGACCTGCGCGGCGCTGCTGCACCATGCCGAAGGCGACCCACTGCGCATTCTGCCGGCTGTCAGCGCCTACCAAGCCATCAACCCGCTGAGCGAAGCCGAACTGCGCGCCTTGTGGCCGCTGGTGCTGAACCGTGCCGCCGTGTTGGTACTGAGCAGCGAGCAGCAACTGGCGGTGGACCCTGGCAACCAGTACACCCGTGACAATATCGCCCACGAGTGGGAAATCTTCGACACCGCTACCGCCGTGCCTTTCGCCTTGATGGAGGCGGCCATTCTGCAGGCTGCCGGTATCAAGCTGCCCGCGCTGAACCTGGCAGATTGCGCACCGTTGCTCCCGGACCTGGCTGGACAAGCGGTTAGCCGTGTCGATCTGGGTGTGCTCAGCACCCATTGCGAGGCGGGTAACTGGGAACAGCCTGGTTTCGACCAGCGCCTGCTGACCACGCAGCCCGCACCGGCTTGCAGCCTGCACGGCCAGTACCGCCTGTCGCAAACACACATCGACCGCCCCGAAGAGCCCGCCACCTGCGCCCTGGGCGTCGAACTGCATGTGCCCAACGGCAGTGTGGTCCAGGCGCCGCAAGCAGGTACCTGGCAACGCCATGGCGATGGCCGTGGTTGCCTGCACACGCCGCAGTGGGCCTTGTGGCTGAGTGGCCTGGAAGATACCCCGGCAGACGGCCAGGCCGTGGCCAAGGGGCAGGCACTGGGCAGCAGTTGCGGCTTCCTCAGCGTTCAGTTGTGCCTGGACGGCGCCCTCCAGCCACCGTTCTTCGCCACGCCCTCCCAGGCCGCCGCCTGGCTGGCGCTGTGCCCGTCGCCAGCAGCGCTGCTGGGCTTCGACTGTGATGCCGAGCCGCTGGCCGACCCGCAGGCCCTGCTGGCCCGTCGCGATGCCAGCTTCGCCCGTTCGCAGAAACACTACTATGCACAGCCGCCGCATATCGAGCGCGGCTGGCGCAACTACCTGATCGACATGCAGGGCCGCTCCTACCTGGACATGCTCAACAACGTGGCGGTGCTCGGCCACGGTCACCCGCGCATGGTGGCCGAGTCGGCGCGGCAGTGGTCGTTGCTCAATACCAACTCGCGCTTCCATTACGCCGCCATCGCCGAGTTCTCCGAACGCCTGCTCACGCTGGCGCCGCCCGGCTTCGACCGGGTGTTCCTGGTCAACAGTGGTACCGAAGCCAACGACCTGGCAATCCGCCTGGCCTGGGCCTACAGCGGTGGGCGCGACCTGCTCAGCGTGCTGGAGGCCTACCATGGCTGGTCGGTGGCCACCGATGCCATTTCCACCTCGATCGCCGACAACCCGCAGGCCCTGGAAACCCGACCGGACTGGGTGCACCCGGTCGAGGCACCGAATACCTTCCGCGGCCGCTATCGCGGCGCCGACAGTGCTGGCGACTATTTGCGCGATGTCGATGCCAAGCTCGCCGACCTCGATGCCCGTGGCCGCCAGCTGGCCGGCATGATCTGCGAACCGGTGTACGGCAATGCTGGCGGTATTTCGCTGCCAGCAGGCTACTTGCAAGACGCCTACGCCAAAGTCCGTGCCCGCGGCGGTGTGTGCATCGCCGATGAAGTTCAGGTGGGTTACGGCCGCCTGGGCGAGTACTTCTGGGGCTTCGAAGAGCAGGGCGTGGTGCCCGACATCATCACCATGGCCAAGGGCATGGGCAACGGCCAGCCACTGGGCGCGGTGATCACCCGCCGCGACATCGCCGAGGCACTGGAGGCGCAGGGTTACTTCTTCTCGTCTGCCGGCGGCAGCCCGGTCAGCTGCCGTATCGGCATGGCGGTGCTGGATGTGATGGACGAGGAGGGGCTGTGGCAAAACACCCGCGACACCGGGCGTTACTTCAAGGCACGCCTGCAGGCGTTGGTCGATAAACATCCGCTGGCCGGTGCCGCGCATGGTTCGGGCTTTTATCTGGGGCTGGAACTGGTGCGCAACCGCGACACGCTGGAGCCGGCCACCGAGGAAACCATGGCGTTGTGCAACCGCCTGCGTGACCTGGGCATCTTCATGCAGCCCACCGGCGATTACCTGAACATCCTCAAGATCAAGCCGCCCATGTGCACCACGCGGGCCAGCGTGGACTACTTTGTGGACAGTGTGGATCGGGTTCTTTCCGAAGACCTATAAGCCCAGGATGCCACTCAAGCCGATTGTTATCGGCCTCGGTGGCATTTTTATTAACCGTTCGAGATTGTCAGGCTTTTAATGCCGATATATATCGGTTATAAAATCGCCCTCTTCCATTGACCATCGGCCTAGGGCCTTTGCAGAGGTTAGCCATGAAAACCCTCAACTCCACCCCCCGCGCCGACGGTTTCCACATGCCCGCCGAATGGGCCCCGCAGAGCCAGGTGTGGATGGTCTGGCCAGAGCGTTCGGACAACTGGCGCCTGGGTGGCAAGCCTGCCCAGGCTGCCCACGTGACCCTGGCCAAGGCCATCGCCCGTTTCGAGCCGGTCACTGTGGCGGTTTCCGCCGGCCAGTACGAAAACGCCCGTCGCCAGCTCGACACGCCGAACATCCGTGTGGTGGAAATCAGCAACGATGACGCCTGGGTGCGCGACACCGGCCCTACCTTCGTGATCAACGATGCCGGCGAAGTGCGCGGTGTGGACTGGGGGTTCAACGCCTGGGGTGGTTTCGATGGCGGCCTGTACGCGCCGTGGAACCGCGACGAGGAACTGGCGGCCAAGGTCATGGAAATGGAGCGCTGCCAGCGTTACCACACAGAAGGTTTCGTGCTCGAAGGCGGCTCGATCCATGTGGACGGTGAGGGTACCCTGATCACCACCGAAGAGTGCCTGCTCAACCGCAACCGCAACCCGCACCTGAACCGCGAGCAGATCGAAGAGGTCCTGCGTGAACACCTGGCAGTCGAGACCATCGTCTGGCTGCCGGATGGCCTGTACAACGACGAAACCGACGGCCACGTCGACAACTTCTGCTGTTACGTCAGCCCAGGTGAAGTGTTACTGGCCTGGACCGATGATTCCAACGACCCCAACTACGCACGCTGCCACGCCGCCTACGATGTGCTGAAAAGCAGCCGTGACGCCAAGGGCCGCGAGTTTGTGGTGCACAAGATGCCGATCCCGGGCCCGCTGTTCGCCACCGAAGAAGAGTGCGCCGGTGTCGACCAGGTGGCCGGCAGCCAGGAACGTGACCCGTCGGTACGCCTGGCCGGTTCCTATGTGAACTTCCTGATCGTCAACGGCGGCATCATTGCGCCGAGCTTCGACGACCCGGCGGATGCCCAGGCTAGAGCGATCCTGGCCAAGGTCTTCCCCGACCACGAAGTGGTGATGATCCCGGGCCGTGAACTGCTGCTCGGCGGTGGCAACATCCACTGCCTGACCCAACAGCAACCGGCACCGGTCAAGCGCTGATACAACGCTGTGCAAAAAGGCCCGTCATATGACGGGCCTTTTTTTGCGGCGGCTTCCGGCCTGTCGAAATGGCATATGTTTTGTATTGTTTTCAGGGAGTTAACCCGGACAGTACGGTCACTCCGTTCTGTAACAATCACGACGTAGATTAGCCGCTCACGGGCCCAGGAGTACGTGTAGACATGAACGCAGCAAGTGAGTCGGCTTTGCGCCCATTGGCAGTGAATCACCCTTCGCTCAGAACCTTGGCGCAGTGGCTGAAACACCCAGGAAGCACGCGGGTCAGGACGACCGACCCCCGACGTCTGCTTGACGGCCGTTATCCCCAAGGGCTGATCAGCGATGCGGAGCTGGAAGCGCTGCTGGGTGTCTGGCACTGACAGGGCAGGAGCCCGCGCCATGCAAAACGCCACCGCGATTGCGGTGGCGTTTTTGTTTGCGGGGTGTCAGTGCCGGCGATCGGGCCGGTACTGGCCCAGCAAGTCAGAAGCTGTAAGTGCCGGTCACCACCAGGCTGCGCGGGTCGCCGAGCTGAATCTGCGCCGCACTGGTCGCCGAGCTGTAATAGGTCTTGTCGGTGATGTTGCTGAGCGCCGCACGCACATCCCAGTCATGCGTACGGAACCCTGCCAGCGCATCCCAACGCCCGTAACCCGGCATCACCGTGGTGTTCTGGTTGTCGGCATAGCGCTCGCCCACCAGTGTGAGCCCGGTTTCGGCGTACCAGCCAAGCTCCGGCTTCCAGGTCACGAACAGGCTGGCGTTGCGCTTGGCGACATCGTTGATGCGGTTACCTTCCTGGCCGTTGTTATCCTTGACGATGGTCGCATCCTGCAAGCCGATACCCCCGCGTACGTACCAGTTGCCAACAATGTTGCCGGCTGCGGTCAGCTCGATGCCGCGTGAACGCTGCAGGCCGCTCATCAGGGTGATTTCCGGGTTGTTCGGGTCACGCGTGCGGCGGTTGTACAGCTCCAGCTCATAAAGGGCGAAGGTGGTGGTCAGGCGCTCGTCGAACCAGTCGCTCTTGACCCCGATCTCTTTCTGCCGGGTCAGCTCTGGGCTGGTGTCGTTGGTGTTGCCGGCTGCGCCTGGGGTGATACCGATCAGGCCACCGCCGACAGGCGAGAAGGTCTTGCTCCACGAGGCATAGAACGAGTGATCACGCCATGGCGTATAGACCACGCCCAGGCGCGGGCTGGTGCTGTTGCTGTCCTGCTTTTCGGCCAGGTTGCGCACCTTGTTGGTGGTTTCCACCTCGAACTGGTCGAAGCGCACGCCAGCCAGAATCTGCCACTGATCGTTGAGACGGATCTGGTCCTGCAGGTACAGGCCACGGCTGTCGACCACGGTGTGGTTGTCACTCGACACCACCATGCGGCCGTTGTGCTGCAAGTCGCGGTTCGGGTTGTTCAGGTCCAGGCTCGGTACTGCCTGGCCACCGGCCGAGACGGCGGCAGCGGTGTACAGGGTCGGGTCGCGGCGCTGGTTGCCGAACTCCAGGCCCAACAGCAGTGTGTGTTCCAGGCCCCAGGTGGCGAAGTCGCCCTCGGCTTCGAGGTTGTTGAACAGGTTGCGGGTGTTCAGGTCCTGCTGCCAGCGTTGGCGGGTCACCGTGTTGTTGCTGGCGTTGTAGCCGGTCAGGTAGGTGTTGTCGAACTCGCTGTCGAGCTTGAACAGCCCGAGGGTGTGGCGCAGTTGCCAGGTGTCGTTCAGCTGGTAGTTGAGGCGCGAGCGCAGCGACTGCGCGCGGTCGTCGATGAAGTCGCGCTGGGTATCGCCATAGGTGGTGCTGCGGCTGACATCGGCCGGGCGCCCGTTGACCCCGGGGATACCGCGGTCGGGGGTGCGGTTGTAGCGGCTGTACTCGTACTGCACCAGCCAGTTCAGGTCGGGCGTGAGCTGCCAGCTCATCGACGGGGCGAACAGCTGGCGGCTGCCATCGACGCCATCGCGGAAGCTGTTGTTGTCTTGGTTGCCCATGTTCAGGCGCAGGCTGAGGGTGTCGCTGGGGGCGGCACTGAGGTCGGCATACAGGCTGCGCAGGTCCTGGCTGCCGCCCTGGGCCTCGATGGACGAGCGCCGGCCATGCTCTGGCGCCTTGCTCACGCGGTTGACGATGCCACCCTGGCTGCCACGGCCATACAGCACTGCGGCCGGCCCCTTGAGCACCTCGACCCGTTCGATGTTGTGCAGGTCGCGCAGGTACTGGCTGTCGTCGCGGATACCGTCCAGATAGAAGTCGTTGCTGGCTTCGAAGCCGCGGATGCGCACGCTGTCGAAGCGCGTGTCGGCACCGCTGCTGACGTTGGGGATGCCCTCGAGGGCCTTGCCCAGCGAATCGCTGCCGTAGTCGAGCACATTGCGGGTCTTCACCGTGTCGATGGCCTGGGGCACGTAACGCACAGGGGTGGAGGTGCGCGTTGCGGTGCTTACCTCCTTGCCCCGTGGGTTGTCTTCTTCGCGCTCGCTGTCGGCGGTAACCGATAACTCGGGCAGGGTGGTGGTGGCGGCACTGGCCAGGCTGGCGCTGAACAGCAGCGACAGGCCAAGCGTCAGCGGTGAAAGGCGGCAGGGGGCAGGCATGGAGGCATCCGGACCTAAGGCTGGTAATAAACAAGGCGCGAATGATAATGCTTGCCATTTGCTGTTGCTTGGGTATTTGTAAAGGCTTGTCTTTACATATGTATCGCTTTGTAACTAGTCCCTTGTGCGTACTGTTGGTGCCCGAGGGTGGTGGGGTGCGTCATAACGACTCATCTGACAGAAGACAAATTGCCCACTGCTGGTGGGAACGTGCACGGAAATGCACTGTTCATCCCGGTTAATTTGGTTATATCGACCTGCTTTTCACGACTTTTTGACATTTGTAATCGCACACGGCTAGGATTCGGCCAGCGCCTGATGGCCATGATCTGGCCATGCAGCTGTACAAGGCCCGCCACGTAACTTCGGCGGCCTTGCAGTTTGGATCCGCATAGCGTCGAACCTACGAAGGGGCGTTGGTTCCTGGCGTCATATTGCGCAGCGTTTTTGATTAAGAAATAAGGAAAACAACATGTTGAAAACCAGGATCAGCCTGGTCGCCCTGGCGATGATCGCCGCGACCCAGGCCCAGGCCAACGAGCAGGCCGACAGCAAGGGCTTTATCGAAGACAGCCACGCAAACGTTCTCCTGCGTAACGCTTACATCAACCGTGACAAGAAACACGGTACCGATGACCAGATCGAATGGGGCCAGGCGGCCATCGCCAACTTCTCCTCTGGCTTCACCCAGGGCACCGTCGGTGTCGGCGTCGACGCATTCGGCCTGTACGCCGTGCGTCTGGACGGCGGCAAGGGCCACAACGGTGGCGCCGGTGTCGACTTCTTCAAGCCAGGCAACACCAAGAACGCCGACGGCAATGCCAGCGGCCCGCATGACCTGGCCCGCGCCGGCGCAGCCGTGAAGTTCCGCATCTCCAACACCGTGCTCAAGTACGGTGACCAGATGCCGACACTGCCGGTGCTGAATTACGACGACGGTCGACTGCTGCCAGAAAGCTTCACCGGTACCCTGATCACCTCCAAGGAGATCGAAGGCCTGGAACTGAACGCCGGCCGCTTCACCCAGGAAGCGCGCAAGAGCGCCGAGCGTCGTGACGGTGGCGGCCTGAAGTCGATCAACGTCTTCGGCGGTAGCTACAAGTTCACCGACAACTTCACCGCTTCGCTGTACACCGCAGACAACGAAGACGTGATGAAGAAGCACTACCTGGGCTTGAACTACGTCTTCCCGATCGCCAATGACCAGTCGCTGACCCTGGACTTCAACGGCTACAAGTCGGATATCGACAAGAAATATGTGCAGGCCGCCGACCTGAACGGCGACTCCAACACCATCTGGAGCCTGGCCGCGACCTACGCCTACGGCGCGCACTCGTTCACCATCGCCCACCAGCGCAGCACCGGCAGCACTGGTTACAACTACAGCGGCTACCAGAACGTGGGCGGCGTGGGTGACGGTGGTTCGACCATCTACCTGGCCAACTCGTACTGGTCCGACTTCAACGCCGAAGACGAGCGTTCCTGGCAGCTGGGCTACGGCCTGGACTTCGGTGCCTACGGCATCCCGGGCCTGACCTACAAGCTGGCCTACGTGGTGGGTGACAACATCAACACCCGCACCAACGCCAACCCGCAAGGCTTCGGCGAAGGTAAAGAGCGCGAGATCTTCAACCAGATCCGCTACGTGGTTCAGGAAGGCCCGGCCAAGGACCTGTCGATCAAGCTGCGCAGCTCGTTCCTTCGCACCAACAACGCTGTACAGCAAAACACCTACAACGACGACGGCAACGAAGTCCGCGTATTCGTCGAGTACCCGATCAGCATCTTCTGATACTGACGCCGTGTACCCAACAGCCCCGGCCTATGCCGGGGTTGTTTCTTTTCGGCGCACCGGTGTCATCGGCGCCACCGCTGTTTCCCTCGTCTCCGGTGCAAAGCTGTCGCTGCGCGCCATCCGCCACATCCGCGCATAAAACTCGCTTTCGATCGAGCCACTGAGCAATTCGCCGGGCTTGAGAAACGGGTGCAGGTCCGAAAACAGGCTGATTTCGCTGGTGCTGATGCGCCGCGCCAGATGCTTGGGTTTGAGCTCCGAGGGGTGTTCGAGGCCGGCAGCCGCGAGCATCTCGGCCAGGGCATGCAGGGTGTTGCGGTGGAAGCTGGCAACCCGCTCGGCCTTGTCCGGTACCACCAGCGCACGCTGGCGCAATGGGTCCTGGGTGGCCACGCCGGTTGGGCACTTGTTGGTGTGGCAACTCTGCGACTGGATGCAACCAATGGCGAACATGAAGCCACGCGCCGAGTTGACCCAGTCGGCGCCGATGGCCAGCACGCTGGCGATATCGAAAGCGCTGACAATCTTGCCCGCCGCGCCGATGCGGATGCTCGAACGCAAGTTCAGGCCGACCAGGGTGTTGTGCACGAACATCAGGCCTTCGCGCATGGGCACGCCCATGTTGTCGCTGAACTCGCGTGGCGCCGCGCCGGTGCCACCCTCCTTGCCATCGACGACGATGAAGTCCGGGGTGATGCCGGTGGCCAGCATGGCCTTGGCAATGCCCATGAACTCCCACGGGTGGCCCAGGCAAAATTTGAAACCCACCGGCTTGCCGCCCGACAGCTCACGCAGCTGGGCGACGAATTGCAGCAGCTCCAGGGGCGTGCGGAAGGCACTGTGCGCGGCCGGCGAGATGCAGTCCTCGCCGGCACGCACGCCGCGGGTGGCGGCGATTTCCGCGCTGACCTTGTGCCCCGGCAGGATGCCGCCGTGGCCCGGTTTGGCGCCTTGGCTGAGCTTGATCTCGATCATTTTCACCTGCGGGTCGCGGGCCTGGGCGGCGAAGCGCTGCGGGTCGAAGCGGCCTTGCTCGGTGCGGCAACCAAAATAGCCGCTGCCGATTTCCCAGATCAGGTCGCCACCATGCTCGCGGTGGTAGGGGCTGATGCTGCCTTCACCGGTGTCATGGGCGAAGCGGCCCAAACGCGCGCCCTGGTTGAGCGCGGCAATGGCATTGGCGCTGAGTGCGCCGAAGCTCATGGCCGAGATGTTGAAGGTCGAAGCGGAGTAGGGCAGGCGGCACTGCGGCCCGCCGATGGCGATGCGGAACGAGGCCGGGTCGGGGGTGGCCACCGGCAGCATCGAATGGCTGATGAATTCGAAGCCGGGCTTGTAGGCGTCGTTGAGCGTGCCAAAGGCCTTTTCGGCGCTTTCGTTCTTGGCCCGGGCATACACCAGCGAGCGTTGCGAGCGGGAGAAGGGCAGCTTGTCGTCGTCGCCTTCGATCAGGTACTGGCGGATCTCCGGGCGGATGGTCTCGATCAAGTAGCGGATGTTGCCCAGGATCGGGTAGTTGCGGCGTACCGCGTGGTGGCTCTGGCGCAGGTCATTGAGGCCGACCAGGCTGAGCAGGGCGGTGGCCACGGTCAGCGGCCAGAGCCAGGTGTGCGTGGCAAGCAAGGGCAGGCTGGCGAAGGTGAACAACAGGCAGATCGCCAAGCAGGCATAGCGGCTGGGTAGAGAGCGTTTCATGGGTCCATCGCAGGCAGGATGACCGGGGCAAGCATAGGCAAACGGGCCGCGCGGAAAACCTGGGGAATCGGTAAAACACTGTTACCTGATGATGGGTTGTCTTGTGGCGATGGGCTGCAAAGCGGCCCTAATCAGGCAACAAAATGCTGACGCGTAACCCGCCACCCTCCCGATTCATCAGCATCAGTTCACCCCCATGGCTGGCCGCAATTCGCTGGGCAATGCTCAAGCCCAGTCCGTACCCTCCGGATGCCTGGTTGCGCGACCCTTCCCCGCGCACAAAGGGATCGGTGACGGTGGCCAGCAGCTCGGGTGCAATGCCAGGCCCACGGTCATCAATATGGATAAATATGCCCGTGGTAGCGCGCTCCAGCGTGACGCAAACGTCTTTGCCATAGCGCAGTGCATTGACCAGCAAGTTCTGCAGGCAGCGCTGCAACAGCAAGGCATCGACGCGCAGGCTGCCAACCTTGCCCTGCACCGGCAAGGGTTCATCGCTGCTGGCCAGGTCGGCGCACAGGCGTGCCACCAGGCGGTCGATATCGACCTGCTGCAGGTTCTGTTGCTCGCCTGCGCGCAGGTAATCCAGCACCTGGCCGATCATGTCGTCCATCTGCGTGATGTTCTGGCGCAGGCGCTCACGGTGGTCGTCGTCGGGCAGGCGCTCCAGGCGCAGGCGCATGCGTGTCAGCGGGGTGCGCAGGTCGTGGGAAACCGCGGCGAGGAAGTAGGCCTTGTCGTTGACCATGGCGATCAGCCGCTGCTGCATGGCGTTGAAGGCCTGGGCGGCCTGGCGCACTTCTTCGGGGCCATCCAGGGCCAGCGGCGGCTGTTCCAGGTTGCCGCCCAGGCCGCGCGCGGCGTCAGCCAGGCGCCTTAATGGGCGAAGGCAAAGGCGTACCGCGATCAGGCACACGAGCAGTACCGCAACGATGCGCAGCGCATAGACCCGCAGCAGGTAATCGCTGATCAGCACCCAGGCCGACTCACCGCTCCAGCCCTGCAACTCCTGGCCGTCGATGGTCAGCCAGTGGCCGTCGGCCAAGGGCACGGCGAACTGGATATGTGCCTGGGCCGTGCGCAGCCCAAACAGGCTGCGCCAGACGAGCGGCTGGCCCAGCTCATCGGTCAGTTGCACCTTGAGCAGGCGCACCGCCTGGGCATGCCCCAGCTCGTACGTGAGCGCCTGTTGCAGCAACAGTTCGACGCGGCGCCTTCCGCGTCGCTGGTCTTCCTGCGGCGCAGGCACGTCGTCCGCGCAGCGCAATTGGTAGTTGGCCGGCACCTGCAACGGCGCGGCGTGGCAGTCGGCCTGGGCGATCAGCGGCGCACTGCGCGCCGCCATCAGCCTGACGGGGGCTTCGAGCACCTGGGCAAAACGCACGTCGAACCAGATGCTGCTGGACATCAACTGGATCAGCAGCGTGCCGCTGACCATGATCAGCAGCAACTGGCCAAACAAGGTGCGCGGCCACAGCCGGCGGAGCCAGCGCATCTCAGCTGGCCGCTTCGGCGCGGGCAATGCTCAGCAGGTAGCCTTCGTTGCGGATGGTGAGGATCTGTACCGCGCCACCGGGCGCGTGGCGCAGCTGCTGGCGCAGGCGGCTGATGCACATGTCCACCGAACGGTCGTCGGGGTGGTGGTCGCGGCCGAACGCACTGCGCGTCAACTGATCGCGCGAGACCACCCGGTTGTTGGCCTCCAGCAGCTCGCGCAGCACCCGGTGATCGGAGCGCGGCAGGGTCAGCACTTCGCCATCGGGGCGGGTGAGCAGGCGTTTCACGGGTTCGAGGCTGAAGCCGGCAAAGCCGAGTGTCTCGGCGGGCGCTTCTTCGCCGGCAGCACCGAGGCGTTGCGGGCGGCGCAGCACAGCCTTGATGCGGGCAATCAGTTCACGAGGCTCGAACGGCTTTGCCAGGTAGTCATCGGCACCGACTTCCAGGCCGATGATGCGGTCCAGCGTGCTGCCCTTGGCCGACAGCATGATCACCGCCAGCCCCGGGGTTGCCTGCAGTTGGCGGCACAGGCTGAGGCCATCCTCACCCGGCAGCATCAGGTCCAGCACCACCAGCTCGACCTTGTGCCCGGCCAGTTGCGCGCGCATCTGTTCACCGTCCGCCGCTGCCAAAACCGTGTAGCCGGCATCGGTCAGGTAATCGCAGAGAAGTTCGCGGATCTCGTCGTCATCATCGACAACCAGCAAGGTCGTGCTCATTGCTAAAAACACCTGTTCGGGGAGGGCCGGCAGCGCTCGTTACGTTCGATTACATGCCCGTACAAGCCGAGCATGGAGCCCGGAGGGCGGATCCCTAGAATCGTAACAAAAAATCATCTGCAAATACGAAGCCTTCCCAAATGAAACCTCAAAGTCTCACGCTTCATCCGCTTGCCTTCTTCATTGCGCTGGCCGCCAGTGGCCATGCCTTGGCCGCCGAAAGCCAACCGTTGGAACTGGACGCCACACAGATCGAAGACAGCGCGCTGCTGCCTGCCGACGAGGCTGGCCAGCTAGGGTACACGGTTGAAAGCACGCGCAGTTCCACCGGCCTGAAACTGACGCCCCGGCAGACGCCGCAGTCGGTTACCAGCATCACCCGCCAGCAGATGGACGACCGCGACATCCACACCATCGAACAGGCACTGGACACCACCCCGGGCGTGAGCACCAATAAGTCCGAAGTCGGCGGGCGCACCGACTTCCGTGCCCGCGGTTACTCGATCAGCAACTGGAAGGTCGATGGCTTGCAGTTCCAGGGCGGCTCCGATTTCAGCGGCGGCGGCAACGCGTTGAACATGGACCTGTACGAGCGCATCGATATCGTCCGCGGTGCCAACGGCCTGCTCGGCGGCACCGGCGACCCGTCGGCCACCGTCAACCTGATCCGCAAGGCCCCGACCAAGAGCTTTGGCGGCAGCGCCTACGCCACCTACGGCAGCTGGGACAAACGCCGCCTGGGTGCCGACCTCAACCTGCCGCTGTCCGAAGATGGCCGCCTGCGCTCGCGCTTCGTGATGACCCAGCAAGACGCCAACTCGTTCCGCGACAACCAGTCCGAGCGCTCCCGCGCGGCCCTGGCCAACTTCGAATTCGACCTCGACGACGCCACCACTCTGGGCGCCGGTTACCAGTACGAATACAACAAGGTGGTTGGCGGTGGCTGGGGTGCCAACATCCCCATCTGGTACCGCGACGGCAGCACCACTAACCTGCCGCGCAGCACCAACGTGGTACCCAGCTGGAGCTTCGGCGAGTACACCACCCGCACCGCTTTCGGCTCCCTGCAACACCGCTTCGACAACGACTGGACGCTTGACCTGAAGGCCGCCCAGAGCACCGCCGAAGTGCTCAACCACCGCGGCCTGGCCAAGGTCAACTCGGCCGGGCGCGGCAGCTACGGCGGCTACTGGGACCAGGACGGCAGCGGCGCGGTGCTCAACGGCCTGCACAGCTCCAGCGACACCACCCAACAGTCCGCGCAGGTCGACCTGTCCGGCCCGTTCCAGCTGTTCGGCCGCACCCACCAGGCGATGGTCGGCTACAACGACAGCCGCACCGTGGCCTGGTCGCCGGAGTACAGCTGCACCATGGTCAGTGCTGACCGCGTCAGCGCGCCCTCGGTGGGCTGCCAGTTCCGCGCCAACAACGGCTTTCCGGTTACCGATTGGCACAACGGCGTAGACAGCGACTACGACATGCTCGCCTCGCGCACCGGCCGCCACAGCAAGACCACCACGCGCCTGCAGGGCATGTACGCAGCCACCCGCCTGAGCATCACCGACCCGCTGTCGGTGATCGTCGGCATGCGCACCACCGACTACTCGGCCACCACCCGCAACGTCAGCGGTGTGCGCAGCAACCAGCAGAACAGCGGCATCGTCACGCCGTACCTGGGCGCGGTATACGACCTCAACGACACCTACTCGCTGTACGCCAGCTACACCGACATCTTCAACCCACAGACAGCCGAGACCGAGAGCGGCACCAAGGTCGAGCCGATCCGCGGCAAAAGCTATGAGACGGGTATCAAAGGTGAGTGGCTGGAGGGCCGCTTGAACGCATCGGCCGCGTACTTCCGCACCCAGCAGGAAAACAAGGCCGTGCTCGACAACGGCCTGACCACCCCGACCGGTGGCGATGCCTACAAGGCCGGTACCGGCCAGGAAACCGACGGCATCGACCTGGAAATCGCCGGCGCCCTGACCCCGAACTGGAACGTGTACGCAGGCTATACCTACCTGCACTTCCTCCGCGTCGACAGTGACGGGCGCAGCGACCCGTCGCACCTGTTCAAAGCCTCGACCACCTACCGCCTGTCCGGCCCGCTCGACCGCCTGACCCTGGGCGCTGGCGTCAAGGCGCAGACCAACATCCGCGCGATCTCCAGCCCTGCAGGCCAGCCGGTGAACGGCGTGAGTGCAGGCTCTAGCGACGTGAACTGGTCCGGCTATGCGATCTGGAATGCCATGGCCAAGTACCAGGTGACCGACGACACCTCGGTCAGCCTCAATGTCGACAACCTGTTCGACAAGCATTACTACACCCAGTACGGGTTCTATGCGGGGGCGATTTATGGCGACCCGCGGAACATGTCGTTGACCGTGAGTACGGCGTTCTGACCTGAACGCTTAAAGGCGATCATGAGCCTTGTGGGGGCCCACCCCCACAAGTGCCCGCTGAGTCACCCAGCCTGTTGTTCCTGATGTAAGGGCTCTTCCAGCTCGTTTTCGAAACGATCCCAATCCTCCCCAAACAACTCCACCGGGTGCATGGTGCGGTCCGCACCATTGCCGCAGGCCAGCGCCTTGGCCGGGCAGTACAGGTCGCAACCCCAGCAGATGCGTTCCGGGTGGCTGGGGTGGTGAGGGAATTTCTTGCCCATGGCATGCCTCCAGCAATCGCCGTCTGCAGCCAGACTATGCCTGTCATCCATGGCAGGCTTGATTGAAATCAAGCTAGCTTGCATCTGCTCTGGATATCCACGTGCGCTTGCCGGCAATACATCGTGCGCGCTTGCACTGCCTGTCAGCTTGGCTACCTATAGCCTTAAACTCGATGCGCGGGCGCTCAAGGAATGGCACAAGCTTGGCGACACTGTACGTGTTCAGTTCAAGAAGAAGCCTGCCTGATTGCTACAAGATCAAGCTGCGCAGCAGCGGCTACCGTCTGATTTATCAGGTGGTGGATAAGGAAGTCGTGGTGTTTGTAGTAGCGGTCGATAAGCGTGAGCGTGGGCAGGCATATCGCAAGGCGGCTGAGCGATTGTAAAGCTGAGTGGGCAGCAGCGTTTGAAAACAAAAAAGGCCCACCTTACGGTGAGCCTTTTGAGTACTACGTATGGTGCGGCACCAGGAGTCGAAAATGCACGTAGCTAGATGATTTACCTAGCTAAAAAATTTAAATTCGGCTTCTTCTATCTCTAAAACTATCCCCAGCTTCGGTACAATAGGCTGCTGTTTATAAAAAATCCAAGTCAGAGCGGGTTGCTGCATCACCGCCATTTCTATTAGAAATCTACCGAGAACGAACAGGCTGTAGAAAATGTCTATTAAAAGTTTTTTGTGCAAACAAGCCCCCGGAAAGGGGGGCTTATAAAGATAGGCTGTGATGTGGGTTGGCGTTGCCGGGTCGTAACTTTATGGGAAAGCAACAGCTTTTGCGGCGTGTAGCTTGGTCTCGAGATAATCTTCCCATAAATTCAGTTTCTGGAGTTGATCTATAATATACAGAAACTCCTCATCATTTAGAGCCACTGTTGCAGTGGTGGCTGCGTAAATAGCTTCCGGTTGGCACTCGTTGAGTATGGTTTCTACTATATTTAGTAGCTTGTTTTTCCTTATTCCGGTCGACGATTCTTTGTAGGCCTCTAATCTTTCGGCAGCAATTCGCACTGAACTAAAAACTTGCTCTCCGACTTCAAATCGTCTGAACACCAGGCGATCCGAATTATTTAGATCTAAGGCTTCTACAGTTGTGTTGCCAATTTTGTCTTTGCCCCTGAATTGGTAAAGTCTAAAGGTGAGATGCTGCCGTGGGTCTATGTCATATGGGTTGACTATTAAGTCGACTCCTACATCGTGGACACCCTTGGCAATATTGCATCTCTTGCATGAGGGAAGCAAATTGCTCCATTCAACAACAAGGTCTTCGTATAAGTTTTTATATTTGAAGTGCTCTACTTCCATGTATTTGCTCTCGTCTGATAGAGAGCACTCGCAAAAGGCACACTTTTGGTGGCTAGAAGACAGTAAAGGTGTTTTTATTTGGGGGTGATTCCACACGCTGCTACCGTCGCGCTTAAATTTAGCTGTCAACTCGATAGTGGTGGCTTCAGATAAGTAAGCAGGGTTAGGTTGTCGCTCCAACTTAATCAATTTACTTACCCCTTGATAGCGCCAAGCTGGAACGAAAGAAGCTTCCTTATGTTATTTTCTGGGTGCAGAAGTTTTTTAAGCTCCTCGAATGCCAAAACCCCGGACTCATAATCCTCCTCATCTATGGCACTTTGAAAGCTCTGAACAGCTTCCTTATATACATGCGTGCGAGTATCACTCAAGCCCATCACATCAGTTAAAACCTCTTCTACGGTCCAGCCCTGATAACCGTATAGGGTTGATGGAAGTGATTTTCTCTCGATTTTACCGTTAAGGCTATGTAAGGCTACTACCTGATTAGGCATTGCGGTTTGAATAATGTGCGGGCTATGAGTTGTGGTTATGAATTGCACACTTGGGAATGCCTGAGTTAGAATCGAAGAGATTTTCGACTGCCATTCTGGATGTAGATGTAGTTCCAATTCATCAATGAGGATGATGCCCTCGAATTCATCTATTTTAACTCCTGGGTTTGCAAAGCGAAGCTCGATTTCCTTTGCGATTCCGAATAGTATAGATAGGCATGATTTAAATCCGGAAGAAAGATATTCATAGTAAATCTCTCCTGTTGGAGTATTTACCATGATTTCGTTAGTGCCTGCATCCACTCTGCTGAATTCATACTCGTTATTTAGTAATGAAAAGAAGTTTTTCGCTTTTTGAAAATTGTGTATCCGGACGTCAGAAAGAGCGCCGGGGTGAGCTGAGTAAAGGTAACGGTTGACAAACCAGCCCTTTACCTCTGTTAAGTTGACTCCGGATTTGTTGCTGGTTGCTGTATTGTATTTGTCCCTGTCAGAGTCACGAGAAACAGCGTCCAGTGCTACATAGTTAAATGTTCGTGCAACTTTAAGTGATATAAGGTTATTTATGTAATTTTCAATAGGGTTTGTGACTTCATGTTTTCTTGGGCTAAATTCTGCAACCTGATAGCTGCTCTCCCTGACCTCTCCATTACCTTGGTCGACTAAAGTCTTAACAAATCCGAGCTCAGAATTAGCTCTTCTCTTCAAGAGATTGCTTTCATAACCTGCAAAAGCGTGTGCTACGCTTTCAAGGATGGTTGTTTTACCTATCCCGTTAGGTCCGCTTATGATGTTCATTCGATCTTCAAAATCTAATACAAGATCATCAATGCCGCCGACATTTGTGATTTGGATCTGCTTGATCTTCATCCAACAATCCTTTAATTAATAAATGGCCTGTTTCAGCAGGCGTAAGTCAATTCAAGCTGGAAAATCTATCGTGTGGCCTGCGGTCACGGACGCACTAAATTGCGTGTCTGCAAAAAGGGGGCAGAATTATTTAATGGCACATCAACCAACGCCGAAAATAAATCTGCCAACTTTTCTTTGCTTTTCTTTCTTAAATTATGCTGTTTTTTGAGGTAGAGATAATTCTTTTGCGAGCAAATCCGTCAGTGCTTTACTTCTGCTTCCGTCATCGGAAGAAAGTCTTAAGCTCTTAAGTGCTGCATCTATGCTGGCGGCGCCAGCTTTTACGATGGGTAATATGGTGGACTTGTCGTCTAAGATTTGAATGATCTTATCAAAGTCTGGCCGTTTCTTACTTCTCTCGAGTTGCATAAAGTAATTATATATTAAGAATACAAGGTGATATTTGAATGTTTTGTATTTCCTTTTTATGGCGTTCTCTCTAAATAATATTTCCATGACATTAAGAATGGTTGCCGATACATAATAGCGTTCAAGCGAGTCGCCAGCCACAAACATTCGGCCTCTGTTGCTTTCGAGCACTTCCCCGAAATACCTATGGGTACTTTGAGGTTGGGCTAAACAAGCAGATACAAAAGCTTTGATTTGAGCAGAGAGCGTAACAACTTGGCTACCCTTTACCCCTGGTATGTTCTCGTATTGCTTAGAGCGGCGCTCGTAAAAAATAGGGTATTTTCTACTGGCCGCTTTTGCTTTGTAGTATTCCTCAAGGTCTTTATGGAACGGTGCCAGAGACTCGAATGCTTCAACTTTGACTTCGGTCTGCCGGTTTGTTGCTTTGATTACATTCACCGCAATTTCAGAATCAACGGTTTCAATTATTTTTACAACTATGTGAGAGTTCGCGTCTATTCGTTCGCGGTTGGCGAATAGGACGTGGCTAGTCTGGCAGCCGTTAACTACTTGATAGTCAGTTAGCTTGCATTTTCCACTGATGCGTTCTACTTTTTTTGCAATGATTGTGATGCCATTGTTATAGATTGCTAGCGCGGCTTGCCCGGAGCCAGATTTTAATGTGGCATCAATCTCTTTGTTGACACTGTTCTGTCCTTGGAAGTCTCGGACATTATCATAAAACAAGTTTCGCTGCAGCCCGCCTTCTGAGTCCGTTACTAGCTTTAGATATTCCAGGGCGGAAAGGCTACCGACGAAAGACTGCCTCACTCCCTGTATGTCTGGAAGGGGCACGATCGAGGGGAATTCTACTTCTTTTACTGAGCGCCCCCTTACTTCTCGGTAAATTTGTTTAAGACGCTCCGCATCAATACATTGAAATTTTATTGAGCTAAAGAGCTGTCGACTTTTTAAGATTGCTAGTTCGCTGTCGACTAGGCCGGAAATGTGTTCTGGATTCTCCCATTTTCCAGTGGTCACAAAGAATAGATCTAGATTTGGTGCTGAGTCTAGGTTGATGCTGTTTCGGTATATGCTTTGTTTGATTTTTCGGAGGGCTGCTACTTCTTCATTTTCTGGTATGGCAGATTTCTCAGCAAAGAAGTTTCTAATTCCAGCTAGAAAATTTAATATTTGAGCGCCGTTAAATTTCGCTGAGGTTTTAGATTGAATGAAAGAAAATGAAACATCAAGAGAACCGTTTCTGTTTAGCAGGAAGTCAACTTCTTCTGCGGCCTGTACTATGTTTCCATTTACAATTATTGCAACGCCATCAATCGCTGTGTCACCACCAGAACCGATTGATAGGTCTTCAAAGTTGAATTCGCGAGGATACTGTTTGGATATGATGCAGTAGTTCGAAAAACGCTCAAACTGGTCTGGCTCGGATCGATCCTCAAGGGAGTGTTGACCCGCAAAGTCCCTTATGTAACTACTCAGAATTTCATCGTGCATATAGTTCCCTTATGTCTATGCCGCATTCTTCAGGAGCTTTCGGAAGGGAAAGCTTTTGGGCAGTCCCAACGGTCAACTCCTTTTGCGTCTTGATGATATCTAAGTGCCATGACGACTGCTACATGTGTGACGTGGATGAGTCCGACACTCCGCCATAGCTAGTAGTGCTCCTTTTCCCTTACGTCATCCCGCCAAGAATGCTGAGTGTTATCAGAGATCAAGGCCCCTGCGACCTGTAAGGGTGTCCACTGACACGGGACTGGCGGCTCCTTACTACCGGGAGCAAGGGCATCTCATGATCTGGCCTCCTGAGCACCGTTGCCGGTGGGCGGGTGGAGGCTGCATTGGCTGACGAGACCAATGCCGCGAGATCCTGAGCCAGGTGCAAGCAGCAATGCGATGACCGGGGCATGCCTGACTGTCAGTCAGGTGCAGTCCATTCCTTGGTCTGCGGCACCATCATCTACAGCGCTGTTGCTGGTGACATCGGCGTTTGTCACGCCGATTGTCACGAGGGGGAATGCCGCAAAGCCTTGTGCGATCAGGGCTGCAGCAGTGGTAGAAGTGCCCGTCTCTTTTCAGGAAAAGAGACGGGCACAGGTTGGCGCAGGATTCGGCCAAGCGGATAGGTTGCTGCAGGGCAGCGAGGTACGGTGTATCTGGCGCACGAGCGCTATATGTGTAAGAGCATCCATCACATGGGTAGTGACCGTACGAGCTGCCGGATGCGAATCGTACTTGGGCTGAACCACCGCGGGAGCGGCGTGACCTTTAAGGTTCGGGTCACCTGGGGTGCTGTCATCGACAGCGCTTGCAACTCCCGGTCTACGCCTGTGGACAATATTCGTCAAGCAAAGCGATTTCAGGGATTTAGCGCCTGTGGATAAAACTATCCCCCGGTGGACATCAGTGGTTTTCCACAGACGTACTCTGTGCCAGCAGTTTTTTTCTTAGGTATGGTCCTTTCAAACGGGGCGGCTTTGCAGCCCCGTTTGAAAGGACCCGCGCGGAGGAGCTTCATGCTGTGCTGTGGGTAACTTCACAGCGAGTTTGATGCGGTGGTGCGGCGAGTTACTCGGTCCTCTTGGCACTGCGAAGGCGCGTGACGTTCTCGCCCGTCTGCTTGGCAAACTCATGCGGCGTCACATGGTCCTCGCGGTTCGCCTCCAGAAACCGACTCCACCAGGTCATGATCATCCGGCGCTCTTCGAGGAACTCGGCCTTGTGGGTATAAGCGGCCCGCACGTTGTTGCGTTCCTTGTGGCTCATCTGGCGCTCGATCGCTATCTCTGACCACAGCCCGGACTCGACCAGCGCACTGCACGCCATGGCTCGGAATCCGTGGCCGCAGATATCCACCTTGGTGTCGTAGCCCATCGTCCTGAGCGCGGCATTCACCGTGTTCTCGGACATCGGTTTCCACGGTTTGGCATCTCCCGCGAACACCAGGTCGAACTTGCCGGTGATCGCGTGGATCTGCTCAAGCAAGTCCACTGCCTGCGGCGATAAGGGTACAACGTGAATGTCCCCGGCCATCTTCGTACCCCTTGTGGAAAACGGTACGCCGTCCAGCGCCGGGCGGGTGTCGGGTATCTCCCAAATTCCGCGCTTGAGGTCGAACTCATTCCAACGGGCGAAGCGCAGTTCACTGGAGCGTACGAATACATGCAACGACAGCATCACCGTGAGGCGCGTGAGCGGGCGACCTCTGTAGTCCTCAATGCATGCCAGTAGCTCTGGCAGCCGCGATAAGGGTAGTGCGGGTCGGTGAGTTACCCGTGGTGTCTTGATCGAGCCATCGAGGTCATGAGCCGGGTTCGCTGTGATGAGTCGCAGCCGTTTGGCTTCACGCATGATGCTTTGCAGGTAGTTCTTGATCCTGAGCGCCACGTCGATGGTGCCGCGCTTCGTCACGGCTTCCAGGGGCTGCATGAGATCGTGGGTGTCCAGCTCAACGATTGCTCTGGCACCGATTAAAGGGAACACGTGGGTCTTCAATCGGCTGAGTACAGTCTTGGCGTGGCCGGGCGCCCACTTCGGCACCATGCTCGCATGCCAGTCGAGCGCAACGCTTTCGAAGGTGCGGCCGTTTATCACGGCTTGGGTCTTGGTTTGTTGCTTGTACTGGATGGGGTCTATGCCGTTGGCGAGCTGCTGCTTGATCTCGAAGCGCTTGCGGCGTGCGTCGCCCAGCCCGACCACCGGGTAGCTGCCGAGGGCGGTCAGGCCTTCGCGGCCATCGGGTTTAACGTACCTGAGCCGCCAGCCCTTGCGGCCGTTGGGTTGCACAAGCAGGTAAAGACCGTCGCCGTCGAAGAGCTTGTACTCGCGCTCTCTGGGCTTTGCCGTGCGACAGGCGGTGTCTGTAAGCGGGGCAGTGGTGCGGGCCATAAGGGTAGTCTCCGATATCGAAACGGACCTCTATCCTTAAAACTACCCTTATTAGCGCTGGCTACCCTCGGAATCCGACGGAACGTCAAAACGAAAAAACCCGCCAGAAGGCGGGTTTTTCGGGGGTTCCAGAGATTTTGAAAGCTTTCTATGGAACCTTGAATGGTGCCGGCACCAGGAATCGAACCCGGGACCTACTGATTACAAGTCAGTTGCTCTACCATCTGAGCTATACCGGCAATGGGGCGTCATTATAACGATCGTTCGACGCCTGTAAACCACTTCCTTTCAAATACTCGAAAATGACCTAAGTCACCGGCCTAAAAGGAGAATTTTCCTACCAGCCGCGGTGGATGGTATTGACGTTTGGCTCGGTCTTGCCGGGGTTGAAGAACAGCTTGTCGTTGTCGCAGCCGCGCTTGCGGCAGGGGCTTTCGGTGCGCAGGGGCAGGCCGTTGTCGCCGCCCAGCTGCATGGCTGGGGTGTTCCAGCCCAGGTTGCTGGTGGGCTGGGGCGCGGGGCTGTTGCTGCAGGCGGCCAGGATGAGCGCGAAGGCCAGCAGGGCGAGGGGTTTGGCTTGGGTCACGATGTCTGAGTCCGTTTGTCCATGTCGGTCTGGCGCAACGCCAGACGGTCGCGGGGCTGGCGGGCAGCGCGCGACGTAGCTTTTTAATGATTTGGAATCGGGATGATACACCGTTGGCTCGGGGTTGCGGTGCCTTGGGGCGGTACTGCGCTGAATGTGCAGGCCTCTTCGCGGGGCAAGCCCGCTCCCACAAAAACCGGGCGGTGGGGCTGTGGGATTGGGGGGCATCTGTAAGGGATTTCTGAAGCTGAAACCAAATGCTTCAGGGTTGGGGTGTTTGGGAATTATCCTACGCAGCTAGCTGAAGCTTCACTGTTGGCGGGGAAGTGGCCCAGGGATACCGTTCCTGGGTCGCCAATTTCCTGGTGACCGGGTGTGAGAACCCGATGAGGAGCTACTTGGCTGGCCTTTTATGGCGGTCGTACGCGGGCAGACTTCGGTCTGGCCGAGCTTTGTAGCTCCCTCGGTTTTCTCACCCCGTGTACGACTGCCACCTAGATCCGTGAGAAAGATCCAAGTGGCGGTTTCTCGTTCAACGGAGCTGCTGCCATGAAGAAAATCGTTCCAGACCCACCGCGTCCCCTTATCATCACGCCATATTTCTCGATCCACAGCGACATCTCCCCAACCGACGCCATCGCCCACGCCCTCGAGCTTATGCGTGTCGTAGCGGAAACCATCGATAACCATTGCCGTGACCACGCGGGAAAACCCGGCCTGCACCTGCTGGTCAACGCCGCCCATGCAGCCGATTCGGCCTGCGTGCTGGTGCAGCATGCAAAGCGGCGATTGGAAGACGCCCAGGCTGAGGAGGCGTTGGAATGAGTCCGGAACCAAAGCCTGTTACCACTGCTGGTGTCGAAACGTTTCTCGAGGTCGGTAACCCGCCGGTGGGCCTTTTGCGTGTGCAGTCTGGTATTCCGATTGATGCGGCGTATGAGCAGGTGTCAGTGCTGCTGGGCTACATCAAGCACCTGGTGCGTGAAGGTGATATGGAGGACGACCATAAGCTGCTGGGTGCGGCGGATTATCTCAGTTCATTGGCTAAGGCTTTGATGAACGATATCGAGATGGGCAGGAATAGAGTCCGGTGAAGTGGGTAATGCTGTTCACTTGAGTTATGCATCGCCTGAGGTGGGGCCGCTTTGCGGCCCATCGCGACATAGGCCGCTCCCACAGTCTCCGCGCATGACCTGTGAGCGACTTGGGGTCTTTTCGCGGGCAAGCCCGCTCCTACAAGGAGTGGGTTTTGCCTAATGGATTTTTTGTTTATGCACAAGAGGCATCCATGCCTTGCGCGAAAGGCATGCCGATTCCACACGCCGTCGGTCTTTGCGCAAATGCCTGTTTTTACTGGGCTTGGCGACCACTTCGGAATAAGCCAGGCGTTTGAAATAGCGCTTGGCTGCAAACATTCATCACAAGCTTGTTCACAGACTTATCCACAGGTTGTGCTGTGGCTAACTGTCGCGTTCTGCCAGTAAAAGCAGGTTGCGTGGGGTGAGCGGGTAATCGCAGAAGGTACCCAGGCGTACGGTGTAGCCTTGCTCTTCAAGGAACAGCGCGCGGTCGAGTACCAGCCACAGCTCCAGCGGCCGGCGGAACAGGTTGCGCACCCGTTCGAGGTTGCGCACTGCAGCCAGGCGCTGCCAGCCGGCGGCTTCGAGGGCTTCCCAGTCGGGAGTAAGGGTGAGTTCCAGGTCGCGCAGCGCGGCCAGGTCGCGGCAGTACTGCTCGAAGGGTTTGCTCAGCCATGCAACCGGCAAAGACGGGGTAGGCAGATAGTCATCGCATTGGCGTTGTTGGCGCTGCAGCAGGTCGAAGCCCAGGCGCCGGGCCATGGAGCTGTCGCGCTGGTGGCGCACGCGTGCGCCGGCGGTGACGGTTTCGCTCAGGGGCAGGCCGAGGTCGGTCAGTGACAGGTGCAGCGGCGAGTGTTGCGCGGCTGTGGATAACGGCTGGTAGTGCTCGGCCTGGATGCGGTTGTAGCAGCACGGCGCCACGGCCAGGTGGCGGCAGCCCTGCTGGCTGGCCACGCGCAGCAAGTGCACGTGCAGGTCGCCGCAGGCGTGCAGGGCCACCACGCTTTTTTCGCTGTCGAGATGGCGGCGGCTGTCGGCGGCCATTACGTCCTGATGGATGTGGGTGGCCGGCAAATGGTGATGGTCGCTCAAGGCCTGGCCGGCAGCGACCAGTGCGGCGTCGTACTCAAGGCAGGTCAGGTGCTGGCCGGGCTGCAGCAGGCGGCGGCCGAGGTAGCCTTTGCCCGAGCACCAGTCCAGCCAGTGCTGGGTTTGTGTGCGAAAGCCCAGGCGGCGGCTGAAGGCTTCGATCTGCTGCCATTTACGGCCGGGGACGTTGACGTCCAGGCGGTGGGCGGCGGGGGGCAGGCCGGTGTCGGGGAGGTCGCCCAGGGCGCAGAGCTGTCGCGCTTTATCGGCTAGCTGTGGATAAGGCGCGGGCAGGGCTTGCGGGTCGAGGTCGGTTTCGGCGTCGGTCAGGCTGCTGTGGCGCAGGTAGGCGGAGAGTTCGGGGTGTTGGGCTTCCCAGTCCAGGCGCAGGGTGGTGAAGGGCCTGGGTTTCCACAGCTGTTGGTGCTCGGTCAGGAACTGGTCGAGGGCCTGGAAGCGGTCGTTTAGGTGGTGGCTGTGGAGGTAGGGGGGCATGGGCTTGAGGGGTGTGGGGGTTATAGGGCCTCATCGCGGGCAAGCCCGCTTGTAGGAGCGGGCTTGCCCGCGATGAGGTCAGCGAGGTCTCAGCGCCCCTGGCAGGCGTCTACGCGCAACCAGCGCTCCAGCAGCTTGAAGCCCTGCACCAGAATGAACGAGATCAGCAGGTAGAACAGGCCTGCCGCAAAGAAGATCTCCACCGGCAGGTAGGTGCGGGCGATGATGGTCCGTGCCATGCCGGTCAGCTCCAGCAGGGTCACGGTGCTGGCCAGCGCACTGGCCTTGAGCATCAGGATCACTTCGTTGCTGTAGGCCGGCAGGCCGATGCGCGCCGCGCGGGGCAGCATGATGTAGAACAGCGTCTTGCCGCGCGACATGCCCAGCGCCCGAGCCGCCTCGATTTCACCCTTGGGGATCGATTGCAGTGCACCACGCAAAATCTCGGCGATGTAGGCGGCGGTGTGCAGGGTCATGGTCAGCACCGTGCACCAGAACGGGTCGCGCAGGTAGGGCCACAGGCTGCTTGCACGCACCGCATCGAACTGCGCCAGGCCGTAATAGACCAGGAACAACTGCACCAGTAAGGGCGTGCCACGGAAGAAGAAGATGTAGCTGTAGGGCACGGCGCGCACATACCAGTGCCTGGAGGAGCGGGCGATGCCCAGCGGGATCGCCAGGATCAGCCCTGCGACAACCGCAATGGCCACCAGCTCCAGGGTCAGGGTGGCACCCTGGGCCAGGCGTGGCAGCCACTTGATGATCACTTCCCAATTCATTGCTCAGCCCTCGCAAAGCCGCGAGCGGCGCGTTTTTCCATGAAGTGCATGCCGGTCATGGCGACGATGGTCAGGCTCAGGTAGATGCAGGCCGCAACCATATAGAAGGTGAAGGGCTCTTTGGTCACGGTCACGCCGATCTGTGCGTGGCGCATGATTTCTTCAAGGCCGATCACCGACACCAGCGCGGTGTCCTTCATCAGGATCATGAACAGGTTGCCAAGGCCGGGCAGGGCGATGCGCCACATCTGCGGCAGGATGATCCGCGAGAGGATGCGCGCCTTCGACAGGCCCAGCGCCAGGCCGGCCTCACGGTGGCCCTTGGGGATCGCCAGGATGGCACCGCGGAACACTTCGGTGGCATAGGCGCCGAAGCACAGGCCGAGGGCGATCACGCCGGCGGCAAAGGCGCTGAGTTCCAGGCCCGGCATGTTGAGGGCGTTGCCGAGGCTGTTCATCAGCCCGACGGTGCCGAAATAGATAAGCAATACCCAGAGCAGTTCGGGCACACCACGAACCAGGGTTGAGTAGAAGCCGCCAAGCCATTGCAGCGGTTTGATCGGGGAAGTCTTGGCCAGGGCGCCGAGCAGGCCCAGGGCCAGCCCAAGCAGCAGGGCGCAAAGCGCCAGTTTTACGGTCATCAAGGTGCCAGCCGCCAGGGCCGGACCGAATCCGTGCAGGTCGATATTCATGGGCAGGGTCGTTCTAGGGACCGGCACGCCGCAGGGCGTGCCGGTCGGGGCGAATCAATAGATGCTGAACGGGAAGTACTTGTCGTTGATCTTCTTGTAGGTGCCGTCGGCGACAATTTCCTTCAGTGCGGCATTGAGCTTGTCGCGCAGCTCGTTGTCGCCTTTGCGCACGGCGATGCCGACCTTGTCACTGTCGTTGACCGGGTCGCCCTTGAACTCGAAGTTCTTGCCAGCGTCGGACTTCAGCCAGTCATAGTTGGCATATTTGTCGGCGAGGATGGCGTCCAGGCGGCCGGAGGTCAGGTCCAGGTAGGCGTTTTCCTGGCCGTCATACAGGTTGACCTTGAACTCGCCGTCCATGCCACCGTTGTCGTCCAGCCAGGTCGCGGCCTGGGTGGCGCGCTGGGTACCGATGGTCTTGCCCTTGAGCGAAGCACGGTCGGTTTTGAAGTCGACGTTTTTCGGTGCGATGAACTGCTGCTTGTTGGAGTAGTACGGGTCGGTGAAATCAACCGCCTGCTTGCGCTCGTCGGTGATCGACAGCGAGGAGATCAGGAAGTCGAACTTCTTGGCGTTCAGCGCCGGGATGATGCCGTCCCAGTCGGAGGTGACCACTTCGCATTCGACCTTCATCTTGGCGCACAGCGCGTCGCCGATGTCCTTGTCGAAGCCGACCACCTGGCCGCTGGCATCTTTGTTGTTGAAGGGCGGGTAGGCCGCCTCGATGCCCATCTTCAGTTTTTCGGCTGCCATGGCATTGGCCGAAAACACCAGAGTGGCGGCAGCTGCCAGGAGGAATTTCTTGTAGGTCTGCATTCGTGTTGCTCCGTTAGCGGTGGCTGGACATGAATTGCTTGCAACGCGCCGAGGTCGGGTTCTCGAAGACCTGCTGCGGCGATCCTTGCTCTTCAACCAGGCCCTGGTGCAGGAAGACCACTTCACTGGACACCTGGCGGGCAAAGTTCATCTCGTGCGTCACCAGCAGCATGGTACGGCCTTCTTCGGCCAGTGCGCGGATAACGTTAAGCACTTCCTGGACCATTTCCGGATCGAGCGCCGAGGTTGGCTCGTCGAACAGGATGACCTTGGGGCGCATGGCCAGGGTGCGGGCGATGGCGGCTCGCTGCTGCTGGCCACCGGAAAGCTGGGCGGGGTAGCTGTGGCGCTTGTCGAAGATGCCGACCTTGTTCAGCAGCGCTTCGGCCGCTTCGATCGCCTCGGCCTTGCTCTGGCCGAGCACGCGGCGTGGCGCCTCGATGATGTTGTCGAGCACCGACATGTGCGGCCACAGGTTGAAATTCTGGAAGACGAAGCCGATTTCGCTGCGCAGGCGGTTGATCTGGCGGTTGTCGGCAGCGATCAGGTCACCATTTTTTGCGGCCTTGAGCTTGAGCGACTCACCGGCCACGAGGATTTCGCCCTGGTGTGGGTTTTCCAGCAGGTTGATGCAGCGCAGCAGGGTGGACTTGCCGGAGCCGGACGATCCCAGAATGGAGATCACGTCACCGTCACGCGCGGTCAGCGAAATGCCCTTGAGAATTTCCTGGTCGCCGTAGCGTTTGTGCAGGTTGCGGATTTCCAGCGCGGGCGTGGCCTGGGCCATGTGCGGTCCTCATGTGTTCGGGTGCGTTCCCAGCTGTTGGCGGCCTTCCTGGCGTGCGCCAAGCTAGCATAGCGGCATTATGGCGGCCAACAGGGTCGCAGGGGGCTCGGGGCAATGCCGGGGGATTTGTCGCATCGTTGCAGCGCAACGTCGCGCAGATGTCCGCAATGGGTTCGCCCAGCGCCAGAGCCTTGATGAAAAAAGGCGCGATGGTGCCAGCTTTGGGCAAGGCTGGGAAGCGCTTTTGACCCCCTTCGCGGCCAAAGCCGCCCCAACAGGTACCGCTAACCCCTATAGAAGCGGCTTCATTCGCGAAGGCCCCAGCGGGATCACAGGTTGTACCCAGGGTTGCACTTTTTTGCATTGCGACGGTGCATAGGTGTTACCGAGGAGCACCTGTGGTGCGTTTGTAAGTGGGTATTTCCGTAATCTGTGAATTTGGCGGCCATTCGGTCAGGGCTTGGCCGAATGCCCTGCAAGCCTCGCCCTTTACAGCCGCCAGCGCTATCTGACGAATGCATTCAACATGTGGCCCGCTTATTGCCGTATCGAAACCGCCGATTGCAGCGACGCCTACCCCAACCCCAGGCGCGCTTGGTAAGCAGTCGGAGTGGTCCACTCCTTACAAAGGTAGTTTTATGAGCGGTAACAATTCCAATGACCTCGCTCAGGGGCTCAAACAACGGCATGTGACCATGCTGTCCATTGCTGGCGTCATCGGCGCCGGTCTGTTCGTCGGCTCCGGCCACGCCATTGCCGCCGCCGGCCCCGCCGTGCTGCTGGCCTATGCCGCTGCCGGTACCCTGGTGGTGCTGGTGATGCGCATGCTCGGTGAAATGGCGATCGCCTCGCCGGACACCGGCTCGTTCTCCACCTACGCCGACCGCGCCATTGGCCGCTGGGCCGGTTTCACCATTGGCTGGCTGTACTGGTGGTTCTGGGTGCTGGTGATTCCGCTGGAAGCCAACGCCGCCGCGGCAATCCTGCATGCCTGGTTCCCCGCCGTCGACCTCTGGGCCTTCTCCCTGCTGATCACCCTGGCGCTGACCCTGACCAACCTGTGCAGCGTGAAGAACTACGGCGAGTTCGAGTTCTGGTTCGCCCTGCTCAAGGTGCTGGCAATCATTGGCTTCATTGTGGTCGGCTGCGTCGCCATGTTCGGCTTCGTCCCCAACAGCCAGGTGAGCGGTGCCAGCCACCTGTTCGATACCCAAGGCTTCATGCCTAACGGCCTGGGCGCCGTGCTGGCTGCCATGCTGACCACCATGTTCTCGTTCATGGGTACCGAAATCGTCACCATCGCCGCTGCCGAATCCAAAGACCCGGGCAAGCAGATCAGCCGCGCGACCAACTCGGTGATCTGGCGTATCTGCCTGTTCTACCTGGTGTCGATCTTCCTGGTCGTGGCCCTGGTGCCGTGGAACGACCCGGCACTGGCCGAAGTCGGCTCTTACCAGACCGTGCTGAGCCGTATCGGCGTGCCGAATGCCAAGCTGATCGTCGACATCGTCGTGCTGATTGCCGTGACCAGCTGCCTCAACTCGGCGCTGTATACCTCCTCGCGCATGCTGTTCTCGCTGAGCAAGCGTGGCGACGCCCCGGCCATCGCCCAGCGCACCACCAAGGCTGCTACCCCGCATGTGGCGGTTCTGCTGTCGACTGCAGCCGCGTTCCTCTGCGTGTTCGCCAACTACGTGGCGCCGGCCCAGGTGTTCGAGTTCCTGCTGGCCAGCTCGGGTGCCATTGCGCTGCTGGTGTACCTGGTGATCGCTATTTCGCAGCTGCGCATGCGCAGCCAGCGTGAAGCACGTGGCGAGAAGATTGCCTTCAAGATGTGGCTGTTCCCGGGCCTGACTTGGGCGACCATTGCCTTCATCGTTGCCGTGCTGGTGGTGATGGCTCTGGGTGAGGATCACCGTGCCGAAATCATTGCCACTGCGCTGCTGAGTATTGGTGTGGTGGCGGCAGGCTTGCTGGTGCACCGCAAGCGCCAGGCTTCTGGGCGGGTGGCGCTGGATAACTGACCTGCGCTGGCTGCAATGAAAAGGCCGCGCCCTGTGAGGGGCGCGGCCTTTTTGTTTGCAATGTCCCGCTGATGATCAGCCGAACTGCTTCTGCTGTTGCTGCTGCTTGGCCACCAGTTCGGAAGCGGCGATATAGGCTTCCTGGAACTCGTCGCTCTCAAGCCAGGCCATGGTGGTGTCTTCGTCAGCGCCATCGAGCCAGGTGCGGTAGGCGTTGAACACCAGCACGATGTAGTCGGTGGCGTGCTCTTCCTTGTGCCCTTTGAGCACCAGGGCCAGCAGCGGGTCGACCAGGAACACCGAGATCATCGCCACCAGGCCGGTTTCCTGCGCTGCTTTCATCTTCTCGAACAGCTCTTTGTAGCTGTCCGATTCCATGGCCTTGTTGAACACCTGTTCGATGCTGGCGCTGTCGCCGGCGCTGGCCTTCACGGCCTGGCCGCTGCGCACCATGCGGTTCTGCTTGGCCTTGGTGGCGGCGCGTTTGGCGCGTTTTTGTTGCTTGGTAGACGTGGCCATGGGAAATCCTTGGGGTGTGGCTGAAAAGTGCGCGTATTGAAGCGTAGTTGCCCAGGAAACCCAAGTGTTGCTGAGGGGGCTGCACAGCAGCCCCGGCTATCTAGCGCGCTACCACAGCCGGTTCATCCTCCTCGAACCCCCGCGAGGCCCGGCCGACCAGCAGTTCGTCAGGCGCGTACGCCACGCTGAGGTCCTTGCCCGGGTAGTCCAGCGAATGCAGGAAGTGGCGGATGCAGTTGATCCGGGCGCGCTTCTTGTCGTCGGACTTGATTACCGTCCACGGCGCATCGGCGGTGTCGGTGTGGAAGAACATTGCCTCCTTGGCGGCGGTGTAGTCCTCCCATTTATCCAGCGACTTGATGTCGATGGGGGAGAGCTTCCAGTGCTTGAGCGGGTCGTCCCGGCGCGAGATGAAGCGGCGCAGCTGCTCCTCGCGGTTCACCGAGAACCAGTACTTGAACAGCAGGATGCCGCTGTTGCACAGCATGCGCTCAAGGTCTGGCGCCTGGCGCATGAACTCCAGGTACTGCAGGGGCGAGCAAAACTCCATCACCTTCTCGACGCCGGCGCGGTTGTACCAGGAGCGGTCAAAGAACACCATTTCGCCTGCCGTGGGCAGGTGCTGGATGTAGCGCTGGAAATACCACTGGCCCTTTTCCTGTTCGGAAGGCTTCTCCAGTGCCACGATCCGCGCGCCCCGCGGGTTCAGGTGCTCCATGAAGCGCTTGATGGTGCCACCCTTGCCCGCTGCATCTCGCCCTTCGAACAGCACCACCACGCGTTGGCCGGTTTCCTTGGCCCAGCTTTGCACCTTGAGCAGCTCGATCTGCAGCGCGTGCTTGGCCTTTTCGTATTCCTGGCGGCGCATGCGCGTGGGGTAGGGGTAGCTGGCCGGCAGGCGCGCAGAGGTGCTGTCCTCGTTGCTGCCCTTCGGTGCGCTGGCCACTTCCAGCGCGGCCGGTGCCTGGCTGATCTGGGTGATGGCCGGCTCGGGTTTGCGCTGACGGGGGCGGCGTGGGCGCGGTTTTGGCGAGGGGCTTGGCGTGGGGCTGTCGGGGGCGGGGAGCAGCAGGGGAGTTTCTTCGCTCATGGAGGTCCTTGCAGGGTCGGGTCGTGTGTCCGTCTGCAATTGTGGGTTTGAGCGAGAAGGCGCTTGTTGATGTTGGTCAACAATGAGAAGTGAGGCAGAAGGGCGCGAAAAAACCCAGGCAACAAAAAACCCGCACTAGGCGGGTTTCTTGTTGTCGCTTCGGGTAACTTTGCAACCACCAGAAGCTTGAAGGTGGTGCCCAGAGACGGAGTCGAACCGCCGACACGAGGATTTTCAATCCTCTGCTCTACCGACTGAGCTATCTGGGCGACGAGGTGAATTAAATAGATTTCCAGACCGCTCGTCAACGACTTTTTGAAAAAATTTTAAATTAATTCCGTCGCTTACGATTTTTGGGGTCATTCGGCCGGGGGAACGTAGCCTTCCGCCTGGGCGTAGTCTTCGCCGGCGAAAAACTTGTCCATCTCGGCCTGGAGGAACTTGCGGTCCTCGGCGTTCATCATGTTCAGGCGCTTTTCGTTGATCAGCATGGTCTGGTGTTTCTGCCAGTCGGCCCAGGCTTGCTGCGAGATGTGATCAAAGATGTCCTGGCCCTTGGCGCCGGGGTAGGGCGGGCGCTCCAGGCCTGGCAATTCTTTGTTGTACTTGCGGCACATCACGGTACGGGTCATCGGGCATCTCCTGCAATCAGTTCGTCGGCCGCGCGTTTGAGCAGCTTCTTGACCGGGGCGGCGAGGCCCAGGCGCGGCGGGGTGGCGAGGTTATACCAGAGCCAGTCGGCCTCGGCCACGTGCTGGCCGACCGGGTCGACACGCACAAGCCACGGCTCGATCGCCAGCTGGAAATGGCTGAATGTGTGGGTCAGGCCGTCCAGTGCGCGGCTTTCTGCCAGGCGCAGGCCGTGCTGGTAGGCCAGGTCATCGAGCTGCTGGATATCTTCAAGCTCGGGCAGGCTCCACAGCCCGCCCCACAGGCCGCTGGAAGGGCGACGGTAAAGCAGGATCGCGCCTTCGTGGTTGGCCAGCAGCGGCATCAGTGTGCGGCGCTGCGGCAGGGCCTTGCGCGGCTTGGGCTCGGGGTAGCGGGTTTCTTCACCATGCAGGTGCGCCTCGCAGCCGCGCTGCAGCGGGCATATCAGGCAGCTGGGCTTGCTGCGCGTGCACAGCGTGGCGCCCATGTCCATCATCGCCTGGGTGTAATGGTTGGCGCGGATGTGCGGCGTGAAGCGCTCGGCGGTGGCCCACAGCTGGTTGGCCACCTTGGGCTCGCCCGGGTAGCCGGCCTGTGCGGTGTAACGAGCCAGCACGCGTTTGACGTTGCCATCCAGGATCGGCGCACGGATGCCCATGCTGATGCTGGCGATGGCGCCCGCAGTAGAGCGGCCGATGCCGGGCAGCTCGGTAAGCTGCTCGACACTGCGTGGGAATTCGCCGCCATGCTGCTCGACCACGATCTTCGCGGCCTTCTGCAGGTTGCGCGCGCGGGTGTAGTAACCCAGGCCGGTCCACAGGTGCAGCACCTCGTCTTCCGGCGCTTCGGCCAGGGCCTGCACGGTAGGCAGCGCCTGCATGAAGCGGTCGAAGTAGTTCAGCACGGTGCTGACCTGGGTCTGTTGCAGCATGATTTCCGACACCCACACCCGGTAAGGGTTGATGCCCTGTTGCCAGGGCAGGTCGTGCCGGCCGTGCTGGTCGTACCAATCCAGCACGGCGCTGGAGAACTGCGCAGGGGTCATCGCTTGAACAGCCCCTTGAGCGCGTCTTTCAGTTCTGGGCTCACTTTGTCTCCGAGTTTTTCATCGAGCTTTTCATCGATCTTGTCTTTCAGGCGGTTGCCGGCCAGCTTGGCTGCGACCTTGCCCAGGCCGTCCTGGTCCAGGCGGCAGGCCTTGGCGCCCAGCTCCAGCGGGCCACGGCAGCGCAGCGGCACTTCGACACCGACGTAGCGCTCGTTAACCTGGCAGGCCGGGTCGGGCATGGCGCGCTGGTCACCTTCAACGACCACACCGACGTTGTAGTCCATGCCCAGCACCCGCAGGTCGAGGTCGCCGTGGCCGTTGACGGTCAGGCCGGGGATACGTGCCTTGAGGTCCGGGTTGCTAGCCACGCCGTTGCGCACCACCAGGCTGCCGCGCAGTTCTTCGAACGGTGTGTCCTTGCCGCGCGGCTCGCCGCTCAGCGACTTGCGGTTGAGGGTGGCGATGGCCTGGCAGAGTTGCTGCTCCAGGTTGGCGTTGACCAGCACGCCGTCGTTGATGGTGAAGTTTGCGCTGCCGTTGAGGGTGTCGACCAGTGCCTTCTGGCTGTTACCGGTGGCTGTCAGATCGCTGGTCAGGGTCAGCAGGCCTTTTACCGGCGGGGCCTGCTCTTTGTCGTCGGCCTTGATGAAGTGTTCCACCGGTACTCGGTTGATCTTGGTATTGAGGCCGATCTGCGGCACGGCAGGGCGCACGTCGACGGTGCCCTTGGCCTCGAAGCTGCCGTTGTAAAGGCCGCCGCGCAAGGTTTGCAGGGTGACCAGGCCACCTTGGCCGGTCGCCTGCAGTTGAGCGTCGCTGATTGGCAACTTGTCGAGGGTCAGCGAACCGAAGGCCAGGTCGGCCTGCAGGTCGAGGGCGCGCAGGCGATCGACCGGCAGTAGCTTGTCGTTGCTCCAGGCCACCTGGGTCGGCGCGTTCGGCAGCGGTGAGCTGCCTGCCCCGGCCACGGCGCTGGCTTCCTGTTGCTTGACCTCGTTCTGGCGCGCCGCGGTGGCGCCCTTGGCTTCTTCGCTCTTGGCCGGCATGTAGCGGTCGGCGTCGAATTTGTCGCCTTTGAGCTTAACGCGCAGGGCTTGCTTGGCGAAGTCTTCGACGGCCACGCGGCCGCTGAAGGTGCTGTCGTCCAGTTTTACCGCCAGGTCTTCCAGGGCCAGGCTGTTCGGCGTGCCCTGCAGGCGGCTGACCAGCTCCAGCTTGTTGAAGGCAGCGGGATCGTTGGTGGCCGGCAGCGGGTGGCCGATGCCGTCGAGGAAGGTGCGCAGGTCGAACTGGGCGATGGACAGGCCGCCGCTGAGCTGCGGCGCCTTGTCCAGGTCGCGCAGGTTCAGCTCGCCCAGGGCTCGCAGCTGGTTGGCGGATATCTTCAGGCCGTTCCACGACGCCACATTGGCCGCCATGTCGACCAGCACTTGGCCTTGGGCGGCGAAGGTCATGGTCTTGCCGGCCAGCGGCTCGCCCGAGGTTTCGCCGGTAAGGCGCATGTCCTCGAAGTTGTAGCGCTTGAGCTTGCGGTCGAAGCGCAGCTCGCCGGCAAGCTCCGTACGCGCCTTGAGGTTCGGCTGGCTGGCGCTGAGGAAGGCGCTGGCCTTGAGCGGGATGTTCGCACCTTCGTGGACCGGGCCAGTGCTCAGCTGGATGCTTTCGGCGCTGTAACTCTTGCCGGTCTTGGCATCGGTGTACTGCACGCGGGCGTTGTTCACGGTGAGGCTGTCGATGTCCAGCTTCACCGTGCGCTCGCTGCTGCTTTCTGCCGGCGCACCTGGCTGTTCGGCGGGCGCTGGGGTGCTGGCGGCTGCGCCGTCCTTCGCCGGCAGCGGCTTGCCGATGTCTTCCCAATTGCCATGGCCCTGTTCATCACGGGCCAGGGTCAGGTTCAGCCCTTCGACGCGCACATCGCTCATCTGCACTTCGCGGCGCAGCAAGGGCAGCACGCGTACCGACAGGCCGAGCATCTGCAGGTCGGCGAACGGCTCGGTGGGCTTGTTCAGCGTGGCGATGCTGGCCTCGTGCAGTTCCAGGCCCAGCCACGGGAACAGGCTCCAGCCGATATCGCCGTTGAGGGTCAGCTCGACATGGGCCTTGTCGCGCGCCAACTGGCGGATCTCGTCTTTATAGTCGTTGGGATCGAAGAGGTGGGTCAGGGCGAAGCCCAGCGCCACGATGATCAGCAGCAACCCGAGAAGCCCCAGTCCCAGGATTTTGCCGAACGCTTTCATGGGCGAGTCCTTGTAGTCCGTATTTGAATTTCAAGCGGCAGAGTATAGCGCCGCAGCGGTGGGCCCTGAGTATCAGACAAGAGATACAGGGCATTTCCTACAAATAGATCAGATGTTGCGGCTTTCGACAGCTGTGGTTCGGGCAGTTCATTTGCGCTGACCTGCGTGCACTACCGTTTCAGCCGGGGAAAAAATAACGATATCAGATTGCTTCCATGTCATAGGCGAACTGGTACTCTTGCGCCGCTTTCGAAGCGCCCGCGACCCATTGTCGCGGCGCGTTGCCATGCAACGGCCACGCCTCACGTGCATTCAGAAGAGCCGGGCATTCAATCCGCAAGCACCGTCTACCTACAAAAGGATCGAATCCATGAACAGCAGTATCACGGCAGGGGCGGCCGCCAGCGCGCCGGGCTTCCTGTCGAAGGAGCGCATCATCGCCCGCCCGGGCTTCAACCGCTGGCTGGTCCCCCCAGCGGCGCTGGCCATTCACCTGTGCATCGGCATGGCCTACGGTTTCTCCGTATTCTGGCTGCCACTGTCGCAGGCCATCGGCATTACCGCACCGGTCGCGTGCTCGGCTGACATGGGCTTCATCGCCCGAATGTTCAGCGCCGAGTGCGACTGGCCGATTTCCATGCTCAGCTGGATCTACACCCTGTTCTTCGTCTTCCTCGGCTGTTCGGCAGCCGTGCTGGGCGGCTGGCTAGAGCACGCCGGCCCACGCAAGGCTGGCCTGGTGTCGGCGCTGTGCTGGTGCGGCGGCATGCTGATTTCGGCGATTGGCGTGAAAACCCACCAACTGTGGCTGATGTGGCTGGGCTCTGGGGTGATCGGCGGCATCGGCCTGGGGCTGGGTTACATCTCGCCGGTCTCGACCTTGATCAAGTGGTTCCCGGACAAGCGCGGCATGGCCACCGGCATGGCAATCATGGGCTTCGGCGGCGGCGCGATGGTCGGCGCCCCGCTGGCCACTGCGCTGATGGGCCACTTCGGCAACGAGCATGAAGTCGGCGTATGGCAGAGCTTCGTCGCCATGGCGGCGATCTACTTCGTGTTCATGACGGCTGGCGCCCTGGCCTATCGCGTGCCGCCTACCGGGTGGAAACCGGAAGGCTGGACCGCACCGGTGAAAAAAGCCAACGCGATGGTCACCGACCGCCATGTGCACGTTAGTGTGGCGTGGAAAACCCCGCAGTTTGCGTTGATCTGGCTGGTACTGTGCCTGAACGTGTCGGCGGGCATCGGCATCCTCGGCATGGCCTCGCCGCTGCTGCAGGAAGTGTTTGCCGGCAAGCTGCTGGGCAACGAGCTGACTTTCAGTGAGCTGAACGCCGCGCAGCTGGCGCAGATTGCCGCCATCGCGGCCGGTTTCACCGGCCTGCTCAGCCTGTTCAACATCGGTGGGCGGTTCTTCTGGGCGTCGTTCTCGGACTACATCGGCCGCAAGAACACCTACTTCGCCTTCTTCGCCCTGGGCGTTGGCCTCTACAGCCTGGTGCCGAACATGGGCCACCTGGGGAACGTGGCGCTGTTCGTGGCGGCCTTCTGCATCATCCTGTCCATGTACGGCGGTGGTTTCGCCACGGTGCCGGCCTACCTGGCCGACCTGTTCGGCACGCAGATGGTCGGCGCCATCCACGGTCGCCTGCTGACGGCCTGGGCCGCTGCCGGCGTGCTTGGCCCGGTGCTGATCACCTACCTGCGCGAGTACCAGCTGGCAGCAGGTGTGGAGCGTGCAGCGGCTTATGACATGACCCTGTACATCCTCGCTGGCCTGCTGGTGCTGGGCTTCATCTGCAACTTGCTGGTGCGCCCGGTGGCCGACAAGCACTTCATGAGCGATGCACAACTGGCGGCCGAGCGTGCGCTGAGCCACGACAAAGGTGCCGACGGTGCGCGCTCGCTGGAATGGCATGCCGCGCCGGGCAGCCTGCCGCTGGTGCTGATTGCCTGGGCCGTGGTGGTTGTTCCGCTGGCCTGGGGGGTGTGGATTACCCTGCAGAAGACGGCGGTGTTGTTCCACTGAGGGGCATGACAGCAAGCTGATTGGCAGGCTGTCATGGCCTCATCGCCGGCAAGCCGGCTCCCACAGGTTTCTCCACAGTGCACGAATTTTGTGGGGTCTCTGTGGGAGCCAAAGCAGCCCCTTGCATTGCCATATGTCATCCGCGTTTCAAGCTTGAGCGTTCTGGGCCTATAATGGAGCCCTTTTCGCCCAATGATTTTGCGGAGCTGGTGATGGTCGAACGTAAGGCTTCCGTCGAGCGCAATACCCTGGAAACCCAGGTCAAGTGCTCGATCAACCTCGATGGCAGTGGCAAGGCCCGATTCGATATCGGCGTGCCTTTCCTTGAACACATGCTCGACCAGATCGCCCGACATGGGCTGATCGATCTGGATATCGAGTGCAAGGGTGACCTGCATATCGACGATCACCATACCGTCGAAGACGTCGGTATCACGCTGGGCCAGGCATTCGCCCAGGCCATCGGCGACAAGAAAGGCATCTTCCGCTACGGCCATGCCTATGTGCCGCTGGATGAAGCGCTGTCGCGCGTGGTCATCGACTTCTCGGGCCGCCCAGGCCTGCAGATGCACGTGCCCTACACCCGCGCCACGGTCGGTGGCTTCGATGTCGACCTGTTCCAGGAATTCTTCCAGGGCTTCGTCAACCACGCCCTGGTCAGCCTGCACATCGACAACCTGCGTGGCCACAACACCCACCACCAGATCGAAACCGTGTTCAAGGCATTCGGCCGCGCGCTGCGCATGGCCGTGACCCTGGACGAGCGCATGGCCGGGCAGATGCCATCCACCAAGGGATGCCTGTAAATGCAGACGGTAGCCGTAATCGACTATGGCATGGGCAACTTGCACTCGGTGGCCAAGGCGCTGGAACACGTCGGCGCCGGCAAGGTGCTGGTCACCAGCGACGCCGCGGTTATTCGCGAGGCTGACCGCGTTGTGTTCCCGGGCGTGGGCGCGATTCGCGACTGCATGGCCGAAATCCGTCGCCTGGGCTTCGACAGCCTGGTTCACGAAGTAAGCCAGGACCGCCCGTTCCTCGGCATCTGTGTCGGCATGCAAGCGCTGCTCGAGCACAGCGAAGAGAACAACGGCGTCGATTGCATCGGCCTGTTCCCTGGCCAGGTGCGTTTTTTCGGCAAAGACCTGCAGGAAGGCGGCGAGCACCTGAAAGTGCCGCACATGGGCTGGAACGAAGTCGGCCAGACCATCGACCACCCGCTGTGGCACGACATCCCTGACCGCGCGCGCTTCTATTTCGTGCACAGCTACTACATCAATGCCGGCAAGCCGGGCCAGGTGGTCGGCCGCGGCCACTATGGCGTCGACTTCGCCGCCGCGCTGGCCGACGGCTCGCGCTTTGCCGTGCAGTTCCACCCGGAGAAGAGCCATACCCATGGCCTGCAGTTGCTGCAGAACTTCGTTGCCTGGGACGGGCGCTGGTAAATGAGCAGGTCGAAGACCAAGGCCCCGATCATCACCCTGGCCGCCGAGCAGGAGCGCGAGGCGCTCGATACCTTGAAGCGTTTTCTCGAAGACCGCTTCGAGCTACAGCTGGGGTCGTTCGAGGTGGCCGAGGTCCTCGACCTGTTCAGCAAAGAAATTGCACCCCATTACTACAACAGGGCGATTGCCGATGTTCAGCTGCACCTCAAGGAGCGGTTCGAGAGCATCGAAAGCGACCTGTGGGCACTCGAGAAGCCCTGAAACCCAACAAATAGACAGGTTCCCAAGATGC
>Ga0213824_1000200_pt1 | contig 52408 bp, 53 predicted proteins | sample MC6MC0906MG_FD_179892 | JGI IMG/M metagenome (GOLD analysis project Ga0213824, IMG submission 179892) | Enriched soil aggregate microbial communities from Iowa State University, Ames, United States - MC6-MC0906-MG | ecosystem: Environmental > Terrestrial > Soil > Unclassified | place: USA: Iowa...
TCAAAGCAAAATACCGGTAATCGGAATAAACGTAAGCAGAGGAAAAGCGGAACAAGAAGAGAAAGTTTTTCAGCTTGTTAAAGAAACATCTGCACACATTGGCATTCCAAATTCAATCCCACGTGACGCTGTTACGTGTTTTGATGAGTATGTCGGACCAGGCTACGCTTTACCTACGCCTGAAATGGTGGAAGCTGTCAAGCTCATGGCAAGAACAGAAGGGATTTTGCTGGATCCAGTATATACAGGTAAAGCAGCAGCGGGACTCATTGATTTAATCCAAAAAGGTACCTTTAAGCCGGACGATAACATCCTATTCGTGCACTCTGGCGGAGCCGCATCGTTATACGCCAATACTACGCTCTTTAATGAAATTTAGTTACAATATAGTGATTGTGTGACTTGTAAAAACAAAAAGAAAGATGGGCAAGGCTGCTACGGCAGCCTTTTTCTTATTGCGCTAACTTCGAAGGATAGCTTTATAAGAAATTGATAAGATTATAAATATGTGAAAAACGAGGTGGATTTTTTATTTAACAAAGTACACTTGTCCTTGTGGATATAAAACGTTGGACGTGGAAAATAAAGTCCCTGATATTTCTTACTTGGATAAACGGTGCGAACAGATGTTAAAAGCTCTCGAAAGATGAAGGGGTTTTAAATAAATGAAAATCATGTACTTAACAATGGAACTCATAGTTGGATTTTTCTTTCTGTTTTTAATCGTCAAGTTTGTCGGGAAAAAAATCATTAATCAAATCTCTCCTTTTACCTTTATCGCATCTATAGTATTGGGGGAACTGCTGGGAAATGCTTTATACGATCATAAAGTAGGAGTATTTTATATTGTTTATTCGATGGCCATTTGGGGGGGATTACTTTTTACGGTTGAATATCTTAGTCAAAAATTCCTTGCATTCAGGGGAGCGATTGAAGGGAAACCCTCTGCACTTATCAAAAATGGAATAATAGACCGAGAAGAATTAAAGAAGAATAGGATGAACATTAACCAGTTGCAAAGTTTACTTCGACAGAGTGAAACCTTTTCTATTCGAGAGGTTGCGTTTTGTTATTTAGAGGCGAACGGGTCGATTAGTATTTTAAAAAAATCAAAGTATCAAAAAACTACTCAGGAAGACTTTAATATGCCTTCGAAAGTAGTTTCTGTTCCAGTCACGTTAATAAGAGACGGTGAGGTTTTATGGGATGAAATTAATGATTTGGGCTTTAACGATTCTTGGTTAAAATCTGAATTAACTACTCAAAATATTTCAGACTACAAAGATGTTTTTATAGCTGAATGGCTTGAAGGCGACGGTCTTTTTGTACAGCCTTTTCAAAAGTAAATTAGTACAACGTATGGTTCTTTTTTGAGGATGGAACACCCACCGGAAGCTGGGAAAAGTTAAAAACAAAAAATTCGGCTATTGTCTGGTAATTTCTCTTGCATCTTTCAACAATCTTCTTCCGTGTTAGTAGTGAAAATACTTATAGCTCAGTACTTACAGCCGTTTTAACCAAACGATTAATTAGTATATCCTATTTGGAATTTTGTCGTAAGGATGTCGGTTAGTGGAATTAGTGGTTTGTACCCTACTAAGATCTAAACATTTTTGCATTATTCAACAACTTTTTCATGGATTACGAGGAGCAAAGGTTTATTTTTCGCATATTGCAGCCATTTTAATAAATCGTTTGTTTGAAAGCTTATGAAGGACTTTTCGGGTGATGGAATCGCTGTATTAGTCCTTCATCGGGGTAATGAAGGACTTTCGAAAGGCGAAAATGTCGGATTTGTCCTTCAACAAGGGTATGAAGGACTTTTCGAATGGCGAAACTGGGGAATTAGTCCTTCATCAAGGCAATGATGGACTTTTCGAATTCATTTTCAGCATGTGTCGTAGATATTTCGATACATGTTTTTTTATCTTATATAGGAAATATCTATTGGTTTTTTGTTATTAAAATAGTAAATTAGTATTAAATAGTAGAATATTAAAAAATTAAAAAATGCTTCATCGTAAAGATAGGAGGAATACAAATGGATTTTGAAAAGTGTCCAAAGTGTAGGACTATTAGGATGCATGAGGATGGAAAATGTTTAAGCTGCGGTTATATTTCAAGTGTTCGGGCTTCTATAAATGCTTTGTATTCCTCCAAAAGAACAAAAAAGTATCAAAGAAAAACAAATAGTTCCCTTTTCACTAGCTCTACTAAAGAAAAATTTATCAAGAACATATATTAGCATGAAAGTCTCAATTAAGCCTTGTCTTGTCCGAAAGAGCCCTGAAATCAGACAATAGGGGAAGTTTAATCGAGGAATATGATAGGAAACCAGCTTAGAGATACTTCAAGCTGGTTTCTCTTTTTTATGTTCGCTCATTCATCCGTTCGGGAAGAGTCTGGATCGACTGTACCACTAAATCAAGGTTTGATTCAATACGGCATAGCAGAAAAAGGGTACAACGGTTGGCTGAAGCAGGGCGGGATCTGGTATGATCTTGATTCAAATGGGGCAATGGGCTAAAGGGTGCAAGCAAAGCTATTTCAGAGACCTAGTTAGCCGAAGAGTTTGGAATGGTTCATTTTTGAAGCACTAGAACCGTCCCTCTGTTTCCATCTGACATAATGGACAAATTTATTCCTCTTATGGAAAAAGGGAGCCTTTGGTTAAATAAAACTTTAAAATTTATGATACTATAGTACAAGCGTAATATGAGGATGTAATGTGATTACGACGTTGAAATACTTTAGTTTTAGTATAAGTAATTGAAGGCGAAAATTACTTTTTTGATACCGTTTATATTAAACACGAGCAAAGGAAGCGTGGAAATGTATAAAATAGCAGTGGCAGGGACGGGTTATGTTGGCTTGGTGGCAGGTGTATGTTTTGCAGAAGTCGGGCATCAAGTAACCTGTGTTGATATCGACGAGAATAAAGTAAGTATGATGAAACAAGGAATTTCCCCAATCTATGAGGCCGGCCTTGAGGAACTCATGCAAAAGAATTTCGCTGCTGGGAGATTAAACTATACCACAGATTATACTAGAGCCTACAAAGAAGCAGACGCTATTTTCATAGGAGTAGGGACACCAGAACAGTCTGATGGCTCAGCTAATCTTTCATATATTGCTACAGTTGCAAAACAAATAGCTGAAACAATTGAAAAGGATTGCTTAATCGTGGTAAAGTCAACTGTTCCTGTTGGGACAAATGACAAGGTGGAACAATCTATATATGACTTCCTTCCGCATGACGGTGAGAAGTATACCGGAAATGGGTTTGGTTACGGTAAAGAAGTAAGAGTAGAAGTTGCATCTAACCCAGAATTCTTGGCACAAGGTACGGCTGTTCGAGATACCTTACATGCCGCAAGAATTGTAATTGGTACCGAAAGTAAATGGGCTGAGGAAATGCTCATGAAGATTTACGAACCATTTAATATTCCGATTGTGTCTGTCAGCAGACGATCAGCGGAGATGATTAAATATGCCGCTAACGATTTCTTAGCACTTAAAATTTCTTATATGAACGACATCGCTAATCTATGTGAGTTAGTAGGTGCTGATATTCAAGATGTCGCAGTGGGTATGAGCTTTGATGAGCGGATTGGAAGTAAGTTTTTAAATGCAGGGATTGGTTATGGGGGCAGCTGCTTTCCAAAAGATACTAAGGCACTGAAGTATCTAGCGGATCAACATGGATATGAACTTAAAACAGTTAAAGCTGCCATTGATGTGAATACGGAACAAAAGACGATGTTATATAAGAAGGCAAGTAAAAGGTTAATCACCTTTAATGGCCTGAAAGTAGCGGTACTTGGATTGACATTCAAGCCTGGTACTGATGACTTAAGGGAAGCTCCATCACTTGATAATGTATCATTATTATTGGAACATGGCGCAGATATTTATGCCTTTGATCCAGTGGGAGTGGAAAACTTTAATCGTAGATTTCCAGAAGGAAAGATTAGCAATGGAAGTATAACATACGTCGATGATGTTAAAGCTGCATTAGAAGGTGCCAATGTCTGCTTTATCTTTACCGAGTGGGACGAGATTAAAGCTGTGAAACCAGATGAGTATAAGAAGTGGATGAGAACTCCTTTGGTGTATGATGGACGGAATATCTATGGGTTGGAAGGTATGAGGGAAGAGGGAGTTGAGTATCACTCCATTGGAAGAAGCATTGGTACAGGAAGGCTTTCTAACCGAATGCAAAGGAGAGCAACTTAAGTGAAGCTAGACTTCAAACCACTAGATAAAAGTAAAAATTATTTGATTACCGGAACGGCAGGTTTCATCGGATACTTTTTATCCAAGAAGCTGCTAGAGCAGGGCTGCCGTGTTATCGGTATTGATAATATGAATGACTACTATGATGTAAGTCTTAAGTTTGCTCGTTTAGAGCAACTTGAACTGTTTGAGACGTTTACTTTCATTAAGGGTGATATTTCAGACAAGGCTATAATTACTACAATTTTTGAAGAATACAAGCCTAACATTGTTGTGAATCTAGCTGCCCAAGCGGGAGTGCGTTATTCTATAGAGAATCCAGATGTATATATTCAAAGTAATATCATTGGCTTTTTTAACATCCTTGAAGCATGCAGGTATTATCCTGTGGACCATCTTGTTTATGCATCATCTAGCTCCGTCTATGGGGCAAACAAAAAAGTGCCGTTCTCAGAAACAGATATGGTAGATAATCCTGTTTCTCTTTATGCGGCAACTAAGAAATCCAATGAATTGATGGCTCACACCTATAGCCATCTCTACAAGATACCAGCGACGGGACTTCGATTCTTTACCGTATATGGTCCTATGGGACGACCGGATATGGCATACTTCGCATTTGCAAATAAGTATTTCGCTGGTGAACCAATCAAGATCTTTAATAATAGTGATTTTGAAAACGACCTATATCGTGATTTCACCTACGTTGATGACATCGTGGAAGGTATTGAGCGACTTCTTTCTAACCCTTCAGTTGGAGAGAATAATGTACCTCATAAGGTTTTTAACATTGGTAACAGTAACCCTGAAAAACTAATGGTATTTATTGAAACACTGGAGAAATGTTTAAGTAAGGCTATGGGGCGGGAAGTGCTTTTTGAAAAGGTATTTGAACCGATAAAGCCGGGAGATGTTCCAGCAACTTTTGCTTCTACTGAATTGTTGGAAGAGGCGATTGGGTTTAAGCCTAAGACATCGATTGAGGATGGTTTGCAGAAGTTTGCGGATTGGTATTGTGAGTATTATCAGGTGAAGTAAGATTGGAAAGGGGAATGGGTTATAAATTCATTCCTCTTATTTGTAATTATAGGAGAAAGTAATGTCCATGCCATTTGTTTCTATCTAAATAATATTTGTGGTTATAAAAAATAGAAGGAATATTATAAATAAATATTTTTAGCTTGGAATAAGGCATTCGAGCTACATTTTTTGAATTGTTAACCAAAACTTAAATTAAGTTGACATTTTTTATATCTCCCTTATAAAATGAAAATGTAAATATATATATGCATTGGGAGATGAACCATGAAGATTTTAGACATTACATATGTTGCTTTACTAGCGGCTTTTATGGGAGTATTAGGTTTTATACCGCCTATCATGCTTTCATTCACACCTGTACCGATTACTCTCCAGACATTAGGCGTTCTTCTCGCCGGTGGGGTGTTAGGCGGGAGACTCGGGGCCTTGAGCATGACGGTTTTCTTATTGGTTGTGGCTGCAGGGGCACCACTTTTATCAGGTGGTCGCGGCGGACCAGCTGTATTTGTCGGACCGAGTGCAGGATATTTATTAGCCTACCCTCTTACCGCTTTATGCGTTGGTTACTTAATATCGCGTTTTAGTAAATTCAAATTTCGCAATATATTACTCATCAACCTGACAGTAGGTATATTTTTGCTCTATATAATTGGAATTCCTGTACAGGCTTTTATTTTGCATATTCCTATTAATAAGGCAATTCTAACAAGTCTAGCTTATGTTCCTGGAGATATTATTAAAGCAATCCTTGCATCCTTCCTCGTTAGCAGGCTTTTGAAATCCCCTGTTATTAAACGGAACGTGCATAAAAACGTAGAGGCACTTTAATGTGTCTCTTTTTTATAAGATAAGAAAGTATAAATTTAGACTTTGAGAAATGGCCAGCTCCATAAGAATAAGCTTCGGAAGCGACACCTCGCACGAAGGAAAAGCGTTAGCTTTTTCGAGGAGTCCCAGCGGCTAGTGGACTTCGCGCAAAGAAAGCTTGCGCTTTTCTTATAAGCTGCTTTTGGTTTAAACTTTTTATAAATTAAGATTCAATTAAGTGAGGGATTCATATGGCTGCCATTACGGAAACATACAAAAAATACGCTGAACTTTTTCCAGAAAAAATCGCGATTGAAACCGCAACCGAAAAAATTAGTTATCGCATGTGGTCTAATCAGGTTAACCAGACTGCCAATTGGCTCGACTCGCTTAAGCTTTCTAATCAAACATTGGGAATTTTGCTGCCAAACGGTATCTCCTTCCTTCTGCTTTTCTCTGGAGCTGCTACTGCTGGATGGGTCTCTGTCCTTTTCGATTTGAAATGGACGGAAGCAGAACTGCAAAACCGATTAACACTTTCCAGACCTTCCATTTTCGTTACAACAAGGGAGCTGTATCCAAAAGTCAAACACCTCCATCCAGCCGTCCTGTTATGGGAAGATTTTCTTCAGGAAATCCAACAGACCTCCATAAAAAGAAGTACGGTAGCAGAGGGAAACCTTCCATTTTATATGGGATTTACCTCGGGTACAACGGGGCTGCCGAAGGCGTTTATTCGCTCACACAACTCATGGGTAGAGAGCTTTGACTGCAGCCGAATTGATTTTCAGATGAACGAAGACGATCATGTTGTCATTCCAGGTGCGCTCATTCATTCCCATTTCTTGTTTGGAGCCATTAGCACCTTATATTTAGGCGGGAGCATCTATCTTCTCGAAAAATTCTCTCCTGCCAAGACCCTATCATTAATCGAATCACAGTCTATCACCGCTGTTTATGTCGTTCCGACCATGATTACCGCCTTACTTGCACAGGGCCGGAGCATTGATAAACCGATAAAAATTCTTTCCTCCGGGGCAAAGTGGGAGGAGCATTCCAAGCAGCAGATCCAGCGGATGTTTCCTCGTTTTTCGATGTATGAATTCTATGGGGCGAGTGAACTAAGCTTTGTTACGGTGTTAACCGACAAGGAGAATACCCGGAAACCAGGGTCAGTTGGCAGACCCTGTCATCAAGTAGAAATTGAAATTCGCCGTTCTAACTCTGAGCTTGCTCAACCGAATGAACCTGGGAAAATTTTCGTAAAAAGTAAGATGGTTTTTTTAGGATATTTAGATACAAATGAAGCGAGCGAACATACCGGTCATCGGAGAATCCATTCTATTCAGGATGAGAATGGCTGGATAACGGTCGATGATATGGGATATTTAGATGAAGATGGTTTTCTTTATCTCTCCGGTCGGGAAAAGAATATGATCTTATACGGAGCGATCAATATTTTCCCTGAAGAAATTGAAAAAGTAATTAGTACCCACCCCAATGTCGAAGAAGTAGCAATCATCGGAATTAACGATCCATATTGGGGCCAGATTGCAGCGGCGGTCGTGAAAGGAACTGCTTCCAAAATCGAGCTAAAACGATTTTGCAGGGAGCATCTATCTTCCTATAAAATCCCTCGCCAATGGTTTTTCATCGAGGAAATGCCACATACAACTAGCGGTAAAATTGCCCGTCCGCAAGTAAAAGATTTCATCGAAAGCAAGGTGACGAACCATTAAAAGAGCCGTAATCGTCCAAGCAAACCGAACTCCGATTGGTAAAAAGAATGGCATGCTTCAAATACTACAGCCACATGAACTAGCCGCTCCTGTTCTCTGCCAGCTGGCAGACGGAATCGAAGAAAAAGTAGCAGATGTGATCTTAGGAAATGTGACAGGGCCGGGAGGAAACATCGGACGATTATCAGCTTTAGAAGCAGGGCTGCCACTTTCTGTACCTGGATTGATGCTCGACCGCCAATGCAGTGCAGGCCTCGAAGCGATTCGATTGGCGTGCTATTTCATTCAGGGTGGTGCGGGGCTGTGCTATATAGCCGGGGGGATTGAGAGTACTAGCACCTCTCCTTTTCAAAAGCGTGCCCGTTTCGCTCCCGATAACATTGGAGACCCCGAGATGGTGGAGGCTGCAGAATATGTCGCCAAAACATACGGAATTAGTAAATGGCAACAAGATGAATTTGCTCTTCTAAGCTATGAACGAAGCTGGGAAGCGTTTGAAAAAGGCTTTTTTACGGAAGAGATTATTCCAGTTGCCGGTTGGAACCAAGACGAAGAATTTTTTAAAAAGAGAAACATGGAAGCATTAATAAAGCGGGCAAAGCCAATTGTCTCCAAAGAACACGGCACCGTCACAGCTGCCAACAGCTGCGCTATTCATGACGGTGCCGCAGCTGCCCTTGTGATGGAGGAGGAAACCGCTTATCGTCTGGGCTTTCGACCTGTTCTCCGCTTTGTCGACAGTGAGGTTACGGGTGTCCATCCCTTCTATCCGGGAGCAGCACCCATTCCAGCAATCCAAGCCGTATTGGAAAGAAGCGGGCTGTCGATGGAAGACATTGGTTTGATTGAAATCAATGAAGCGTTTGCCTCAAAAATCGTCGCCTGTGCGAAGGAACTTTCGATTCCCTATGAAAAGCTAAATGTAAACGGAGGGGCTTTAACTATCGGACACCCATACGGAGCATCCGGCGGAATCCTAGTCACAAGACTTTTCTACGAAGTTCAAAGGAGAAATGAAGTAAAATATGTCCTTGCATCCATCGGAAGCGGCGGTGGAATTGGCATCGCTGTCCTGTTTGAGGTTGTTTCCCCTTAAGTGAAGGATTTGGGAATTTGCTATTTATAAAATTAGTGCAAAATAGTTTTATTAAAAGTCATGATATTTTATAAATAACATGATAAAAGGGTTATATAAGAAAGAAAAAGAAGGATAGATAAAGCAGATAAAATTTGTTTTATCTATCCTTCTTTTTACTACAAATGAACTCATTTACTACAACAACATTAAGAGTTGACAACGATCAAATAAGAAATTTGTTATTCAATAAATGCGGCCGATTGTGGAAGATCATAAGTAAATGTCTTTTAAACTAACTCACTCGTTGAAGAAGGTTCATTTTATTTTTCTTAAATTCCCAATAGTTTTTTTCAAAAAAATTAATTATTTCATCTTTATAATTAAATCTATCATTGAGCTTTTGTAATAATTCAATATCATTCTAGCGAGTGAAAGCTATTTTACCTAGAGAGAAAATAGATTTCACTAATTTCAATGAAGAAAAGAATGACCAAATACAAAAGATGGCTGGATTCCTCCACTTGCGCTTTTGTTAACTTTAATATTCTCCTTTAATTACAAAAAACGAGCCCCGAATGGTTCCAGCTAGTTTGCGGATCATGCCCAGTAGATTCCTAGATAAGATAAGATTCAAGCTCTTTAGTTTTCCTAAGAAATTCGGGGCTTGGGAAAAGGAAAATCAAAAAAAGTACGGGAGGTATTCATAATGAGAACGCCAAAAGACAAAGATGCAAATCAGGGAGTCCTAGCAGTCGATACGGATTTTGGAAAGATGGCCGTGCAAGTTGGTACTGAGGCTTTTAGTTTGGAAGGCATGACGATCAAGGAATGCACTCTTCTGTGTCTTGTTAACGATGTGTGCAACAATACGTTAGATCTTCCATTTCAATTGCATGTCGACATGGCACTAGAGAATGGTTATACTCTCCAAGAAGTGAAAGAAGTGTTGCTACATTTAGCCTGCCATGCAGGTTATCCCATCGTTCTAAAAGCAATAATGCGATTAAAAGAGATGTATCCAGAATTCAATTGTGAAGTGTCAACTGAATCAATTGAATCGGCAGATGCAGAGTTGTTTGACGACGATACAAAAGAAAAGTTGTTATCTTTAGATCCACACCTAAGCAATTTCATTATGCGTGAGATGAAACAGGTCTGGCGACGCGGGGGGTTAACCCCTCTGGAAAGGGCTTATCTTTCATTGGCAGTTGATGTTTTATATCAAACTTTGCAAGAACCTTTTGAATATCACGTAAAACTCGCTCTTCGAAGCGGTGCAAGTATAGATCAAGTTAGGGCTGTCCTCCGGTTTATGTGCGAGTTTGGTTATTCCAAAGTGTGGCTGGCGTTTAAAGAATTGAATAGAATGTTGGATCAAGGTATCATCGTCGTCCGTTAAATATATGTTTTTCATCGTAACGTTGTTAATTTAGGATAGTTAAGCTAGAAACCGATTGTAGATTTTATTTTTGGACAGTACCAGGTTGCTTTTAGCATGGAGGGTTCGAGTGACCAACGTTAAACGGTTTAGAAAAAGAAAGCCAAAGATAGAATTTGGCTTTCTTTCTATTCTACTGTTATTTAACACTACTGCTGGTTAGTTTAAGTTTCATAAACTAATATTAGCTGTCCGATCTATTTAGTTCTTATTCCACTATATGGACCAATTCATAAATAAGGGCGCTTCTCTTACTACAGAAATGCGCCTGTTTATGGAACAATAAAAACTTATTTCTTTTTTTGCCATATTAATATAAGACAGTCCACAAGGCACTTCAGTCTAAAACATTTTTTTAGTGTCTAATACTTTATTTTAATCAGACAGCAAGAACAAAAAACCGTCTTTACATTAAACAAAGAGGATCGTCATCTTGTTATTTATCAAATATAAATTCAGGATTAATGGCGACAGGATTTTTCATGACAAATAGCTTCTTTTGGATCATCGAAAAAAGGGGAGTCTTGAAAGCAGCAGATACGACGTATGGCCGGATCCCTTTCACAAATTTTGACGAAGTAAAAAACAAATTTCCCATTCGCTCTTGAATTTGGTGAATTTCCTTAATCTCCTCACTTCGAATTTCCTGAACTCTACCGAGAACTTTAGCTGAGACATCATGTTTTTGCAAAGCATCCAAAATAACATCAGCCGCTACAACTGCTGTCGTTACTGCTAAAGAAACTCCTATTGCTCCTACAGGAGATGAACAATGAGCAGCATCACCAATCAGCAAACAGCCATTCTTTGCCCACGTTTTAACCATATAATTTTTAGCTTGAAGAGGTACGAATGGTTTAAAGTCAACCAAAGATTCAGCAAATTCATGAAATCCTTTGTTAGCATGCATAATCTCTTGACGAAAAGTTTCTACCCCTTGACGCTGTGTTTCTTTCCATTCACCCCGTGGTAAAGCGATGCCTACTTGAAGTAAATCAGGATATTTTGGAAGTGTTATATAACTATGTCCCTCTGTGATTTTAAATTGTAATTCCTCTCCCCAATGAGGTGGCCTTGGTATACTAAACCAAATCAGATCACCTAGATAATATTCATATTCTAACTCAAAACCTCCTAAACGACGAATGGTGGAAAAACGTCCATCAGCCCCGATTGTTACCTTCGCCTGAATTTCCAGAAATTCTTTACTTTTCTGCTCAACAACTACTCCTGATACGGTTCCATCTTTCTCATGCAGTTTTTTCACTGGAGCATGGAACATCATATCAAAAGTTGGATATTCCTTTGCTTTTTCGTACAGTGCTTGAAGTAAGATAGGCTGAGGAATCCAGAGAGCATACGGTACTCCTGCAATCATAGAAGAAAAATCAAAGTCTCCTTTCTTTTTGTCATAATGATAAAAGGCACCTTTCTTTAGCTTAGAATGAGGTAATTGTTCAATATACGCACGTAATTGTAATTGATCAAGCAATTGAGCGAAACGAGGCTGAAGCACTTCTCCACGATATTCACGGTCAAAATTATCATGACTCTCAAGGACGATTACTTGAACTCCAACCTTTGCAAGTAATAAACCCAGCATCATACCCGCTGGTCCTCCACCAACAACAATGACATCCTTTTGTAATCGTTTACCAGTCATTCCGCATATCTCCTCCCTATATTTAAATACCAACATAGAATTTTATGTAAAAAAATTGATGTAATGACTACTTTTATTATTCAAGAATCTAGCCCGTTTGTTGAATAAGGATAGAGGTGATAATTAATAGAAAATCACGTTTCTATTGGATTTAATCAAACGCTTGATTTGTAGAGAATCTACTAGATTTTTGCCTCTTGTCTTCCGAAAGGGTGCCAATATGGTTCATGTGTTATCCGAGGGTGTTTGCTTCATACTAATTTTACCATTAGGATCCGAAGCAAATAGTCGTCCTGCTGTGTAGTGGCACAATTCTAGAACAGCTGCAAACCATAGTACCTTTTTAAAAGTGTCATTTTTGGTAACAGCTCTCAACATTTTTTTAATGTATTTTGAGGGATAAACCCAGGACTGGAGCATCCTTTCATTATTTTCAAACAATCGTTTGAGTAGTGGGGAAAAGGCAGGTAATTAGTAGAATGATGTAGGTTGAAAAGAAATAACTCCAAATTTGTGGAAAGTTTGGTTATATTCTGGGGAATTCTCTTGCATCTTTCAACAATCTTCTTCCGTTATTAGTAGTGAAAATTCTTATAGATCAGTATTTGCAGCCGTTTTAACCAAACGATTAAATAGTATATCTTATATGGAGTTTTGTCGTAAGGATGTTGGTTAGTGGTAGTAGTGGTTCGTACCCTATTAAGATCTAAACATTTTTGCACTATTTAACAACATTTTCATGGTTTGAGAGGGAAAATGGTTATTTTTCGTAGATTGCAGCCATTTTAATTAATCGTTTGTTTGAAAGGTGGGGGATCATTCTTTTCCACCTTGCCTTGTCCGAATGAGCCCCGCATTTCGACAATAGGGGAGAATGGTCGAAGTTTGTTTGAACGAGGAATACGAAAGAAAAGAGATAAGAAGCCAGCCTAGAGATACTTCAAGCTGGTTTCTCTTTTTTATGTTCGCACCTTCATCCTCACTTTAAGTAAAAAAACTTCCATGGCAAACAGTGACTAACACAGTTTGCCTATTTCCAAGCTCAATCCCTACTTTCCAATTTGCTGCTTCCGGTCAATTTTCTCTTTTTCCAACGATTCCATAAAAGAAAATCTTCATAATATCTTCGGTCAGCGGTAGTACTTTTTGATAAACTTCTTCCCGTTGTAAATATTGATTCAACGCTTGAATGAAAAAAATCATTGCTTCATTAGACAAATTCGGATCAACATATCCCTCTGCCTTTCCCTGGTTAAACAAATCAATAAAACGAGGGAGAGCCTTTTCTACATATAGTTTTTCAAAATTATCGGCACTGGAGGAATATTCCATCATTATATATTGATAAAAATCTTCATGGATCTGTTTTGCTTCTTCTTTCTTTGAAAACATAAACTGTTTTATCTTTTCAGGAAAAGGCATGTTGCTATAAAGAATTTGTTCAAATTCATCCGACGCCTTGTCTAAATAATAAAGAAAAACTTCATGCACTAAATTATGCTTACTTTCAAAGTAATTATAGATCGTTACTTGAGATACATTTGCTTTTTTAGCTATTTCAGAAATTGAAATTTTTTGTACACCATACTCCATAAATAAGGCTAAAGCAGCTTCTAATATATTCTTTGTTTTCTGCTCCCTTCGCCGTTGAAACCCATCCATATCTTTCACCTCATGTTAAGCTTAATAAAATTTATGTAATAAAACAATAAAAATAGTTCATAACCTTATTGCGAAGGAGATTCTTTTTATATATTATGAACTATATAAGTAAAAATATTTCATAACTTGTTCAAAAATTTTGATGGAGAAGAGGAGAATAAAAAATGTCTGTCTTAAAAACATCGAATTTAACGAAAAAGTTTGGAGGGTTTACAGCTTTAAATGGTGTAGACATTGAAGTGAATAAAGGTGAAGTATTTGGATTCATTGGTCCAAACGGTGCGGGCAAATCAACAACCATTCGTATTCTGCTCGGTATATTAAAAGCAACAGAAGGGGAAGCAAAGATCTTTGGCATGGATGTCTGGAAAGATGCTGTTGAAATACACAAGCGAATTGCCTATGTTCCAGGAGATATGAACTTATGGCCTAACTTAACAGGCGGGGAAGTAATTGACCTATTTGTGAAATTACGCGGAACAAATAATAAAAGCAGGCGCGAAGAACTAATTAAAAAATTCAATTTAGATCCTTCGAAAAAATGTAGAACCTATTCAAAAGGAAACCGGCAAAAGGTTGCCTTAATTGCAGCTTTTTCATCTGATGCTGACCTTTATATTTTAGATGAACCAACATCGGGTCTGGATCCATTAATGGAGAGAGTTTTCCAGGAATGTGTGATGGATGCAAAAAGAGAGGGAAAAAGCATTTTATTATCCAGCCACATTTTATCGGAAGTAGAAAAGTTATGTGATAAAGTGGCGATTATTCGTCAAGGGCAGGTTATTGAAACCGGAACATTAAATGAACTGCGGCACTTAACCAGAACAAACTTACTTGTCGAAACGAAGGAGGCTTTATCTTCTTTACACGAAATAAAAGGAGTTCATAATATCGAGAAGAAGGGTCAAGCATATTCCTTCCAGGTAGATTCAGTGGAATTGGACAATGTAATGAAATATGTAAGTCAATTCGGAATCGTGAAATTAGAAAGCGCGCCACCTACATTAGAAGATTTATTTATGCGCCATTATGAAGGGGCAGGAAAAACTTCCAATACAGGAGCTGGGGGTGCTTTATAATGTCAAAACAGTTATACATTAATACAAGGAGACTCACTCGATTAATACTTCGAAGAGATCGTATTCGTATTCCTGTTTGGTTACTTTCTTTATCCGTTCTTACATTTATCGTTGCAAATGCATTTACTAGTTTATACTCAACAGAGCAAGAAAGGCAAATTGCAGCAGAAACGATGAGGAACCCTGCCATGACAGCGATGCTTGGTCCAGGTTACGGCCTAGATAATTATACAAACGGAGCCATGATGGCCCATCAAATGTTACTTTTCACCGCTTTGGCTGTTGGGATTATGAGTATATTATTTGTTGCGCGTCATACACGAGCAGATGAAGAGGAAGGTCGGATTGAAATGATTCGTTCGCTGCCTGTTGGACGGTTGTCGAATTTACAGGCATCCATCCTCGTTTCGGTTGGAGCAAATTTGTTATTAGCGCTAATCATCGGTTTTGGGTTATACGCTCTTGGAATCAAAAGTATGGATTTAGAGGGGTCTCTTTTATATGGAGCAGCTTTAGGAGCGATAGGTATCATCTTCACCGCAATCACAGCATTATTCGCCCAGTTGACGGTGACATCTCGCGGGACAATTGGCTTTTCCATCGCTATATTGCTCCTGTCTTATCTAATTCGTGCCATTGGGGATGTTAGCAATCAAGCACTCTCTTGGTTTTCACCCTTAGGCTGGGTTTTAAGTTCGGAAGTATATGTGAACAATTATTGGTGGCCAATTTTACTAACAATCGGAGTGTCGTTTATTTTGGTTATCATTTCGCTATATTTGAATGCCATCCGTGATTTGGAAGCTGGATTCATACCAGCTAAGCCGGGCAGAGAATATGCCTCTTCCTTTTTACAAAGTCCGCTTGGTCTTGCGCTAAGACTTCAGCGTACTGGACTAATTGCTTGGGCAGTTGGAATGTTAATACTTGGAGCATCTTACGGGTCGGTATTAGGTGATATAGAGTCCTATTTTTCCAATAATGAAATGATGGAAAAAATGTTAACACCAGCAGCAGGCTTTTCGTTAACAGAACAATTTTTAACGATGTTGATGAAAATAATCTCGATGATTTGTACGATTCCACCTTTAATGGCCATATTTAAGCTTAAAGGGGAAGAGAAAAAGAATCGTACAGAACACTTACTAAGTCGTGCGGTGTCTCGTTCGCGGCTTATGGGGAGCTATTGTATCGTATCCATTGTAAGTGCGTTTGTGATGCTGTCACTTGCTGCCATTGGTCTGGGGGCAGTCGGGAATTCGGTAATGGAGGAAGGAATTCCTTTTGGCACGTTTTATAGTGCAGCAATGGCCTATCTGCCTGCGATCTGGGTCATGATTGGAATCGCGTTGTTGTTTATCGGTTTGGCACCAAAATTATCTAGTTTGACTTGGGTTTACTTGACCTATTCATTTTTCGTTATTTATTTAGGCGGTTTACTTCAGTTCCCAGAATGGATGGGGAAACTATCGCCGTTTGGTTATATCCCGCAGCTTCCTATTGAAGAAATGGACTTCATGAAGGTTTCTATACTGACAATTATTGCGATTGTTTTAATGGTTATAGGTTTTATCGGATATAAAAAACGGGATATTCAGGGTTAATTAAAGTTAAGTATTCCTATACGGAACATTATGCAAGCAATAATCACTCGCTAAGGAATTCTACCTACAAGTTCCCGTGTTAAAAATAACTCGTTTGTCATAGATTTTCATACGACAGAAATTATTCTAATTTTGTGAAAATTTGGGTTATTGTCTGGGAAATTCTCTTGCATCTTTCAACAATCTTTTTCCGTTATTTTTGGTGAAAATTCTTATAGATCAGTACTTGCGGCGGTTTTAACCAAACGATTAAATAGTATTATCCTAAATGGAATTTTGTCGTAAGGATGTCGGTTAGTGGAATTGTACAAAGGGGGGGCTTTAATAAAAATAGCCTGTATCTATAATTACTTAGTAATCTTAGATACAGGCTTTAAAGTTTGGTAACTTATTTTTCTTTTAGAAAGCAAATTGGCGTCTAGTTATTATTTTTTTAATCTTCCAGCCTTTTTAGCTGCTTCTTTTAATATTACCTCAATTTGGGCATTAACACTTCTGAGCTCATCCTCCGCCCATTTTTCCAGTACTTCGTATAATTTTGGATCGATTCGCAGCGGAAATGATTTTCTTTTACTCATTGATTACACAACCTTAATAAATACTTCCGGTATTGATAATTGGTTGTGTTCCTTTCTCGGAAACAATTGCAACCATTAGGTTATTGACCATCTGTGCTTTTTTCTCTTCGTCGAGCTCGACAATATCTTGTTCTGTAAGCTGATCAATCGCTGCTTTTACAAGCCCTACGGCACCGTCGACAATCACCTTACGAGCAGATAAAACAGCCTGGGCTTGTTGTCTTTGAAGCATGGCAGAAGCAATTTCAGAAGAATAGGCAAGATGCATGATCCGTGCTTCAATGACATCTACCCCAGCCACATCGAGCCGTTTTTGTAAATCGTACATAAGGACATCAGCTACTTCATCGCTATTTTGACGAAGGGTTAAGGTGTTATCGTTATTTCCGAACGAATCATAGGCATATGCGCTCGCAATATGACGAATACCAGTTTCACTTTGAATATGGATGAATTTTTCATAGTTTTCTACATCATACAATGCTTTTGCTGCATCTCTAACTTTGTACACAACAACAGCAGCAATTTCAATTGGATTTCCTTCTAAATCATTTACTTTTAGCTTCTCACTGTTAAAGTTCGTCACACGTAATGAAACGCTTCGTTTGAAAGTAAAGGGAATGGTTGCCCATAATCCTTGATCCCGGATGACACCGAGGTAGGTTCCAAAGAACGTTAATACTTTTGCTTCGTTTGGTTGAACAATGGTTAAACTTGTACCAATAATTAATCCTACAATTACCATGACTATTCCGGCTATTTTTCCCGCAATTGCTGCTCCGTTAACGATTTGAAAAATTCCAAGACCAATACACAAAAGCGCAATGATAAGTGCTGCAAAACCATTCATTTTAAAAATTGATTTTTCTTTCATATTAACCCCTCCCTATAGTAAAAGTGATATAAAAGTGATATCACTTTTATATCATAATACAATTAATATAAAAAGTAAAATATTTGTTATTTTACCAACTGATAACAGAGCCTGTTATGAATAAAAACCCTAGTTCTTATTCCTTCGTAATATAAGGGCAACGATTGTCGCCGTTCTGTCCATCCCATTATCGATATTAGCCTCGATGATTACATTGAAATATTTTGGCTATAGTTTAAACATGATGACCCTGGCCGGAATTGCGGTTGCTGTTGGACGAGTAATTGATGATTCGATTGTCGTCATTGAAAATATTTACCGTCGAACCCTAACTAGCACAAGACGTGATGAAAGAATGGTTTTGACGGCTGCAAAGGAAGTCGGAGGAGCGATTACCTCTTCCACCCTTACTACCATTGCCGTATTCGGGCCGCTTTCCTTTGTTCCAGGGATAATTGGCCGTTTTTTTGCGCCTTTTGGCATTACAGTCATTGTTGCACTCGCGTTTTCCTTAATTGTTTCGTTGACCGTTGTGCCATTATTAGCAAAGTTATTTTTACTGCGGATTAACCATCAAGAGGTGAAAGAAACATTTTTTGAAAAAGCCTATAAGCATGTGCTGTCATGGGTATTAAATAAGAGGGCTGTTACGATAGTTTTGGCCGTCATCCTTTTTGCCGGATCACTGGCATTAGTTCCTAGGATTTCAAAGAATTTTTTACCTCAAGAAAAAGCTGTCTCCTACAGGTTAGCAGGGGATTTACCAGATGGAACTTCATTGGATAAAGCGAACGATATTGCTGTTAAAGTAGAAGATATTTTAGCAAAGGAAAAGCAAATTAAACATTTACAAACGATAGTGAATGGCGAACATATTCGTTTTTCCAGTGATTTAAAGGATGACATCACGAAGGCTCAAACAAATGGTTTTGAAAAAAGGGTGAGTTTAAAAGTAGAAAAACTGGATGATCAAATGCAGGTAGCCCTTGCTCCTGTTGGGATTGTGGGAACCAGTGGTTTAGCGTTAATTATCGAGGGCGGGAATGCCAAAGACTTAGAAACAGCCGGGAAAATAATTACCGATAAGATTAAAGATATCGATGCTTAGAAAATGTAGAATCCAACCTCACAGGAGTGAAGGAACAGCTCCAATTGGAAATAGATGATCATAAAGTGGCTGAAAAAGGTGTTAGTCCCGTCATGATTGCGGGATACGTGAGAGAACTCATTTCAGGTGATACTGTCTTAGATATGCAAGTAGAAGGGAAAACAACTAGTGTAAATTTGTCATTGAATAACTCTTCCGTAAACACCATCAATGATATTATGAGTCAAAAAATGACCAATCCGATGGGGCAGCTAGTTAGCCTCTCAGAAGTGGCAGTCCTAAAAAAAGCACCTAGTCCTTCCGCTTTGTATCGTTTAAATCAGCAGCCATATGTGCAGGTTACTGGCCGGATCACGACGGATAATTCCTCCGGTGTGCAAGCGGAGGTTGATAAACGACTTAAAAAAGTTGATTTACCAAAAGGGGTAACCTATCGTTCAGAAGGTCAAGCGCAAGCGATGAATGAAGGATTTACCAATATGATGTTTGCTATGGCGGTTGCGGTTGTACTTGTGTTTATCGTGATGCTTATAGCATTTGGGAATATGTTAATGCCAGTAGCTATCCTATCTTCGTTACCATTCTTATTTTCAGGCGGGTTACTAGGATTATATCTTACTAATCAAGCACTTGGTATGCCGGCTTTAGTTGGGTTTCTTATGTTAATAGGTATTGTTGTCACAAATGCGATTGTCTTGATGGAGCGAGTGAAGCAGAATGAGAAGAAGGGTATAGAGGTCAAAGAAGCTTTACTAGAGGCAGGAAAAACCCGTCTTCGCCCAATTCTCATGACGGCTTTTGCAACAATCGGTGCATTATTACCATTAGCACTCTCAAGTGAAGGGGGATTAATTTCAAGATCTCTAGCGATTGTTGTTATTTCAGGGTTGTTGACATCTACTTTATTAACCTTGGTGATTGTACCGACTACTTATTATGTAATGAAATCGGTAAAAGGGCGATTCTCTAAGAAGACTACTGATAAGATAACTAAAAAGGAATCAGCGTGAGTGGTTTTAAATTAAATATCCTCAAAAATTAGGGTGTTTAGTATTATTAGACGAATTAGTATAATTCCACCTAACTAAATTAGTTGGGTGGTTTTTTTTGTGACTAAAAATAAGATTCATTCCACCTCTAGGTTATTTATATAATCATCGAATTAAGAACTAAACCAACGATGACCATTTTTCACGAAAGGGAATACTAAAAGAAGCTGTTGCTAAGGGAATAAATGATAACGATATAGATGTGAAACGGCTAATTGAACGACTAATAGCAGAGAGAAGATCCATACCCATTTTAGCTTTAGTTGTGCTAGTGCCCTCAAGTGGCTTTTCCGAAGAAATCCTACTATAAACGATATGATAATGCCGTAAATACCATAGATGTTACCACCTTATGCAGAATATATAGCCAATACAAAAGCGAAAAAATTCCATTAAGTAAAAATATTCCCATAATAATATAATTAAAGTTTATCAAAGAAGGCAAGGAAAAATAGGAATTATTCCCTAAATCGTTTTATTGGGGTAATGAATGTAGGAAAAAAGGCACTCTTAGATATTTGCTAGTGAAAATAGATGTTTGGACTTTATTCATATCTAAACATTCGTACACATTTCGACACATTTTTTGTGGATTGGGATGGGAAGTGACGTATATATCAAGGATTACAGTCATTTTCATTAAACGTTTGGTTGAAAGGGAAATTTGTAGAGAATGGTCAAGTGTTGTCTAATTATAGAGAGTAAATAAAGAAAAATTGATTAGTTAGTTATGCTTATTTTTTTCTAATATTTTCAATTGTCCGCTGTAATAGTAAGTCTTTCGATTCATTTTGAATATTCATAAGTTTCCGAATCAATGTTTACTAATTTAGTAATGAATTGTAGTATATTAATATACCGTCAATTGTTTGTTTATTCTAAAGAGTCGGAAGTTGACTTTTTCTTACAATTGAGTGGGCTACATACTTATAAAAAACAACAGAGAGGGGGATTGGTATGATTCGATTTGATTCTGTAAACAAGTATTATGGAGACTTTCATGTTCTCAAAAATATTAATCTAGAAATTAATAAAGGTGAAGTAGTCGTGGTCATAGGTCCTTCTGGATCGGGGAAAAGTACGATGCTTCGCTGTATTAATCATCTGGAAACCATCTCTGATGGGGAATTAGCTGTTAACGGGTTGAAGGTAAATGACAAAAAAACAAATATCAATCAGTTAAGACGAAATATCGGGATGGTATTTCAGCATTTTCACTTATATCCGCATAAAACCGTTCTTGAAAACATTACGACTGCACCCTTGATGGTATTAAAACAATCAAAAGAGGAAGCTGAGAAAGTAGCAAGATATTATCTTGAAAAAGTAGGTATACCCGATAAGGCAAACGCATATCCATCTCAATTGTCAGGGGGCCAGCAGCAAAGGGTTGCGATTGCAAGGGGACTTGCCATGAAGCCTGAAATTATGCTGTTTGATGAGCCTACTTCTGCTCTGGATCCTGAAATGATTGGTGAAGTGCTGGATGTTATGAAAACGCTGGCAAAGGAAGGGATGACGATGGTCGTCGTTACCCATGAAATGGGATTTGCGAAAGAGGTTGCTGATCGCATTATATTTATGGATCACGGGCAAATACTTGAACAGGGGAATCCGGCTGATTTTTACGCGAATCCAAAGGAAGAAAGAGCGCGCCTATTTCTCAGCCGTATATTAAATCATTAAAAACAAAGGGGGATTTATATGTTTAAGAGTAAAACAAGTAAGATAGCCGGCATTCTATTATTATCGGCTTCCATGCTTCTTTCAGCATGTGGCAAAGGGGGAGAAAAAGAAACGGCAGGTACAGCAAAAAATGCTTTAGAACAAATTAAAGCGAAGGATAAAATTGTGATCGGTGTAAAATATGATACAAGATTATTTGGACTAAAGAACCCATCTACCGGCAAAGTAGAAGGTTTTGATATTGATATTTCAGGAGAGTTGGCAAAAGACATTCTTGGTGACGAGAAAAAGGTTGAGTTTAAAGAGGTTACTTCCAAAACTCGTATCCCGATGTTAAACAATGGCGATATTGATGCGATCGTTGCAACAATGACGATTTCAGAGGAACGTAAAAAAGAGGTTGATTTCTCAGATGTCTACTTTGATGCAGGACAATCACTGCTTGTAAAAAAGGGAAGCCCGATCAAAGGACTTGAAGATTTGAAAAAGGGTACGAAGGTTCTTGCAGTTAAAGGCTCAACATCCGCAATAAATATCCGTGAAAAAGCCCCAGACTCAACTGTATTAGAATTTGAAAACTATACGGAAGCCTTCACAGCGTTGAAATCCGGTCAGGGCGATGCCTTAACAACAGATGACTCCATTCTATACGGAATGGCTGACCAAGATTCAAATTATGAGTTGGTCGGTGGTACTTTTACGGAAGAGCCATACGGAATTGCTGTTAAAAAGGGAAATAAAGAATTAGTTGACGCGATCAATAGCGCTTTAAAGAAGATGAAAGATAACGGAAAGTACGATGAAATTCACAAAAAATGGATCAAATCTCACTAACAGCTACTGATATCAGGATGGGCAGACCATGCTCATCCTGATCACTTCTTAAGAAAAGGGGGGAGATCTATATGCTTGATTTTTCGATACTGATAAATAACTTGGATACATATTTAGAAGGATTTAAGAACACAGTACTGGCAAGTATCATTGCCCTGATAGGAAGCTTTATTATTGGTGTGATCGTAGCAGTTATGAGAATCTCACCAATTAAACCTTTAAATTGGATTGGCAGCGCATATGTTGAGTTTATCAGAAATATTCCTCTTCTAATCATAGCCTTCTTCTTTTATATCGGTCTTCCTGCAATCGGTGTTACGTTATCCGGATTTGTGGCAGGTACGATTGCCCTTGCCATTTATACGGCATCATTCATTGCGGAAGCGATTCGTGCTGGAATACAATCTGTTCCAAAAGGACAAATGGAGGCAGCAAGATCATCAGGTCTCACTTATTTGCAGGCGATGAGGATTATTATTTTGCCGCAAGCGATTAAAATAGTCATTCCGCCAATTGGCAACCAGTTTATTAATCTTGTGAAAAACTCTGCCATTTTGGGAATGATTGCTGGGTTAGATTTAATGTACTTCGGGGATCTTGTATCCTCCCATACATTAGTGACATTTGATGTTTACATTTTTGTTGCAATGTTTTATCTTGTGTTAACTATACCATTAAGTCTTGGCGTCGGTTATTTGGAAAAACGCTTGGCTAGAAGCCATTAAGGAGGGGAATTATGGATATTGCAGGAGCACTCTCAGTCGATCATTTAAAATTCCTCGCCGATGGTTTTAAGGTGACACTTTACATCGCCTTTGTTTCGATTGTCTTAAGCTTTATTATTGGAATCGTGTTGGGGACTTTAAGATATGCAAAAATTAAGTTTCTCTCGAAAGTCGTGGCCGTGATTGTCGAAACGATTCGAAATATGCCGCTTTTGCTCATCATTTTCTTTACCTTTTTTGCCCTGCCGGAAGTGGGATTGAAGCTAACCCCCACGGCTGCGGCGATCTCGGCATTGACGGTGTTTGAGTCAGCGATGCTGGCTGAGATTGTAAGAAGCGGATTGAATTCAATCGATAAAGGACAAATCGAAGCAGCCCGTTCGTCGGGGTTAACGTATATCCAAACATTAAGGATTATCGTTATGCCACAAGCCCTTCGGAGAATGGTTCCACCAATTGTCAGCCAATTTATCTCGTTATTGAAGGACACTTCACTGTGCGTGATTATTGCTCTACCGGAATTCATGCACAATGCCCAAATCATCTATGCTCAAAATATTAATTACATTATTCCGGTCTTTATTGTAGTTGCTTTAATGTACTTTATTGTTAACTATTGCTTGTCATTAATTGCTCGCAGACTTGAAAGCAGGCAAGTATAAAGGAAGCAAGGGGACGGTTCTAAAATGGGAAAATCAGAAGTTTTACGCGGAAAAAGGCACAGCTAGTGGACGAGCTAGTTGTGCCTTAGCTCTGTTTCTGCGTCTTACCGGTCAATACCAGCAAGCCACTGCCCGATAAGCCTGACTTTTTTCAATAGATTTAAGCCAATCTGCTATTGTTGAATCGTTGGTTTTTACCTATTAGGTACACCCCTTAATCTCGACAAATTTCTTTTCTGCTTGGCATTAATAATCCTTATAAATCTGTACTTCAACGCACTATTAATCAATCGATTGATTAGTACAGTATATAAGGAATTAAGTCGAATGGATATCGCTAATCTATATTGATGTTTGTTCTCTTTTTTAAGTGCAATGCCTACGTAGACCCCTTCTACATTGATGTTTGTTCTCTTTTTTAAGTGCAATGCCCTACGTAGACCCCTTCTACATTGATATTTGCTCTCTTTTTTAAGCGAAACACCAACGTAGCCGCTTTTCTACACCGATGTTTGTCTAATTTTTTAAGAGAAACACCTACGTAGAGACCTAACGGAACTAGTTTCTTGGGCTCTATTAATTTCTAAATCTTATTGGATGATTCAACAAATTTTTCATGGGTTTGGATGAGTAAAGGTGTATTGAACAAGGATTTTTATGGATTTTAATTAAACGTTTGTTTGAAAGGGAATTTAGTAGAGAATGGTCGAGTTTCGTTAGATAATGGAGAATAGAAAGCTGGACCAGGTTGGGATATATTCAACCTGGTCCAGCTTTTTACATTCGCTCTTTCATCCGGTCAGGCAGGGTCTGAATAGACTGGACCACTAAATCAAGCTTTGATTCAATTCGATAAAGCAGATAAAGGGTCACAACAATAGGAAATCCTACCTGGCTTATGATGGGAATGAGCTGTTCCACGATATTCACCTCCTTCTTATAAGAAGAGGCCGGCTTCATGATGAATCCGGCCTCTCTCCCTATTAAGCAAGTTCATAATCTGTTACATTGCGTTCGATGACTCGTACCCCTTTCGGTACTGCCAATCTGCCACTAGATGTTGTGAAAACGTCAGATGCAATAATTTGTGCCATCGATAGTTTTACGACCTCTTCATCAATCGGTTCCTTCGGATTATCAACAGAAATACGTGCAGTCTTCCCAAATTCAGTTCCAAATTGCAATTCCAATGCCTTTGCCATTTCATTCACCTCCTTTTTAAAATTGGTGCCTGACACCCTTTATGGACACTGTCCGTGTGGAGTGGACACTGTTGGTCTTACTTGATGCTGGATGATTATGCCAGGATTTCGGAGTTGTCATTGCGCTCCACTTTGTTTAGCGTGTCATTGCACAAAACAGCGATTGCTTGGGCTGCTTGCGATAATTGATCTGCAGTAGCAACCTTTGTGACATTGCTAAACGTTTTCGATTTAAGGATCGGATTTCCTTTGTCATCCATGCCAGCTTCAAATACCAGGCGAAGCTTCGTACCTTCTAATAACGCTTGTGCCATTGTCTCTCACCACCTTTCACCTCTTATATAGGTAAAAGTCGGCAAAAAGGACATGGTAGTTTTGTTCATATCGAGCTTTATTAATTCATTTTATTTTGCCAATGTAAATCTCTTGTAAATTTTAGATAAATAAAGAAATTTAATAGGTCAAAAGGTGTATATTTTTATTATGAATTTAACAGTGAAAGCAGGTAAAACATGGGGTCTAAGAGGAAATCAGTGGGAACGTTGTGGAAAGCACTAAGAAATAGATATAAGAAAGTACCTATTGGGATGAAATTATGGGGAAGCTATGTCATAATCATTTTATTTTTCGCTTCCATCACGTTTGTTTCCTATAAAAACATAAGCCAACTAAATGCTCAACTACACATGTTAGGAACCTCAAAGGTGCCTGCGGGTGAATTAATAGGAGACTTAAAAGAAGAAGTGACTAGAATAAGTCTTTATACTACCAAACATGCCTTTGAACAAGACGTTGAAAGAAAATCAAAAATGGCAAAAGTTGTACGTGGAGATATCAAAAAAGTCAGAATACATATAGCGGAAATGGAAAAGTATGCAAATCAGCCTAAAGAGAAAAAATTATTAACAACCTTTAATGATAACTTTAAGGAATACACTGCTGCTATTCCAACGTTTATTGCTAATTCGTTAACCGGGAATGAGGCTGCCCTGCAAAAACAGATGGAAGTATTAACACCTCTTGGAGAACAAACTAATCTATCTTTAGATCAGCTTCAAAAAGGAATCCAAAAGGATACACAATCAGTGATCATGGACGCAGAGCAGAGTTCTGCTAATGCTATCAAACAAATGATTATTGTATTCGTTATTTTAGCTCTTTTTAGTATATTGGTAGCATTTCTAATTACAAGAATCATTAGAAGATCTGTTTCAGGGGTAATAAAAAATGTTGCTATCACTACAAATTCTATTGCTGAGATTAAAAAATCGATTGATCAAACAGTAAAAAGTTCAGGAGAATTAGATATTTCTATGAGTAACGCAAACCATTCGATAAGTGAATTGGTTGCGTCCATTCAACAAGTGGCTGGGAATACCAATGAAACCGCTGCTAGTGTAGATGAAATCTATGCTGCAGTGGAACAAATGAGTGCTTCTGTTAATATGGTTGCAGGAAGTGCCAATCATTTATCCGCATCTACTGTAGAAACTTCTTCCGCTATTCAAGAAATGATGACCTCTATCGAACAAGTCGCTGCAAACGTAAATAATGCCAGTGCAGGTGTAGAACAAATATCCGCAGCGATTGAAGAAATGTGCATATCCATAAAGGGTGTAAGTGAGCATTCAGGCGACTTAACGGTACAGGCTGAACAAGCTTCTCATACAGTTGATAACTTGATTGATTCCATTAAACAAGTAGCGGACAGCGCGAAAACGGTCAACAAACTTAGCACCTCTGTTAAAAATGATGCCCTAGAAGGCACGAATTCTCTTAATGAAACATTGAATGGAATGAAAGAAATATTTCAGGTTATTATCCAAACAAGCGATATGATGGTAAGGCTAGGAAAGCGGTCGGAAGAAATCGGCAGTATTGTCGAGGTCATTGATGATATCGCAGAACAAACCAATCTGTTAGCACTCAATGCTACGATTGAAGCAGCACGTGCTGGAGATCACGGAAAAGGATTTGCTGTTGTGGCAAATGAAGTTCGGAAATTGGCCGAACGTTCCACTCAAGCCACCAAGGAAATTGCCGTCCTCATTAACGGAATACAATCTGAAACTGCTGTTGCTATAACCTCCATTCAAAAAGAGGCACACAAAGTAGAAATAGGAAATCAATTGGCGAATAAAACGAAACAAGCCATCAAGAAAATTACTGATGGTATTACAAAAGTAACAGACGAAATGAACCAAATTGCGAAGGCGACAGAAGACCAAACAAGAAATAGCGAATATATAACATCTACAGTGGAGAATGTGACAAAGCGATCATCTGCAATGACGTATTCAACAAAAGAGCAATCAATTACTGCTGAGGAGATTGTAAGAGGGATCATGAATATTAAAGAGCAGGTACAACAAATTTCAATTGCTGCAACTGCACAAGCAAAGGAGGGGACTGCAATCGTAGCAGCCGTGGAAAATGTAGCAAACCAGTCCAACTCTGTTACAAATACAACTAAAGAACAGGCACTTATTTCAGAAGAGATTGTGAGGAATATTAACAGTATTAAAGAGATGGTTCAACAAGTGAAGATGGCAATGAATAAACAAGCGGATTATGGTCAGGAAATAAAACTAGAAGTCGAAAATGTTCTTAACCAAACGGAGGAGTTGAATGTCAGTATTGAGACACAAAGCAGAGAGGTGACAGAGGTTGTAAATTCAATTACGGAAGTAAATACACAAATTGATAATATCAAATAAGCGGGATTTGAGGAGGCGAATCTTGGGAGTATGTGGGGTCAGCAGGGAAAAGGAATTACCAAATAATATCCAAGGAATGTCGTTAGTTTCGTAAATTATGTTGTAAGTGGCTAAAAATATGTAGTAAATATCCAAAAATATTTAGTAAGATTTGTCCACTTTGGGTTTCCAGAGGAGGGTCTCTATCTCTACCAATACTCCACAATTTTTTTCCTTCTCCTATGGGGTAGGTCATTCAAAAAGTTTAGTATTTACAAACTTCATTTTACTGGAACCCAAAAGTATCGTATATTTAGAGAAGAAAATAAATTATTGACTTTAAGGAGTGAAAAATTCAGAAAATGAAACTTGATACAAGTAAGGAAGCAGCACCCCTTTATATCCAGGTTAAGAACGATATAAAAATGAAAATCGAAAATAAAGTTTGGAACCCTGGGGAAAAAATACCTTCTGAATTAGAGCTTTGTAAAACCTATGATGTTAGCAGAATTACTGTTAGGGAAGCCATAAATGAACTAGTATGGGAAGAGTATTTAATTAGAAAAAGACCTAAGGGAACTTTTGTATTAGACCAAAGCGAGCAATTTGAAAAAAGTAATAACTATTATACCCATGTTAAAGGCTTTACCTTTGAAATGAATGAGCTAGGGAAGCAGGCAACTACAAAAAAAGCAGAAATTTCAATTGTCAAAGTAGATTCCACTGTTGCGAAACAATTAAACACCTCTGTAGGGAAAAATGTGTATTTACTTAAAAGGGTTCGAGGGACAGAAGACAAAATAATGGTCTACTTTAGAACATATATTAAAACAACTATTAACTTATCAACCAATCCAAAAGATTATTACGGGTCGTTATATGAATTGTTAAATGATAAGGGAATAAAAATTTCGAAATTTAAAGAGTATTTAGAAGCTGGAATGCCAACAGAGGAAGTACAAAAGGAATTAAATATTTCAGCAGACACTCCAGTTTTAAAGCGGGTAAGAAAGTCGTATTGTAAAGAATTTGATTTTGCAGAATATACGGAGTGCTTTTACATTGGAGATCAATATCGATATTATATTGACTTTAACTCTACCATTTAAGGAGAAGATAAAAAAATTTTTTACAAAATGTATTGAATTATATAAATTTTTTAGGTATTCTATTGTCATAACATTATAACCTTTAACATCACCTTTTTATTTCAAGTATGTATATCTTGGTTATTAATGTCATAACATTATATCAATGAGGAGGACGAAATGTCTAAATACAATAAATCTCCTGAAATAGTTATAAATAATCATGACCATGAAGCTTGGAAAGGATATGACGAGATTGTTTCAACTTTATATTATAAATTGAAAACGATTTCAGGAAAGAAAATATTAGTGATAGATTGCTATCCAGGTGTAATATATTCTGAAATTTTACAAGAGTTGATTAGGCCATTAAATCCAGAACTATTGATCCATTCGGATGATTTAGCTTTCTCTGGAGAACACATTACCAAAATGATTGAACGTAATTTAACGGATGACCGAGTCTTTGGTGTTTTATCCTCTCGTACAATGGATGAATTTTTTGATGAAGAAAAGGTGAGAGAAGCAAAAGAGAAGATTGAAAATCTACAATCAGGTTTGGTTATCATATATGGTGTAGGTGCATCTCTCATTGAGCAGCCAGATCTATTAGTTTATGCTGATTTAGCTAGGTGGGAAATTCAGCAACGGTACCGGGCGAAATCCATTGGGAATTGGAAAATGGAAAACTTTGAAGAGGATGTCCTTAAAAAATATAAACGAGGCTATTTTGTAGAATGGCGTGTAGCAGATCGACATAAGAAAGGGTTATATCATCAAATTGATTTCCTTTTAGATACCAATGAAAGAAATAATCCTAAAATGATAACTGGAAAGGCATTTCTTGAAGGATTACATCAAGCAGTTAAGCGTCCATTTCGACTGGTTCCATACTTTGACCCAGGTGTTTGGGGTGGTCAATGGATGAAAGAAAAGTTCGATTTGGAACGTTCAGAAAAAAACTTTGCTTGGAGTTTTGACGGTGTTCCAGAAGAAAATAGTCTATATTTAAAATATGGTGAAGTAAGGGTGGAAGTTCCGTCTACTAACCTAATTTTTAACCATCCGGTTGAATTATTAGGTGATAGAGTTCATGCAAGGTTTGGAACAGAGTTTCCAATTCGATTCGATTTCTTAGATACGATGGGCGGTCAAAATTTAAGCTTGCAAGTGCACCCGTTAACGGAATATATTCAAGAGAAGTTTGGAATGCATTATACACAGGATGAAAGCTATTATATTCTAGATAAAGAAGGAGATGCGGTTGTTTATTTAGGAGTTAAAGAAGATATAAGTCCGGATGAAATGATGGAGGATTTAAGAAAAGCAGAAAAGGGACTTATTTCTTTCCCTGATGAAAAATATATTAATAAATTTCCAGCGGAAAAGCATGATCATTTTCTGATCCCTGCTGGTACGATCCATTGTTCTGGGGAAAATACAATGGTATTAGAAATAAGTGCAACCCCATATATTTTTACCTTCAAATTATGGGATTGGGATCGTTTAGGTTTAGATGGATTACCAAGACCAGTCCATATTGATCACGGTGAAAAGGTCATCCAATGGGATCGTGATACAGCCTGGGTAAAGGATAATCTTATTAACCGATTTGAAAGAATTGCTGAAGGTGACGGCTGGGCAGAAGAACGAACAGGACTGCATGAGAGGGAATTCATTGAAACAAGAAGGCATTGGTTTTCAAAGAAGGTAACCCATGAAACACATGGAAGCGTTAATGTTCTTAATTTAGTTGAAGGTGAAGAAGCCATTATCGAAAGTCCTACTGGAGAATTTGAACCATTTATTGTTCATTATGCAGAGACTTTTATCATTCCTGAATGTATAAAGGAATATTCTATTAGACCATATGGAGAATCTGAAGGAAAATTACTCGCTACTATAAAAGCTTTTGTACGAGTATAAAATTATGAGGAGTTGAAAGAATTGATCGGTATTTTGGTTACTTCCCACGGTGATTATTGCCACTCACTAATAAAATCAGGTGAAATGATAGCCGGAAAACAGGAAAATGTAGTAGGTATTGCGTTAGAAGAGGATGGTATTGAAACGTTTTCTCAAAAGTTAACAGAGACACTAAATGATATGGTTGATCGTTTTGATTCTGTGCTAATATTATGTGATTTAAAGGGAGGGACACCTTGTAATGAAAGTTTAAAGTATGTTCTCTACAATGAGAGCAAAATAAAGATTATTCCAGGTGTTAATTTGCCCATGTATTTAGAGGTCGTTAGCAGTACTGGTTTTGTAAAGGATATACATGAATTAGCCACAATTGGTCACAATGCTGGAATCCAATCAATCGAAGTTTTGGACATTTAGAGGGGGAATAAAGATGCCGATTTCATTTGTAAGAATTGATGACAGAGTTATTCACGGTCAAGTTGTAGCAAGATGGTCAAGATTTAAGCCATGTAATGGAATTTTGGTTATTGATGATAAAATTGCCCAAGACCCTTTACAAAAAAAGATATTTACAAATGCAGCACCGACTGGTGTAAAAGTAGGGGTTTATAGTGTTGAGGAAGGGTTAGAGAAAATTAGTAAGGCTAAGATAGCGAAAAATAGCTATTTTGTCATTGTTAAAACTCCGGTTACATTAATGGAAATTATCGAGAAAGGGGGAGACTTTGGTACGGAAGTTAATGTTGGTCCTATGAGTGCAAGAAGCAATGCAAAAACCGTTGCGAAAAATGTTGCAATTACAGTTGAAGAAAATAGTGCATTTGACTTCATGTATAGTAAAGGAATTGATATTGACTTCCAGTTAATCCCGGATGAAACCGCCATCAATTGGAGAAAAGTCCGACAAAATTACTAATAAAGGGAGGGAATTATATGGATTTTGTTTTATTAATACAAGCAATTTTGATAGGGATCTTTTGTTACTTAGGATCAGTTTCATCTCCTTGGCTGATGGGTGTATCTGGTGGCTATTACGTAGTCGGCCGTCCATTAGTTGCTGGTCTTATTGTCGGTTTAATATTAGGTGACATTACAACTGGTATTATTTTAGGTGTTGCTGTTCAGGCGGCTTTCATTGCAACAATTTCAACAGGGGGAACACAAAACTCAGAGATTACCTATGCTGCCTATGGTGGAATTGCGCTTGGAATCCTAACGAAAGCTGAACCGGGTGTAACCGTGACTCTATCTGTTGGTATTGGTGCTCTAGGGCTAATTCTCCATAACGTAATGATGGTTACAAACTCTGCTTGGAATAAACGTGCAGATCGAGCAGCCGAAAATGGAGATGCCCGTGGAATTATCCTAAATAATGCCTTTTATCCACAGATCGTGAACTTTTTGCTTCGTGTTGTACCAGTTGCACTCGCAATCTACTTTGGACAGGGATTTGTTACTAAGGCGTTGGATGTTATTCCTGGAGACGTAACACATATAATGAATGTTTTAGGTGGCTTGTTACCTGCATTGGGGATTGCTTTATTAATGAACTTATTAATTAAGGATAAATTTCAGCTTATCTTTTTCCTTGCCGGATTCGTTATTATCGCGTTTATTGTTCAAAATATGATTGCGCTTACTGTTATAGCTAGTTTAATAGCCTATGTTATTTATCTAGGGGCAGGGTCTTCTACCCATACTGAAACTGAAGATGAGGTGATCTAAGGATGAAGAAGTTAGATAAAAAGGATTTAAGAAAAGGATGGATGTCTTGGGCAATGTATCACTTATCTTCCATGAGCTTCGAAAAACTAGAAGCCCACGGTTTTGCTCACTCCATGATTCCTATTTTAAATAAGTTATATAAAGATAATCCAGAGGAATACAAGAAAGCTCTAAAAAGACATTCTGTGTTTTACAATACTGAACCTCAATCTGGAAGTCTTGTAAATGGTATTGTTGCTTCATTAGAAGAAGAAAAAGCAAACGGAAAAGAAATTGATGATGAAATGTTTCATAGTGTAAAAACAGGGATTATGGGTCCGATAGCAGGAATTGGTGACTCTACTATCCAGGGAATTATTATTCCGATATTACTTACTATTGGAATGGGGATTTCATCAAATGGTAATCCATTAGGAGTATTTGTTTATATTATCGGTTACTTAGCTATTATTTTGTCATTGTCTTACTTTTTATATTTTAGAGGTTACCATTTAGGTGTGAATGCTGTTGATGGTTTAATAGGTGCAAACTCTGAACGATTAAGAAATGCCTTTAGTGTGTTAGGTACACTTGTTATCGGGGGATTAGCAGCTTCATTCGTACATTTAACAACCCCTTTAAAAATACCAAATGGTGATGAAAGCATTGAATTACAAAAAACTTTAGACGGTTTCTTCCCAGGCTTATTATCTCTTCTTGCGGTATTATTTTGCTGGTACTTAATTTCAAAGAAAAAATATAGTGGAACAAAAGTTCTGCTCATTTTAGTAGCTTTTTCTATTATCGGTGTTCTATTAAATATTTTTTAATTAAAAATGAAGAGTTCAGAAGGCCTGCTTTATTTGCTAAAGAAGGCCTTTTTTTTTAAGAATTTTTAGCTAAGTTACAACACGCCCCTAACAAAAGAAAAGGTCTTTTGCTCCTCATTTGGAAGAAAGACTTCATCAATCGTAATCCCAAATCTATCTACTTTTTTCCTTAATAGAACTTATATATAACCTCACTAATATCGTTTATGGGGTAGGGCCACAGTAAGCTTAGTTACAGGAAAAGCAAAGTTAAACCTAATTTAGGAGGTAAAAAAAGTGCAACCTTTATTTTTAAAGCCAGTTTTTAAAGAACGCATTTGGGGTGGAACAGCCTTACAAACAGAATTTGATTATGATATTCCAAATGATAAAACAGGTGAATGCTGGGCAATTTCCGCTCATCCAAATGGATCTTCGATCATAGAAAATGGACCATATGCTGGTATGGCGTTGGACGAGCTATGGAAAAAGCATCCTGAGCTATTTGGCAACCCAAAAGAGGAGGTCTTTCCTCTTTTAACAAAAATATTAGATGCGAATATGGATTTATCCGTTCAGGTTCACCCAGAAGATTCCTATGCAAAGGCTCATGAGAATGGTGAGCTTGGCAAAACAGAATGCTGGTTTATTCTTGACTGTAAAGAAGGCGCAGATATGATCTTCGGCCACAATGCGAAAACAAAAGAGGAATTAATCGAGCAAATAAACAAAGGAAATTGGAACGAGCTGCTTCGCAGAGTGAAAATCAAGCCTGGTGACTTTTTCTATGTTCCAAGCGGAACCATTCACGCATTATGTGAAGGTACTCTAGTATTAGAAACACAGCAAAGTTCTGACACAACCTACAGGGTGTATGATTATGATCGTAGGGATGACAACGGTAACTTGCGGGAACTTCACTTAAAGAAAGCCATAGATGTAACAACTGTGCCACATCATGACACTGGGGTTGCTCCTAAAGTTGAGAAAAGGAAGAATGTAACGATTATCACGTTTGTAGAATCAGAATTTTTCTCAGTGTACAAGTGGGATGTAAAGGGAAAAGCTGTTTTTTCATTTAATGATCAATACATGCTTTTAAGTGTCATCAAGGGTGACGGTGTCCTTGTTCATAATGGAAAGAAATACTCACTGAAAAAAGGAACGCATTTAATCATTCCAGTGGGATTAGGTGAATTTGAAGTAGATGGGGACTGTGAATTGATGGTTTCTCATCCGTAATGATCGGAATGAATTGCTCCACGAGTAAATAGAAGAGCTTTATGGGATTGGAACAGGATAAGAAAAAATCCGACAAGCTTTTTAGTCATTTTAAGGGGGAAATTCAGGATTGGAGCGTGTTAAGGCATCTTTTAATCAAACATTTGTGTAGTGTTGATATAGTGGAGAATTCAAAGAATTGTGCAGGTTCAAGAGAATCGCATCCAATTTTGTTGAAAGTTTGGGTATTATCTTCAATTTTCTCTTGCAGTTTATGACAATCTTTTTTCTAGTTGGCAGGGAAAATTCTTGATAGAACAATACTTGCAGCGGTTTTAACCAAACGATTGAATAGTATATCATATATGGAATCTAGTCGAAAAAATGTTGATTCATGGAGATGGTGGTTTGGCATCATAAAGACTAAATTCTTATTTCACTTCTCAATAATTTACCTAGGGTTTTCCAGGATTTTAAGTTAAAACATCGATGTAGAAGCCCTCTAGAAAAGGTTTTCCCAGGATTTTAATCAAAAAAGTCGACGTAGCTCCCTTCTACGTCGAATTTTATTCCAATTACGACATAAAGCAAAGCAAAAGTATCGTCTCCATTCTTCCCTCTTTTTAAATTAGTAATAACAAAGGAATTCCTCGAAAAATGTAGAAAGCTAATTAGTAGTACTTATAGAGAAAAAGGGGACTCTAATGGAATTAGTAACGGCTATACAAAACCTCAAAAGGTCTTTGCTATCACTCCCGTATCGGGTTAAGTTAATTCTAATATTTTCGCTGCTTATTTTGATTACATCAACACTTCTTGGAAGTATTACCTATTATCAATTTGCAGCATCTAGTCAAGCGCGTACAGAAGAATATCAAATCCAGTTAGCTGATCAAATAAATCGAAATCTAGATCGATATCTAAAAGAAATGCAAATCATTTCACTATCTCCCCTCTACAATCAAGAAGTAATGGATATTTTAAAAAATCACCAAACTCCAAGTGTTAAAACCATATTTCCACCAGCAAATGAAAGAATCACGTTATGGCGATATATTTCTAGTTTGATCCATATGAGAGATGAGATAAAAGGAATTCATATAATGGCCAATGATGGAACCGTATTTAGTAATTTAGATTCCAATACGGTCATGCTAAAAGTATTTGATACGAATAATGAGTGGGTAGGAAAAATTAAAAAGGCAGATGGAGAATGGGTTTTACTTCCCCTCCATCAACCCAGTTATTATCTAAATAAGGATGTTACGGTTTTTTCCGTTGCCAGACTCATTCGAGACCCTTCAACCTATAAACCGCTTGGTATCATTAAAATTGATTTAAAACAAGATTTAATACAAGCAATCTTAAGCAAGACCAATAAATCAAGCCGCATTTTTATTCTGAACAAAGAAAATCAGTTTATTTATCCGAATAAAGAAGATAAACTCATTGGAAACTTGATCCTATCTGAAATTAAAATGTTTAAAGAAAACAATCATATGAATATTCCAATTGATGGTGTGAACTATTTGGTAGTCTATAACGAATCGCCTTATTCAGGTGTTAAAACGATCATGTTAACTCCAAGTGCTGTCATATTAACTGAAGTGAACCATTTACGAAAAGTGGTGATTATGGTCGTTTTAATAGGTATATTAATTTCCTTGTTACTAGGTTTTATTTTATCAAAGCCGCTGGTAGGATCGATTCATACATTAAGAAGGGCAATGGAAAATGTTGAAAAAGGCAATCTTAATCATAGAGTTTCAATTCAATCCTATGATGAAATTGGTCAGCTTGGAAAAGGTTTTAACCATATGGTTAACGAAATTGATCGTCTTGTTTCTGAGGTATACAAAACAGGCTTGCGGGAAAAGGAAGCAGAGATCAAAGCGCTTCAGAGTCAAATGAATCCTCATTTCCTATACAACACGTTAGAGACCATTAATATGCTTGCCATCACAAAGGGGAATTTAGAAGTATCCGATATGGTCTCTTCTCTTGGCCGGTTATTAAGGTATACAGTTGATAACTCTTCTAAAATTGTCACATTCAAAGAGGAATTGTCTTTTATACACTCTTATATAGCCATCCAGAGGGTTAGGATGGGGGAGGAACTTCAATATGATCAGGACATTGATCCATCTTTACTTGACGTACTCATTCCAAAACTAGTTTTGCAGCCTTTTGTCGAGAATGCTATTCTTCATGGTCTGTTTGGACAGGGAGGCCGTATTGTCATTAAAGCTTCTACTAAAAATCAAATCTTAGAAATAGTCATTCATGATAATGGAAAAGGTGTTTCTATTGAAAAGTTAGAGGAGTTAAAGAAGTCTTTAAAAACTGGTCAAACTCTACCGTCGAAAAACCATAATGGAATTGCTATGCCAAATGTTCACGAAAGAATACAGCTGCTATATGGGGAACAGTACGGAATAGAAATTGAGAATCAGGAACAAAATGGATTTTCTGTTACGCTCAAAATGCCTATTCAACGAAAGGGGATTGAGGATATTGAAAGAGGTATTAATTGTTGAGGATGAAGCGATTATAAGACAAGGTCTTAAAGTTTTACTTGAAAAAGTAATGGGAGGTTTTCAAGTCATCGAAGCAAAAAGCGGCGAAGAAGGGGTGTTAATTTTTCACCAGCGAATGCCCCATTTAATTATCACAGATATCCGTATGGGGGGAATGGATGGTCTCACGTTTATTTCGAAAGTAAGGCAAATTTCCAATGATGTTCCGATCATCATTTTAAGTGGTCATAGTGATTTTGAGTATGCCAGAACTGCGATGCGTTTTGGAATAACGGATTATCTTTTAAAGCCAATTAACCGAGTTGAACTGTCTGAAACTATTTCAAACATATTTAAGGAAACCAAGACAGATAGTACGAATGTCTCAAAACAATTTCAAGATATTCTGCAATTTATCGATGACCATTTAAGCCGTGAAATTACCTTAAAGCATATTGCAGAACATGTATATTTGAATCCACAGTATGTTGGACATTTATTTAAATCAGAGTTAGGGATGACCTTTACAGAATACATAACGGAAGAACGATTAAAAAGGGCAAAAAAGTTATTAAAAGGAACGAATTTAAAAGTATATGAGGTTGCACAGTTATCAGGCTATAAAAGCCCAAAACACTTTATGACAGTGTTTAAACAAGAAACTGGAATGACACCGATTGAATGTCGTAAATTTTCTTGATATTCAAAAAAATATAAGAATAGCGAACTATTTCTATTTTTGAGAGGATATTTTTTAGATACCTTCTTTCTTAAAATGAAAAACAAAGGGAGGTAATGAGATGATAAAAAAACTAGGAATAATTTTATTAGCCGTACTTTTGGTAGCGTTTTCTTCAGCGTGCAATAAAGACACGGAAAAGACTGCCTCAACCGATGAAGGGTCAAAATCGAAAGATGAGCAAGTAGAGTTGACCTTTATGATGTGGGGGAATGAGGCGCACCAAGAGGTTTATAACCAGTTAATTGCAAAATTTAATGAAACACATCCAAATATCAAAGTAAAAATGGAAAGTGTTCCTTTCCCGGATTATCAGCAAAAAATTACTGTTTTAGCTGCTGGCAGGGAATTACCTGATGTGGGTTGGGTAGCAGAGCGTATGGTTCCGCAATTCATGGAAAATGGAATTTTAGATGATGTTTCTTCGTTTAAAAAGGATAAAGCATATGATATGGATGATTTCTTCCCATCTACACTGGATTTGTTCGAGAAAGACAAAAAATTATATGGTATTCCATTTTCAACCCCTCCAATGGTTTTATTTTATAACAAAGATTTATTCGTAAAGGCCGGCGAAAAAACTCCGAATGAACATGTCCAAGCTGGAACATGGACTTGGGAGCAATTCGAGAAATCTTCAAAAGCTATTTCATCAAACGGTGTTTACGGAGCAAACTTCTTCCGTGACTGGAATACGTGGATTGCTTTATTATCGCACACTTGGAGTTATGGCGGAGACTTATTTAATAAGGACCAAACAAAGTTTACATGGAACAGTAATGAAGGTGTAGAGACACTTAAAATGCTTGACCGCATGATGTTTAAAGATGCATCACATCCAAAAGCAGGTGAGCAAGTAAGCTTTGAATCCGGAAAAATTGGTATGTTCTTTGATGTCTATAGCTATGTTTCTCGTGCGCGTGATGTGAAAGATTTTGCTTGGGATATCGCTCCGCTTCCAGAGGGGCCTGAAGGAAGATTCCCAATGTTAGGGCAAGCGGGATATGGCCTATTTAAAGGCTCTAAGCATCCGGAGGAGGCAAAAGAACTACTCAAATTCTTTACAAGCAAAGAGGGCATTAAAGCTACATCTACGTACTTTGTACCACCTCGTGAATCGGTCATTAGTTCAGATGAATTTGTTAATCAGCCTAATAATCCACCAGTGGAAAGTATTAAAAAAGCTGTAATCGATGAAATGGACAATGCTAGACTGCAAGCTGGGCATGTAGAGTGGCAAAAAATTGATAATGCGATTCAATTTGGTTTTGATGAATTGTTTGGACAATTGAAAAAGCCTGAAGAAATATTAAAAGGTATGGAAGAAAAGATCAATCCATTATTAAAGTAATTATGGCAGGTGCGGTTAACCCTTTTAAGGATTAACCGCATCCCTTTTACTGGGGGTGTAATTTGTTGAGTTCTTCGTTAAAGCAAATATTAGAAAAAAACAAGCTAACCTTAATCGTTAGTTTGCCGGAAAATAGATGGGATCTCGCAAGGGCAGCTATCCAATCAGGTGTTGATGCGATTAAACTGCATGTGAATGTAGAACATCGAGCATCAGGCAATCACTTTGGTCCTGTTCAAGTCTATGAGGAAGTTTTTCGTAGTATTAGAGAAGAATTTTCTGGGCCACTTGGAATTGTCCCTGGTGGCTCCTATGAAAATATAAAACGGAGTGAAATGGATCAGATCATTGATTTAGGTTTTAATTTCTATTCAATTTATGCTCACCATATGCCGAGCTGGATGGTACAGCTTGATCCTATTGAAAAAACGTTTGCTATTTCAAATGAATATCCATTTAGCCAATTGGGGAGTGTCAAGCATCTTGGAGTATCTGCCCTCGAAGCTTCCATTGTTCCAGGAGAAGAATATGGAAGTCCTTTAACCTTTAAAGATATCCTGGCCTATCATGCTCTTGTTCAGAATGTGGATGTCCCCGTCCTCGTTCCATCTCAAAGGAAAATCGAGACTTTTGATGTTCCATTACTCTATAGAACTGGAATAAAAGCCATTATGCTAGGAGCAATAGTGGTTGGACATACGGAAGAAAGCGTCAAGGAATCCATTTTATCTTTTAGAGAGGCTATCGATTCATTGTAAAGGAGGCAGGAGAGTTGGAAGTAAAAGTAAATGCAAACACAACGAAAGAACTGCCTATAAAAAAGAGTCGTAAGAAATATTTTGGAAGTGAAGCGTTTTATGGCTATTTATTTGTCAGCCCAATGGTACTAGGTTTTTTCGTAGTCATGTTCATTCCTTTTTTCTATTCTGTTTATATGAGTTTAACAGATTGGCAGCTGCTTGGGGATCCTAATTTTATTGGCAGTGAAAATTACCAACGATTAGTCCATGATCCCGACTTTTGGGAGGTCATGAAAAATACACTTATATTTTCCGGTGGTCTGGTGCCGATTAATATTGTGATTGCTTTATTACTGGCACTGCTTTTGCAACGTAATTTACCCGGTATCAGCTTTTTTCGGACAGCTATTTTCATTCCTGTTATGACATCCATTGTGGTATGGTCAATTATTTGGAAATACATGTTTGGTACCGAGGAAGGTTTTATCAACCAAATTCTTGGCGCTTTTGGCATTGACGGTCCTGCGTGGCTGTATGACCCAGATCTCGCCATGGGTGCTGTTATTGTGGTTAGTGCTTTGAAGAATGTTGGATTGAACATGGTTTTATTCTTGGCCGCCCTGCAGCAGGTTGATAAAAATCTTTACGAAGCCTCCTATTTAGACGGTGCAAATAAACTTAAACAATTTTGGCATGTTACCCTTCCGATGATCACACCGACTGTTTTTTTAACTTTAATCTTAACGGTCATTGGATCGATGAAGGTTTTTGGGCAGATTTATGTGATGACAGGCGGAGGGCCTGGAAATCATACTAAGGTATTAGTTTACTATATTTGGGAAAATGCGTTCAAACTATTTGATTTTGGCTATGCCTCAGCCATTGCCATTGTTTTATTTAGCATTATCTTATTCTTTACACTTATCCAATGGGGTGTAAGAAAAAGGTGGGTTTTCCATGAACAATAAGATGAGAAATGGTATTTTTACGAAAATATCTTTTTATGGAATATTAACGATCATTTCGTTAATTATGATTGTGCCATTTTTATGGATGATTAATACATCCTTTAAAGATTCAACAAAAATATTTACTTTTCAGTTAATCCCAGATCCTTTTAGGTGGGAAAACTTTCTTGAGGTACTTAAATCTACTCCATTTCATCTATTCTATTTTAATAGTTTTTACATTGCCGTTTTGGTCACGATCGGTACGATTTTCTTAGGATCACTTGCCGGCTATGCCTTTGCAAAACTGAAGTTTAAAGGAAGTTCGTTGCTGTTCTTATGTTTATTAAGCACCATGATGATTCCTGTAGAAGTCGTCACGATTCCTCTTTTTCTATTTATGAGAGATTTAGGATTGATTAATACCCATGTTCCGTTAATCGCTATTCCTATTTTAGGGCCGGCGGGAGTGTTTGGGGTTTTCGTCATGCGACAATTCTTCTTATTAGTACCTAAAGAATTGGAAGAGGCTGCTAAGTTAGATGGATGTTCCTATTTTCGCATTTATTGGAGTATTATGCTGCCGCTTGCAAAACCAGCCATTGCAACTCTGACAATATTCACCTTTTTAACAAGCTGGAATGAATTCTATGAGCCTCTTATTTACATTAATTCAAAAGAGCTGATGACCTTGCCATTAGCTTTGGCGCTATTTACTGATGAAGTAGGGACAAAATGGGAGTTATTGATGAGTGCGTCTGTCATGGCAACCGTTCCGTTGTTAATCATATTCTTCTTTGCGCAAAAACAATTTATCGAGGGAGCCACAATGACTGGTGGGAAATAATCGATTTTGAAAAAGGATGTGTCTAGTTTGAAGTCTGAACTCTCTTTTGATGTGGTGGTGGCAGGCGGGGGTCCTGCTGGCATCAATGCCGCTATTGCCTCAGGCAGGGCCGGTGCAAAAACACTGCTAATTGAACGGTATGGTTTTTTAGGAGGTATGTCAACCATTGCACTGGTGTATCCGTGGATGACATTCCACACTATTTCTGGAAAACAAGTCATTAAAGGGATTGCTCAAGAATTGGTAGAGCGGTTAATGGACATAGGCGGTTCACCGGGTCATTTACGTGATACAGTAGGATTCACCTATTCCGTAACCCCCTATCACCCGGAAAAATATAAGCTGTTAGCATTAGATATGCTGGAAGAAGCAGGCGTTGAAGTACTGGTTCATAGTTTTGTAGATCAAGTGGAAACTGAGGGAAATCTTATTACCGCACTTAATCTGACCACAAAGTCCGGTCCAATCCGTGTTTTTGCCAAAAGATTTATCGATACGACAGGAGATGCGGACGTCGCTTACCTTTCTGGTGCTCCATGTTTAAAAGGAAGAGACCTAGATCACAAAACACAGCCAATGACGATGAAGTTCCGAATGAGGGGGGTAAACCTTGAAAAGGTAAAGGAGTCGATGAAGGCTCATCCAAATAATTTTTACAAGAAAACCCCGATCGAACTATTGGATGAAATACCATTAACAGGTGTTCAGGGCTTTTATAAGGAATGGAATGAATCAGGTGTACCTATTAATCGGGATCAAGTTCTCTTTTTTGCGGGCCCTGAGGATGACGAAGTCCTTGTAAATTGTACTCGTGTTCAGGGTTTAGATGGGACGGATGTATTTGATTTATCAGCTGGAGAAAAAGAAGGAAGAAAACAGGTACTGATGATGGCGGAGTTCTTGCAACAGAAAATTCCGGGCTTTGAAAAAGCATCCATCTCAGCTGTTGGAACTCAAATCGGTATTCGAGAAACACGCCGGATTGATGGACAATATGTCCTTACGATTGCGGATGTTGTAGAAGGAAGGAAATTCGAAGATACCATTGCACTTAGCGGCTACCCAATTGATATACATGATCCAAGTGGTAAAGGCGTTCAAGCAAAAGACATCGAAGGAGATGGGAGCTATGGCATACCGTACCGATGCCTCGTGCCAAAAAAAATGGATAATTTATTAGTAGCAGGGAGGTGTATTTCAACCACACACGAGGCTTTAGCCACTACCAGACTCACTCCTAGCGCAATGGCTACAGGTCAAGCAGCCGGAACAGCCGCAGCCCTTTCCATTACTGATCATGTTGCACCAAAAGACATAAATATTACCAAGTTAAGAAAACATTTAACGGATAATGGGGTAGTTCTTTAAAAGTGTCACCAATTAGGTAATGTAAAGGAGGAAAATCGTGAAAAGCCTGAGAACATTTTTTTCACTAATTCTTGCCGTCTTTTTACTGTTTAGCTCTGTTGGTATGATTGAAGCTAAGGAGAAAAAGAATGAGCTGGCTACTGTTTTATTGGTTCCATTAGATGATCGGCCAGCCAATATCTACTTTCCACAGCAGGTTGGACTTTCATCAGGTGTAAATGTCATTGTACCGCCAAAAGAAATGATTGGCTATTTCACGGAACCAGGTAATGGTGAGGAAATAAGCAAATGGGTCTTAGAGAACGCGGATAAGGCGGACGGATTTGTCATTTCTACGAGTATGCTTGCCTATGGAGGCCTGGTGGCTTCACGAACAGGTGTTAAATCATTAGAAGATTCCCTTAAGGATATCCAGATTATTAAAAAGTTGAAGGAATTATATCCGGAGAAGCCAGTGTATGTTTTCGATACAATACAAAGGCTGGCTGTTACAGCAATTAGTGATGAATATGCCAAATATTATTCACTTATTAGTGAATGGGCGATTTTGTACGATAAGGTAGTTAATTTAGGAATGGATGGTAAAAAAAGATTAGATGAGCTGGAGTTATTAATTCCTGCATCTGTGTTAGAAGATTACAAGAAAGCGAGAGCAAGAAATCACACCGTTAACAAAATTATGATTGATTGGGTTCATCAAGGTTATATTGACAATTTAATTTTGGCTCAAGATGATGCTGCTCCATATGGACTTCACCGTGCAGAGAGAGAACAGTTATTAGCAAAGGTCAATGAACTGCAGGTTCAGGAACAGGTATCTGTATTCCCAGGTGCAGATGAAGTAGGTGTCGTATTTGTATCTCGATTCGTGAACCATTTCTTTCATACTTCACCAAAGTTCTTTATTGAATATGGAGGAATTCACGGAGAAGACTGGATTGCGCCTTTTGAAGATACGACATTTGACTACAATGTGCAAAAACATATCATATCAGCAGGTGGCACTATTGTAGATAACGAGGATAAAGCAGATATTCATCTCCTGCTAAATACGCCTTCTGCTAGTAGTTCTACAAGATCAAAGGATATAGAATGGTTGGTTAATCGAACGAAAGTATTAATTGCAAAGGGTAAGCAGGTGGCCATTGGCGATGTTCTTTTGGTCAATAAGGCAGATGAACCATTTGTCATGAAACTTGCTGAGTCAGTCGATCTTACTAAAATCCTTTCTTATAGCGGATGGAACACTGCTGGAAATGCACTTGGAATTACTGTCGGCCATGCAGCGGCACGGTTTGCCTTTTTAAATCAAGGATCTGGATTTGGAGTCCCGCTATATGAACAAACAGCAAAGGCTCATTACGAATTTTTGCTCCATCGCTTTGCCAAAGATCAAGGATACAAAAATGTTGTCCATCCAGCGGCAAGAACCTATATACAACAAATTGGAGCAAGTGAATGGTCTCTCGGAGATAAGTATGATCTAGTTAATAATTTTGTAAATGAAAAACTCACAAAAGAGACAGTATACTGGTATCAATACTTTGATGGTAAAAAAGTGTATATTGGCTCAAGAGGCACTAAGGATTTCTATAAAACTATCTCTTCATTAGAAAGCGTCCATGTTAAGTTACCTTGGCCGCGAATCTTCGAAGCCGAGCTTGAGCCCCATTTAGAATTTAATTAAATGAAGTGAGTTGTCAGATAACGTTAATGCAAAAAGAGGTCGGTTCAATGGAATCCGACCTCTATTTATTATTAAGAGATTCGTCTGTTATTGAATTAGATTACTTTGGCCCCTTATGCTGTCACAAATCTTAAGTGGCCTTTTCCTGATAAAAGAATTCACTTGCTTCTTTTATGTCCTAAACAAATTCATTCTTATACCGATATAAGTATATTAGAGGCTTTAAAAATATTCCTCTCTACCAACTTGCACAGAATAAAAAAAGCCTCACATCGAGGCTCATAATTTTATGGGTACGATTTATTGAATAGATATTAAGGTCATTTGTTGACCTCTTTTTCCTTCAAGTGTTAGTGTTACTATTTTCCCTTGGTGGTTAAATAATTCATTTTTCATGTTGCCCTTTGCTTTTGCCCAATAAGTGCTGCCATCAGACGTGATAAAACGGAAAGTTCCATCAGCGTCTACTCCTCCTATTTGAGCAGTTACTTTTATTTGAGTAGTAGTTGAGTCAGTTGTGGCAGGGACTTTGATTATTTGTCCAATTTTCAACTTTGATGGGTTTACTGTTGGGTTTAGTGCTTGAATAGATGAGACAGAGACCCCTAATGCTTTACCGATTTTTGTAAAGGTATCACCGCTCTTAATCACATACTCAGATGAACTTATTGTTGTGCTGTTGTTTTGATCTGACCCATTTGTTGTGTTGTTGTTATTATTTGACTCATTTGTTGTATTTGTGACAGGGACTTTGATTGTTTGTCCAATTTTCAACTTTGATGGGTTTACTGTTGGATTTAGTGCTTGAATGGATGAGACAGAGACCCCTAATGCTTTACTTATTTGTGTAAAGGTATCACCGCTCTTAATCACATACTCAGATGAACTTATTGTTGTGTTATTGTTATTATTTGACTCATTTGTTGTATTTGGCTCGTTATTCGATAAATATGTTGCACTAACAAACGCTGCTTTGCCGTTGTACTGAATCTTAGCCCAACCATTAGAGGTTGATGTAACAGACACACGATCATTTAATTTTAACGAACCTAGTACAGCACTGTTCGTAGAAGCAGCTTCTCTAACTTTCAACGACGATGCAGTCACATACATGGTTTTTGTTTGAGATTCAACTGCTTGTGTTTGTGAAAGATAGGCAGCACTCACAAAACAAACTCGTCCTTTAATCAAAATGGCAGCCCACCCGTTTTCTACGAATGCAACCTTCACAATATCTCCTTTTTTATAGGATCCAATAATACTACTTTTAGTATTTGGCTGCGAGCGAACATTTAGTGATGTGGCGGTAACAGTTCTGTCTTCTACTTTTGGTAATAGAATTTTTTTACCGTCAATGGAAGACAGCCCATTGGCATCTAAAATTTCCTGCGCTGTGACACCATGTTTCGTAGCGATTGTTTCAATATTTTCACCGCTTTTTACCTGATACGTGTATTCTTGAATAAATCCTGCATTCGCAGTGAGTGTATATATGCCAAGAACAACCGTAAAAATGCCAGTCACTACAAGTTTTTTTACTATAGAATTTTGAATCCATTGGTTAACCTGTGAAACATATGTATTCCAATTTGCACGAATATCTTTTAAGAATCCTTTGATATCTAAAACATTTCGAATATCAAACTGTATGCTTTGATAATATTCGCGTCTTTCCATCCTTGAAGTAAAAACGGGTACACTTTTTACTTGCTTCTTTTTTCCATAAGTTTCTTTCCTGCTTAGTATTAATTCACCATTTACAACTAATTCTTCAGTCAAAGTCACAATTTATCCCTCTCCACAGTTAAAAGTAAACGTTTACATCGATATACTAAATGCCAGCTATCACAATTATCTCACCGCGTATAAGATTCGACGCTCTGTGTCATTTTCTGTCCCATTTTTGTCATTATTAGTAGAAAATAGATGATGTTGGACATACTACCATTTTCATAATTAGCTGCAATCTATTACCCGCTGTTTAAAATCCAGTAATAAAGTACTAGTCTCTGTAACAGGATCAATCTCGTTCAGTCCCTACTAAAAGTTCCTTTTTTAAATAATTTGGCATCTATCGACATTCTTTTTTAGTGTTTAGGTGTAAAAAGTGTTTATGGAAGCAGGTTTAAGGCAACTTTAATCAAATGTTTGAGTAGTGTTGGAAAAAGGGAAATGAGTAGGAATATGTAGATAGTTCAATTTTTTTATAACAAGCGAACCTATTTATTGAACACACGGGCAGATTAATTAAAGAAGGAATATCGTCTTCAAATATAGTAATAAAAAGGGAGAAAACCAATTTTATGGGGGAAATACATTGAATAGAATAGAATTTATTCGAAATGAAGAGAAGAAGTATCACGATTTTTGCTATGAGAACTATAAATTATTTGAAGAAGGTTCTTGGTTGTATAAACCAGTTAAAACTGTAATGGATCTATTGCCTTTATTCGATAATAAAGAAAGTTTAAATGTCATTGATTTGGGTTGTGGGGTTGGTAGAAATAGTATTCCGATAGCTGAAGCAATAAAAAATAGGAATGGCAAAGTTGTTTGTGTAGATTTACTAGATTCGGCATTAAACAAATTAAAAGAATATAGTAAACATTATAAAGTTGAAAAAGTAATTCGAACGGAAAAAGCTGATATAGGTAACTATAAAATAAAGCCTAATGAGTTTGATTATATTATTGCAGTATCCGCTTTAGAACACGTTAAATCAGAAGAAGTTTTTGAAGAAGTCGTTCGACAAATGGCAGAAGGGACTAAAAACAACGGTGTAAATTGCCTTATAGTAAATTCTGAAGTTCAAGAAATAGATTTAGAAACAAATGAAAAGCTAGATACACTAATGGAAGTAAATCTTTCAACAGAAGTTATAATGAATAAGTTAAGTAATACATATGTAGGGTGGGAAGTATTAAAAACAGTTGTAAACCCATTAGAATACAACATTACTCGAAGTGAAAAACCTGTATTATTAAAAACAAATGCTATAACGTATGTTGTAAGAAAAAGTATTGGATAATCTCGTATTCTTTAATTTCTTTTGCCAAAGCATCTATCTCGTCTTCAAACTTAGATAGGTGCTGTTGGTTTCTAGAAGCATCTTGATATACATCTCCAGGCTTAAGATGTGACTCTGATACAAAGCTTTCTGAAAGGGATTTCGAGTTGCTGCAGCTAGAAGTTTCTGTGCTGTACACTCGCCCACTTTCTTGAGCGACTTGTACAAAGTTCTTAGATCTTGACAGCTAAAGCTTCTTCACCAGCTGCTAAAACATCTTGAGATGTAGGGTATTCTAGTAAAGTAAGTAAGGAAACAACCGAATATAAGTCTCCAAAAACCCCTCTATATTCAGGGGAAACTTGATCAAGCACAGCTTGAAATTGAAGTTTTGCTTGTGCATACAAGCCTGTTATATTTGCGTGTTTGAATTAAAAAGAGGATACAGTACATACTGTATCCTCTAATCTTTTGCTGCACACAGTAGTCCGTTGTAGGTGCAGGATTAACAAAAAATGATGGTATTCATGAGCAATTCTGGAGTCAAGCCCAGCAGCGACAAGTGAATACTCTCGAGATGTTTTCAACTTATTTCCCTCATTATTTCCCCAGTATTTTTCCGTGAAAAATCCGGCTCCTGATGGGATATTATAAATTTAAAAGCTACAGCTACAAAAGAATCTGGAATTGAGGGACTTAAAGACTTGTTAATCTAAATTTAAACTTCTTTAGTTCTATCATACTTTAACAATTGTCGATGGTCATAAAATTTCTCAAAAATAATACCCATTAAATAGAAAAATAATAAACCAAAACAAATGTGAATGAGTGTAAATTTAACTCCAAATGAAGCAAATTCATATACAATAACCGGTAATTTTGCAGTTGTCCAAACTCCTAAAAAAAATACAATGTACCGTATGCTTGCTCCTTTTTTTAATAAAAGTGCCGCAATTGGAAAAGCCACGTAGAGGGGACCAGCTGCAATTACTCCTAATAATAGGGAGAACAAAATGCCATAGATGCCGGCTTTTTCTCCCATATATCTAATTAGTGTTTCTTTTTCCACCCATTTGTCAAGCAAACCTACGAATATTAAGACAGGAGGGAGTAGAAACAGCATATCTAAAATGCTTTTTCCTGTTACTTGAAATGCGTTCCATCCCACCGATTGGTTTATAAAAGTAAGGATAATGAGCCCAAATAATAAGATGAAAAAGAAACGATATCTTTTTAATTCATTCATACCATCACCACCCATATGATAAATGAAAATATTAGAGACATTAACACTGCAGATGCGTTGCGAGAATAGGCAAAACTTCGCCCAAATATCTTTTGTTCCATAGGTAAAGTTGTGATTCCTACGGACATTAATGTAGACATTAATACAGCTACTTGAGGGAGTCCTGCACCATTTTGGACTAATGTATGACCAAGAGGAAATACAACAAAGCTTGGAACTAGTGCAATAGATCCAATTAATGTCGAATAAACAATACCTGTCAATCCAGATTTTTCTCCAATGATTGAAGAAATTAAGGATGGCGTTAATATAGATAGTGATAGTCCAACGAAAAGCATAATTGATAACATGTCAGGTATAATATTACGAAAGCTTTTCCATGACTTTAATAGAGCATCTTTTGTTTTATTTCGATCTTTTATAAAAGAAATACTGGTAAGAATAATAGCTATAGCGTAAAGGATAACACCATTAATCATGATTAAACTCCTTCCATTTTTTGAATTTATTTAAGAAAAATGATAAATTCTTAATTTTTTCTTCAATATCTATTTGAAAATCTTCTAATTTTCTTTTTCCAGCAGCAGTAATTTTGTACATTTTTATCGGCTTATCTTGATTAGATGTATCCAAATAAGACTCAATAGCACCTTCTTTCTCTAATGTTTTTAGTGTGCGATATAGGATGGCACTATCAATTGGATTGATGGGAAGCTCTTCTTCACATTTCTGCAGAAGTTTCCCTCCATAGTTATCTCCCTCTGTTAAAAACAGCAAAAGAAATGCACCTGTATGTCTCCCTGTATGTTTCATGAAATATAAAACCTCCTAATTTAAATGTAAAAATTTTTTCGGCAACAAATTACTGTTAATAACAGTATACTGTTATCAACAGTATATCCTTAATATAATGTCATGTCAATTCCAAAAATATTCAACATGTTTTTTTCTGTGTGATAACATGAAAAATTAGAATTGAAGGATTGCACTTAAACTATCCTGAAAATTAAATTTTCCTTTATTTGCTGGTGCCGTAAAACGGCATGTTTGTCTACTATGAAAATATTTTTGAATAAAGGATTGTGAAATATTACACTTAAACTATATGGGTGCTTTAATTGAGGTTAGGGTTGCCACATCAGCCCTTAGTTCGGAGGAATAAATGTTGATATTAATATTTTGTTTAACTTTCGTGGGGGTAATGTTGGGGATATTAGGTTTCTTATATCAAATAAGAGCTATTAATAAATTAGTAAAAAAAGAACAATCAATTGATACAAAAGATAAGAAAAACAAGCGTTTATTAAAGCAAAATGTAATCGGTACAGGTTCGATGTTATTAGGTTCGCTTTTTCTTCTTATAGCATTAATTTTATCGTTTTTTGCCAAATAAGTTTGAATGATATTGTATGATTCTTATTGAACAAACGGTGCAAGAGTTGAAGATCCGGCTGCTAATTGCAGCTTTTTGTTTATTCTACTAAAGGTCAGTTTAATGCAAGAAGATTTTTACTATATTGCTGCAATATATTCAACAAAAAAGGTGGAGATTTACATGAATAATTCTGAAATTCACCAAACTTATAATCGATTATGGAGCCAAGCCCTTCAATCCATTCAGACTAACTCACTAAGATTAGATTCCAATCTTTTGAACAAGCCTGGTGATTCACGAAGAGGATTCACACTAATATGCCGTCCATCACAAAGGGTACAACATTCGGTAATGGAGTTTTTAAAAGAGGCTCAACAGATTGAGCCAAACCAATATTATTATAAATCGACTGAACTGCATACCACAGTCCTATCAATTATTACATGCAATGCAGATTTTAAGCTAAGTGAAATCGACATCGCTCCTTATGTTGAGGTTCTTCACCAGTCCATTAAATCTATTTCATCATTTAATATAAGTTACCGTGGAATCACCGCTTCACCTGATAGTGTAATGAACAAGGGTTCCCTAATGATTCGAATTTGGAAGAGCTGCGACAAAATATCCGAGAGAATTTTAGGAAATCTGGTATTAAAAGCACTTTGGATCAACGGTATAAGACGCATACGGCACATATGACGTGTCTTCGATTTCAAGACTCTGATCTGAAAAATTCTGATAAATTACTTTGGTATCTTAATGAGAATAGAGATTTTAATTTCGGAACAAGTGAAATCACCAACTTGGAGTTTGTGTTAAACGATTGGTACATGAGTGATGAAAAAACGGAGGTACTACAGCGATATTCCCTATAAAATTATTGAGTTTTTATTGTACTAACTAGTGCGTTGATCCAAGAAGGATTAACGCTTATTTTATGAATTAACGCTAATTTTGAGTAATTTCTGGTATTATCCCCAACAGGTAGACAGTAAAAAAAGAGAACAAGATATGATGTTCTTAATAGTCTACCTGGCCTACGGGTCTCTCGACTTTCCGCATCTCCTTCAGACACAACACCTCACGATGTTGCCCTAGATTAGGCTTCCCGAGCTAGGTCAGTCTCCTTTGGAAGCATGTTAGACCTTTCACCTGGAATGGAAGGTTATCGACATGTTTTTTGACCATGATTACATTTGCGGTTTTAGGTCTTATTGTTAGCAGCTATTTAGTAAAAATCGTAAACAAGAAAAAACAAAGTCAAGAAAATTTAGAAATCAATAAAATCAATACTTAATTAAAGGTGGGGAAATAAATGAAAATTGGATTAGAAACAGAAAGCTTTCACTTGCAGTTTATAACAGGCCGAATGGATATTTTCGGTTTTATCAGAAAACAGCCGAATTGGGATCAGATGGAGTCATGATCAATATTGTACCATGGCTAGGATTACCAGGATGGGGGACATTAGAATCGCTTGAACCGGAATATTTAGACAGAGTGAAAAAAGAAATTCAAAAGTATGGATTTTTCGCTGAAATCGATACAAATGGCTCCGATTCTGGAACATTTAATTAGCGGTCATTGAAGTAGCCCATAGAATTGGAGTGGATGTAATCCGTACGTATGTCTGCATGGGAGAGTACGATCCGGAAAGACTGAGGAGAGCACCTGAAGATATTAAGCAAATCGTACCATTGTTAAAGAATCAAGCTTGCTGTGGAAAATCATGAGGATGAAATAACGGATGAAGTGTTTCAAATGATTAAGGAGGTCAACAGCCCTTGGGTTGGTGCTCATTGTGATGTAGGCAATGGAATGATGGCATGGGAGGAACCGGTTGAAGCGGTAAGAAAATTAGCACCATATGCCTTTACAACTCATTTTAAAGATCATATTATCGTCCATGATGGCGAGGATTATAGGGTATGTGGCGTACCTGTAGGGACAGGCAATATCGATACGGAAGAATGTTTTAAAATACTGGTTGAGAATTCAACGTTAACTAGAATCAATGTTGAAATGTGCTTCCCGTATGCCATCCATTTTAAGAGAGAGCCCGGTACAGGCGGA